>OLRZ01001699.1_pt1 | contig 14195 bp, 24 predicted proteins | sample 1671931 | NCBI WGS metagenome assembly OLRZ01 (sample SAMEA3136627, study PRJEB25190) | human gut metagenome | reverse complement strand
ATATGGCAGGGGCTTTTTTTCTGCCCTATGATCGACCGGGGCAGGGGTCTAAGGCGGCCGCCGGCGGAGGGGGAGTAACGTCTCTCAGCAGCCGAAAATTTTTCAAAAGCCTTTTTCCATGTCAAAAAAATTTCCGAAAAGACTAAAAACCTCTTGACAGCGCAACTATTAAGATATATACTGTATATACGATAGATACGGTACATACAATATATACCATATATAACGCATATGTAATATATACAGTATCTATCACATATAACAAAAATCCCCTGCCGCCTACCAAGCAAAAACAGGGGATTGTAACCAGTAACCACCATAGCCACCGGGAACTGATTATATTTTATCAGCTTTTCCGGGACATGGCAAGCAGAACCGAGAAAGGACGGTAAAATTATGGAAGAAAAGAAAAATGTAACACTGGCAACAGAGGTAGTAACAGAAATTCGGGGGAGGTTAAGCGATGTTGTTATGGAGATTGAAAATCTGAACTTTGATCATGACAAAGCGTTATTTGCAGTTGCCGAGATCATGGAAACGGTTGATGTAAAACCCCCGAAAACAAAACAAGACATTTATTCTTTATGCAAAAAAATGGAGCGGATTGATCTTCTTGCAGGAATCACATATGACTACATAAGCAAGATTCAGTCCAGCATTTCCGATATAGTAACAAGAGAACGGAACAGGTTAGTCAGCGGGTAAAGTAGACGCTGCATAAATGATTAAAGTTTGATTTGACAGCCGGGGCGCGGGCTTTATACGGCGGTTCGACTCCGCCGCCCGGTGATCGCTCAATACAGAGCATTAAAAAACCACCAGACCACCAGCCAGAAAGGGGGCTACAATGAAAAATACAGACGTTATAAAAGGCACACAGACCATAGCACAGTACAAAATTATGCAGTTTATTAACCAGAATTTCCAGCCGGAAGCCCTGGAAATCGAACTGATAGACGGACAGACCGTAAAAGGGACAGACCGCACCGGGGCAAGTATGATTTTCCGCTGGAACGAAGAAAAAAAGACCGTAGAGACGGAGGGCTGAAAGATGAAACGGGCAAGTATCGGATTTAATGATGAATACGTTCTGCAGGGAGCCAGGGAAGAAGCGGATCGGCAGGGAAAGCGGCTTAGTGAGTATGTGGAAGAATTGATAAGCCAGGACTTAAAAGCAAAGCTGCAGTATAAAATTGTAGCCTACTATTCAAACGGGGACACCCACGAAGAAACAGACTTCTACACTGATAGCGACCTGCAGGAAAGCGTAATGTCATACGGCATGATCCTTTTTCGTGGGGAGCCGTTGCCGTATTATAAGCCGGAAACGGTTTATCTGACAGGTTTTGAAGTATGGAAACATGGAAAAATGACCGTAAAACAAGGGGAGGGAAAACAGAATGAAAACTATAACACTTTCTAACCAAAAGGGCGGAGTGGCAAAGACCAGTACCAGCAACGCACTTTCCGCCGGGCTGTATAACCGGGGACATAAAGTTCTGGCTGTAGACCTTGATCCGCAGTGTAATCTGTCCTTTTCATGCGGCATGGATATGCTGAACACGGAAAAGACGCTGTTTGACGTATTCAAAGGCAATGCGGACGTGACGGAAACAATCATTCCCATAAAGTTGGGATTTGACCTATTGCCGGGAGGGCTGACGCTGGCCGGGGCTGATATGGATTTTACGCAGACAGGCCGGGAATATATGCTTTCCGAAGCACTGGAAAAGGTTTCTGAAAACTATGATTACTGCATTATTGACACGCCGCCCACGCTGGGAGTATTGACTGTAAACGCTATGACAGCGGCAGATTATGTGATTATTCCAACAACGGCAGATATATACGCTATGCAGGGGTTTACACAGTTATATGCCCTTATCCAGAATGTGCGCCGGTACTGTAATAAGGGGCTGAAAATCGCTGGAATACTGCTGACAAGGTACAATGATCGGCAGATTATCAGCAAGACCTTAAAGGCAAACATAGGACGGGCGGCGGAAAATTTAGGGACAGAGGTATTCAAAACCTATATCCGGGAGGGCGTGGCAGTCCGGGAAACACAGTTATTGCAAAGTGACCTTTTCGCAGACGCACCAAAAGCAAACGTAACACAGGACTATAATAATTTTATCAATGAATTACTGGAAAGGATGGGATAATATGGCAAGTAAAAAATCACTTCTTGAAAAAGCAGGCGGAGACATGGCGAAGTTTTTTACCGGTTCGGAAACTAAAGCGGATCAGCAGGAGGACACCAGAAAACCGCTGAACGATACAGAAAAGGCGGTTCTGGAAAAATACAATGCCGGAATGACGGTTCAGAAAGAGATAGCGGAAGCCATTGGAAAAGACCCGGCAGGGGTAAACAGGGCTTTGAAGCGTATCCGGGAAGAATACCCGGAACTTCTGCAGGAGCCGGACACTGTGAGCGGATCAGAAGCAAAGGAAGCCACTAAACAGCCGGAAAAGCCCGAAGAAGCCACGAAACCGGCGGAGACGATAGAAAGTAAGCCAGAGCCGGAAAAACCGCAGGAAACGGCGCAGGAACAGCCACAGAAGCCAGAAAAAAATTATATCAAGTTCAATCTGGGGCAATATACGGATTACGTCAAAACCATGGCAGGCTTTCGGCAGACCAACGTCACGAACTATATTCAAGATTTGATTGCTGAGGACATGGAAAAGAACGCCGAGATATACGAAAAACTGAAAAATATGTGATTATAACGGGGTATATGGTATATATAATATGTATTGTATATCCCGTATATTTTATATATATGATATGTATTATATATACCGCACATACAATATGCAGGGTATATATTCCATGTACGGCAGCAGGAAAACGCTACCATGCCGCCGTATTTGCCATTTTAAGGGGCTTTCTGTACTTAGACAAGGAAATATATGCCAACGCCGGAAAAACGGCTATACGGGGCGCACAGAAGCCCACAAGGGCAAATAAAAAAGTCTTGACCGGGGAAGAATAAGGGCATATAATAGAAGTACAGAAAGACGTACATATAAACGTACATGAAAGGAAGTGAAGAACATGATCGCAACGAAACCGCTTGATTTAAGAACCAACTTAAAGAAATATATGGACTTTGCTTTCAAGGGCGAACCGGTTGTAATTGCCAGACCGAAAAATGAAAATGTTGTAATGGTATCTGAAAAAGATTATAACGAACTTATGAAGTCAAGACAGAACGCCGAGTATATGGCGCACCTGGACAGCAGCTATGAACAGATCGCAAAAAAACAGACTATCACTTTTTCTCTGGACGAACTGCGGGACATGGAATCGGACCTATGAGGACTAAAAAGGGGTATGGGGCAGGAAATACCTGTCCCGTACTACTTAAAAGGTAAAAAAACCTATTGATAATATAACGGACGGACAAGAGTTGACAGGCAGGAATGAGCCTGTTATATTTAGGACAAAAAGGTAAAAAAAATATATTGATAATATAACGGACGGAGAAGGGCAAAGCCCTTATTATTTTTAACTTGACTTTTCCCAAATACTTCATTGATAATATAACGGACGGATAAGGGCATTTCCCTTTTATACTATACCCAGATATAGGGGAAGATATGACAGATAGGAGGGCGGCAGAATGAATATTTTCACTGAATGGCTGAATCAGTATTTTGATGAACTGGAAACCGAAGAATTTTATAGAATGGTCTTTCCTGCTGGGGAGCTGGACACGGAAGGGGCTATGACACCGGGAAAGAATACCGGAATCATTCTGCAGGTAACGAAAGATAAGAAGAAAGACGGCAGACCGAAAGTAAAGCGGTTTAATTTATATGATGATCTGGCAGCGGTACGGGAAGCCACGGAAACAGAAAATTTCTGTATTGTAAGCCCGCTTTCTTATGCCGGTAAGGAACGGACGGCGGCAAATGCCCGGATGATGTACGCTATTACGGTTGATTTGGACAATATCAGAACAGACGGAGATAAGCCGATAGGATTATTAAACCTTTGGAACGGACATATAACAAGGGCGGAGAGAATACCGAAGCCTACAGCTATAGTAAGCAGCGGAACCGGACTGCATTTATATTATATACTGGATAAGCCTATCCCGTTGTTTAAGAATATTGTGGAACAGCTGCAGGCGTTCAAACAGAAATTGACCTGGCTGATCTGGAATGAAAGCATAGTGGATATAAAGGATGATCGGGACATACAGCAGGAAGGAATCTTCCAAGCGTTCCGCATGGTAGGGACTATTACAAAGAACGGAGACAGGGCAAGGGCGTTTCTGACGGGCGATAAAGTCAGTATGGAATATCTAAATGACTTTGTAGACGAAAAGAACCGTGTTACACAGTTCACATATAAGTCCAAGCTGACAAAGGCACAGGCAAAAGAAAAATATCCAGAATGGTATGAACGCCGGATAGAGAACGGAGAGCCGAAAGGCGTTTGGCACGTGAATAGGGCTTTATATGATTGGTGGAAGAAAAAAATTTTTGAAGGGGCAAGAGTGGGACACCGTTATAATTGTCTGATGGTCTTAACCACATACGCCATGAAATGCAGTATGTACGATGAAAAGCATAATCCGGAGCCGGTAACGTATGAAGAACTGGAAAAAGACTGTTTTGACTTCATGGATTATCTGGAAGGGCTGACAGATGATGAAAATAATCATTTTACGGAAGGGGACGTTCTGGACGCTCTGCAGCTGTACAAGAATAGCTATATCAATTACCCACGGGCAGCGGTAGAGTACCGAAGCGGTATATCAGTACCGGCAAATAAGCGGAATGGAAGAAAACAGTCTGAACATATAAGACTTATGAATTTTATTCGTGATGAAATCAACGGCAACAAAGAATGGAGAAACAAAGACGGCAGACCTAAAAAAGAAAATATAGTTCATGATTGGATAGCGAATCATCCAGACGGAACGCCGAAGCAGTGTATCAAAGAAACCGGAATATCAAAGAATACAGTCTATAAATATTGGCTGGCTGTCCGAAAAACGGACGGCGAAGGGAAGTAGTGAAAAGCTGCTTCCTTTTCTTTTTTGTTCAAATTGCTATCTGGCCGGAGCGGATCGGAGCGGATGAACGCCGGAAACGGCAATAAGTTTTGTTACTTTTGGCAAAAGTAACGCACCACGCCGCCGGCATAGTGTTTTTGTGCTGATCCGGTAAGCTGCAGGCGTAGCAAAATTAGGGATTTGGGATTTTCCCCACTTGTTGGGAAAACTGCGGATGTATATACGGCCGCCCTGCTTGCCAAAGACGAATAGCAAGCATAGCCTTTGTGTCCCCACGGCAGCAGCTTGCAAGGGATTCCCTTAAACCCTTTTTAGCTTGACCGGGGGCAGGGGTGTATGATATGAGCCGATAACGCCGGGAGACGTGCCAGAAGAACCGCAGGAAATCTAAAAATCCTTTTGTAGAATAAGGATAAAACGGGTAAAAACGGGCTGTAAGTGCTTTAGGGTAGTCTTGATAGGGTAAGGGCATTAAACGGCGAATATGGCGAAAATACAAAGCGTAGATAAAGGAATAAAGAAAAGCCGCCTGCAGAGGACAGCCAGAGCAGACGGCGAAGGGTTATTTTTTGTCCGTATTTTCTTTTTCAATAATTTCTTTGGCGTGTTCTTGCCAGATTTCCAAAAATCGAGTTTTGTTATTATCCATTTCCAGCCTTACGCTAAGGCTATACCGTCTCATTTCTTCCAGATGATTTATAATCCTGTTTTGTGCTATATTCCTAACCATTTCACCAGGCGTAAATAAATTTGTGTTTCCAGATATTGTTATCATGGGCGTATTTGTTCCTATTTTTGCCGAATCAGAATCTAAGTAAATTCCTATATCGTGAAGAATAGAAGCTGTAGCATTTGAAAATGTAGCGAAGTCGGCATTGTCTTTCAGCTTTTTATAGCAATCTTCCAAAATGATATTTAAAGCAACAATATCATATCTGCCTTCTTGCTGGGAATCTCTTACACCGTATTGATAAGGAAAGTGAAGTGTGTGTAAACATTCAATAGATTCATTGGAAAGTCCGGTATAGGATTCTATATCCGTGTTTTCGTGTGTGGGAAGCGGGATATAGCCCAGAAGATAGTCAGCGGAACATTTAAAGTATTTGCAATAAGCGGAAATACTTTTGTAGTCCATACTGGAAGTGTCGTATAAATTGTTCAGTATCTTCTTTCGTAAATTATCAAGATTTTTACTATATCGGATATAATCTTCCGAAGTTGAGGGGGCGTTTTTATCGCCGGAACCGTACCAGTTAAACATATCATAAATTTCTTTTGCCAAGTCTAAGGCAGTAAATAAGCCTTTATCATTCATAAGTTTCCAAAGCGCTTTATTTTCAATTCTATCAATATCAATTTTTTTCGACATATACTTTACCTTTCCTTTATAAAAGACTTAAAGACTTAAAGAAAAATACTTCCTTATAAAGATAGAAAAAAGATTAAAAAGAAAAATATAGGGAAGGATTTTTCCTTTAAGGTCAATTATAATACAGATAGAACAGAAAAACAAGCATAGTTGTTGAAAGGAGGGCTGAAAAGTGGCTAATGCAGAAATCCGGGAAATTTTACGAAAAAAGAGAATCCGACATTATGAAGTTGCCGAACAACTGGGAGTATCGGAATACACGTTTTGTAAATGGCTTAGATCAGAATTGCCACCGGATAAGCGGGAGGAAGTTCTGGAAGCCATAAAAAAGATTGAAAGCGAAATGCAGTAACCACCACATACCGACCACAGCGCAGACAGTGGCCGCAAACCGAAACAGTTAGGAGGTAGCAAATTTATGGATAACTACCAGTATCAGCAGTATTTAAAATCTGATGAATGGAAACAGAAAGCCAGACAACGGGCTGAAATAGATGATTTTAAGTGCTGCATGTGCGGAGCCACCGGCACCATGAATAATCCGCTGGAAACGCATCATTTAAGCTATCGAGCGATAGGCCGGGAAAACGTCTGGAAGGATATTTTAACCCTTTGCCATAATTGCCATTATCACGTTCATTTAATGATGAATCGAAAGACCGCACCGGATCGGAGGGGCTGGAAAGACGAACTTAGAATTGCCGACCATGTTTTATATGGCGAGCCGATAGGGAGGGCTAAATAATGGCGGACATGGAAAATTACAAAAAATTTTGGGAATCGGTCACGGGCAGACCATACGGCACTATAAAGCCGGAGCCACCGAAGAAAAAGACCGGAGACAGGAGGGAAGGAGGAGTTGAGCCGAACCAGAGGAAGCAAAAACAAGACAACGTATGAACGGAAATCATACGAAACCAAAAAGCCAGGAACTAAAACAGGCGAACCATTTGCGGCGATATATTCCAGCATGTTAGGAAGTACGGCATGGGAACAGCTTTCTAATAACGCAAGAGTGCTTTATATCTACATGAAAATGCAGCTTTTCGGTGGGAAACGTGATGGACTACCAGAAGGACAGTTTTATTTCAATCGTGCTACATATACGAAAACATATAACCTTTATCGGAATCCGAACCAGTTTTACAAGGACAGAGATTTACTTGTTTATTGGGGGTTTATAGATGTTATTGAGTGCGGGAGAACTACCAGGACAAAGAATATATATCAATTCTCTGATCGCTGGCAGAACATAGATATTTCAGAAGTAAATGAACGAATGGAAGCTGATAAAAGGCGGAAGGAAACCAGAAAAAAAGCCAGGAATGAAGATTGTTAAAGTTATTTTGGCTATATCATTTTTGATACAGTGTAAAGCCGAAACTTATATCATTTCTAATACAGTGTAAGACGTTTTTCGGGAAGTGATAATGATAAATCATACTGACGCTTATATCATTTTTGATACAGTGACACTATATCACTTTTCATACAGATTTACATTATTGCCATCCAGTATATTTTATTTATCCGCTTTTCTGCACCGTTCCTTCGGGGAGAGGGCGGAGATATAGAGAAAATACAGGGGTACAGACCGTGAGCGGTCATTTTCGGGTACAAAACCACCACAAAACTACTATTTAGAAAGGAACTGAACAGATGGAAAGACAGCAGTTTGATTATACGATTGAAGAACATTACGGGACTATCAGTGCCAATAGCGACTATTCGAAGGAACTTTGCCGGATCAAGTGGAAGGGCGGAAATCCGAAGTATGATTTTCGTATGTGGAAGAACTTTTCAGACGAAGGAAAAAGATTGCCTTTGAAGGGCATTTCATTGGACATGAGCGAAGTAGAGACATTAAAGGAACTGTTAAATAATGCTTTTTAGTTATGATACACGGAAAACAATAAGTTTTAGCTATATAAAATTAACACATAAAAAGGGGGTGAAAAAATGGCAAAAAGAACCGAAGAAGGACTAAGAGAAGCTGACTTTTCTAATTACAAACCAGCCGGAAAAAGTTACAACCCACCAGCAAGCCTTGACGATATGACGGCAGTAATAGAAATGGGACTGGAAGCCGTAAAAAAGAATAGAGGGCGGCAAGCCAGGTACCCAGACACGCCGGAAGGGTTAGAAGCATTTTATCAAGCTGGCGTATCATATTTTGAACGCCTTAATGAGGTTAATTCCTGTAAAGACCAGGATACGGCGAGAGTTTTTCCAGATTTTGAAGGGTTGGCCGTTTGGTGTGGGATCAGCAGGATTACCCTATTCAACTATGAGCAGCGGGGCGGCGCATGGGCTGAAATGATAGGCGTTTTTAAAACCTTAATTACTTCTGCCCGAAAGCAGCTTACTACAAGCTACAAAGTGCCGCCAATGTGGGAGATTTTTAATTTAATCAATAATGGCGTTGGCTATCAAAATACAAACCACGTTGTACTTTCTACAGATGATATGAGACAGGTGCAGGAAGAAATGCAGATACAAGACCGGCTGGAAGCAAATAATCTTATTTGGAATCCAGAAACGGGAGAATACGAGCCGGAAGGGGGAGAAAGCGATTGATGAATGAACGCCAGAAGGAAGCTGCGGAGCGAGCGTTACACAGGGTTGAAATGAACGAGTTAATGAAAAGTGCAGCCTTAAAACGCCGGAATCAGTGTATAAAGGATGTTTCCTTTTTCGGGTTGCCGTACCGTGTTCTGTATTCTCTGCAGCAGCCGCCGGATCAGATGCCGCTTTCACGGTTTTATCCGTTCCGGGCATGTTCCGCAGAGACGGAAGCCAGGGTGAAAGAAGCACTGGAAGAAGCCAGGGAACGCCGGGGCGAACTACCAGACGAGGAAATACAGGCAATCCGGGAGCGCCTGGAAGCCAGAGACTACACGCCGGAAGCAGACCGGAAGCAGCTTTTCACCTGTTTTTTGGAAGGGTGGGACTTTTCAACCTTTAAAAATTGGGACTGGACAGGCAACAGAATCACGGCAGAAGAAGCGGATCGGCTGCGGGCATATTACACCGATAGGCAAAAACAGTATCAAGACCACCTGGAGCGATTTAGTCCGCCAGCACTAAAGGCGGATGATGATATGAGCCGATACAGTCCAGAAGTACAGCAACTATTAACCACATTTGATAATTTGTCGGACTAAACGGCGGAAAGGAAAAAGTATGATGAATGATTTTGAAAGGCAACAATGCCGAGATTTTAAGAAACGCCTGGATATGGCGAAAACACCGGAAGGAATGGCAGCTATTAAGATAGCCAGGCAGAGACAGAGAGAGCAGGGGGAGAGGGAAAGGATATTAAAAAGATACGCTATGAATCAGCCACAAACAGGATTTCAGAAAACGGAGCAGAAAGAAACAGCAACAGATCACATTTTAAAATTTTATAAATAATTAGGAGGATATGAGATTATGACAAATATTGAAAAAATCGGAAGCATTGTAAAGAAGTACCAGGAAGAAGCCGATCGGCGTTTTGAAACCTATAATGAAAAGGTTGGGAGAATCCGGGAACGGTACAAAGATGAAGCTGCAAAAATGGAAATTATGCAGAATGTATGGCCGGAGGCACAGGGAACGCTTTCTTACAAAAGGGAAGCCGCAAAAGAACAGATTGAAGAAGTATGTGAGACTATCCGGGAGGATTTGAGAAAATGGACGTTAAAGCCCGTTTCTCCAAACACCCTGCAGCTGCTTCATAGCATCCATGATTTTAAAATCAAGTTAAGCATGGAAGAACTTAAAATGATCGAAGGCGAAGTCAGAGGAAATCTGATTGCTTCAAAAATTTTTGCTGGACTGGCCGCCGAATATGGTTATTATGTGGCAGTACCAAGCGTTGATAACTGCCTGCAGGAACTTCGGGAACTGGAATCATTTGCAAAAACAGCGATTGACGCATACGCCGGACGTCCTGGCAAAGGCGGACAGTTTCCCGGTAACGACTTATTGGACAAGCGCACAGTAAACGGCGTCCCGATGGGAGAATTTCAAGTTTGGGAAAAAATGATTGCCGCTGATTTTACGGAAAAAAATAAGAGTATGGAGAGGACAGCGGAACTTCTGGAAGCGTCAAAAGTTGATCTCAAATATTCATTGACAAAAAAGGAAACTGCCAGAATTAAAGGACTGGTTGACGCTATCGAAAATGATAGTATCAGTAATAGCCAGAAGAAAGAGAAAATGGCGGCATTACTGCAGTCTGAACCGGATATGGCGGCTAAAATCAGCCTTATGGACGCAGAAATAAAAGACACTGTTGTAAGTCGTATCGGCGGGAAACTGGAAGAATAAGAAAGGAGCGTTGAAAAATGGCATTAGTTAAAGTGCAAATTGAAAATATAGAAAAATGGGGCGGGACTATCCCGCTCCGGCATATAGCTACCAATAATAAAACGCCGTTCTATGTATCAAGTGTTACATATGGAGGAACGCCGTATAAAGTACGATCCATGTTTTACCCTAAAAAGAATTTTATCGGCTTTGATCCAGGCAGTACGCCAGATGAGAACGGATTTTATACGGAAATGGGAATGTATGACAGCGCAGATGATTAGGAGGTATAAGGGTATGGAAGATTTTATTATGAATCAGCGATTTACAAAGATTGACCGCTGCAGGGGCGGCGTATCGGCGCACAAGGTTTTAGCGAAGTCAGATAATAGCGTAACCGTTGGAGTCAGCAAGGTTCTTTCGCATGAAGGAAAAGCAACCCTGAACATGTCGGACACTTCTGACATAAAAGCCGGGGACTATTTGGACTTTGCTTTCAGTTATACCATATCTGGCGGCCGGGCAAATGGCTATAGCTGCCGATATTTAGGCAAGACGCCGGATCAGTTTGTTCCTGCAGACGGCGCACCATACGCACAGTAATTTTATACGAGTGGGCGGGGCGGTTTTATTCTTTCTGCCTTTTGTGTTATCCGCCCGTAAGTCCCACTTAGAAAGAAGGTTGTTTCATGGACAAAAGTACAGCAGTAAATAACCTTATGAATAATTACGGGGAAATGGCAGGACTTGAACGCCGGGAACTGGAACGCTTGATAGACAGCGGGCTTTCTAAAGGATTTTCCGTTAAACAGTGCTATAACGGTATCCGCCTATGCCTGGGGATGGAATACGGGCAGCAGGAAATATTTTCGGCAGCGGAAGCGGCTGAAATGTTGGAAATATCCGAAAGCGAACTTTTTTCTAAAATGCAGGAGATAGGAGCGGAACCGATGCAGTCAGAGCGGACAGTTTTCTACTTCCCGAAAGGTGTAGACATGTAGTAATGAAAACATATCTACAAGTCTACAATACAAAGTATCAAAAGTAAGGTTATTCAAAAATGTATCAAAAGTTATTGACTTTTCCTGTTTCCTGTGGTATATTTATAATATCAAAAGAAACGAACGTTAAAATAAAGATTTTCCATAGAACAGGGGGAAGCCGATAATGAATAAAATATACGGATATGCGAGAATCAGCCGAAAAACACAGTCAATCGAAAGACAGGTAAGGAACATAAAAGAAGCATACCCAAAGGCGGACGTTCGGCAGGAGGCTTTCACAGGAACCAAGCTGCAGGGAAGAAAGAAGTTAGAAGAAATAGTGAAACAGGCTAAAGCGGGGGATGTGGTTGTATTTGATAGCGTGAGTAGGATGAGCCGGAACGCAAAGGAAGGTATAGCTTTATACGAAGAACTGTACAATAAAGGCGTTGACATTGTTTTTCTGAAAGAACCGCATTGTAATACAGCCAAGTATAGGGAAGCTGTAAAACGTCAGATAGGCATTAGAATCAATACAGGAAGCGCACCAATGAATAAATTTATGCAGGCACAGATTGACGCAATAAACGATCTGCAGAAAGACTTAGCGAAGATGGATATTGAGTTAGCATTTCAGCAAGCACAGAAGGAAGTAGACGATCTGCACGAACGAACACAGGAAGGCATTCGGGAAGTGAAGCGGCAAAACGAGCAGTACATAGCCGAGGGAAAGCCGGAATTTGTAAAGCAGATCGGACAGAAGAAAGGCGCAAAACTGACCACAAAGAAATCTATTGAGAAGAAAGCGGAGATTTTAAAGCATAGTGTAGACTTTGGCGGTTCATTGAATGATACGGACTGCATGAAGCTGACCGGGCTTGCACGAAATACCTTCTACAAATACAAACGGGAACTGAAAGAAGAACAGGCATAAGAAAGGGAGGAACTACCGAAAGGCGGTTCCTTTTTGCCTATATACAGAATGGGAAGCCCGTTTCCAAACGCCGAGACTTCCCACACGCTTCTATCTGCCTACATTATATCAGAAAGGCGGATAGAATAATATGACAAAAAATAAAAGCAGGAACAATGAAACACTTGTGGCGGAAATCAGAGCCGGACACAACATAAGAAAAAATATGGAACAGCTTTATGAGCAGAATTTACCACTGATCCGGCAATTTATTAAGCCGTTCATTTACTACGAGCCAGAGCCGGATTTACTGCAGCAGGCTTATTGTGGACTATGGGAAGCAGTACAGCGGTATGAATCTTCTGAAAATGTTCTGTTTATGACTTATGCAAAATTCTGGATTTTACAGGACATACGCCGGTATCTGGAAGATAACGGTTCACTGATCCGCATACCTTCTTATAAGCGGCAGGAAATTATAAAATATAAGCAGTTTATACGGAACTTTGCGAGAGAACAGGGGCGCACACCAACGACCGAGGAAATAGCGGACTTTCTGGGAATCTCAGAAAAGGAAGTCGAAAGCATTCAGACGTATTCTAAGAGCGTAGAAAGCCTTGATAAACCACTGACAAGCGAAGATGAAGATTTTACCGTTGGCGATACTGTGGCGGATGGTTCAGACATGGAACAAGATATAGTGGATCGACTGCATGATGAAGCTGTAAGCCGGGAACTGTGGGATATTGTGCAGACATACACGGATGATATGCAGGGGCAAGTGATCCGGGCATACTTCCATGATGGAAAGTCACTGACTGAAATAGCCAGAGAATACGGCGTTAGCATGGAACGAATAAGACAGATTAAGGCAGCAGGACTAAGGCGGCTTAGAATGGGTAAAGCATTGCGGAAAATACGGGAAAAGTGCGAGATTGTAAGTGCAGACATATATAGGACAAGTTTTGCCAGCTTTAAGTACAAAGGTTCTTCATCCGTGGAAAGCATTGTGATGAGACTGGAAGGATTAGAAGAACAGTATAAAGCAGGCGTATTATAGGGAACGTATGTTTACTTTTATGTGTGAACGTGATATAATACACATGGAGCGCAAGACAAGAGCTGTGACTTGAATAGCACACTACAGTACATTGCATTACACCACAAAACATTATACTGCCTTCCTATACTTTTCTTTTATATGATTTAGTATAGTAGTCCACCAAACAATACAAATAATTAAAGTCTGGAGGACAGAATCATGTATAGTGAATCAACTTTAAGAAAGAAAGCTGCAGCAGCAGGATATTCCATTGAAAAAGGTTTTCAGCATTATCATAATGGGGCAATCGTCACAAATTGGAATGGCGAAAGGTTCACAGGATATAATGTAAAGAACCTTGCCACTGGCTTCTATGAGTGGGGCTGTTATGATAATAATTGCGACCATTTATGGCAGCTTGAAGATGTGGAAGAATTTTTAAAGAAAATTTATCTGGAACATGATATGAAATGGTAAAGCAATAATTAAGCATGAGTCACACAAAAACAGAAGCGCATATAGAAGCCCCTTGCCTATGGTGGATATGGCAGGGGCTTTTTTT
>OLRZ01001695.1_pt1 | contig 14219 bp, 10 predicted proteins | sample 1671931 | NCBI WGS metagenome assembly OLRZ01 (sample SAMEA3136627, study PRJEB25190) | human gut metagenome | reverse complement strand
AGTTCTACACGGACAAGTGTGCGTATTCCTACAAGGTCGACGCAGTATCCGGGGACATCATCGAAAAGAATATCGAATGGCTCTTGCAGCAGGAGGTCGAAGCTGTTCCGGCTGAGCGTCAAGAGTCCGAGCCTGTTCCGACCGAGAGGCAGAAGCCCAACTCCAAGCAGCGCACAGACGGCTGAGCGAAAAGCGGCGCTTTCAAGTAAGATAAGGCGGGCAAGCACAGACTGTGCTTGCCCGCCACAGTCTGTCGAGGAACCCAGCCTGTAATCAGGAGCAGACCGGGTCTCGAACATATATGAGCGAAAAAACAGCAAAGCGAAACGAAGGTAACAGATCCCTCCATTTCCATACGGCCAGCTTTTTCAGGTTCATGGCAGCAAACTTAAGCTTCACCCAGTTCGTCACCTGAGCCAAGCCTCTGTATTGCGTATAACGCATCGCGTGTTTTTCCTTGGCGTCCGCGAAGACCCGTTCAATGGTTTCTTTTCGGCGCTTATAGAGCTGTACGTACGCAGGCGTATATCTGGCATCGTCCGCCAATTCCTCATAGTCCTTCCAGATATGCCGCTGCACCGTTTTGATACAGTCCCTGGAATGCGTACACCGTTCTCTGGTCGGACAGGCGGCGCAGATATTCGGATCACTCTTGTATTCCCTATATCCATCACGGTTCGTGGTGCTGTATTTCAAGGGCTGGTATTCGGGACATATCACGCAGTTGTAGAATTCATCATAGACATACTTCCACCACTCGTGTCCATTCTTCATGGTCTGCGGGCGCTTGTAGGCTGTGGAAAGGACTCTGCCATCGCCGAACACTTTCTTGCAGATATGAGGCGTTTTGTATGCAGCATCGGCCACAACGGCCTCTACCTGTGGGAAATTTTCCGTTACTTTGTCGTAAACTTCATCAAAGGCCACGCTGTCATGGACATTGCCGGGTGTCACGACTGTTTCCAGCACGAAACCGTTCTTGTCGCAGGCGGTATGCGCCTCATAGGCGAACTGTCGCTTATGCTCGCCCTTTACGAATAAGCCGCAGTCCGGATCTGTCGTGCTTTTGGTTACGGTACGAAAGCCTTGCTTCTTCCTGCGGGCCAGCTTCTTCTTAGAGGTGTTGTCTTTGTGCTTCCTGGGAGAGGCCGGAGGATCGTTGTCATCATCAAAGGGCTTCTTGCCATGCGCTTCTCTATCCGCGTTGACCTCTTCCATCAATTCTTTTGCATAGTGCCTGGCAGCTGCTGGGATCTGTTCCTTGGCCTGCTTCTTCGTGTTAGCGTTGGCCTTGATGTGAGTATGCTGAGTAAACGCCGCAAATATCCAGGGTGCCAAGCCGCCTTTGAGAGTATCAAGTAATGACTGTCAAACCATATCCCTGCCAATTGGCCACAGTTTGCAAGCAGATTGACAAAGGAAGGACTACAGAAACTGCATAACTTGTTGCCGTCATTCCAACTGCCCCGAACAGGAATAGAGTTGATGCAGATCGGCCTCCCTTCCGCGGTGGAAGGGGCACCCTGCGGCGTGGGATGCCATAATCAAAGAGCTGTTGCTTTTTTTCTGCACTTTTAGTCGCTTTTAGCGGTTTTTTCTCGATTTTAATTCATTCTCTAACATCTTGAGACCTGAGTTTCCCATGTGTTCTACACATGTCTGTGGCATTTTATGTGGTCAAAGGCAAAGCCTCGCCAGAGTTGCTTCGGTGATGGCTTTGTAGCGTCCTCGATGATCAAATCCTTCGCCCGATGAAATAACAGAAAACCCACGCCGGGGCCGCCCCACGACGCGGGATGCTGTCATCAAGGAGGAAGACTGCCACTGTCAACCTGCGAAATCGCATTTTGCAAGACAGAATTATACTGCTGTTGTGGCAACTAAGACCTTGTATTATTATTCTTGCTTTTTCCGGCGGTATCCTGTAAAATGACATCATCAAGGGAGAGGAGAGCAGGCATTTTTGAAAGAGCGCTTCCATTGATCAAATTGGAACGCCGTTTGCTCGAAAAACCCTGTAGACCAACTATGAAAAGGAGGGTATTTCAGTATGTACAAGGTAGATCTCAACAGCGACCTCGGCGAGAGCTTCGGCGCGTATACCATCGGGCTCGACAACGAGGTCATCGCGCATGTTTCCTCTGTCAATGTGGCCTGTGGCTATCACGCAGGAGATCCGTTGGTGATGGAAAAGACCGTTGCCGCAGCCAAGGCGGCAGGCGTCGCCGTCGGCGCACACCCGGGCTTCCCCGATCTGATGGGCTTTGGCCGCAGGAACATGGTCGTCTCGCCCAAGGAGGTCAAGGCGTATGTCAAGTATCAGCTCGGCGCGCTGATGGCCTTCGCTGCGGCAGAGGGTATCAGGCTCCAGCACTGCAAGCCCCACGGCGCTCTCTACAACATGGCTGGTAAAGACATGGATCTGGCGCTTGCCATCGCCGAGGCGATTGCCGAGGTAGACAAGAACATTATCCTGCTTGGTCTTGCCAACAGCAAGATGATTGATGCAGGCAAGCAGTTGGGCTTGCGCGTCGCAAACGAGGTCTTTGCCGACCGCGCCTATCAGGCCGACGGCTCGCTTGTGCCGCGCAAGCTGCCCGGCGCCGTCATCCACAATAAGGACGAGGCCATCGCGCGCACCGTCCGCATGGTCACCGAGGGCAAGGTCACGGCCATCACCGGCGAGGAGGTCGAAATCGCGGCTCACTCCATCTGTGTCCACGGTGACAACCCTTCGGCCGTCGAATTCGTCAAAAATATCCGCACGCAGCTCACCGCCCGTGGCGTGGAGATTGCCCCCATCCGCGAGATCGTATAAAAAGAGCCTCGTTTCCAGCTGTTCCGTTCCGCAAAGACCAACACCCCAAATCTGCCGCACTGCGGCAATATTTCAGGAGGATGATCATGAGTAACGAAACTACCCAGAAGCGCTCACTTTCCGTCAGCCTTGGCGCGGCCTTTCTGATGGCGACATCCGCCATCGGCCCCGGCTTTCTGACCCAGACCTCGCAATTCACCGCAAAGTATCTCTCTTCTTTCGCTTTCGTCATCGTCTGCGTCATCATCATGGATATGATCGCGCAGACCAATGTATGGTCCATCGTCGGCGTTTCCGGCCTGCGCGGTCAGGAGATTGCCAATAAGGTCCTTCCCGGTCTCGGCTATCTGCTTGTCGTGCTTGTTGTGCTCGGCGGTCTTGCGTTCAATATCGGCAATGTCGGCGGCGTGTCACTCGGCTTCAATGCCATGATCGGCATTCCCGAAAAGGCCGGTGTCATCATCGGCGGCGTGCTTGCTATCTGCATTTTCCTTTCCAAGAAGGCAAACGACATCGTCGGCAGGGTCGCCCAGATCCTCGGCGGCATTATTATCGTCGTCATGCTGGTCGTGGCTTTCATGGCAAAGCCCCCCGTCGGCGATGCGGTCGCCCATATCTTTACCCCTGAGAATCCCAAGGAACTCATTCCCGTCATGGTCACGCTGCTCGGCGGCTCCTGCGGCGGTTACATCACCTTCTCCGGCGCACACAAGCTGCTCGATGCGGGCTGGGGCGGCAAGCCTGAGGAAGTCAAGCACTTCCGCAAGTCCGTCCTGACCGGCATCTGCGTCTCGGGCAGCGTTCGTATTCTGCTGTTCCTGTGCGTGCTCGGCGTCTGCACGGCCGGTACGGTCGTCGTGGCGGAAAATGTCACGGCCGTCACCAGCGCTGCCAACCCCGCAGCCGAGGCTTTCCGCCTTGCTGCCGGCGACATCGGCTACCGTCTCTTCGGTCTCGCACTGTTCTCTGCCGGTATCACCTCCGTCATTGGCGCGGCCTATACCTCTGTCTCCTTCCTCAAGACTGTTCACCCCTTCATCGCCAAGAATGACAAGTGGTTCATCGTCGGCTTTATCGCCTTCTCCACGCTCGTTATGGCAATTCTTGGTGGTGCAAAGCGCATGGTCATCCTAGCTGGCGCACTCAACGGTCTGATCCTGCCAATTTCCCTGTGCTGCATGCTGCTTGGCTGCCACAAGAAGTCCATCGTCGGCGAGTACAAGCACCCTGTGTGGCTACAGGTTCTTGGCTGGTGTGTGGTCGGTGTCGCGGGCTACCTTGCCGTCACGGCGCTGCCCAACCTTACCAAGCTCTTCGCGTAACGAACCTGCACCATTCCGCGAGCCGGTCTGTCCCGCAGGCCGGCTCCGCCTGAAAGGAGAACGATATGCCCGACATCAGATTCCTGCTCAGCGGCGACTCAGCCGTAACCGTGGAATTCGGCAACGAGATCAGTGAGCACATCAACGCACAGATTCGTGCGTTCAGCATCGCGCTCACCGAGAGCAAACTCCCCGGGATCGTGGAACTCGTGCCGACCTACCGCTCGCTGATGGTTCACTACGACCCTGAGGTCATCCCCTACGGTGCGCTTGTCAAGAAACTCAAGGGCCTGCTCAATCAGCTTGACCACATCCGGATTCCGCCAAGCGATGTGTTGGAGATCCCCGTGCTCTACGGCGGGGATGAAATGGGCCCCGACCTTGGCTTTGTTGCCGAGCACAATCACAAAACGCCTGAGGAGGTCATCCGGATTCACACCTCCACGGAATATCTCATCTATATGCTGGGCTTTACCCCCGGTTTCACCTATCTTGGCGGTATGAGCGAGGAAATTGCCGCGCCGCGCCTTGCCCAACCTCGTGTCAGGATTCCCGCCGGCAGCGTCGGCATCGCCGGCAGCCAGACGGGCGTATATCCCATCGACTCCCCGGGCGGCTGGCAGCTTATCGGCCGCACGCCCGTGCGCATGTACGACCCTGACCGCGCCGTTCCCATCCTGCCCAAGGCAGGCCAGTACATCAAGTTCTACGCCATCGATCAGGCGGAATTTGACCGTATCGCCGCGCTGGAGGCCTCCAGCGGCTATACGGTCCACACCTACCCGAGAAAGGAGGCGGAGCAGGCATGAGCATCACCATTCTCAACCCTGGCATGCTCACCAGCGTACAGGATCTCGGCCGCATCGGCTACCAGCAGTACGGCGTGTCCGTCTCCGGCGTGATGGATCCGCGCAGCGCGTCTATCGCCAACATCCTCGTCGACAACGATGAGGGCGAGGCTGTGCTCGAATGCACGATGATGGGGCCCCACCTCCGCTTTGATGCGCCCAACATCATCGCCATCACCGGCGGAGACCTCGGCGCAACGCTCGACGGTCAGAGCATCGACACCTACCGCGCCGTTCCCGTGAACGCGGGTCAGACGCTGCGCTTCACCATGCTGCGCACCGGCTGCCGCGCTTTCGTGGCGTTCGCGGGCGGACTCGATATCCCCCTGGTCATGGGCAGCCGCTCAACGGACATGAAAGCGAAGATCGGCGGCTATCAGGGCCGCAAGCTGCAAAAGGACGACGTCATCGCCTTCCGCGCGCCCAAGACCGACCTCAAGAACCTCGGCGTGCGCCACATTTCGCCTGAGTTCGTGCCGCGCGCAGAGTATAAACTGCGTGTCGTGTTCGGCCCGCAGGACGACGCCTTCACCGAGCTTGGCGCTATGACCTTTCTCAGCAGCGTTTACACCCTTACACCGGAGTTCGACCGCATGGGCTGCCGCCTTGACGGCGAGCTGATCGAACACATCAAGGACGGCAACATCATCTCCGATGGCATTGCCTTCGGCGCGATTCAGGTACCCTCTGCGGGCAAGCCGATCATCATGCTGGCCGACCGCCAGACCACTGGCGGCTACACGAAGATCGCCAATGTCATCTCCGCGGACTTCCGCATCCTCGCCCAACTCAAAGCGGGCGACAGGGTGCGCTTTGAAAAGGTGTCCATTACCACCGCACAGGAGGCGCTGCTTGCCCAGCGCGCTGCGCTGCGCTGCCTGCGCGGCGCCATGAATCGTTGACGCAGCCCTAAAACGCAAAAAATAATAGTAATAGGAGGAACGACACATGGCCTTTGATATTACCCCTTATATCGATAAGAAGCCGAGCGAGGTTCGCAAGCTCATCCGCGAGGGTGTCATCGACTTCCCAACCGCCGGTATGTGTCGCGGCTACGCACAGGCCAACCTTATCATCCTTCCGCCGGAATACGCGGGAGATTTTGAGGAATTTGCCAAGCGCAACCCCTTCCCCTGCCCGATCCTTGAGATCATCCGAGGTACGCCCGAGACGCACGATATGGGCGAGGGCGGCAATATCTGCACCGACATTCCCAAGTATCGCATCTACCGCGATGGCAAGTGGGATGGCAAGGAGCTGACCGATGTGAGCGACTACTGGAAAGAGGGCTATGTCGGCTTCCTGATCGGCTGTTCATTCTCGTTCGAGGAAACGCTCATGCGCGAGGGTATCGAGATCCGTCACATCGCGCAAGGACGCAATGTACCGATGTTCAAGACCAATATCATGACCGAGCCGGCCGGTCCATTCTGCGGCCCCATGGTCTGCTCTATGCGTCCCATGACGCCGGAAAACGCCAAAAAGGCGTATGACATCACCGTCAAAATGCCGAATGTCCACGGCGCGCCCGTCCACATGGGCGATGCCGCCGAGGTCGGCGTTGTCGATGTGATGAAGCCTGACTACGGCGAGGCGGTTGATTTCTACGAGGGTGAGATTCCCGTGTTCTGGCCCTGCGGCGTGACGCCGCAGGCGGCGGTCGAAAATGCGAAACCGCCCATTGCTATCACCCATGCCCCGGGCCACATGTTCATCACGGATATCATCAATTCCGAACTGAACGACTTTCTGGAAGCTAAAAAGAATCGCTGAATTCTCTCTTTTCCGATCAACGCGGTGCCGGATCTTGACATCGTACCGCTTCGCTTTTCGGCCGTTGTCGTTGCCGCGCAGCGGGTCGGGAGAGTGACCCGGAAGCTCTCTCCCGAGGTTCTCTTTGCGCTGCCGGACGGCTTCCGCGCCGCTGCGGTCTACACAATGTAAGGGAAAACATTGCCTGTATTCAGGACTTTGGCAGACAAAAAGGAGGATGGAGCTATGAGCGCAATGATCATCAAATCCAGAGAAGCAAACGATTTGAAGCTGACCGCATACCACGGGCATTTTGCGACCCGCCACTCTCACAACAGCCATTATCTCGACATCACCCGCATGAAGCATGAATGTGCAATGGCCAATATCGCTGCCGCCTCTCTTGCCAATCACTATGTCTATGAAAAGGAGATCGATACGGTCGTCTGCCTGGACGGCAGCGAGGTCATCGGTACGTTTCTCGCCCGCCAACTCTCTCAGAAGAATCTCTTTTCCCTGAGCAGCGAAAAAAATATCTGCGTCGTCGCACCGGAGCACGATTCCAACGGACTTCTGATCTTCCGGGATAATCTTCGCCCCATGGTGTCTGAAAAGAATGTCCTGCTGCTGATCTCCACGGTGAATTCGGGAAAGACCGCGGCTCGCGCACTCGAGTGCATCGAGTATTACGGAGGCACCACGCAGGGGGTCGCAGCTGTCTTCAGCGCCTTGAAGCAGGTGGGCGACATTCCCGTGATCAGCCTGTTTTCACCGGAGGATATCCCCGGATATGTGACCAGCCTTGTCAAGGATTGTCCCATGTGCAAGGCAGGGCAGAAAATTGACGCGCTGTCCAACAGCTACGGTTTTTCTCCCCTGACCTGATGCCTGTGGCAGCAGCTTGCTTCTTCCTGCCGCAAGAATCGTAACCATCAGTAAACTGGTGGTCTTCGGCTGTCGAAAAAAATGACTTCGCCACTTTTTCGAGTCAGGATGCCCGCAGACCGATCCTCAATTTCTTGCGAAAAGGTCGGGCTGACCTGCGCGAGAAGTTTCGCTTCCACCGCACAGAAAACGAATTGTCCCACAGGGGCAAGAGAGGGCCTCTTCGGGGTGTGTCGGCGGAAATGACAGATTTAGAATTGATGCAGATCAGCGTCCCCTTCCATATGGAAGGGTCACCCCACGGCGTGGGATGCCATAATCAAAGAACTACCGCAACATTTTTCCTATACTTTTTAGCCGTTTTTAGTGGTTTTCTCTCGATTTTAATTCCTTTCCTAACATCTTGTGTCCCGCATCCCCCATGTGTTCCACACCTGTCTGTGGCATTTTATGTGGTCAAAAGCAATGCCTCGCCGGAGTAATTCCGGCGGGGCTTTGCGGTATTCTCGGAATCCCGCCTTTCCACTCGATGAACAACACGAAAACTGTGCGCGGGCCACCCCATGAGGTGGGATGCCATAATCAAAGAAAACAGCCAGCACGGCGTGAGATTTTCCGGGAAGAGCGAAGCTGAAGAAAAGACGGGTGTGGCGTGTAAAGAACACCCCCATATCATACAATAACCCTAAAGCTATGATACGGAGGATGATTTCATGAACAAACTGCAAGCCTTTGAAAAGCACCTGCGCGAAAACGAGAAAAGCCCCGCCACGATAGAAAAATACCTGCGCGACGCCCGCGCCTTCCTGTGCTGGCTGGATGGGCGTGAGCCCACCAAGGAGCTGACCGTCTGCTACAAGGAAGGACTGACAGAGCGATACGAGGCCGCCAGCGTCAACTCCATGCTGGCGGGGATCAACAGCTACCTGTCCTTTTCCGGTCGCGCCGACTGCCGCGTGAAGCCCCTGCGCGTCCAGCGGACGCTGTTCGGGAGTGAGGAACGGGAGCTCTCCCGCGAGGAATACGCCCGCCTTGTCCGCGCCGCGGGCGGGACGCAGATCGGCGTTGTCATGCAGACCATCTGCGGCACGGGCATCCGCGTCTCTGAGCTTCGGCACATCACCGCCGAGGCGGTGCGGGAGGGCCGCGCTGCCGTCCGCAACAAGGGGAAAACCCGCGTGATCCTCATTCCCGCCGCGCTGCGAAGGCTCCTGCTGGGCTATATGAAAAAGGCCGGTGTCACCACCGGCAGCGTGTTCCTTTCGAAAAACAAAACGCCGCTGGACCGCAGTACGGTCTGGCGGCGCATGAAAGCCCTGTGTGTGCGGGCGGGGGTGGACCCGCGCAAGGTCTTTCCCCATTCTCTGCGGCATCTGTTCGCCCGCGTTTTTTACAGCGTGGAAAAGGACCTGCTGCGTCTTGCGGACATCCTCGGTCACGCCAGCGTGAACACCACGCGCATCTACACCATGGAAACCGGACGGCAGCACATGAAGCTGCTGGAGCGCGTCAGCCGAACACTGCTCACATAATGGCGATTCTGTTGCATCACTGTGTCCGCTGCCAACAGCGTAGACCCTAAACGGCGGAACAGAGGGTAAAAATAGCGCACAAAATCAGGCCGGGAGAGAAGATTTTTTCATCCGGCCTTGTTGCCGTTATCGTTTTTTGACTTTTTTCGCTGGGTTTTTCAAATTTTTCTTGCTAATGATACTGGGTCTCTGTTATAATGTAGATGTAATATGGGCTTGTTGTAACTATTCCGCAACAGAATCGCCATTCTGTTGCTGCGGAAGTGTACCGCAGGAAAAAGGGGGTGGGCATAGGAGACGAGTTAAGGAACAGAAGAATTGCAGCGACCATATTAACCGATTACAAAGAAAACGGAGGAACAAGACCATGAGAAAAAGACTTCTCAGCATCCTGCTGCTCTGCTGCATGGTGCTGACGCTGCTGCCCACCGCCGCCTTTGCCGCCGGCGGTGTGGAGATTGACGAAACAAACTTCCCGGATGAAAAATTCCGGGAGTATGTCAAGACTAAATTTGATGAAGACAACGATGACATCCTTTCTGCGGATGAGATTGCCGAGGCGAAGGAAATCTCCGTGGAAGGGAACCCCATAACATCTTTTAAAGGCATTGAGTATTTTACTGCATTGACAAGTCTCGAATGCAGCAGAACTAAATTGACCTCCTTGGATACCTCTCATAATAAGAAGCTGGGATACCTCAGGTGTAATTATATCCCAGACTTAACCACTCTGAATGTCAGCCAAAACACAGAACTGAAAGTTCTCTACTGTAACGATAACGCTTTGGCTGATTTGAATCTTACCAATAACTCTGCGCTGGAAACGCTCGAATGTGGAGACAATGAATTAACAACCTTAGATCTCAGCAAGAACACAGAGCTAAAATATTTCGGCTGCTTCAATAGTAAGTTGAGTTCTTTGGATCTTACCAATAATACGAATTTGGAAGAGCTCTATTTCTGCGGAAACAACTTTTCCACCATAGATGTCAGCCAAAATACAAAACTGAAGTATCTTCATCTCTTTGGTAACCAACTGATCACTTTGGATACCAGCAAGAATAGTAATCTACAGCGGTTGTGGGTATATACTAACCCTCTCACCTCCATGTACTTAGGGGATAGCGGCTCCATCAGGGAAGTAAAATTTGATAACCTCCCTTATCCCATCGAAGTTTCCGCCGCAGAAAAAACCTTTGACCTGAACACGCTGCCGGGCTTTGATGTAAGCAAAGCCAGCGATTGGACGAATGGCAGAGTTGACGACAATATTCTGACAGTCGGCGAGAATGCCGCTACTGTGACCTATACCTATGACTGCGGTGAAAGACAGGCGACGTATGGTACTCCAGCAGTGACGGAAAGGCTGAGGATGCCTTGCACCCTGCAGGTTAACTGGGTGTCCGCACCCGCAATTACAGAAAATGATCTTGAGGGACTCAACATTCCCGCAAACCTTGTCACCGTCAAGTGCAAAACAACCGACGACAGCAAGGCATACGGGAAGATTCCCGGCGGCTTTAACTTGAGCAGCGCGACGCCCTACATGGAAAATGGTGTTTTGAAGGCCATCGTCAAGCTCAATTTGCCCGCTTACTTGGAAAAGTACGATGCGGACACCAAAAAAACGCACGAATATGCAGGGGGGGAGGGGAACCCCCACGCAGCTTTTACTCTGAAGTATGTCAACGACAAGTGGGAGCTGGATGGCGATTTCCCGAATGTTGTCATTTTGGTGAAATGTGACGGCCAGCATCCGCAGACTCCGCCGTATCCCACGGAGGAGAATGTCAGCGGCTTGGAGCAGGTGCAGGTTCGGGTGCAGTGCAGCACGGATACCGCCCAGTTCAAGAACTACGGTATCCTCCCCGGCAGTGTCTCCATTATGCCGGATCCCAACAACCCCAGCCAGGCGACCCTTACCCTTATCCCCTCGGTGTACAGCACGCAGTACAGCACCGACACGGGCATCACCCACATCGTGGATCCCAACCAAACCGCGGACAATCTGAAAATTCAGATGCGCTATGACCCCGCCGTGGGGAAGTGGATGCCCGCAGGAGGGCTTACCCCTCTGGTGATCAACGTGAAGTGCAATAACCACGACCCGCAGACTCCGCCGTATCCCACGGAGGAGAATGTCGGCGGCTTGGAGCGGGTGCAGGTTCGGGTGCAGTGCAGCACGGATACCGCCCAGTTCAAGAACTACGGCATCCTCCCCGGCAGTGTCTCCATTGTGCCGGATGCCAACAACCCCAGCCAGGCGACACTTACCCTTATCCCCTCGGTGTACAGCAAGCAGTACACCATTGACACCGGCATCACCCACAGCGTGGCACCCAACCAAAACACGGACAATCTGAAAATTCAGATGCGCTATAACTCTGCCGTGGGGAAGTGGATGCCCGCAGGGGAGCTTACCCCTCTGGAGGTTCTTGTGCAGTGCAATAACCACCAGGGGCAGCGGTACACCATCACCTTCAATGGCAATGGCGGCACCCCCTCCGTTACCAGCATGACTACCATTGACCAAAAGCTCCCCGAGCTGCCTACCGCCACCCACAGCGGCAGATACAGCTTTGACGGCTGGTACACCGCGGCAAGCGGCGGCACGAAGATCACGACCGCTACTGTATTCTATGAAAACACCGCTGTGTACGCCCACTGGACCTACATCGGCGGCGGTGGCAGCAGTGGCGGCGGTGGCGGCCACACCTACCACACCATCAGGGCGATCTCCGGTTTGAACGGCTCTATCTCTCCCTCCGGCTGGACCTCCGTCCGTCACGGATGGGATCAGACCTTTACCATCACCCCGGACAAGGGCTACGCCGTAGCCAAGGTGCTGGTGGATGGTAAGAGCGTGGGCTCTGTGAAGTCCTACACCTTCAAGAATGTCGCGAAAGATCACACCATCGAGGTAGTCTTTATGAAGGCAAACGGCAACCCCCAGACCGGAGTATTCGTCGATGTAGCGGAGGGCAGCTACTATGAGGAAGCGGTCGACTGGGCGGTTAAAAATGGAATCACCACCGGCACGGGTAATAATTACTTCACGCCGGATGGCATTTGTACCCGTGCGCAGGCTGTGACCTTCCTGTGGAGAGTTGCCGGAAGCCCCACACCAAAAACAGAAGCAATGCCCTTTGAGGATGTGCTGAATGGCAGCTACTATTACGAGGCCGTCCTGTGGGCTGTGGAGAACGGTATTACCGTTGGCACGAGCGCAACGACCTTCAGCCCCGAGCTGACCTGCTCCCGCGCACATATTGTGACCTTCTTGTGGAGAGCAGCCAATTCTCCCTCTGCAAAAACGGCCAATCCCTTTACCGATGTAGCCGCGGACGCCTACTATATCGACGCTGTGCTGTGGGCGGTCAAGCATAAGATCACGGTCGGGACAACGCTATCCACCTTCAGCCCTGATGAGGGCTGCACCCGCGCACAAATCGTGACTTTTCTGTACCGTGCTCACAGCAAGTAATTAGGGATGACGTATGCACCCGCTGAAATGCTATCACCTCGCGGCAAGCGAGATGGATCTGCATAAGCTATTTCATGGAAAACCTTCAGAGCGGGCTAAGAAAGGAGATCGGGTCCTGCTTATCAGAACGATCCAATTGACAGCAGACCTAACGGTGACTTGCCCCGTAACCTTTCTAATGCTGCCAGACATTCAGTTTATCACGAAGCCCTTTGCGCTGCGCACGGCTTGGGAAGATGACAGAAGTTCTGCGGTGCTGTGCTTTCGATCATGCTCGAAAGCAGAAAGCGTTCTCTCCCTTCTGTATTCTCACGAATGATTCTATTGGCAGCAGATATCTCTTTACCCGCAACGAGCAGATGCCGGATATACTCCTACACTGTCATCTGCTCCCCCAAAAAGCAAAGGACAGCGCGGCGGACGGTCAATAGCACCGGCCTCCGCGCTGTTTCCTTTTCGCCACAGGAAACTCTGTACGCCATTCACAACCCATGAGCCATGCCGCCATCCCACGCGGCAGGAGAAAACACTATGAAAAAGATCACTCGATTTCTGTTTTGCACCTTCGTCGCCATTATGCTGATGGGGACGGCGATCAGTGCCACCGCTTGCCATCAGAAAGAGGAATATCCCAGCGTACCCGAAGTGACCGAGCCACAGCCCACCGGCGAGATCATCCCCACCGTGGACCGACAAAAGGAGCTGAAGGACGCAAGAAAGAAATACTCCGACGCCGTGGCGTGGCTGTATATGCCCGGTGCCGAGGTGGACGACCCCATTGTGCAGGCGAAGGACAACGCTTACTACCTGCAAAAGGACGAGAACGGGAACTACAGCGAATGGGGCTGCTACTACGCCCACTGTGACAACCGTTTGAGCAGCCGGAGCAAGCTGGACAGGAATACCGTCATCTTCGGACACTCCGCCAGCAACTGTGACCCGGACGGGCCCAAGCTCACGAAGCTCCATCGGTATATGGATGCGGACTATGTGAAGGAGAACCCGTATATCTACCTCTCGGTGAAAGGCGAGGACATGGTCTTCCAGATCACGGCCTGCTTCATCACGGATATTGACTTTGATTACATCGCTCCCAATCCCACAGGCGAGGATCTAACAAGCTTCTTTGAGCAGGTGGCAAAGAAGAACTGGCTGGAATTTGACGGTGTAACCTTCGGCGAGGAGGACACCATGCTGACCCTTTCCACCTGCTGCCGGAAGTACGATGAGTACAATACCGGCAACCAGCGGCTCGTCCTAATGGCGAAGCTGCTGCCGGAGGGTGCTATAGCGCAGGACTTCACCGTGCGCCTTGCTCCAGAACCGGAGATGCCTTAAAAAGACCAAAACGGAATACGATACCCCCTGAAAAAGATGATATTCTTCTCACGACTCCTTCAGCCAGCGGGAGAACTCCTCCGGCGAGATCGCGCCGCTGTCGCAGTCCTCCTTCCTCCTTCTGGCTTCCTCGCTCCAGGCGTAGAACGCGCTTTTGGTCAGCCTGCCGGCATTGATGCGGGCGAAACGCTTTTTGTACTCCCTGCGGTATTCCTTGAACACCTCGTCGCCCTGCTTGCG
>OLRZ01001665.1_pt1 | contig 14433 bp, 15 predicted proteins | sample 1671931 | NCBI WGS metagenome assembly OLRZ01 (sample SAMEA3136627, study PRJEB25190) | human gut metagenome | reverse complement strand
CAGGCCGTGGCGGGTGAGCGTGCGGTTCATGGCGGCGGTCAGGTCGCCGAGCGTGTCGAGCAACGTGCCGTCGAGGTCGAAAAGTATGGATGTATAGCGCATATCATGTCTCTCCTTTGCTCTGGCACACTTATAACGCATTTTGCGTACGGTGTCAACCAAAAAACAAGTTGACATCCGCTGCCGAATATGCTACTATAATGCAGCGCGCTGGCCGCGCGTCCATATGGAAAGTGGAATTCGGCTTGGAGAAGTACCCAAGTGGCCGAAGGGGCTCCCCTGCTAAGGGAGTAGGCTGTGATAAGCGGCGCGAGGGTTCAAATCCCTCCTTCTCCGCCAAAGACAAGACGCCGATTTCGGCGTCTTGTTTCTCTATCTGCATATGTGGAGAGTTACCGAAGTGGTCATAACGGGGCGGTCTTGAAAACCGTTAGGCGGCAACGCCACAGGGGTTCGAATCCCTTACTCTCCGCCATAAGTCCACCGTAATTTTGATAGAATTACGGTGGACTTTTTCTACGCCCGAAAACCGCTTGAAATCAAGACTTTTGCCGTTTTTGAGCATAAACGAACCCCGCTGCAGAGTAATTCTATGGCGGGGTTTCGTGCTTTTTGCGAGGATTGCGGCTTTCTGTACCACCGTAATCGTTAAACAGCCGAGTAATCGTTGAATTACTGGGGGTATTCGTTAAACAACTGGATTTCGGCATCCTATGACTCAAGGATATTACATCAGTTCTGCCTCAACACTTGAAAAACTACGAATATTCGTATATAATGTATTTGGATAATTTCATGCTGTCGGAGGGGTCACAATGAACGGCTATATTTCCATTCGGGAAGCCTCTTATAAATGGGGCGTTTCGGAACGACGGGTCAACCAATACTGTTCTCTCGGGCGTATTCCGGGGGCAGAACGATTCGGGCGTTCCTGGGCAATTCCTTCTGATGCAAAAAAGCCAAGTGATCCTCGCAAATCCCAAAGTAAAAAGCAGGAAAGGGGCATGATGTGATGTATAACCCACAGCTGGAAACTTTTCTGCGTGTAGCAGACGCGGGGAGCTTCAATAAGGCGGCGGAAGAGAGCTTCATCACGCCCACGGCAGTCATCAAGCAAATCAATTCGCTGGAGGAATCCCTCGGCGTCAGGCTCTTTGACCGGAGCCACCGGGGACTGCGGCTCACAAAGGCCGGGCGCTCCATGTATCAGGACTCGAAATACATCATTCGATATTGCCGGGACTCCGTGACTCGGGCAAAAAACGCCATGCAGGAGGATGAGAATATCATCCGCATCGGTTCCTCGCCCATGACTCCGGCACAACTCCTGATGGAGCTCTGGTCCAGAGTTCAAACTCTGCACCCGGACATCAAATTTCAGATCGTCCCCTTTGAGAACACCCCGGAAAATGCGAGAGAGATCCTTGCAAATCTCGGAAAGAACATTGATGTAGTAGGCGGCATTTTTGATGAGACCATGCTGAACCTGCGGGGTTGTGCTGGGCTGGAATTGGTCAGAGACCCGTTCCACTGTGCTGTTTCCATTCACCATCGACTGGCAGCAAAGGATAAATTACAGATCACAGATCTTTATGGCGAAAATCTCATGTTGATGCACCGGGGATGGAGCCATTATGTGGATCAACTCCGAGATGACCTCTGGCAGCACCATCCGCAGATCCATATCGTAGATTTCGACTTTTACAACATGGATGTGTTCAACCGCTGTGAGAACACCAATGACGTTTTGCTGGCTATTCCCGGTTGGGCAACTGTCCATCCGCTTCTGAATGTAATCCCAGTGGAATGGAATTACAGCATTCCCTATGGCATTCTCCATTCCCCGGAGCCGACACCGACGGTACAGCGCTTTTTGGATGCAGCCAAAATCATCAGCAAAGAGCTGTACAACTGATTATAACCCAAAGGTATATACTGATGAACGAAGCGAGACTTCTCTTGAAGTCTCGCTTTTTTTATACTATAGGCAGAAGTTCAGGAAAAGGCAGATGATGATATGAAGCTTGGATGTTTCTCTGCGCTGCTGTTTTGTACGGCACTTCTGCTGAGCGGTTGCGGCGCTCGTGAACCACAGGAACCTACGGAAACCACTCCACCCCAAACAGCAGCATTTACAAGGGAAAGCAAAATCAAAGATGTGAAGAATGCTCCAATGTTCGGCTCTTACGGACGGTTGCTGTTCCCTGTAGAGGATGCCTACTACAGCGGCAACACTCTGGAAGAACTTCAACTGACCTACTACAGCCATATCGATCCGGACGAAACGGTGGAGATCGTGAACACCCTGCGAGAGCGGGCAGCGGACGGCCAAACCATCTTCTATGACATCTACACCGACGAGGAAAAGGCGGCTGACCCTGCCAAAGAAGATACAGGATTGTTTTTCTTCAAGGGAATCCCCGGCGAGAAGTTCGCCATCTGCAATGCAGGCGGTGCCTTTGCCTATGTGGGCGCCATGCAGGACAGCTTCCCTCATGCGCTGGAGCTTTCCAAAAAGGGCTACAACGCCTTCGCTCTCATTTATCGCCCCGGCGCACAGACCGCCTGCGAGGACTTGGCAAGAGCCATCCGCTTCATCTTTGACCATGCGGACGAACTGGAAGTGGACACCGATTGCTACTCCCTATGGGGCGGCCCGGCAGGAGCGCGAATGGCGGCGTGGCTTGGGTCTTACGGTGCAGAAGCCTTTGGCGGCGGTAATCTGCCCCGTCCCGGTGCGGTCATCATGCAGTACACAGGATTGAGCGAGTATTCCGAAAGTGATCCGCCCACCTATGCCTGTGTCGGTGACAGGGACGGCATCGCCAACTGGCGGGTCATGCAGGCGCGACTCGAAGCCATGCAGCAGGCCGGGATCGACACGGAGTTTCATGTGTATTCCGGTCTGGGTCACGGCTTTGGACTTGGGACTGGAACCAGCGCCGAAGGCTGGATCAATGATGCCGTTTCCTTTTGGGAAAAACAAATGAAGAAATAACATTCAGAAAGGATGCGTTTTTATGAACAACTTTATTTTTGAAAACAAGACCAAGGTGTATTTCGGCAAGGGCGGCGTGAAAGAGTATCTCGGCAGTCTGCTGGGGAACTACGGCGAAACCGTCATGCTGGCCTATGGCGGCGGCTCCATCAAGCGCAATGGCGTGTACGATGAGATCATGGGTATCCTGAATGCCGCAGGCAAGCGCATCGTGGAGTTCTCCGGTATCATGTCGAACCCCACTTATGCCAAGGTGCAGGAGGGCGCGAAGCTGGCGCGTGAAAATCACGTCGATCTGATTCTCGCCGTGGGCGGCGGCAGCGTTTCCGACTGCTGCAAGGTCATCTCCGCACAGGCGAAGCTGGACGAGGACATCTGGGAGATGCAGTACACGAAGCACACGCTGCCGACCAAGTTTATTCCCCTCGGCACGATTGTCACGGTGTTCGGTACCGGCAGCGAGATGAACAACGGGGCCGTCATCACCCACGAGGGAAAGAAGATCAAAGGCGCTCTTTGGGGCGCGCAGGCGGAGTTCGCGTTCCTTGACCCCAGCTACACCCTGTCCGTTCCCATGAAGCAGGTCATCTCCGGCGCGTTCGACACGCTGAGCCACGCGATGGAAACCTACTTCGGCAAGCCGGATGAAAACAACCTGTCCGACGATATTAACGAAGCCGTCATGCGCAGCGTCATCCGGAACATCCGCGTTCTGCTGACCGACCCGGAGAATTACGATGCCCGCAGTGAGCTGGCGTGGGCGTCCGCGATGGCAGAGAACGGCGTTCTGAAGATCGGAAAAGTCACGGACTTCCAGTGCCATATGCTGGAGCACCAGTTGGGCGCGTACACCAACTGCAACCACGGTGCAGGTCTGGCGGTGATCCACCCCGTTCTGTACCGCCATATCTACAAGTCCGGCGCGGCGCGGTTTGCACGGTTTGCGCAGAATGTCTGGGGTGTCGCACCCAAGGGCAGCATTGAGGAGACGGCTGCTGCCGGTGTGGAAGCACTGGCTGCGTTCATCAAGGAAATTGGACTGCCTACCACCTTTGCAGAGCTGGGCATTCCCGCCGACACCGATTTTCGCGCCATCGCGGATTCCACCGTTTTCACCGAGGGCTGCTGCAAAAAGTTGACCCACGATGAAATATATGACATTCTCTGCGAATGTAAATAAAACTAAAATTGAATTGAAAGGATGATTTTATCATGAAAAAACTGACTGCACTACTGCTGAGCGTCGTGCTCGTACTTAGCCTTGCCGCCTGCGGCTCTGCCAACAAGCCTGCATCTTCCACCACGCAGCCCGAAAACGGCAAGACGCTGGTGGTCTACTACTCCGCTTCCGGTAACACCGAGCGGGTGGCCAAGGATATTGCAGAGGCCGCCGGTGCCGACCTCTTTGAGATTGTTCCCACTGAAGTCTACACCAGCGAGGATCTGGATTGGACGAACCCCGACAGCCGCGTCAGCCGTGAACATGATGACGAGTCCCTGCGGGATGTGCCCCTGACCACCACTGAAGTTCCCGATTGGGATTCCTATGACACCGTGTTCATCGGTTATCCCATCTGGTGGGGTATCGCAGCGTGGCCCGTGGACACCTTTGTAAAAAACAATGATTTCACCGGCAAGACCGTCATCCCCTTTGCCACTTCTTCCTCCTCCGGCATGGGTCAGAGCGGCAGTTTGCTGGCCGACATGGCCGGTACCGGCGAGTGGCAGGAAGGCCAGCGGTTCTCCTCCGGCGTTTCCAGTGATGATGTGCAGTCCTGGGTCAATGGACTGGGTCTGTAATGCGTAGGAACAGAGTTTTCGCCGCAATGCTTGCAATTATCATGGTCGTGTCGCTGACCGCCTGTGGCCGGGAGTCCGTCGGGACTCCCGGCGGTGAGCTGGAAAACGGCGTTGCGGCTATTGAGGATGCTATGACAACGCAACCAAACGAAAGCAGTTCTGCTTCCACCACCCCCATCGATGATCTGCGTAACGGATCTTCGACGGACACCGTAGCCACGCCGGGCGATTTTCCTGATGCATACAACTTCGGCAGCGGCAAGATTTCCGATTATTTCCGCACAGCCATGCTGCAAAAGATGCCGGAACCGGCAGGTAATAACACCGTGCTGAACACGGCAGCAGACCCTGCAAACATTCAAGTGCTCTATCTCTGGGAGGAAGGCAATGCCCCCGCCAGGACGAAATTTACGCAGGACATGACCGGATATTTCGATGACTGGAACTTCCGCCCCTATGTCACCGCTATCCCCGTCCGGGATGGCGTGAAGCCAAAAGGCGCGGTGGTGCTGATGGCGGGCGGCGCTTATCAGTTTCGGGGCAACTACACCGATTCGCTGCCCACCGCCGCAGCACTGCGAGAGCTGGGCTTTCAGACCTTCATCGTAGATTACCGCCTGTCTCCCTATACGCAGGAGGAAGGTGCGCTGGATGTGGCGAGAGCCGTCCGCTTTGTCCGCAAAAATGCGGAGGTCTATGGTATTGACCCAGATGATATTGCCGTCATGGGCTTTTCGGCGGGCGGCATTCAGGCCGGTGAATTTCTGATGCACTATGACGAAGATGTGACCGGCACGGCGCTGGACAGCACCTATGTGCCGGACGAGCTGGACGCCGTTCTCGCCTATGCCTCCGCCGCAGGCATGATCTATTCCTTCTATGGCCGCCTCAGCGTGGGAAATATGGATGCAAGCTGGTTGACCGAGGGCGATTTGCCGCCGACCTTCTATGTCTACGGCACCGAGGACCCCTTCTATCGTCAGTTCCAGCAGCAATATGATGTGATCTCCGGAATGGGCATTTCCACCGGGCGCATCGTGCTGAACGGCTGGCCTCACGGCTTCGGCTCCGATGGTGGTTGGGTTAAGGACTACGCCGCATGGCTGGAAACAATTTTCGCATAAGGAGTGATTTCGGTGAAAGCACTGTTAGTAAACGGTAGTCCCCATCCAAGGGGCTGCACATATACCGCCCTGACCGAACTGAAAAACACCCTGGAGGCTGAGGGCATTGAAGTGGAATTGCTCCATGTGGGCAACAAGGATATCCGTGGCTGCATCGCCTGTCGCAAGTGCCATGAGACTGGAAAGTGTGTGTTTGACGATGCGGTCAATGAAGTTGCACCAAAACTGGCAGAGGCGGACGCCTTTGTCATCGGCTGCCCGGTGTATTTCGCTTCCCCCGCAGGCGGAGCCATCTCCTTCATGGACCGGCTGTTTTTCAGCACCCTCGGCATCGATAAGACCATGAAGGTGGGGGCGGCGGTAGTCACCTGCCGCCGGGGCGGCAACACCGCCACCTTTGATGTGTTGAACAAGTATTTCACCATGACCGGGATGCCGGTAGCATCCAGCCAGTATTGGAACATGGTCTACGGCGGATCTGCCGAGGAAGTAGCGCAGGATGCTGAGGGCTTGCAGACCATGCGGACACTGGGGCGCAACATGGCGTTTATGATGAAGTCCTTTCAGTTGGGTAAGGAGCAGATCGGCTTGCCTCAGAAGGAACCACTGATTTTCACAAACTTTCACAGATAAGGGGTGTTGCTTTATGAGAAAAATTACAGCAGGCAGAGATGTGCTTGGTGAATTTGCGCCGAAGTTCGCACAGCTCAATGATGATGTTCTTTTCGGTGAGGTTTGGAGCCGGGAAAGCGAGCTTTCCGCACGCGACCGTTCCCTCATCACCGTGACAGCGCTGATGGCGCAGGGGCTGACGGATACCTCCTTCGGTCATCATCTGGCAATGGCAAAGGAAAATGGGATCACCCGCAGTGAAATTGCGGAGATCCTGACGCACGCTGCATTTTATGCGGGTTGGCCGAAGGCATGGGCAGCATTCCGCATGGCAAAGGACATCTGGGCAGACGAGGAAAGCGCCGACGAAAAGCAGCGTCATCAAAACAGTATGATATTTCCCATCGGCGCGCCCAATGACGGTTTCGCACAGTATTTCAGCGGGCAGAGCTATCTTGCGCCGGTTTCCACGGCGCAGGTCAAAATATTCAATGTAACCTTTGAACCCGGCTGCCGTAACAACTGGCACATCCACGAGGCGGACAAAGGCGGCGGACAGATCCTTATCTGCGTGGCCGGGCGCGGTTACTATCAGGAATGGGGCAAAGAGCCGCAGGAGCTGCACCCCGGCGATGTGATCAACATTATGCCCGGTGTAAAGCACTGGCACGGCGCTGCGCCGGACAGCTGGTTTTCCCATCTGGCTGTGGAAGTACCTGGAGAAAACTGCCGCAGTCAGTGGTGTGAGCCGGTCAGTGAAGAAGAATATCGAAAACTGAAATGAGGAGACAGGTTACCATGAGCAAGAAAGTTTTGATCCTGTCCGGAAGTCCCCGCAAAGGCGGCAACTCGGACATTCTGTGTGACGAATTCGCACGGGGCGCACAGGAAGCGGGTAACGAGGTGGAAAAGATCCGTGTGGCAAGCAAGAAGATCCACCCCTGTTCCGCCTGCTACTACTGCCGTGACCACGGCGGAGCCTGCGTTTACAAGGATGACATGGCCGAAGTCCTGCAAAAGATGATCGATTCCGATGTGCTGGTGCTGGCCAGTCCGGTCTATTTCTACTCCATCGACGCCCAACTCAAAGCGGTCATTGACCGCACGGTTGCCCGCTGGCTGGAGGTCAAGAACAAGGAGTTTTACTACATCGTCACGATGGCAGACGAAGCCCATTCGTCCGCTGACACCACGCTGGCTTGCTTCCGAGGCTATGCCGACTGCGTGGAGAGTGCAGTAGAAAAGGGTGTTATCATCGGCAGTGGCGTCTATGAGCCGGGCAAGGTGAAAAATACCCTCGCTATGAAGCAGGCCTATGAAATGGGAAAGAATGTGTAAAGGAGTATTGCTATGAGCATTTTATTTATCAACGGCAGTCCCAACAAGAACGGCAACACCGCCGCGCTGGCAGCGGAGCTGCTGAAAGGCAAAGAATATGAAACCCTGAATCTGACTGACTACACCATCGGCGCTTACGGCCAGAACCTTCCCGGTGACGGACTGGATGCTGTTATCAACGCCATGAAGCAGGCGGATACCATCGTCATCGGCTCTCCTGTCTACTGGCACAATATCTGCGGCAGCGTCCGCAATGTGCTGGACCGGTTCTATGGTAAGGTGGAAAACGGTTCGCTGTCCGGCCGCAGGCTGTACTTTGTATTTCAGGGCGCTGCCCCTGAAAAATGGATGCTGGAGGCGGGCGAGTACACCATGAAGCGCTTCGCCGCGCTCTACGGCATGGCCTATGGCGGCATGGTGACCAACAAAGCCGAGGCTGTCCAGCTAAACAAGGAAGTGTAAAATGCAGTACCGTACTTTGGGGAGTGATTTGACCGTTTCCGCTGTTGGCCTTGGATGTATGGGCATGAGTCACGCCTATGGTGCACCGGCCGACAAAAAGGAAATGACGGAGCTGCTGGCACAGGCAGTGGATCTGGGCTATACCTTCTTTGATACTGCGGAGGTCTATGGTACACCGGAGCACCCACATGACAATGAGGAACTGGTGGGGGCGGCGCTGAAGCCCTATCGGGACAAAATCGTGCTTGCCACCAAGTTTGGCATTCACTTTGACATGAGCAGCACCGCCACCAATAAGCCGCTGGTACCGGATTCCCGTCCGGAGGTCATCCGTGCATCGGTGGAAGCGTCTCTGAAACGGCTGGGCACCGACCACATTGACCTGTATTACCAGCACCGGCTGGACCCGAAGATCCCCATTGAGGAAGTGGCGGGCGTAATGGCCGACCTCATCCGCGAGGGCAAGATCACCCACTGGGGGCTGTCCGAAGCCACGGAGGACACCATCCGCCGCGCCCATGCGGTCTGCCCGGTGACAGCCATCCAGAACCGCTATTCTATGATGGCACGTTGGCATGAAGATCTGTTTCCTGTGTTGGAAGAACTGCACATCGGCTATGTGGCGTTCTCGCCGCTGGCTAACGGTTTCCTCTCCGGCAAGTATGATAAGAGCTCACGGTTTGACGCCGGGACAGACTACCGCAGCGTCATGCCTCAGTTCCAGCCGGAGAATATTGACCGCAACCACGATCTTCTTACTTTGCTTCAAAAGCTGGCAGGGCAGAACAATGCCACGCCAGCACAAATCTCACTGGCATGGATGCTGTGCAAGAAGCCGTACCTCGTACCTATTCCCGGCACACGCCGGTTGAGCCGCCTGCTTGAAAACGCCGGCGCGGCAGATGTTATGCTGTCCGCCGAAGAAGTCAGCGTCATCGACGAGGCGCTGAACGACATGGAGATGTCAGAGGTGTTCGGCGGCAGCAAAATCGTAAGCAAATAATTTTTAGAAAGGATGTTGTTTTATGGAATATGCAAATCTCAATAACGGCGTGAAAATGCCCATGGCCGGTATCGGCACATTTCTTCTGACCCCGGACGAGGCGGAGGCCTCCTGCGTCAGCGCCTTGCAGAACGGCTATCACCTGATCGACACCGCCAACGCCTATGTGAATGAAAAGGCCGTTGGCCGTGCCATGAAGAAGTCTGGCTTGCAGCGGGAGGAGATTTTCCTCGAAACCAAGCTGTGGCCCAGCTTCTATGAGCAGCCCGACGCAGTGGACAAGACACTTGCCCGTCTGGACACCCCCTACATCGACCTGCTGCTGATCCACCAGCCCGCGGGCAATTATGTGGCGGGCTACCGTCAGATGGAGAAGGCGTACAAGGAGGGCAAGGTGCACGCCATCGGTCTGTCCAACTTCAAAAAGGAGCAGATTGAGGAGATTCTTTCCCTCTGTGAAGTAAAACCCACAATTTTGCAGACCGAGCTGCACCCCTATAACCAGGAACCGGAGCTGAAAGCCTTCCTGAAGGAGAACGGTATCGTGCCGCAGGCATGGTATCCGCTGGGCCACGGCGATAAGGCGCTGCTTCAGGAACCGCTGCTTGCCCAGCTTGGCGAGAAGTACGGCAAGTCCGCACCGCAGGTCATTCTTCGCTGGCACATTCAGAGCGGCAATATCGTGATCCCTGGCTCCAAGAACCCCGACCATATCAAGTCCAACTTTGACCTGTTCGATTTTGCCCTGACGGATGAGGAAATGGCGCAGCTCGCCGCCTTGAACCGCAATGTGCGCTACTACACCAGCACCCCGGAAATGCTCAAAAAGTATGCGGAAATGGTTCCGCCCGTAGACGAACAGAAGTGAATCGATTTCTTTCGCTTGCTGTGACTCTTGTGTTGATACTGACTCTCGCGGGGTGCGGAGCCGGTACAGCAGCGCCGACCCAGCCGGAGATAACGCCTGCACCGAGTGCCGAACTGACGGAAGAACCGTTGGAAAGCACAGCATCGGCTGTCACATCGGAGCCGGTTCAGACTGGCCTGTTTGCAGAGCAAATCTTCTCCGGCGCCGACGGTGACATCCATTACAGCTATTATTTGCCAGACAGTTACGATGGCAGCCGCAAGTTTCCGATGATGGTCGTTATGCCAGGCTATAACATGATGTGGTTCGGTGAAGATTCTTCCGGCAGCAATCTGAATTGGAGTGGCTTTACCGCATGGACAAGGCTGGACACCGAGATGGTCGTGGTTTCTGCACAGCTCACTGACTGGGGTGAAAAATCCGCCCGGCAGGCCATTGAACTAACGGAATACTTTATCAATCGTTTTGCCGTGGATACCAGCCGGGTCTATGCCGCCGGGTATTCCGCAGGCGGCGAGACCATGTCCCGTGCGGTGGCCATGCGGCCCGACCTGTACGCCGCCTATCTCCACGGTGCTTCTCAGTGGGATGGCAGCTATGCACCCATTGCGGAGAATAGTGTGGCGATCTATATCTACATGGCCGAGGGCGACGAATATTACGGCAGCGCCAAGGCCCGCTCGGCCTATGAGAATCTCCACGAAGCCTATGAAAACGCCGGTTGGAGCGATGCCGACATCGACCGTGTTCTGCGCATCGAAACGCCGGACAACACCTTCTTCAACGAAAAGGGCATTTACAATTACCACGGCGGCGCCAATGTGGTCTTTGACGACCCGGACAACCTGAACTGGGTGATCTCCCACAGCAAAGGATGAGGACATGAAACCAATTCTCAAAATCAAAATCGCCGTAGATGCGGCCATGTCGGTGTCCATGCTGCTTCTGATGGCCTATGGCCTTGTGGGTGAGGCAGCCCACGAGTGGATCGGCATGGGAATGTTCGCCTTGTCCGTGGCGCACCATGTTTTGAACCGCCGATGGATTCAAGCTGTGCCGCGGGGGCGCTACACGCTCCTGCGCATCGTGCAGACGGCACTGGCAGGGCTGATTTTCCTGTGCATGGTCGGCTCTATGATCAGCGGCATTGTGCTGTCCCGCCATGTGTTTGCATTTCTCCCCAAGCACGGTGGCTATGAGCTTGCACAGCAGGTGCATATCCTCTGCGCTTACTGGGGCTTCATCTGTATGAGCCTGCATCTGGGATTTCACTGGAGCATGATGCTGGCGATGGCACGCAAGCACTTGCAGCCGAGCAAAATACGCACATGGGCGCTCCGAATTGCCGGATATTCTTTCGCTACCTACGGAGTCGTGACCTTCGTTCGCCGGGATGTGGGACTTTACCTGCTGCTGAAAAGCCATTTCGTGTTCTTTGATTATTCCGAGCCGCTCATCGCTTTCCTGCTGGACTATCTGGCGGTGATGGGACTGTTTGTGGCAGTCGGATTTTTGCTTTTACATGTAATTAAGGCAATAGAATTACAGTAGAATTTTTCTATGCCAGAAACCCGTTTAAAATAATACTTTTCGGCAACCCCACTGCAGAGAAATTCTACAGTGGGGTTCACACTCTTTATCGGAACTACAGGCATTTGCTTTACAGTAATCGTTAAAGCGCCGGGTTCTGATAATTTATTTTTGTTGGAATAAAGCATAGAATCATCTCATTCTTACTGCTTTTTACAACAATGCTTCGTTTAAGTATTCTCTTACCCGTCGATCCAGTTCTTTAGCCGTGAATACCGACGAGGGCATTTCCGGCACGAACACCAAACATCGCATCGGCTTTAATGAAATGATCGCCGATGCCATGTCCGGTAAAATCGATCTCATCGTCACAAAGTCGGTCAGCCGCTTCGCCCGAAACACGGTTGACAGTCTGGTTACCATCCGCAAACTGAAAGAAAAAGGCGTAGAAGTCTACTTCGAAAAAGAGAACATCTACACCTTTGACGGCAAGGGCGAACTGCTGCTCACCATCATGTCGAGCTTGGCACAGGAAGAAAGCCGCTCCATATCCGAGAATGTTACCTGGGGACAGAGAAAACGGTTTGCCGATGGAAAGGTCAACCTCCCATACAAGCAGTTCCTCGGCTATCGCAAAGGAGCGGACGGTTTTCCAGAAGTCGTTCCGGAGGAGGCAATCGTTGTCCACCGGATTTATACTCGATTCATGGAGGGGTTGACGCCGGGGGCCATTGCAAAGGAACTGACAGCAGATGGGATTCCGACTCCATCGAGAAAACAACGCTGGCAGACCAGTACAGTGGAAAGCATCCTTCAAAACGAGAAATACAAGGGCGCTGCACTCCTTCAGAAGTGCTTTACGGTCGATTTCCTCACAAAAAAGAGGAAGGTCAATGAGGGCGAGGTGCCGCAGTATTATGTGGAACACAGCCATGAGCCGATAATTACGCCGGAAGAGTTCGACAAAGTTCAGACGGAGCTTGCGCGGCGCAAGCAGATCAGCCGCCAGTACAGCGGAAAGAGCATTTTTTCTTCCCGCATCGTCTGCGGGGACTGCGGCTCCTACTTTGGCTCGAAAGTCTGGAACTCGACCTCAAAATACCGCAGGGTCATCTGGCAATGCAACGGCAAATTCAAGGGTGAGCACAAATGCGAAACGCCGCATCTGGACGAGAAAACCATTAAAGCGCGGTTCGTGACCGCCCTTAACGCTATCATCGAAAGCAAAGACAACATCCTTGAGGATTGCCGATTGATGCAAGCCACCCTGACAGACTGCACAAGCATTGACACAGAAATCGAGAGCCTGCTTGAGGAGATCGAGGTTGTAACCGAATTGACAAAACGCTGCATCGCCGAAAACTCACAGATGGCTCAGAACCAGGAAGAATACGCCGCCCGGTACAATGGGTTTGTAGAGCGGTATGAAAAAGCCAAGGCACGGCTCGAACAGCTCCGCACTACAAAAGCTGCACGGGAAGCCCAGGCAGAAGCCATCGGAACTTTCATGTTCGAGATGCAGGAGCTGGACACCATCACCGAGTTTGACGAAAAGCTCTGGTTGACCTCTATTGACACAGTGACCGTTCACGCCGACGGACGAATGACCTTCAAATTCCAGGGTGGTAAAACGCTCACTTCTCCGGTGTGAAACAGATTTCTTGCCAGATTGCACCCTAAAACACCTGCACCATATACCAGAATTTTCATTGCTTGCCTCCGAATCCGATCTTCACAATCTGCATTTTCATCATGCCGTCGCCGACCTTTGCAAGGAAACGGAAAAAACCGCTGACGGATGGGTCGCGGAGATCGTTGTAGCCCAGCATATAGCCCCGACTCGTGATCTGCAAGCGGCTGTCCCACAGGGAAAGCTCGCTTTTTGCGTCCGAAACCGCAAAATATGCGCCCACATCCTTGATTTTCGCACTCTTGAGCCAGGTCTTGGCGATCATCTTCACCGCCGTCCGGTTGGCCGCATCAAATACCAGCACACCGCCGGGGAAAGCGTCCGCCATCTTCTGCACCAGCGTCCTGACCTGCTCCGTCAGGAAGTAGTAAAACACGCCGGAGGCAAAGAACACCGCACCGCCGGAGGCATCGATCTTTGCGAACCATTCGGTATCATTTAAGTTGCAAGGGATGTTTTCCTCCCGCTTTCCGGCGGGAAGCAATTCGTTGCGCACGGCGATCACATCGGGAAAGTCCAGATTGTAGATCTTGCAGGTGCCGTTGTCGCAGCTTCTCCCGGTGCTGTCCAGCCCGCAGCCGAGGTTGACCACCGCCGCGTTGGGGTGAGTCTTCAAATAGTCCCTGACTTCCCACGCCAGATCGTTCTGCCGCATGGCGACCTCCAGCGAGCCGAAGCGCTGCATCAGACTGCGGGCGTTCTTATCAGCATCCGAAAAGTCATAGTCGATTTCGTTAATCAGGCGCACCGCCGTTTCATCTTGGTAGAGATTCGGATACAGCTCTGAACAGACCTTCCGCGCATACAGCGGAATGATCAGCGTCTCCTGCACGGTGTTTTTCTCGATTTTATATTTCATATGTAACGCTCACTTTCTGATAAATGGTAGCTCCGGCATACAGTCACGCTCGGCGATGTGGGTCAGCATTCCGGCGAAGCCTCTCGGATCGCGTATCTGATATTGCATGTGATCGTATCCCTCAAACACGGGATAATGGCCGCAGGGGT
>OLRZ01001664.1_pt1 | contig 14434 bp, 16 predicted proteins | sample 1671931 | NCBI WGS metagenome assembly OLRZ01 (sample SAMEA3136627, study PRJEB25190) | human gut metagenome | reverse complement strand
CTATATTTAGCAATAAAAAAAGGATATGAACCTTTACTTTTGGTTCCTATCGCTTTTGGTATGCTTTTGGTAAATATGTATCCTGATATTATGAAAGTACCTGCTGATGGTGAAGCAGGAGGTTTACTTCATTACTTCTATTTGTTAGATGAATGGAGTATTTTACCATCACTTATTTTCATGGGTGTAGGAGCTATGACTGACTTTGGACCGCTTATTGCAAATCCAAAGAGTTTCCTTCTCGGTGCCGCAGCGCAGTTTGGTATTTTCTTCACCCTGTTTCTGGCAGGCTTCTTCTTTGATTTGAAGGATGCTGCTTCCATCGGTATCATCGGCGCTGCAGACGGCCCCACCTCCATCCTGGTGAGCCAGGTGCTCAAGTCCAACTATATTGGGCCCATCGCCGTGGCTGCTTATTCCTATATGGCGTTGGTTCCTATCATCCAGCCCTTTGCCATCCGGCTTGTCACTACAAAAAAAGAACGAACCATGACCATGAACTACCAGGCCTCATCCGTTTCCAAAAGAGTGCGTATTGCGTTTCCTATCGTTGTTACGTTTATTGTCGGGCTCATCGCCCCGACCAGTGTTTCCCTTGTCGGCTTCCTCATGTTCGGTAATCTGATCCGGGAATGCGGCGTCCTTGGCACCATGTCCGAAACTGCACAGAATACCCTTGCCAATCTGATCACCCTATTTCTTGGCATCACTATTTCCTTCAGTATGCAGGCGGAAAGCTTCGTCAGAACCGATACCCTGCTGATCATGGCGATCGGACTCTTTGCCTTTATATTCGATACCATTGGCGGTGTCCTGTTTGCCAAATTCCTGAACCTGTTCCTGAAGGAAAAGATCAATCCTATGGTTGGTGCGGCTGGCATTTCTGCCTTTCCCATGTCCTCAAGAGTAGTACAGAAGCTGGCTCTTTCTGAGAATCCTCAGAATATCCTGATCATGCATGCTGCCGGTGCCAATGTTTCCGGTCAGATCGCATCTGCCATCGCAGGTGGTCTGATGATCACCCTGGTTTCTGCTTACCTGTAAGCATCATATATATTATAGAAGAAAAGGAGATTTATGATGACGGCAAATCTTATTATCGCACTGAAAATCGCAGGTCTTGGCCTGCTTGGCATCTTCGTTTCCATCCTTCTGATCATGGGCGTCACCGCACTTGTCGCAAGGATCCCGGAGAAAAAGAAAGAATAACCTCAGTCCTCGAAGGCTGCCCTGATACTGTCATAGTGAAGGAAGATCCCCTCCGCTGCAAGAGCCCTGATTTCATCTGGTGTTGCCAGTCTGAAGCCAAGGGTCTCTTCCGGCTGCGGAGTCACATCTTCCTCTGTAAAGTCACCGGTAAAGCGGTACACATCCACAAAATAATTATCTCCCTTACCCGGGTTTTCCCTGTGGTAGGTAAACAGATACTCTCTGTCAAACTTTTCCACATCAAGTCCGGTTTCTTCCTGTACTTCTCTTTTCACTGCTTCCTCTGCGCTTTCTCCGGCCATTACACCACCACCGGATACCTCCCACCAGCCAGGCGCCCATGCCTTTGTCATGACTCTTCTTGTGATCAGGAATTTTCCATCCCTTCTTCTGACAACACCAAGTACAGTCAGATGATATTCCCCATCCTGCAGGATCCAGTCATTCCGCTTCATGGTACGTCCTGTCAGCTTCTTATTGCTGTCATAAATATCCCAGAATTCTATTTTTTCACCCATAGCTTCTCTCCATCCTTATCCTGTACTCTATCCGAAGTATTCCATATCATTTGTCCCATAATAATTTTACACACAATTTCCTCTATTATGGCACACCTGCTTACATCTGACAATAATTCATTTAATCCGCATATTTTTTCAGCGCTCTGGTGATATCACCACTTATGAGTACACTCAGTTTATCAATAATATCCTTTGGATCCTCCTTCATATCATTTTTGATCCAGTTCAGCATGATCCCTACAAATGCATATTTATAGAAGTCCGCAATAAATTTCTTTTCCTCTTCTCCTACGTTAAGCCCCTCGGCCCGCTCTTCTACCACACCGATCAGCAATCCGTATGTCATATGATACAGATAATTCTCTACCTGCTCCCTGCTTACAGAGTGATACACGTTCACGACAAAAGGCTTATTCTGTAATACCGCCTCAAAGATATTATAAAATCCCTGCTGCCAGGTATCATAGGTTTTATTCCCTTCCAGGGCTCTTACTGCATCCTCCACGCAGATCCACTCCACAAGGTCATAAATATCCTTAAAATGATAATAAAAGGTCATACGGTTGATCCCGCATTCCTCTGTGATATCATTGATCGTGATCTTATGAAGGGGCTTTTTCAAAAGCTGATCCTTTAGTGCTGCTGCCAGTGCTTTTTTGGTTACCTGTGACATTTCCTGCCTCCTGCATCTGTTTCTTTTTGTTGATATTCACTCTTGTCCTTACAAAATCCCGGTGCTACAATAATCGCTGGTGTACCGGGAGCTCCTGGTCTCCATACCCATCTATCATGAAGAAAAAGGAGTTTAATCCCGTGAAGTACTTAAGACAATTTGTTATTATCCTGCTGATATCCTTCCTTGGTGAGATCCTGCATTATCTGATCCCACTGCCGGTTCCGGCAAGCATTTATGGAATCCTACTGATGCTGCTCTGTCTGCATTTCAGGGTATTCGCCGCTGAAGAAGTAAGAGAAACAGGCATCTTCCTGATAGAGATCATGCCTATCATGTTCATTCCTGCTGCCGTTGGCCTGATGGAGTCCTGGTCAGTCATAAGATCGTCACTTCTTCCGTACATAGTCGTGATCATTGTGTCTACCATTATTGTAATGGCGGTTTCCGGCCTTGTCACGCAAAAGATCATTAACAATTCTAAAAAAAGCATAAAGAAGGGAGCTTCCAACTCATGAGTACATTCATTGAAACCTCCGTCTTTTTTGGTGTTGTGGTAAGCCTTCTTGCTTACGGCTTTGGCATGCTTTTAAAGCAGCGCTTTCATCTCGGTGTTTTCAACCCTCTGCTGATCTCCATCGTGATCACTATTGGTGTACTGCTGCTGTGTCATATTGATTATAATACCTATAATGAAGGTGCCAGATATCTGAGCTACCTGCTGACACCGGCTACTGTTGCTCTGGCAATTCCTCTGTATGACCAGCTTGCCGTGCTGAAAAAGAACTGGAAAGCTATCTTTGCCGGTATTGCCTCCGGTGTACTTACAAGCCTTCTCTGTGTCCTTGCACTGGTTCTGCTCTTTGGGCTTTCCCATGAAGAATATGTAACCCTGCTTCCCAAATCCATCACTACCGCCATCGGTATCGGCATATCCGAAGAGCTGGGTGGTTACGTTTCTATCACTGCCGCTGTCATCATCATCACCGGTGTCCTTGGTAATGTGATTGGAGAAACCATCTTAAAAATCTTCCGTATCACAGAGCCCGTGGCAAAGGGTGTGGCACTTGGCAGCGCCTCTCATGCCATCGGAACGGCCAAGGCAATGGAGCTTGGCGAGGTAGAGGGTGCCATCAGCAGTCTTTCCATCGTAGTCTCCGGTATCATGACTGTAATCGGCGCCTCCCTGTTTGCAGGGATCATATAAAGCACCGGATACTGTTCATTTTCAGAAAGGCATTTTGAAAATGCAGTCATCTGTAACCATAGTAAATAAAGCAGGGATTTATTGCCGGGCTGATCCCCTCTCCTCTAATTTTTGATCTGTCTCCCCTCATGGTTCATATGATACTGATCCCGATAGATCAGTTCTGACAGCGGCACAAAGGTATACCCCTTTTCCTGCAGCGTTGTGATCAGAGTATCCAGCGCATCTGCTGAATACTTTGCTCCATTATGGCAGAGAATAATTGATCCATTCCCCAGATGCTTATGCTCTGTTACTGTCTTCAGGATCGAATCCACACCATAATCCTTCCAGTCAAGGGAATCCACATCCCATTGTATCGTATAATATCCACATTCCTTAGCCGTTTTTACCACGGCATTATCATAATCCCCATAGGGTGGCCGGAACAGGAACATTTCATAGCCGGTCAGCGCCCTCACCTTCTCATGAACCATCATCAGCTCCTGTTTCTTTTCCTCATCAGAAAGCTGGCTCATATTCTTGTGATTTTCACTGTGGTTTCCAAGATCATGCCCGTCAGCCAGAATCTCCTTTACATCATCCGGATAGCTTTCCACCCATCCTCCTGTCATGAAAAACGTCACGTGCACCTGATGCTTTTTCAGGATCTCCAGGATCCTGTCTGTATCCTCATTTCCCCAGGCAGCGTCAAAGGTCAGTGCGATCTTTGGTTCCTTCGTTTCCACGCAGTAAATGGGAAGCTCCCTTCCGTTCACCGTACTGCTTGTGAAAAAACTCTGTCTGGCATTTATTACAATTCCCCGCACTGTGGCAAGAACTGTCAGCACAAGGATTCCATACTTTGCCATCAGGATCAGCTTCTTCTTTTTCTCCTCCAGTCTCTTCTGATAATCTGTCATATCAAATCCCCATTATCCCTGCTACTCCTGTTATTCCAGTGTATGTCGGCATGGATTTGTCCTATCACCAGACATTTCTGTAAAGCTTCTGTTAAGGAATGCCCCATTTTCTTGTAACCGCTGCCCTGACCTGTTATGGTAAATCCATGAGCAGGAGGTTTCTTTATGAATATTGATGCATATTCCATTATTGCAATTATCATTATGGCTGTTGGTATGATCTGGGCCTTTTATGAAGAAAATATCCGGAAATAAAAGCCTGTTTGTCTATCTCTTTCTTAAAAATCTTCCGTGGAAGCGGAAGATTTTTTTGTTTCTTTTATCTATTTGTCATATACTGTAAGTAGACCATTTTAATCAGCAGATGCCTGCCAGCCTTCAGGGTGCTGTGCAGGGAAAGGATGATTTTATGAATATTTCCGATGCAATACGCAGTATCATCAAACCTCATACCGATGATGTTCTTGTGCCGCTTTCTACAGTATTTCCCGAATCCATGGACAGAGAAAAGCCATGGCAGGAATATCCCCGTCCCCAGCTTGTCCGTGATTCCTATTTCAGCCTGAACGGTCTCTGGGACTATTCCATTACCGGTGACCGGATGCTGCCCTCTTCTTTCGATGGGCAGATCCTTGTTCCCTTTTCCCCAGAATGCTCCCTCTCCGGTGTCAGACGGAATCTGCAGCCTGGAGAATACCTCTATTATCACAGGCTTCTTCCGGAAGACTTCTGCTGCCTTCCCTCCGGATATAGGCTCCTTCTTCATTTTGATGCAGTGGACTATGAAGCTGATATTGTGCTGAACCATAAGCAGGTACTTCACCACACAGGGGGCTATCTTCCTTTCACTGCGGATATCACGGACTTTCTCTGTGAAGGTGAAAATCATCTGTCCGTCCGCGTGCGGGATGATACGAACAGAACACAGCAGTCCCGCGGAAAACAGAGTCTTGAAAGGGGCGGCATCTTCTACACAGCCCAGAGCGGTATCTGGCAGAGCGTCTGGATGGAGCAGGTTCCAGACAGCTATATTAAAGAGCTGTACTTCCTGCCCTCCTATGACAATAAAACCGTTACTGTAACTGCTGTGATTGCCGGTTCTGCTCCCTCGCAGGCACCATTCATCAGGGTCACTGCCGGTAACAGGGAGCTGCTGTCCACAGAATTATCCAGACAGAAGGCTGCCCTGTCCACATATACTGCTGTCTTCTCCATTTCCAAGGAAGACTTTCATCCCTGGACACCGGAAGATCCTTTCCTTTATGACGCAAAGCTTTTCTGCGGCAGGGATCAGGTTTCCAGCTATTTCGCCATGCGTCTTTATTCCATTGAATCAAAAGTGCATGGAGATATCCCTGTTTTCTGCCTGAATCATACACCCTGCTTCCTGATGGGCGCTCTGGATCAGGGCTACTGGCCGGAGGGTCTGTATACAGCTCCCTCCGATGAAGCACTGATCTATGATATCAAAGTAATGAAGTCTCTGGGATATAACATGCTGCGTAAGCATATCAAGGTAGAAATGGCACGCTGGTATTACCACTGTGACCGTCTTGGCATGATCGTCTGTCAGGATATGGTTAATGGGGGCGGCTCTTATTCCATGCCCCTTGTAAGCTACCTTCCTACTGTTTCCCAGACCCTATGCAATCAGATCCGTGATCACAATTATTCTCTGTTTTCCCGTAAGGATGAGCTACACAGGAACCGTTTCGAGCAGGAATGCAGGGACACTGTCTCTTACCTGAAATTTTTTCCTTCCATTGCTATTTACTGCCCTTTTAATGAAGGCTGGGGACAATTTGATGCCATCCGCATCACAGACATGATAAGGCATATGGATCCCACGAGGCTGATCGACTCCGCCAGCGGCTGGTTTGATCAGGGATGTGGGGATTTTGTCAGTGTCCATAATTATTTCCGGAAGCTTTCCGTTCCTGTGGAACACTTTTTGGGGAAATGTCTGAAGAACCATTCCTGTCCGGACGGTAGAGCCAGATTTCTGTCCGAATACGGCGGTCTGGCCTGCCAGATCAAAGGACACACCTGTGTTGACCGGATCTTTGGCTATAAACACTATGACACTCTGCCACAGTTTCAGGAGGCTTACCGCAGGCTCATACAGGATTCTCTCCTTCCCCTGAAGAAAAAAGGCCTTTCCGGAGCAGTATATACACAGGTATCAGACGTGGAAGAAGAGGTCAACGGTCTTATGACCTATGACCGGAAGGTGATCAAGGTTCCCTTTCCTGCAGCTCCTAAACAGGAATGATGATACCGTCAAGGCTTCGCAGGGCACTCTGCCAAAATCTCCGGGAACCCCTGAACTGACCTGCAATTGCCTATATTTTGTAAAAAAAGAGAGAGCCACCTCACGGGCAGTTCTCTCCTTTTCTGATATAGATCACTCTGTTTTCACCGAAAGCTGACAGCTTCCTAAATTTTTACATAGCATCTACAACGGCATCCAGTACATCAAGTAATGTAAGCATGGTGTCGTTTAATGTCTCAGCATCCAGCTCTGTAATCATATCCTGAGAAATCTCTCCCATCTCATTCATTATGTCTGCGGTCTGGGCAAGTGCATTCTCGATCTCGTCATTCTTCTCGATCTCATCGGACATATAGGCATCATAAACCGTATTGTAAACATCGGTCAGTGTTGCGTAATTATCCTGAAGCGCTGCAAAGGTCTCATCAGAGCATGCCTCATCAGCTGTGCTCTCTCCATCTGCGGTTACTTCCATGGCATCAACGATACCAGAAAGTCCATCAAGGATGTCCAGTATTGCACCATTTAAGGTTTCAGCATCTGCCTCTGTAATAGCATCCTGGGAAATCTCTCCCATTTCATTGATCACATCTGCAGCCTCGTTCATCAGATCTTCGATCTCAGCATCGCCAGCGATCTCATCACTTTCATACAGATCCTTCACCTGATTGTAAGCATCAACCATGACAGCGTAATTATCCTGAAGTGTTGCAAAGGTCTCATCAGAGCATGCCTCATCGGATGCTGTGTCCTCTGTTGTTTCTACGTCTGCGGTTTCTGTAGTTTCAGTAGAACCTCCACATGCTGTAAGCATGGACATTGCCATTACACCTGCTAATACTACTGCTAAAATTTTCTTTTTCATTTTCCTCTCCTTTATGGTTATCTTTTTACGCAGGTGCAAGTATATAATATTACAGCCATTTTTGCAACCCCTGATTTACATTTTTCAGCGATAACTGTCAAATCGTAAATGATCGATTTTTTGGCTCTTCATTAGGATGTGTGGTATAGAAAACCGGCTCAAAGCCGCGTAAAACTTGAAAAAGCATATGGGCTCTATTAAGATTTTTTTGTCTAGAAAAAATCGTAAAGGAAAGAGTCACCATATGCTCAACAAAAATTCTATCAAAACTATCCTAAATGTCAAGCACACTTATTGCATTTATTGATATTCCCAATGTTTTTACAAAAAAGTTAATAGGGGAAACGACTGGCATAATCTGTATTTCACTACCATTCACAAAAGCTTGGCATTTATCCAAACTGTCCTTTATCAATGGCCAAACATATGTAACACAACTATTTGATTCATTCATTGCTAACGTTTTAAGCACTTGAGATTTTTTGTCAATCCATGCCCAATAAGGAATCATCATCAAGTACGATTGCTCCACCTTTTCGGAAGCATTACCTGTACCGAATATAGTTTTTCCATTAAACATCTTTTGCACATGTGTAACTAAAATTCTATTTCCAGATACAAAATCATTTGGTAGCTGATTATTTTCACCTATTGTACAAACTGGTATTCCAAACTTACTCGCTTCTTTGCATACTTGCTCCACTAAATATTTATTGGGGCAAACATAAATACACGGACTATTTCCTCTATATTAAATTTGTCATCAATGCTAAAAGACCAATTAATGTCTTTCCTTCGCCTGTATGCAACTTAATAATTACATCTTTATCATCTATTCTTTCACTATACCATTTGCTTAATACCATTTCTTGCGAAGCACGCAATGGTCCTGCTACGCTTGTACGATCCAAACCATTATAAATATCGACCGGATTATCGCTTTTTTCCACAACTGTTTTTTTATTTTTTTAGAAAAATCAATCATTATTTTACCCTTTCTTTATCTCATAACTTTTTGTACTTCCTCCGGCAAATACTTCGCCAGTTCCTCCACCAACTCATACACCTTTGTTCCCGGTGCGATTTCCGTTGGTGTCTTTCCTGCCCCGTCTTGCATAATCCTCTTGGCATATCGTATTGCCAGTTTAGGATTCCCGTATTCCATCAGGATTGTAAAAATATCATTCATATTCTTCTGATATTTTCCGATTCCCAGTTCTTTGAACTTGGCATTCAAGAATGAAATATACTCCGTTCTGTGGTTATTAGCTGTATAATACGCAAAATGAAGAAGAAACCAGAACTCAATACATTCATTACTCCATGCCGCATGATACTGTAATTCTGGGGTAATTTTATTCAGGCTATTGGCTCGTTCCTCAACACCGTTGAAATGTTCTGCTGGAAAGCTATCTTTATCGTACACACACCAGACTTGTCCCTTCAGAATCCCGTTCTTCTTAACATAGTCCTCGGCCATTCCAATCACTCGCATAGTTTCTGCCTGGCAAGGTTCAATTTCAATCAATACCATATCTTTGTAAATCGGATTTTCCTCTATCAGCTTTTTAAACCCTAAGAAATAATTTGGTTCCGTCTGCTGTCCTTCACAAAAGATATAGTACCTATACTGTTTCATCTCCAAATATTCCTGGCGACGCTTCTTCTTCCATTTTTCAGTTCCGGCTTTTTTAGGCATTCACTTTCCCCCAATCTATAATTCTTCTGAGGTACGGATCGGCGCCGTATTTACCTTCCAGATATTGCTTGTCGAACTTGGCATCCTTTCTGACAGATTCCCCCTTTTCATTTTTAAACTCTACCAAAGAATAAAGTTTAGAATTCTGTGCATTTCCCTTTGCCACAAACCAGATCTCATCTCTGCGGAATACTTCGCTGTTCATCGTTGACAGATCATGAGATGTGAAAATCAACTGTGCTTTATGTCTATTGATACTCATATTATTGAACATCATAATAATATGACGAAGTAAAACCGGATGGATTTTTGCGTCCAGCTCGTCAATCACAAGCACAGTTCCGGTAATCAGGCTTTCTGCAATAAACGGAAGTAATCCGAATAATTTCTGTGTTCCACTGGATTCATCAAACAAGTTGATTTCTGTTTCCACATCATCTACGCAATGTTTTGTGAATATATCTATTCTTTCATTCTCTTTTTCTTCCACTCTGAAATCTACAATGTCTAAGTCCATCTCCTGAATCATCTGAAGCATCAACTGTTTTACCTCTTCCGATGTGGACACAGCCATTCGTAGTTCTTGTATTGGATTTCCATAATTCAGGAATTCGATTCCATATTCAAACCAACTCAATACATCCTTAACCACGGCATTTCCCTTATAAGCAATTCCTAAATAAGAAAGTAGCGTAAGTGTTTTAGATAATTCATCACTGACTTTCAGTTTTGCAAAAGCTCCCTTTAAAACAATGCCGTTTTCATCTCTGGTAAAAAGAGCAGATTTTCTGCCTGTTTCAAGCTTGACTCTATCCAAGCTCTCATATAAAACGAGATCACGCTTTACGTGCAAAATGTATCTGTACTCTGAAACTGTGGTTCGGAAGAATAATTCAAATTCTGTAGGCTCGTCCTTACTCTCCGAAAATACAAATGGCTCCACAATTATTTTCTTTTGAAGTAATACCTTTTCCTCGCTATCCTCTGTGGCAAAAAGGGGACGTAACACTTTTGCCACCAAGGTATGCAATGCAGCCAAAACATTAGATTTTCCTCCGCCATTCGGACCATAAATAGCTGATACCGGTAGATATTTTTCCTCATCTTTATCTATAATGATTCTATCCTCATGTTCCGATATTGCAGCTGCCTGCATATCAAATGTCACTTCATCTCTTATACTTTTGAAATTTTTTACTGTAAACTGGCATAACATGTCTTCTACCCTCCGTTATACCTATATTATATCCTTGTTAAGGATATTTGCAAGCAATATTTGAGATTTTATCTCATATATATTTTTGTAATGTCAAATTTTGTAAATTTTTGTCGATTGTAGCCTATAACATCATAACGCTTAAAAGGATATACTTAATTGTGTTTAATCTACTACCATAATAAGAAAAGCAAGGCTCTCACCTTGCTCCTCTTACCACACAAATAATTTTTCCTTGTTTTACGATAAATTTTCTAATATGTAATCCCCACTTTCTGCATACAATGCAGTTTTCTCTATTGCCCTCTCTACCTTCCCGGCATTTGCTTCTATTAAAAGTTTGCACAGGAAATCTGCGGTATCTTCCGCTGAATTTGGATTATGAAAACGATAATTTAATTTCGTCCGTTTCAAGCGAAAGCTACACCCCCTTACCTCGCCTGTCCTTCTCTCCCATACTATGAGAAAGATTCTTAGATTAGACCAGATCATTTAATCTAAGTTAAGCATAACCTACTTGAAATCAAATTACGTTCCCCAAATACTAAACTTTTGTCCATTCCCACCGTACTTTTTCAAAAATCACACTGTTCTCGACTGCACCATATTCCAGTCAAGGTCGTAAAAATGAAAGGAACGCTTGAAAAAAGTTTTATGTTACTAATCTTTTTCAAGCGTCTCAATACCAATCCAATATACAATTTTATGACCAGTCTCCTCTTGTTTGCCTTGTTTTTCTAAATTCAAGTTTACCTTCAATTCTATATTCATAACTTAGTTATACCGAAAAAAATGTTATACCGAATTTCAGAACACAAATGCCCAGCAGTACGGGTCTGTTATCATAATTCGGCATAACATTTTTTCGGTATAATGTTAAACTTATTCGTAATTCTTGAAGAAGTCACTCGTGACATCATAGGTTTTCTATGTATACATCTCCTTTCGTTTCAACTTTATTATTACCATATATGCGGTGTAAAATTACAGTACCGCAATTTATGAAATTCGTCAATATGTTTCCAACTATTTTATGACTATTCATTTTCATTAAAAATAGCCACACTATTCTCATAATGTGACTATCTTAAAGTTACCTGTTTATTCTCTTCATTCGATTTATGATAGCCTGCCAGTACATCCTATCTTTCAGCACCCTGATAACCGTTACCGTTGCATCTTCAACTACGAAAAAGATCAAATATGTACTGTATGGCTTATAATAAATTTCTAATCCTTCAATATTGTATCCTGTTTTCTCATACCCTTCGGCAAAAGGATCTAAGGCTTTGATTGCAGACCTTATTTTCTTGGAAAAATTTTCTGCATATTCCCTGTACATAAAGGTCTGCAATATATAAGTCTTCGTATTTTTAATATCTTGCAAAGCATCCTTCGACAAGACAATTTTATATTTTTTAGGTTTTTCCATATACTATATCTTGTCGATTTCCTCCCATGCTTCTTCAATGGTGTATACCTCACCATTTTTCATGCTCTGCACTCCTTTTGCCAACTCCTGATAGAGCGCATCGAAAGCATCCTTCTCCGTATAGTCATATGTGCGATTATTTACTGTTGTGTCTACTGCTGCTAATGGTGCCATGGTATCACTCCCTTTCTGATTCTATTATATGTGACGTTTCCGATTTTATCAACCTATATGAGATTCCAAAATTTGTTTTTTCTGTTTATCCAATAAGGCATAATAATGTTTATACGCTGCCTTTTGAAACATCTCAAGTATTTTCTCCTGTCTATTAAGCATTAGAGGATGTTGCCGCATCTCTACTATGTCAGTATCAAATTCATAAGTTCTGCAAATGTCTACTTTTAAATCATCATACTTAAAATTAATTTCCATAACTACTTCAATTTTCTCTTTTATATTCTCATATCTGTATCCCATTGTTGAAATATAAAAATCATTTTGTAGACACTCTTGTACAAAAGCATTATTTCTAATACTCGTCCCATTAAGTATGGCACTCGTTATTCCCCTAAGATTAGCCAAAGTTTCCTCGTCATTGCTTTCATCCTCTTCGTCAATTTCATCTTCTGAAGTTTCAGCTCTTTTTGTTTCATCCACGCCATCCCCATCAAGATCAGCCGTTTTTTCCATCATCAGGAAGGACGTCACATAGTAGCTGCCCGTTGGCGCCAGTGCACCATACGTTGGGATACTGACTGAAATATTATCTGGAGCATCAATCTGTCGTTCGTCAATCAGGTAATCTGCTCCACCTTTCGTCTTGGCAAAATATGTACGCAGCACATAGGTTGTATTTCCTGCTGGATGCTTCACCTTACCAGAAAGCTCCTTCTTGCTGCTGTCCAGATTCAGACTCAGCTCCTCAAACGGTTCCACAGCAATTCCCTTCTCATCCGTAAAGCTCAACCCGTTTTCTGCACTGACAGAATAAGTGCCGCCGTTTTTCAGCCTCATAAGAGCCAGATGATATACCTTGCCATCATCCTCCGATTTCTTCATATTGGCAATGATCGTTGCATTGATCTCTGCATCAGGATCGGTGGGATCTTTCCCCTCTTCTGTCCAGTTGATATTAATGTCACTACTATCCTTCTTCATCTTCAGGTTGTTCTTGATATTTTCCTCCGTGACAGTACCGTCAAAGGCCAGCAGGATATACGGCGTTTTTCCTTCGCCTCCATCCACCGTGATTTCTGCCTGGGTTCTACCACCATTTCTCGGTGCAGGAGCCTTTCTAATAGGACGCTTGCTTACATCCTCTACATCTTCCTCAGACACCGGTACTTCCTCTGTCTCCGTACCGGCTGTATTTCCGCTCACTGTGGTTTCTTCCTCGCTCTCCTGCGTCTCTTCCTGTGCTTCTGTCTTTGTTTCACTAGTATTTTCCTGCATGGCTTCTTCCTGCCCTGTGCTTTCCACGGCAGGTGTACCAGAAGGGGTCTCTGTGGCAGTCTCCCCATTTCCTTCCGTCGTAGCTTCCGGCATGACAGTTTCCTGCTCTATTGCTTCCTGCATGGCAGCTGATGGCTCCGCGGCTTCTTCAGTATATATCTCCAGTATATCCTCTCCGCTGTCCTCTAACAGCATTCCCTGTACGACCGGTGTCACGCCTTTGTCCTCCCAGTTCCACTCGGGCAGATAGCCGAACACCTTGACCTCAACATCCCAGCCGCCCTTTCTGAAGTCGGTTTCTACAATCTGCGGCACAAGTACCCACACCCTGGCATTGGCGAGCCAGTTTCCGACATAGGCCATCGCACTGATATAAACATCGACATTTTCAAAGGCCTGCTTCATGCCTTCCTCAACACTGACGTTCCTGATCGGAAAGGTCGTCTGACCGCCCACGATGAGATTGATGTTTGCAACGTCAACACCAAGACCGCCAATGGCGCGTATATTCTCCGGGATCTGTACTCTTCCTCCTACTGTACCGTTCGCCCCAATACCGAGATAAACCCGGTCATTACTGTTATTCACACCGCCAAAGGCTCCAAGCCTGATCGCACTGTCCAGCTTGATGACATTGATCTCTGTGCTGGACAAAGCCACCTCAAGCTCCTTCGAGCCAACAAAATACACACCCTTGTAGCCAATGTCATTAAGCTAAGCAAATCCGCGCACACGAAAAAATGCCCACCTCGAAAAATCGAGGTGGGCATTTTTTATGCTTTCGTTATGTGGTTTGCTTGTGCTTACTTCGCGGGCAGGACAATGACCTGTCCCTCGTAGATGGTATTGGCGTTCACAATGCGGTCGGCGTTGCGCCCGAAGATGGCCTTGTACTTCATCAAACTGGAATTTATTTTAATAAATATTTTTCAAACGCTTTATGATTATCAAAGTGGACTTCTCTAAAAAACAGAACTAACCAAATA
>OLRZ01001662.1_pt1 | contig 14442 bp, 10 predicted proteins | sample 1671931 | NCBI WGS metagenome assembly OLRZ01 (sample SAMEA3136627, study PRJEB25190) | human gut metagenome | reverse complement strand
ATTACAAGAATAATGGCTCTCATGCAACTGTTATCAATTTGTTATCAAAAGACTTTTAAAAGTGCCGCAAACCCGCATAAGCGCTGGGTTTACTAAGCATTTTTGTTTACTCAAACTCGATGGTTGCCGGTGGTTTTCCTGTGCAATCATACATAACGCGATTGATGTGTTTTACTTCGTTTACAATTCTGCTCGTTGTTTTTCCGATGACATCCCACGGAATTTCTGCGCTTTCGGCTGTCATGAAATCGGTAGTGGTTACGGCACGGAGGGCAATGGCATAATCATACGTTCTTTCGTCTCCCATGACTCCAACAGAACGCATGTTGGTCAGTGCTGCGAAGTACTGGCCGATTTCGTGAGCGATTCCGGCTTTGTCAATTTCTTCACGCCAGATTGCGTCGGCATCCTGAACCATTTTCACTTTCTCGGCGGTTACTTCACCGATGATACGAATACCAAGACCCGGACCTGGGAATGGCTGACGGAATACAAGATATTCCGGAATTCCGAGCTCCAGACCGGCTTTTCTTACTTCATCTTTGAAGAGGTTGCGCAATGGCTCGATGATTTCTTTGAAATCTACGTAATCCGGCAGTCCTCCGACATTATGGTGAGATTTGATAACGGTGGATTCTCCGCCGACACCGCTCTCTACAACGTCCGGGTAGATGGTTCCCTGTACAAGGAAGTCTACGGCACCGATTTTCTTTGCCTCTTCTTCGAAGACACGGATAAATTCTTCACCGATAATTTTACGTTTTGCTTCCGGCTCTGTTACTCCGGCAAGCTTGTTATAGTAACGCTCCTGGGCATTTACACGGATGAAGTTTAAGTCAAACTGACCATTCGGTCCGAATACATTTTCCACTTCATCTCCCTCGTCTTTACGAAGAAGGCCATGGTCAACAAATACGCAGGTAAGCTGCTTTCCGATTGCTCTGGAAAGGAGACCTGCTGCAACAGAAGAATCAACTCCACCGGACAGGGCAAGAAGTACTTTGCCATCGCCAACTTTTTCGCGAATTTCCTTAATCGTATGCTCAACAAAAGCATCCATCTTCCAGTCACCGGCACATCCACATACACCCAGTACGAAGTTGGACAGCATTGTCTTTCCTTCTACAGAATGAAGTACTTCCGGATGGAACTGAATTGCATACAGTTTCTTTTCTGCGTTTTCTGCTGTTGCTACCGGGCAGTCTGCTGTATGTGCAGAGATTTCAAATCCAGGTGCCGCTTTGGAAATGTAATCTGTATGGCTCATCCAAACGATTGTTTTTTCTGATACGTTTTTGAAAATGCTGGAGTCTTTTTTGTCAACCAGCAGTTCTGTCTTACCATATTCGCTGACATCTGCTTTTTCAACTTTACCGCCAAGGACATGCATCATAAGCTGAGCGCCGTAGCAAAGTCCAAGAACCGGAACACCAAGTTCAAACAGCTCCTTCTGATAAGTCGGTGAATCTGCTTCGTAGCAGCTGTTCGGGCCGCCGGTAAGGATAATTCCCTTAGGATTCATCGCTTTAATCTTCTCAAGATCGGTCTTGTATGAATAGATTTCGCAATATACGTTACATTCTCTGACACGTCTTGCAACCAGCTGATTGTACTGACCGCCAAAATCAATAACAATAACTAACTCTTTTTTCAAGGCTTTCCTCCTGTTTTCCCTATAAATTCGTTACTGTTCACTTCGTGCACAGTAACAGAACTCTCTTTAGAATCTTTTTTCATTATAAATGAGTAGGAGGACTTTTACAACGGCTAATTTCTTTTTATTTTTGTGTCTCTGCATTTTCCAGCTGCTTTTCTGCTTCTTTAATAAAATTTATTTCTTCTTTAGAAATCCCTCACGTTTTCTTCAATTTCTCATCACAGTTTCATCACAGATTCCCTGTATATTAATAAGCAAATAAAGCAAATGCTTTTTTACATATATTTTCTTTTTCATACTCGCCGGGCACAGCTGCCCGGCCCTCCTTCTTTTTACGGATTTTTATGGATTCTTTTTATTTACTTATTACCATAAATAGTTTTTCCCTTCCTGGTACAAAGCTTCCATTGCAAAGCGAACACAAGGAAGTTCCGTCATAGGATCTTCAATCCCAACCGAGAGCCGATATCCCTTTTCCAGAAGACTATTCAGTCTTTCCGTTTCCAGTGCAGTCAATGTAGTCGCTTTTTCTCCCGGAAGCAGCGAAGATATTTTTATTGAGATCCTGCTCTTTTCGACAAGTTTGCCGGACTCATCTTCAATATACACGTACACCGGCCATTCCTTGTACATCGGCGCCACTCCTGAGTTTTCCCATGTCAGCTTCAATCTGCTGCCTTTAGCGGTATTCTTCAGTTCTGCCATTGAAATCCACAGCCGATATCCCATATTTTTCAAAACTTCTTTATATCCATCCACATAGTTTTCATCCGGAATCTTTGGTCCCAGAAAAGTAGTATGTGCTTCCCGGATCATTTCTACAGTCCCGGACAGATTTGTATCCAGCATTTCTTCCATTGAAAGAGAACTCGTGAATTCTCCTCCGGAAGGTGCTGTTTTCCAGAAATCATTCATTGGAACAATTACATTCTTTTCACCTGTCTGATCATATTCACCACCATTATTGATCCAGCCCAACCAGCTCTGTGTGGCCTCCGGCTGTCCGGTCATGTCGTTGTACAGTCCAAATCCATATTTTTCTGCTGATGCAAAAGGTCTGCGCATAAGAATCATTGCATCAGGAAATGCTTCTGTCCATGGAAGAATGTATTTATCTCTTACAGCTTCCCTTGGAATTCTCTGGATTCCCTCACTGTAATTCACGTGCCACTCTCCCCAGTGGCCAAGGCTTCCAAGCTCAACATAGCTGATCAGACCATCCTGTCCAAAATGCTCTCCGATCGCCCTGACTGCCTTTCTATGACAGGAAATGATCGTCGGATTATTATAATCCGGTGCAAAACCTTTGCCATCCTCTCCGTCATACCATCTGCCGGCCTCTCCACTCTTCTCATACAGCCATTCCGGGATATCCATATGTTCTTCATCACTCGGAATATCACAGACAAATCTGAGTACCAGATGCTTTCCCTCTTTTCGCCATCTCGAAATCTGATTTTCTTCGTCAATTGACGCCCAGTTGTAAACACCTTCTTCCGGTTCCAGCTCCGCCCATGTGATATCCATATACAAAAGTGAAATATCTTCCGAAACCTCGTTATACCATGCACTTGGGACATATCCCATAAGCGGATTTCCAAAAGCCGCCTGACTTTCTTTATATTGTTTTATTGTTTTTCTTCTGCTTAGCCAGAACATTTCCACTCCTGCTGCCAATACGATTGTCAGAATTATGATCAGACAACGTATCACTCTTTTTTTAGCCATGATATTCCCCATTATACTGGATCAATGTCACATCATCTACATGCTCGATCGCACGGATTTTTTCCATAAAGTCCATATCCGCCTGTTTACAGAAGATCTCTACTGCCATTTCCGTTTTTTCTTTACGCATAGTTTTAGACTTTATAAAATATTTTCGTTTTCCAAAGCATCGGATAACCTCATCTCCTGCTTCATCTCCACTGTAATGGATAACTGCAATATAAATTTTCCCTCTCTGCTGTCTGCTGTAAAACAGTATTATCATAAGGATCATAATTGCTGCCGCAATAAGCGCCAGCACATACATTCCGGCTCCTGACGTGATTCCCGTGGTGATCGCCCAAAACAGATACAAAAGATCCATAGGATCTTTTACTGCTGTACGAAAACGGACAATGGAAAGTGCACCAACCATACCAAGTGAAATTACAACATTGGTGCTGATCGCCAGCGTTACCATACAGGTCAGAACAGTCATTCCTACCAGAGTTACTGCAAAAGTTCTTGAATAAATAACGCCTGTATAAAATCTTCTGTATACCAGAAAAATAAGAATTCCCAATGCCAGTGCTGCAACCAGAGCGACCAGAATACTCGAAATATTATATTGATCAAATACACCTGATTTCAGCACGGACTTTTTTATCATGTCTTTTACACTCATAATATCTCCCTTTCCTGTGTTTCATACCAGTATTCAAACCCATTCATATATCTTGTTTTCTCATAACAGAGTACATATTTTGAAACTGCCGTAAATTCAGCTGCATGAGGCGGCAGAATATCTCTGACGATCTGAGGAAGCATCTCTGTAAATTTCACTTCCATAACAAGTTTACCGGGTTCCAGCACTGGAAGCGTCGGCAAAGTCGGATCAAAAATATCAAAACTTCCAATTGCTGCTCTCACATCTCTGTCAAATGTAACTCTGACAGTCCCCTCATCCATGATCCAGGGTTCTCTGTCATAATCCACGATCGTACGCGGACGCATCATATTGCTCACACACTCTACATAAAACTCTCTGCATAGAGGATACTGGCTTTTCAGAAGAAATTCATAATCCCCAGCCAGAATCTTCTCTACTTCTTCACGAGTCAGAGGTGCGCTTTCTTTAAAGATATAGCTTCCATGCTTTTTCTTTCTCTCCAGTTTTATGGATCTGTCACTATAATTATAGATTCGGATACGATATTTTTTTCGCATCAGAATTCCAGCTTCTTTTTCCTCATACGCACTGTTCCAGTAATCATCAAAGTAAAGACTTCGGATCATATATCCCCCTTCATCTGCATGAGGATCCAGATGAAGAAACGGTGACATACGCAGACGAAGAAGTTCTTTTTCTCCCACACTGATCAGATATTTCCACTCATTTCGAAATAACTCTTTCTTACTTTTCATCATAAGTATCTTCCTCAATCTGATTGTCTTCTGTGACATAAAAGCATTTCATTCCATAATTCTTACCGGAATCTGTTACATAATAATCAAAGGCATCCTGTGTATATCCGGATTTATTGCCTGCACGCACCCTGACAAAGTACTGTCCGGCTTCTGGTACATCCATCGCCATTTCCGGAAGCGGCTGATTCTCTGATCTGTAAATAACATCCTGAAACAGATAATCTTTTGCTACTTCAACGGTATATGTAATATCCTCTGCATCAAAATCATAAGAAACATCCCAGGCCAGCTTCAGTTTATTATCTTCTATAACCGGTACTCCAATAAAAAATGGCATCGGCTTTTCCAGGCTTTCCAGATACAGCTGATAATTTGTTTCCACCTCTCCGGGAATTGCAGCTGACACCTGATCATACTGAGCCTCCGTCAGAGGCTCATTCATCTGATCCGGCATGGAATATGCATATGATTTTACAACGCTCTTGTAGCTCTCGATCATAGTGGCGAGCCTGTCCTCTGTAAGATAATTTTCCTTCAGATCCAGGATCGCATCATTTAATTTATCCCGGAATGTCTGTGATTTCAGACATCTCTGAAACAAGACATTTCCCCAGTAATTACTGATTCCGGATTCCCAACTGCCTTGATCCGCAAACTGTCGTATTTGATATTCTGTCCTCATAAATGAACCATCGTTATCCCAGCTGATAAAGTACCATGTGTCAGAATTAAGCGGACTGTAAATATAAGTATTTCTGTTCTGCGTATCCACATTTCCGGTCAGAATCTGATATGCCATCCAATAGGTAATATTTTCCATATCAAAGTACTGGTTCAGGATCTCATCAATCGGGATCGAGTAATCATTGACTGTATCCAGCATCTCTATCAGTTTACTGTGATCAGAATTTCCTTTTATTTCCAGATATTTTTCAAATTTTTTCTGGTTGTAATCCGCATCATCTTCTTTTTTGATCACGTCCTCATAGCGATAGAATTCAAAAGAGTTAATTTTATACAGCTGTCCATTCGAATCCAGGCCATGAGCCTTCATTCCTGTTTTATTCAGCTGCTCTACCTGCGTATATAATCCATAATCTGCAAAGCTGTCACTCGTTCCATCTGTATTGTCCTTCACATACAAATGTACAAACTGTGTTCGGAGCGAAAGCATCTGCGGGATTTTCTTCATCAGATCATAGGCCAGTTTATTTCGGAAACGCATTCCTTCGCCCATATGTTTATTCAGATTGATCGTTCTCTGTCCACGCCAGGTTCCTTTGTTTTTTTTCAGCTCGATTTTATAATTCTTCTGTGCATTTTCGCTGGATGTCTGTCCCCGGACCTGCACTGTGGCATTTGGCGCAGTCTCTCCATAACCGACCGCTCCCTGCTGTGGACCATCTTCATCCCCGACCTGCAGAAGAGCCGCAGCCTGATAACGTTCCACTCCCATAGTATCATAGTCATATACCGAATAATTGTTGATTTCCTTCCAGGAATGATCTGTATTCTCCGATACATTTCCTCTCGAAACAGTCAGATACATTGTCACCACACTGGTCTCATCATCATTTTCGTATAAAGTATCTTTATCTCTCAGATGTATTTCATTGATGTCCTGTTTCGCAGCTTTTTTTATTTCTGCATCTTCATCTGTCAGATTCGCTGTTTCACCTGCCTGACTTTCGCTGCTTTTTTCTCTGTCCATAACACATCCGCTGCACATCGAAATGACCAGGGACACTGCCAGCAATCCTGCTGCTTTTTTATATTTTCTCAAGCTCCTGTCTCCCTTCTAGTTTTTTTTCAAGAAAATATCCAAGTTCTGTGAATATACCTGTTTTGTCCTCCTGAACCACCGGCTGTACACTCAAGATGTAATATGGAAGCCTTTTTGTATAGTAATCCAGTCTCAGAACTGAGAACAGGAAAAACGCCACACATCCGGCCAGAAAACCAAAACCATAATATACCTGTGGGAAAAACAGGGATATTATCGTAAATACAGAAGTTCCTGCCGCAAAAATCCCGGACGACCACAATGCGCCTTTATAATCTGTAAAATATAACAGGAGAAGCAGCATTGTATTTGCCACCGCATAAAGGCCATATCCCACACAAAGTGTCCGTAAATATCCTTCCATCAGATCGTTGAAACCAAGCGGCAGATACTCCAGAAGGATACCTCCCACCGAAATCACCAGCGCCGTAGTCAGCAGCTGTTTCAGTGCCGTATATTTTAGTTCCATATTTAAGACTTTTCGCATCTCTTTTCCGGCCTGTTTAATATCTCCTATTGCACCCTTGTCGTTAAACAGACTGTAATAATTTCGATATTTCGGATAGAAATTCACCTCCACTGAAACCACAAAGTTTACAGTTGTAACTAATATAGTAAGAAAAGCGATCAACGCCGGAACGTCATGGTACGGTGCCCCGACAAAAAGCCCCTGTACTTTTACCTGCAGTGGTCCCATCCACATGATCACCAGATGCGCAAATAATCCGATATTGATAAAAAGACCCGTAAATGCCAGTGGTAAAAACTGATCCACCCATCTCAGAAAGAAAAAGGCGCTTACATTTCCCGACGGAAAATACTGATACAGAAGCGTCACATCCCACACCATCATTACACCATAACCGACAGAAACAGCAATCAGCAACGCCTCAACATGTGGAATCCCTGTCATAAGGAGAATCCACCCTGTCAGAAATGTCACCACGATCGCTGCAATAAAAGCCAGAAGAATTCCTCTGTAATCTTTGATCGCAGTAAGATAGCTCATCGCATTCCAGGTAATGATCAGCTCTCCAAAAAATCCAAAACAGAGAAATCCATCCAGTAGTCCGGTTCCTGAAAATATGAGAAAAACTCCGTAAAGAATGCCTCCCACAATCAGCATAAGCCCTGAAGATCCCCAGAACGAAGGCAGTACTGCCTCATAATTTTCTTCATACAGCTGATCTGCAATAAATCTGGTGACCACCATAGAAAGAAAACTTGTGACGATCAGGGATGCCAGCAGAGTATATGTGATCATACATACCAGCAGCTCTCTGCTGTGTCTTGAACTGCCTGTGATATCACACAAAAACATAACCCCAAGAAGAAGCACAGCTCCCAGGAGCATTGATCCGGTACATACAACTCCGGCATATCCGTAAGCCCGAAATGCCGCAAACAGTCCACGCCTGTTGAAAAGTTTTTTCAGCTCAAATCCTATTCCAGCCATTTTTCTCTTCAACCTCCCTGTATACTTTACGATAATTCTCCATCATGTCTTCATGTTTGTAATAGGTTTTCACTCTGTTCTGAGCATTTTCTCCCATTCTTCTTCGTCTTGGCTCCGACACACACAGCTTTTCCATTGCATCCGCCAGACCCTCACGATACATAGGTGCCACATAATATCCGGCCCGCCCAAAAGAGTCCCCTTCGCTTCCTTCAAGAAGTTCTCTGCAGCATCCGACATCCGTTGTCACACACGGACGTCTTGCGGCAAAGGATTCCAGAACCGATAGTGGCTGTCCTTCTGAAATGCTTGTAAGTATCGTAAAATCCAGCTTTTCCATATATTTGACAATATCTACACGCCCTGTAAAAATTATATTTTTTATTTTCAGCTGGTCAACCAGTGCATAGCATTCCTCTGCATATTCTTCATCATCCACGCCTCCCATGATATGCAGGCGCACATTCTGTACCCTCGCTGACAACTCAAAAAATGCATATATCATCGTTTTGATATCTTTGATCGGTGCCAGTCTTACTACCGCGCCAATATCAATCCAGCCATCTGGCTCTTTCAGCGGAATCCCTGACAGTCGGTCATAGTCTATTCCGTTAGATATCACTCTGCATTTATCTTTATCACAACCCATGCTTACCTGCGTATGCATAGCGTTGGTAAAAAGACTGGTCACGCGAAATGCTCTCTGATATATCATATCTGACAGCATATAGAAAAAAGAAATCCACTGTTTCTTAAAAGATGGCACCACCCATTTGGCACGGATGATCTCTTCTTCTCTTTCACGTGTATAAATCCCATGTTCTGTAAGAAGCACGTCTTTTTTGTTCACATAACCTCCCAGACAGGCAAGAAGACCTCCATATCCAGTACAGATCGCATGGTATACATCCGCCTTCGGCACTTCTGTCCCCATCAGATACAGCACCGGGAGCAGCATTGAACGCATGGTATGAAAAGCGTCTGCAAATGCAATATACGGATAGTGTTCTTCGCAGCATTCTATAAGGATCTGCAGAAATTCCTCACTCTTCAGAAATGACATTGGATTCATATGTTTATCATGACACAGCCGGAACAAAACTTCCCAGTCCGGTCTCCCACAAAGCATCAATTCTCTGAGAGACTGTGTTTCTTCGTCAGAAAATGAATGTCTTAACCTGCCGGTATCCTTCATCCTCAGCGCATCATCCAGAAAAACCTCATGTACTTCCGTAACATTTTCCGGAAACTCATAAACAAACTTTCCTCTGTTTTCTGCCTTTGCACCAATCACCCACAATACAAATTCATGTTCTTTCATTTTATTGATATACTGGTGCATCCAGGTGGAAACCCCACCAAACACATAGGGATAACATCCCTCCAAAATCAGACAGATCTTCACTGTTTTCTCCTCAATTTCGCTCAATCACCACTTCGCTCTCCTGCGCATGCAGAAGATAAAGATTTCCGGTAACATTTGTAACTTCGCCGCCTGTAACCTGTCCCGGTGTACCATCGTTGATTCTGACCATCAGATAGGCTTCATCATATAAATTTCCAAGATGAATTCTGATCTCCTGATCTGTGATCTCTTTGTCTACGGTCAGGGCACCATAGCGCTGAACAGCTCCTGCCAGCTCCGAACCTGTAAGATTTCGGAGTGACGGTGCTGATTCATTCATCCAGGTCATATATTCATCCAGTCTTGCTCTTAGTTTTTCCCATCCCAGTGCAGCTCCACGATCTTCATCCAGAAGATCATCCGGGTGCATAAAGTGACTGTTTACAAAATGCATATTCAGTTCTGAAAGTGCTGCCATCTGCATATAATCATCAATGATCGCACCGGATATGATTCTAGGCTGTTCAACAATCCCATCATCCGCCGTCTCAAACTCCTGTACATATGCGTATTCACCAGGGAAATAGTTACTTGCTATTGTTCGGATCTCCGGAAATTTTTCAGCCAGCATTTTTCTTCCTTCTTCTGAGAGTACATTTGAAGGTGGTACATACACCGACAGCTCTGTTCCGGGAAACATCTCTTTTCCAAAACGGATCAGTTCACCAAATGCATCCTGTATTGCTTTCATACTTATCCACGTCTTATATGGAAGAACATCTCCATAATCCACATTTGACAGACTTAATGGCTGGTGGTTATACCCATGGTAGCCCAGTTCTCCACCCTGATGCAGGATCATATTTCCAAAGTACTGAAATCTCTGTGTGTCTGTCTGCTTTTTGATTTTTCCATCTGTCTCATCTTCATAGTTTTCGATCATCACACCCGTATATCTGACGCCATGCTCTGCTGCAAGTGACATCATATCCGGCCACCAGATATTGGAATAAAAATCTGCAATATTAGTGTTATAGTCACGTCTGACATAGGTACCATCTCCTCCCGGTACCGGGGAAGGAAAATCATCCAGATAAAACACAGATCCATTGATCACAGGATAAATCTCCGCATCTGTAAGCAGACTATAAGAAGCAGCATAAAAACCTCTGACCGCTTTTTCATATAATCCAAAATTATCAACTACAAATCTGCCTTTGCCATAATCCTCTTCCCAGATTAATGGTGTTCCACTCTGATCTCCAACTCTGGCATAAACCCTTGCGGTTTCCGCAAGTTCCACTTCCCATGCGGAGTCATATGGATCCATGATCGTATAAGCCTGTCCGCCACCGATCAAAAAATCCTTATCAAAATAGATGCTATCCACCTCTGTATTCTCATAACCGGATGAGATAATTCCAAGCTTTTGCTCTATCAGAGACACATATGTATTCTTCTGCAGTGTCAGTGCAAACATTGCACTTCCACCATCTTCTACCCATTCACAGATATCCAGAACCTTCTCTTTTAATGGATCAAGATCACTGAGCAGAAGCACAACTGTCTCATAGGCGTCCAGATCGGGAATTGTATCCTTTTGTACATCAATCACATCCGTTCCAACACGCATATCCATAAAAATACGCTGAAACTCTATCCAGGCTTGTTCACTCTCTTCCTGGCTGCTGTCACGCAAAACCAGACATGTCTTTTTTAATGAATCTGCCGCCTCTTTTTCTGTTATGATTTTATCCTTATCTATATAAGAAATCTGTCTCTTTTTTTCCTGGTATTGAACCCCAGATCTTTCTGCAAAAAGCACAGCTGCGATCAGTATAAAACAGCCCAGAATCATCAAGATCCCCTTAAACTGAAAATTCCTGATCTTCTTTATGAATCTAACCAAAAAGCCAGAACCTCCTTACTCTTTGAAGACAAATAAATATGCTCCTCTTTCATCTGTTTCAGAGCTGCCTGAATTGCCCTGCCATTTTTCTGCTCTGCAAATAACTGGATTTTTCTCACCCAGTATTCTTCTCTTCTGTGCCATTTTTTATCTATAACATCCAGAATCTGCTGAGCTCCTGAGTAATCTTTAAGCTTCATTAAATTGTCTGCCAGACACAAACAGCTGTGGAAATTCATATCTGTTTTGATCTTCTTCTGAAGAAGCTGTGTGTACTGATTTCTCTGCATATGTTCCACCTGTTTTTCAAGCAATCCCTGCTGCAGATATTCTTCCATAAAATCACAATATTCATCCAGTACAACCGGATCCTCCGGTGCAGCTGCATACGTGCGTTCAAAAGTCTGCAGTTTGCTGTCATAATCCTTAGACAGTTCTACCATGGCAGTAATCGCATAATGAACAACCTCCACATCCTCATTCATCCGGGCCTTCTCCAGAAGTTCGATATATTTTGAAGGATCATCATTCAGAATATCCATGATCAGCTTTCTGCGTTTTTCCGGATCATTGATCAGAAGTGCTTCCTCCAGGGGAACAATATCATGATCATTTTCTTCCCTTAACCTGAAGTTATTTTTGTATATCTCTTCATTGACCTGAAGCTTTTCTATACCTATTTTTCTGCTGTTTTCAGCTTTGATAAAAACCTGAAGATGAAGAATCAGAACGCATAAAGCTCCCCATACAGGTACAAAAAGCACCGGTACCATCAAATATTTTTTTACTTTAAGCATACCACTTCTGATTCCTGCCCATATAAGAATACAAACCGTCAGATGCAGGATGAGCAGCACGATTCCACTTACTGTCCGAATCATTTGTTTTCTCCTGTTCTGTTATTGCCTGTAAGCTCTTCATCTATCTGTCTGCACACAAGCCCGGCCTGCTTCAGCCTTGCAAGGATGTTCGGAAGAGCTTCTTTATCCGTCTGAACCAACATCAGATATAATTCTTTGCTTTCTGAGATTCCCCAGACATCATTTTCTCTCACCTTGGAGCGCAGAATCTCATCTGCTTCCTTCAGTGACATTTCCGAATATTCAACTTTCAGCAATACGTAAGATGCCAGCTTCTGTTCCCGCATATCATGCTGTACTTTCAGCCGCTCTTCAAAATATTCTGTTTTTAATATATGCGTTCCTTTCACATACTGTCGGTATTCCACTGCTTTCTGATATTCCAATGCACGCAGAAGAGACGTTTCCACCAGGCCGGAAAGAATCTTGAAAAGATTCAGGAAATACAATGACATCTGCTCGCGACTGGCCTGCTGAATACAGATCAGCATTACGAGCTCTCCGTTTTTCCGGACTCCCGCCATATACATAGGATAATTTTCCAGGAATTCCCGGTTTGCCCACACATTTCCATTTTCCAGTTCTTCCATTGCAGCTGAATACTCACTCAGTTTTATCGAATTCGGATAATTTCCCTGCACCTGTGCGGATGCAGTCTCCAGACGTCCATAACCATTTTCCCGATTCAATGTGTAAAGTCCAAAGGTTTTATTTTCCAAAACATCTTCCAGAACACGGATCGTTTCAATATATAGTTCCTGCGGCTGGATCACATCCAGTTTTCTTGTGATATCAAAAATCTTTCCAAAGCTGTCTTTACTTCCAAGTATTTGTTTTTTATACAGGTTTTTATCCTCTATGGTTTCCTGATACATTTCACGGGTAAAAAGAAATTTCTCCTGAAGCAAATTATTTTCTTCTTTAATAAATTGTACATTATCCTTATTTTTCATCCGGATATAACCGCAGATCGCTCCAACCGCAAAATAAAAGATAAATGGAATCCAGTTTGAAGGTTCATAGAACAGTACATACCAGCTGCTTCCTTCTGCTTCAAACGCACGTATAAGTGATAAGCTTTCTGCTGCTGCCGCTGCTATTCCGTAATTGATCCCATACGTACTGCCAAACAACACGACAAAAATCAAACGAAGATCGATCATTTTAAACTGTGCCTGATTTCCGGCTATTCCATTCAGCAATTCAAACAAAATAAAAAATGCCGCAAACTCAGCAACTCTCACAGCTGCTTTGTGTTTTGATATAATATGTTTTAAACTGTCCAGACGGCCTTCCTTTATATTATTTCTTTCCTGATAATGTTCATAAAGTTCCGGAAGCTCTTCCAATATTGAGATTTTAGGAAACCAGCCGTATTTATAGCGGATTATTTTGTCATCCTTTAACATATTTTCCATTATGCTGTATCGTGCATATGAAACCTTAAGATGAGGACACAATTCTGTCAGTTTATCTCCCAGATCCTTAAAGCAATGATCAAACCCATCCGCTATATTGAGAATTTCTTCATCCTCATCCCAGTTATCAAAAATTTTATACATAAGTTCTGCCAGATCCTGCATTGACAGGAAAAACATTCTCTGTGACTCATCTTCCTGAAAGGTTATTTTCTGCTCTGCAGAAATTTCACGGAAAACCGTATTCAGGAAATCTTTCTCGTACTGTTCTGAATATAAATAAGGAGACCTGATTATTTTTACAGTGGTCTTATAGAGTTTTGCGTATTCTCTGCTCAAATTTTCCATTTCGGAAACCAACAGTGTTTTTCCGGTCGTAACATCATACAAGCGTTCAGGACCTGTCAGATATACAATACGCATATTCCTTTTTCCTCTGCACAACTGCAGTATTTTACGAAGCATCTCAGCTTCTCCACGTGTTTCTCCATGGAATGTCAGATAATTGGAGAAATAAATGATCTGTTCAAAATCATATGTGCTGAAAATATCTTCCAGTTCTTTTTCATTTTTCACAAACGGACGCACAAACAGATTTTTCTTACGATTTTTCCTGATATTAGTATCTCCCATTACCATTACCAGGCTTTCCGGAAATGCTTCCTCAACAAATCTATTTGTAATATACCCCGTATTTCCAACCAGTAGAGTCCTCATGTATTGCCTGCCTTTACAAATACTTTGTTTTATTATTTTCAAGAACAAAAAACACCGTCCCCGCGGCAATCGCAATGTCCGCAAAAACAGTGTCCTTAGTGCGCCTTCAGGGGCTCGAACCCTGGACACCCTGATTAAGAGTCAGGTGCTCTACCAACTGAG
>OLRZ01001651.1_pt1 | contig 14505 bp, 10 predicted proteins | sample 1671931 | NCBI WGS metagenome assembly OLRZ01 (sample SAMEA3136627, study PRJEB25190) | human gut metagenome | reverse complement strand
GCATTTTGGCAACGCAGATGCCGTGCCGCAGCCGTCGGAGCGGTGCTTAAGCCGTCAGGCGGGAATTGTGCGGTGTTGCCTTAGACGATATTGATTCTATACGTTAGGAACTTATTATTTTGAAGCAAAAATTTCGATCCTTGCCTGCGGCGGTGCAGGTGGCTGTAACGGCGGTGGTGGTTGTGGTGCTGGCGGTTGTTTTGACCGTTTGGCGGCACAACGGCAGCACCTATCTGACCGGCTTTTGGGACAATGGCTCCCAGACTCTCGTGTTCGGCCGCATGCTGCAGATGCAGCAGAACCAGACCAGCCCCGGCGGCTTTATGGGGGTATATACCCAGGACTGGAGCGATGAACAAAACCGCTACTGGTACCAGGACAACACCCCCGTTTCCCCGCAGGATTTTCAGGCTTACACCCACCAGACCGGGCTGCAGGGCTGGGCGTTCGGCGTGCTGAACAAAGTGCTCTCTGTTTTTGAGGACCGCGGCGAAGCGCGGGAAATCATACTGTACAACATCAACAGTATGTTGTTCTATGCGGCTACTCTGCTGGTCTGCCTGGCCGTATGGCGGGCGTGGGGGCCGCTTTCCGCGCTGGCGTGGCTGTGCGCCGTGGTGTTTGCCCCCTGGCCGCAGCGCGGCATGAAAGACCTGTACTGGTGCCTGTGGACCTGGTTGCTGCCCGCTTTGGCGGGGCTGCTGCTCTGTGCCGTTACCCGGCGGCGCGGCAAAACGCCCTGGTGGTGTTACCTGCTGGTGTTCGCCGCCTGCATGGTGCGCTGCATGTGCGGGTTTGAGTTTATTTCCACCTTTTTGATCCTGTGCGAAGCCCCGCTTGTCTACTGTTGGGCCGGCGGGGACCGCCGCGCCTGGCTGCGCCGCATGATATGCACCGGCTTTGCTGCTGTGGGCGGCGTGGCAGCGGCGCTGGGGGCCTGGTTTATTCAGGGGGTCATCTATTTTGGCAGTGCCGCAGGCAGCTGGCAGAACCTGACCGGGGCTGTTACCAGCCGTGTCAGCCTGACGGATGATATGGTGAGCGATGTCAGCGTTGCACAGGTTCTGACCCGCTATTTTGTGGAGGTGGATGAACCCCTGCTGCAATTCGGCCCCTTGACCATCACCTTAAAGCCGCTGATCGCCATTACCCTGCTGGGCTTTGCCCTGTGCCTTGCGGTGCTGGCCCTGCGCAAAAAGCCGCTGGCCGTGTTGGCCGGGCCTGCGCTGGTGTGGGTGCTCAGCTTGGCGGCACCGGTATCCTGGATGGTGCTTTCCAAAGCACACGCCTATGTGCATGTCCATCTGGTGCCCATGCTGTGGCATTTTGCACTGGTGCCGGTCAGCTGTGCGCTGCTGGTGTGGCTGGTTAAAACCGCCATCACTGCAGTAAAAGAATAATTGGAATCCCGCCGCCGGGCTTGCGCACCGGCGGCGTTTGTATTACAATCAAAGGCAGCAATGCGTTTTTGATTGAGTAGCAAAGGGGGAATCTGCCATGTGGCATCCCATCAAACATTATAAAACCATCCATCACCACAAAATGCTGGTCATGCAGGGGTGTTTCCGCTGCGGGCTGTACTGGCAGGGGTTGACCCATGATTTGAGCAAACTGTCCCCCGTGGAATTCTGGGCCGGTGCCAAATATTGGCAGGGCACCTGCAGCCCCAACAACGCCCAGCGCAAGGCGGAAGGCTACTCTGCCGCATGGCTGCACCACAAGGGGCGCAACAAGCACCACCTGGAATACTGGATTGACTATGCCCCTAACGGCGACCACGCCATGGCCGGGATGCGCATGCCCAACCGCTATGTGGCGGAAATGGTGTGTGACCGCATTGCCGCCAGCAAGAATTACAAGGGTGCCAGCTACACAGACGCCGCCGCGTGGGAGTATTACGAACATAGCCGTGACCACTACATCCTGCACCCCGAAACCCGCAAACAGCTGGAAACCTGCCTGTTGATTTTGCGGGATGAAGGCGAGGACGAATGTTTCCGGTATATCCGCACGCAGTTGCTGGGGAAGAAAAAATAAAAACGGGGTACCGCCACCAACCCCGTAGGGGCGCACATTGTGCGCCCGCTTGCCATTTTTACGAGACGTTCTGCCTGTGACCCGATGCGAGCATCGGCCCCTGCGCGGGGAGTTATCCTCAGGGGAAGTCAAAATTTCTCATAAATTTGTTACACCATCCACCTCAAGGTTTCGGAACGGTCAAGACCGTTCCCTACAGAGCACTTTATAATTAGGGCAATACCGCATAATTCTAAGTGCCGATACGGCGAGCGAGGTGCGGCAGATGCCGGAGCGGTGCTTAAGCCGCGAGGCGGGAATTGTGCGGTGTTGCCTTTACTCTTTATAAGATACATACAAATATAAAAGCAGCCACCCCCGCAGCATGGCATGACACTGCGGGGGTGGCTGTTATTTATGGAAGGTAGTAACTGTCAGGGATAAATCAGGCAGAAGCCTTTTCGCTGTTCTTTTCGCTCTTGGCATAGCTCTTGAAAGAGTTGACCACGATGGTGACGCCCAGAACGATCAGCAGGATAGCGATGATCAACTGCAGGCCGTTTGCGATGAACACAGCACCCCAGGTGGTTTCGCCAGCGGGGATGGTGGTGGAAGCTGCGGTCTGGATGGCCTTGACCATAGCAATCAGGCGCTGAACCAGAGCAGTGAAGGTGACGCACAGCATGATGATCAGCGGCGGGAACAGCATCTTGTTGTTGCGGCCGGTGACCTTCAGGAAAACACACAGGGTAACCAGAACCAGAGCGCTCAGCAGCTGGTTGGCGGAACCGAACAGAGGCCAGATGTTGGCATAGCCGACCTGGGTCAGCAGGAAGCCAAATGCCAAGGTGATGATGGTGGAGAAGTAGGTGTTGCAGAACAGCTTACGCCAGCCTTCTGCATGCTCCATATCGTCCACGCTGAACAGTTCCTGGAAGCTCATACGGCCGATACGGGCAACAGCATCCAGGCTGGTCAGAGCCAGAGCGGAAACGCACATGGTCATAAAGACGGTAGCAACATAAACGGGCACGCCGAACATCTCAAAGAAACCGGCAACGCCGCGACTGAAGATCTGGAACGGGGTACCAGCAGCGGGGGTACCGTCAGCAGCAGCGGCTGCACCGGCAACGCAGAGGGCCAGAACAGCCAGCAGGCTTTCCAGCACCATAGCACCGTAACCAACCTTCAGCATATCCTTTTCGCTTTCAACCGTCTTGGAAGAAGTACCGGAGGAAACCAGACTGTGGAAGCCGGAAACAGCACCGCAAGCCACGGTAACGAACAGAATGGGGAACATGGTGCCCAGCTTTTCGTTATTGAAACCGGTAAAGACGGGCAGGTTCATGGTGGGATGTGCAACCAGCAGGCCAACAACAGCACCGGCAATCATGCAGATGAACATGAAGGTGGTCATGTAGTCGCGGGGCTGCTTCAGCAGCCACATGGGCAGAACTGCAGCAAAGAAAATGTAAACAAAGGTGATGTAGCTCCAGGTAGCCTTGTCAAAAATCAAGGGGAATTTCATGCCGACAGCAAAGGACAGCACGATGAACACGATGCCCAGAACAGCCTCTTTCCAGCCGGAGAAGTTGAACTTCTTCTGGATCAGGCCAAACACAACAGCGAACAGCATGAACATGATGGAAACCATGCCGGCTGCGCCGTTGGTGGTAGCTGCATCAGCCAGGCTGGTAACGCCGTCAACCGTGGTGTAAGCGTTAAAAGTACCGGCAACCATATCAGCAAAAGCTGCAATAACGATGCCGCAGAACAGCCAGCAGAACAGCAGGAACAGCTTGCGGCCCAGCTTGCCGATGTACTTTTCGATCAGCATGCCCATGGACTTGCCGTCGTTCTTAACGGAAGCATACAAAGCGCCGAAGTCGGTAATAGCGCCAAAGAAAACGCCGCCGATGAGCACCCACAGCAGAACCGGCAGCCAGCCGAAGGCTGCAGCCTGGATTGCACCGGTAACAGGGCCTGCACCGGCAATGGAAGAAAACTGATGGCTGAAAACGGTCCAGCCGTTGGTGGGAACGTAATCCTTACCGTCGTTATACTTAACAGCGGGGGTCTGTGCGTTCGGGTTAATGCCCCAGGTTTTTGCCACCCAGCGCCCATAAAACGCATAAGCACAGACAAGAACCACAGCAGCGATCAACACGATGACGAGTGTGTTCATGATAATCCTTCTCTCCGTTAATAATAAAAATTTTCCACTCCATCCAGCCAAATGCGGTAAACAAAAAAGCCTTCGTCTTTTGTTGGCCCATTTGGACCAACGCAAAGACGAAGGCATACACTGCAATCATGCGCTGCACCATTGCAACTTTTACTTCCGCGTTACCACTTTGCTTTGCCGGCTCAATGCCGACCGCTCACCCGCAGCCCCACACCGCACTGTGCCGGACTGCGCACCCCATTAACGGAGGGTTCCCGGCTTGAACTACACGGCGGGCGGTTCTGCCCGCTTTCCCCCAAGCTGCTCGCAGGTGAGGGCCAGACCGCGCCTTGCTGCCGTCTTGCACAACCAACGGCTTTCTGTAAGCGGTGATACGGATAGGTCATTTCCTGTTCATTGCATTTGGCTGATGAATTGCTATTACAATAACCTTTTGGCACACATTTGTCAATACTGTACAAAGCGCTTAACTCATTTTTGGTGATGCGGATAAATTTCACGCAGTTTCGACCGGCTATTCTTGGATAAATTGTAAACAAAATTTGAACAAATTCGCAAGGTTTGACGCAATCAGCAAGGCTTCTCCGCGGCGGGATGAGGGCATCCCGCCCTACAGATCATTTGTATGTTTGCACCGCAATATAAAATAAGCTGTAGGGAACGGTCTTGACCGTTCCGGGGCTTCGCTGTATATGCCATAATGAGATATACAACAAGGCCCCGACAAGTTCATATTTCTCAGTTTCAAAAACTGAAATTTATATATTCTCACAATTTCCTTTTGTGTTCCTGACACAAATATTTAAAATCAGGATATACGCTTATTCATCCACAGTTCAATTCTATGATAATTATTTCCGGTCGATTGTTAATTCGCACTGGAATAATACTGTTTCCAATGCCTCTGCTCACAATCATAGTTGTTCCATTCTCTGTATAGATGCCTGCGTCATATTTCGGGAAAAGTCCTTGATTAGGAGCAATAACTCCTCCCAAGAATGGCAATCGAAATTGTCCGCCGTGGGCGTGTCCCGACAATACTAAGTCAATATTTTTATTTTGATAGACATTAAAATGCTCGGGTCTATGCGACAAAAGTATAGTAAATTCATTGCTAATATTTACCTGCGAAAGTTTTGTTTCCAAAATACTTTCTGATAAAAAACTGTCTCGTTCTGAAAAATCAGGGTCATTTAAGCCTATTAGCTGAATACACTCATCACCATAGTTCAATTCAATGGCTTCATCTTGAAGAACGGTAACTCCTGCATTTTCTAATGATGTCTTTAATTCTTCATATTGTGAACCGACCCATGCTTCGTGATTGCCTGTAACAAAATAGCAAGGAGCGATTTTTACGGCTTGCTGAGCAAAAGATAATGCAACTTCAAGATTTGTATGGTTGGAATCTATCAAATCCCCAGTAATAGCGATTATATTTGGGCTTTCTGCCTTTAATATATCAATTAACTTTTCATTATTCTTCCCGTATTCTGCATTATGCAAATCCGAAATATGGGCAATAGAAAAATTGTCAAACGCTTCAGGTAAGTTTTTAGATGTTACTGTTAATTTATTTGTTTCTACCGACAGATTTCCCCAAATTAACCAACTGACCATAATTAAAATCAGAAGCACCACAAGTATAATTATTTTTCGCTTTCTTATATTTTTCACGATATTATACCTCGCCATTATAAATCCTATCCCCACAAATTCGCGTTTGTTGAATGAAGTGAAGCAATGAAAGCCCCAGTGGGACTTTCAAGCGACAGAACGGTCTTGCGATAGCAAGATGGAGGGGCCGCGCCCCGACAAGTTCGCGTTTGCGCTAGCAACAAACACCCCTGCGGGGTGTTTGAGTGACAGAACGTTTTTGCGCAAGCAAAATGGCGGAGTTTCACTCCGGCAAGTTCGCGTTTGCGAAATGAAGTGAAGCAATGAAAGCCCCAGTGGGGCTTTCAAGCGGCAGAACGGTCTTGCGATAGCAAGATGGAGGGGCTGCGCCCCGACAAGTTCGCGTTTGCGAAACGAAGTGAAGCAATGAAAGCCCCAGTGGGGCTTTCAAGCGACAGAACGGTCTTGCGATAGCAAGATGGAGGGGCTATGCCCCGACAAGTTCCCGTTTGCGCTAGCAGCAAACACCCCAAAATCCTGCACCACCATGTTACCGGGAGGATTTTTCCATGATATATCTGGATAATGCTGCCACCACGCGCCCCTGCCCCGCTGCGCTGGATGCCATGCGCACCGCGCTGGAGGATGCCTGGGGCAATCCGTCCGCGTTGTACCGCCCCGGCCAGCAGGCCCGCAAGCTGGTGGAGGACGCCCGCCGCACGGTGGCCCGCGTACTGCACGCCGCGCGCCCGGCGGAAATCACCTTTACCAGCGGCGGCACCGAATCCGACGTACAGGCTTTATACACCGGTGCCGCCCTGGGCGCTGCCGCAGGCAAACGGCACATCATCTCCACCCAGATCGAGCACCACGCCGTGCTGCATACTTTACAGGCGCTGCAGGCGCAGGGTTTCACTGTAACCTTGCTGCCGCCGAGCGCCGCCGGGCTTATCACCCCGCAGCAGCTGGCGGACGCCTTGCAGCCGGACACCTGCCTGGTCAGCATCATGTTTGCCAACAACGAAATCGGCACCGTGCAGCCCATTGCGGAACTTGGCGCCCTCTGCCGGGAGCACGGCGTGCTGTTCCACACTGACGCTGTACAGGCTGCCGGGCACCTGGCCATTGATGTGCAGACCACGAACATTGACCTGCTCAGCCTTTCCGGCCACAAGTTCCACGGGCCAAAGGGAGCCGGTGCGCTGTATACCCGGCGCGGTATTGCCTTGCAGAATGTGCTGTACGGCGGCGGCCAGGAGCGCGGCCACCGCGCGGGCACTGAGAACGTACCCGCCATCGCGGGCCTTGCTGCGGCACTGGCCCAGGCGGATGCCAACCTGCTCGCCAACACAGCCCGCTGCCTGGATTTGCGCCAGCGCCTGACGGAGCGGCTGCTGGCCATTCCCGGCACCCATCTGAACGGCGATGCGGCCCAGCGCCTGCCCGGCAATGTGAACATTACCTTTGACGGCGTGGAGGCCGAAACCCTGCTGCTGCTTTTGGACGAAGCCGGGATCTGCGCTTCCGCGGGCTCTGCATGTTCCGCCGGTGCGGTGGAACCCAGCCATGTACTGCTGGCCCTTGGCCTGACCCCCGCCCAGGCCAAAAGCACCCTGCGGCTGACGCTGGATGCCGCCAACACGGCGGAAGAAATCGACACCGCTGCCGCTGTGATCACTGCCTGCGTACAGCGCCTGCGCGATGGCGTGCGGTAAGGCGTTTGCCCTATTTTCGAGGTGAGATGTCCGGCAGGGCCAGTCTACGGGACGATGCAATCATTGACCCCTACAGACTGATTTTTAAGGTTGGTGGTAAGGAACCTTCAGGCCGCCTCGCGTCCAGCGCAAACAGCGCCCCGGCCCCTTCTGTCTCTCTGCGACATTCCCCCTGCGGGGAGCTTGTCACCACAGGTGACTGAGGGGTGGTTCTCCGCCGCCAACTTAAATTCAGCGGAATAAAACATTCCCCTGTCGTGCGTTTGGCTTTCTAGCCACACACTTTCATTGGCCGCCCGTCAACCTAATGCAATCCCCCCTGCATTGCGAAATTTGCCGCTCACACAACATCTGAACCATCCACCAACAGCATCCGAACTTTTATACGTCTGTACAAAATATTTTGTACAGCTGTCTGATTTTAAAAATTTATTGCTCATATTCCCCAAGCCGCACGCTGATGTGCGGCTGTTTTTTACCTTTTTGTAAATATTTGCTCAAATATTTGACATTTTTTTTTATTGTGTTAAAATTATGTGTATTCACGATTGCTTACCACCCAACCATGTTGCATCCCAGCGCTGTTTTTTTGCCGCCGGGCGCTGCCGCACAGAAAGAGGTTTTTCCGCATGATTCGTATTCTGACTGATTCCGCTTCCGATCTGACCGCGACCGACAGTGCCCGTCCCGGCGTGTACACTGTGCCCCTGTCCGTTACCTTTGCCGATGGCACCGGCGGGCTGGACGGTGTGGAGCTGACGGCTGATGAATTTTATGCACATCTGAAAGTGGACAAGGTTCCCCCCCGCACCAGCCAGCCCAGCCCCCAATCCTTTATGACAATTTTTGAGGATGCCAAGGAGAACGGCGATCAGGTAATTGCCATTTTGATCAGTTCTAACCTGTCCGGCACCTATCAGTGCGCGCGGCTGGCAGCGGAAAGCTGCGATTTTGAGGATGTCTTTTTTGTGGATTCCCGCACGGCATCCCAGGGCGAGGGCATCCTGATTCGCGAAGCGCTGCGCCTGCGCGACGAGGAGCACCTGCCCGCGCATGCGATTGTCGCTGAGCTGGAACAGCTCAAGCAGCGCATCCGCATTCTGGCCGTAGTGGACAGCCTGAAGCACCTGCACAAGGGCGGGCGTTTGCCCGCCGCGGTGGCGCTGGTGGGCGGTGCCCTGGGTGTCAAGCCGGTGCTTTCGGTCGTGGATGGGCAGATCAAGCTGGCGGACACGGCCCGCGGCCGCCCCGGCGCGTTTGTGGCAATGTTTAAGAACATTGAAAAGATGGGCGGGGTGGACCCTCGGTACGGGTACGCTCTGCTGTATTCGGACGAAAAAGGTGTACTGGCCCCCCTCCACCATTACATGCACGAAAACCTGCACATGACCGGCGGGCGCGTTGCCCGCCTTGGCCCCGTCATTGCCTCTCACGCCGGCCCCGGCTGCGCAGGCCTGGTGTTTGTGACAAAAGAGTAAGATTTATACGGGGGATTTTGTTCCCTTCTTTGAAAAGAAGGGAACCGAAGAAACTTTAATACAATATTATATTATAATTTAGGCAGCTGCCCCAAGAGTTTTATGAGCAGCTGTCTTTTTATTGTTTACCGTTCTTTTTATTCTGCTCCGTAGGGAACGGTCTTGACCGTTCCGAAACCTATATACAATATCCCACAGACCCCAAATATGGCAAGTATCCGGAACATTTTATAACGGGATGTTTTCTTTAAAACGTTCTCGTGCCTATACCTTAACCGCCCTCTTTTTCCCCACCAACACCAAAAGCCCCGCCAAACAGCCACATCAATGGCCGCCCGGCGGGGCTTTCAACTTTAATATTTACTCTGTCAACGTCAATGCAATGGACAGGTCCTTCAGCTGCTGCGGGTCAACAATATCCGGTGCGCCGGACATCGGCTCGCCTGCGTTCTGCACCTTCGGGAATGCGATGACATCGCGGATGGAATCCTTCTTCAGCATCAGCATTACCATGCGGTCCAGGCCGTAAGCCATGCCGCCGTGCGGAGGTGCGCCGAACTTGTAGGCATCCATCAGGAAGCCAAAGCTCTCGCGGGCCTTTTCCTCGGTAAAGCCCAGGGCCTTGAACATGCGGTCCTGCAAAGCGGGGTCATTGATACGCATAGAACCGCCGCCCATCTCAACACCGTTCAGTACAATATCGTATGCCACGGCATGGCAGGCACCGGGGTCGGTTTCCACCTTGTCAATATCCTCTGCCTTGGGCAGGGTGAACGGATGATGCATGGCCATCCAGCGGCCCTCCTGCTCGCTGTACTCAAACAGCGGGAAGTCCACCACCCACAGGAAGTTGAACTTGTCGGGGTCGATCAGGCCGTACTTGCGGCCGATTTCCAAACGAACCTGGCCCAGCGCGGTGCAGGCCTTGACCCAGTCAGCATCGCTGACGATCAGCAGCACGTCGCCGGTTTCCAGCTCCATCGCCTTGTACAGGGCTGCCTTTTCCTCTTCGGTCAGGAACTTTTCAAAGCTGGAAGAAGTGCCTTCCTCGGTCAGGCGGCTGAATGCCAGGCCCTTAGCGCCATAAGTCTTGGCAACCTCGCCCAGTTTGTCAATGTGCTTGCGGGTCAGCTTGCCAGCCAGGCCCTTGGCATTGATGGCGCGGATGCTGCCGCCCTGCTCCAACACTGCAGCAAAGGGCTTAAACTCGGTGCCATCAAAAATGTCGGTCACATCCACAATTTCCAGGCCAAAGCGGGTATCCGGTTTATCGGAGCCAAAACGGCCCATAGCCTCGTCCCACGGCATGCGCACGAACGGGGTCTGCACATCCACGCCCAGCATTTCTTTCCACAGGCGCTTGATCAGACCTTCGTTGATGGTCATGATATCGTCCTCATTGACAAAGGACATTTCCTCGTCCACCTGGGTGAACTCCGGCTGGCGGTCAGCGCGCAGGTCCTCATCGCGGTAGCAGCGGGCGATCTGGAAGTAGCGGTCAAAGCCGGACAGCATCAAAATCTGCTTGTACAGCTGCGGGCTCTGCGGCAGGGCGTAGAAATGGCCGGGCTGCACACGGCTGGGCACCAGATAGTCACGGGCACCTTCCGGCGTGGACTTGATCAGGGTCGGGGTTTCAATCTCGGTAAAGTGGTTATCGCAGAAATAGCTGCGGATGATCTGCATGATCTTGCTGCGCAGCACAATGGGCTCGTGCATCGAAGGACGGCGCAGATCCAGGTAGCGGTAACGCAGGCGCAGGTCATCGTTGACGTTGATATCATCGCGGATTTCGAACGGCGGGGTCTGGGCTTCACTCAGAATGCGCAGTTCGCTGACATACAGCTCCACATCGCCAGTGGCGATCTTGGTGGTCTTGGCGGCGCGCTCACGCAGCAGGCCGCGGCAGATCACAACATACTCGCTTTTCAGGCTTTCTGCTTTAGCAAAAACGTCTTTCGGCGTATCCTCATCAAAAACAAGCTGCAAAATACCGGTTGTATCGCGCAGGTCGGCAAAAATAATACCGCCTTTGTCGCGTGCACGGGCGATGGAACCGCAAACGGTCATCTCCTGGCCAACGTTTGACATACTCACTTCGCCGCAATAGTTGGTACGGCGCAGGCTGCCCATCGTTTCCATAGGTAACTCCCCTTTTCTGTTAAGTGACAATTTATTATACAGCGGTTTGCACTGTTTTGCAAGGAACCCCCGCATTTTTCCCCGAAAATACGCATTTTGCCTTGTTCTGCGCCTTTCCTGCCCCGCTGCAGCTTCTAACTCCTAGCTCCTAACTCTGTTCTCCCAGTTCCAGCCGTTTGAACCCTTCGCCTTCCACCTCGTTCGCCTGCAGCATCACGATAAAACTGCCGGGGTCAATGCGCTTGGTTTCGCGGTTGATGATATACAGCTGCTTGGAGCTGCAGGCACACAGCACCACATCGCGCCCATCCTGGGAATAGCCGCCGTAACCTTTCAATATCGTGGAACCGCGGTCCACTTTTTCGCCGATCATCCTGCACACGGCGGGGCCGTCGCTCGTCACAATCAAAGCCATCATACAGGCGTTGAAACCGAACATCATCCGGTTGATGATGTAAGAGCTCAAAAAATTGAAGATCAGGCCGTAAATGATGGAATCCACATCATGGAACACCAGCCCGTTTGCAAGGATGACCGCCAGAGCTGCCGCAAAGGTCAGGTTGCCGAACGGCATGTGCGGGTGGCGGGATTTGATGGCCATGGTGATAAAATCCAGGCCGCCGGTGCTGGAGTTCTGCATATAAATCAGCGCATCCCCCACGCCGCTGATCACACCGCCGCAGATGGTGGCCAGCATGCGGTCCCCCTGGTACACCGGCAGCGCAGCCAGCACATAGTCCGTAAAAATGGCAAACAGCACCATGCATCGCACGCTGCGGAAAAAGAAATCCTTGCCCAGGTACTTGAAGCAGATCAGCACAATGGGGATGTTCATAATAATGTTGGTCACACCAATGGGCAGACCAAACAGGCGGAACAAAATGGCACCGATACCGGCCACACCGGTTACCGGCACCCCGGCCGCCACAGCAAAGCTGTACAGGCCAAGGGCCGAAACAAAACAGCCGATGACCTCCAGCGCCAGGTTTTTCCAGCGGGAATCCGTCATATCCTATCTCCTGCTTCCGCAGCTTGTGCGGGTATATTAGTGGGGGCAGCGGGCATTATTTGCCGCCCTTCTTGCGGTGGTAAGCAGACTTTTCGTCCTTCTGCTTCTGGGTCTGTGCCTGGGTGTTCTGCAGCTGGCGGCTGATCAGCACGGCTGCCACAATGCCGGCGCACACCACGGCAATGCCCACCGCCACATACAGCGGCAGTTTGCTGCTGGTTTGGGCGGCCTGTTCCTGGCGCTGCACCTGCTCCGGGTCCGGGGTCGGCTTTTCGGTCGGCTCCGGCGTGGCGGTGGGTTCCAGGGTGGGCATGGGGGTTGCTTCCGCCTGGGCGGCGGTGGGGTCTTTCAGGGTAGCCTTCGTGGTCTGGTGCGGCATGGCTGCAGCCGGGCGCTGAGTTGCCGTTGCCGCCGCGGGGGCCGATGTGGCGGCAGCAGCGGGGGGCTCGTCACTGGTATTGTTTTCTTCCTCCTGCTGCGGGGCCGCGGTAATGGCCGGGGTGGCTGTAGGCATCACCACAATATCCGGCGCGGGGTACACCTGCGGGGTACCGGTGGGCGGCAGCGTTGCCGCACTTTCCGGTGTGGAGGAACCGCCCGGCGTGGGGGCCGGGGTCGGGGTTGCCGTTTCCGGGGTGGCCGTGGGGGCCGTTTCCGGGGTGGAGGTTTCCGGCGTAGCGGTTTCACCCGTTGCGGTTTCCGCCGTTGCCGCCTGGCTCAAAGGTTCCTCCCCGCTGAAAAACCGCAGAATATCCCCCAGCACCGGGATGTCCAGCAGCGTTTCCACAAAGCTGGTCCGTGGGGTCTGACGGGTGCTTTCCGCATAGGCGGGCGCTGCTGTTGCCACACACAGGCAAAGCGCCGCACACAATGCCAGCATACGCATGTTTGTTTGCTTCATGTAAGTGTTCCCCTTTTTTACATCTTTGGCTGTTCTGTAAAATCAAAAAAGCCGGGGCGTGCCGGTTTTGAACCCGCACTGCTCCGGCTTTGGTGCCCGATGATTACTTTACGGTCTTTTTGATTTTGGATGCGCTGTAGGTCTTCATCACGCTGGCGGAAAGGTTATTTTCCATCTCGGTGCCCTCTGCATAGAACTCGTCCTGCAAAGCATCGCTCTTCATAGCGTCCAGCAGATTATAGCGGCTCACAAAATCACCCACCGTGCCCTGCTCCATGGGGTCCAGGCTGCGCACGATCATGTAGCTCATGCCAAGGTCGGCCACCGTCCAGTTGCCGGTACCGGCTGCTTTTACCGCATCGGTAATGCTGTTGCCGCCGTCATTGGTGTTGTAGCTGGACAGATCCGAAGGCGTAAACAGACCGCTGCCGGTGTAATACAGTGCCTGGGTTGCTTCCACGCTGCTGCCCAGTGCGGTAAAGGCCTGCGGCACATAGGTCATTGCAGCACTGTACAGGGCAGATTCGTTGGTAGCCGCGGCCAAGTCATCACGGCACTGGTTGGCCAGGGCTTCAATCTCGGCTTTCTGGTCGTCGCTGGCAAAGGTATAAGTGCTCTGGTCAAATAGCGGCAGCTGGACCAGCTCCAGGTAGTAGCAATCGTTGTTGATGTAATCGGCATATTCCTGCTCGGTGACCGGGCTGCTGCCGTTTTCGCCGTAGATCAGCTTCAGGCAGGCATCTGCCTTTTTGCTGTTCAGCTGGTACTTTTCCAAGGTTGCCTTGGAAATGCCGTTTGCTGCGTACAGATCGCTGTTATTCTCCCACTGGGTATCGGCGGTCTTGGCGGCTTCGGCGGTAGCGGCTTCGTCCAGTGTGCCGCCCAGCTCGTCAAACTTCTTTTCCACAGCTGCGTAATACTGCAGGCTGCGCAGGGTCAGGCGGGCAACGTAATCTGCGCCGTCGGTGGTAACTTCCTCGCCGTTAATGGTGCCGGTGCACTCAGCTTTCAGCACGGCTTTCACGTTGCTGGCGGTTTCGCCGGTGGCAAGCTTTGCTGCGCCGGAAGCGGTGTTGTAGGCGTTATACTGGGCCAGCAGGTAGATGCCGGCCGGGATATCAACGCCGCCAATGCTGCCCACGCTGGCCGGGGTGGACATGGCACAGCCCGTTACGCCCAGCAGCAGCATGACTGCCAGAGCCAGACTGATGAATTTTTGTTTCATGTTGTGGGGTCTCCTTACTATACTTTCAATTTGCCGCGCGGGCACCACCCGCAAATGGCAATGTAAAAACATTATACCGCGTTTGACCGCCCATTGCAAGCACGGTGTGGGGGCAAAATTGCCCGCCAAGCAACAAAAAAGCAGGGCAGCCGTCCCAAAATGTGAACTGCACCCCATTTGTTAGACAGTATGATATACTATCTAACAAGTGGGGTGT
>OLRZ01001649.1_pt1 | contig 14519 bp, 9 predicted proteins | sample 1671931 | NCBI WGS metagenome assembly OLRZ01 (sample SAMEA3136627, study PRJEB25190) | human gut metagenome | reverse complement strand
AGCTCTCCGTCGGCCGTGTCGTGCTTCGCGTAGCGGCGCAGCACCGCCTTGATGCGGGCGAACACCTCTTTCATATCCAGCGGCTTGACGATGAAATCGTCCGCACCCAACTCCAGCCCGAGCACCTTGTCGATGGTCTCGCCCTTGGCGGCCAGAGGGCTGCATGTTGCGGACGGGCGCGGGGGGCCGCCGCAGACGGCTGCGCCGAATTCCGGCTGAAGCAGCGCAATGGGCGCTCCCGCCGCGGCGGAACCTCCCTCCGGCACCAGGATTTCCGTCAGGGTGCCGTCCTCGCAGGCCTGGAGCTCCACATGGGCCTTGTCCGTCTCAATATCGGCCAGATGGTCGCCGACTTTTACGAAGTCCCCTGTTTTTTTGAACCATCTCAGGACGGTGCCTTCGTGCATGGAGTCGGACAGGCGGGGCATTTCAATGGTAATAGCCATGGAGGTGAATGTTGAAATATGGTAAAAAGGAGGAAGGCGCGCCGGAAGGGGCGGGACGTCTCCTTCCGGCGCGCGGAAACGCGGTTACGCGCTGTATTTTTCCACGCCGTCGATGAATACCTTGCAGGTATTGAAGTCATCGTCCAGCAGAACCATGTCCGCCGTGAAGCCGGGGGCGATTTTGCCCAGGCCTTCCAGGCCCAGGGACTGCGCCTGGTTCCAGGAGGTGGCTTTCACCAGGTCGCTGAGGGGTTTCCCGGTCAGGCGGTGCACGTTTTTCAGGCCGTGGGCGTATTTGAGGGTGCTGCCGGCCAGGGCGCCGGATTCCTGCAGACGGGCCACGCCGTCCTTCACGATGATGGGTAGGCCGCCCAGGTCTCCGGGGCCGTCCGGCATCCAGGAGCAGGCCAGGGAGTCCGTAATCATCAGCATCTGGTCAGAATCCTTGTTTTTGAACACGGTTTTGAGCATGTCCGCGCAGAGGTGGATGGTGTCGCAGATGATTTCAATCTTGATTTCCCTGTCCAGCAGGCCGGACCCCACCAGGCCGATTTCACGGTGGTGCAGGGGGGACATCTGGTTGCAATAGTGGGTCAGGTGCGCCAGCCCCGCGGACTTCGCCCTGTTGAAGTCCTCATGGGTGGCGGCGCTGTGCCCGGCGGAGCAGCGGATGCCGTTGGCCGTGGCTTTCTCAATGAATTCAATGGCTCCGGGCATTTCCGGCGCCAGGGAGACCAGCAGCACCTTGGCGATGGAGTTCAGGTTGGCTACTTCATCGTAATCCGGCTGGCGGACAAAGGCGGGATTCTGCGCGCCGCAGCATTTGGGGTTGATGAACGGCCCTTCCAGGTGGACGCCGGGAGTCTTGGCGAATTCCTGGTTCTTCATGTATTCCGCCACGGAGGCGCATACGTCTTCCAGCACCTTGGGGGACAGGGTGAGGGTGGTCGGCAGCCAGGAAGTGACGCCTTCCTTCATTTTGCATTCCGCAATGGTGCGGAGGCTTTCCAGCTTGGCGTCGCAGGTGTCGCAGCCGCCGGCGCCGTGGCTGTGGATGTCAATGAAGCCGGGAAGGAGCATGCGGCCTTCCGCATCCACGACCTTGTCTGCGGCGGGAAGTTCGCTCCCGGCGGGATAGACGGCGGTAATGGTTTTGCCTTCCATTTCCACGGCAGCCCCGGGCATATCGATGCCGGGGGAGATGATGCGTGCGTTTTTAATGAGTGTCTTCATAAAAATGAATGGTTGTTGGATGGATGTTTATCGTCGTTTTTCTCCGTTCGTCCGCGTCTTCCCGCCTGGCCTCCGCTTCCTGCGGAAAACCGGGAATGGGCGGCGGCGCACCGGAGATCGTTCATGCCGCTGGCAGCTTCCTGGTTATCTGGCGGCGTCCAGGGCCTTGTTCCACCGGGCTACGCGGGCGGCTTCCGCTTTCAGCACGGCAGCCGCGGCGTTCTTGTCCAGAATGCGGATGTCCTTGATTTTGTCCCCCCGGACAATGGAGTTGACGACGTCCTGCCCTTTCAGCACCTTCCCGAAGACCGTATGGCGGCCGTCCAGATGGGGCGTGGCCACATGGGTGATGAAAAATTGGGAACCGTTGGTGCCGGGGCCCGCGTTCGCCATGGAAAGCACGCCGGGGCCGTCATGCCTGAGGTCCGGGGAAAACTCGTCTTCAAAACTGTAGCCGGGGCCTCCCATGCCCGTGCCGGTGGGATCGCCGCCCTGGATCATGAAATTCGGAATCACGCGGTGGAAGGTGATGCCCTTGTAGTACCCTCTGCTGGCGAGGTTCAGGAAGTTGGCTACGGTGACGGGCGCCTTGGAGGGGTAAAGGGCCAGTTCAATATCCCCTTTGGTAGTGGAGATGACGACATTGACGTCCTTGAGGCCGGCTGTGGATTCCGCGGAGGCGCTGAAGCACGCCAGGGCGCACAGGGAACACAACAGAAGGGTGAGATATTTTTTCATGGCTTTTTGTTTTCCCCCCTATGTTGCCCGAATAAAAGCAGGGTTGCAAGTAAATCGCGCGCCCTGACGGGAGAATGGCGCGGGGCGCGCCAATGCGGGAAGGTTTTTCTCTGAAGAGGGATTTTTAAGGATGGGCGCCCGGTTGCCGGCCCAGGACTACCTTGAGCCGGAAGCCGCGCGGGAAAAACGGAAGACCGCCCACGCCATGAAGAGGCTGAGGATTCCCATGACGACGAATTGCCAGGAGGGGGGGATGACCAGCATCATGGCGTATTGGAACCCGACGGCCAGCAACCCGAGCGCGCAGTCCACCAGGTTGCCGGCGGCAATCATGTCCCCGCGTTTGTCATTGTCCGCCCGGTCCTGGAAAAAGGCGTTCAGAGGCACCAGGAACAGGGCGGCGGAAATGCCCGCCGCCATCAGCAGGGCATTAAAGACCGGGGAAGCCATGGAGACTGCGGCCAGGGCCGCGCAGCTAGCCGCCATCAGCACGCCTCCCGCCACGGAAACATTCATCCGGATGTGGCGGCGGCAAATCACGGAGGCGAGAATGCCCCCCAGCACCGTTCCCCCGCTCATCCAGGCCATCAGCACGGCTCCCACGGAGCTGAAGTCATCCCCGCCACCGGAGATTTCCTTGGCCATCTGGATGGTCATCAGCATGACCGTGCCGCCGAAGAACCAGAAATAGCCGATGCCCATCTCGCTGACGCGCAGATTGCGGTTTTTCCACAGCTTGCCCAGCTGGTGGAAGTGTTCGTAAAACAGGGACCAGGAGAAGGGGCGGCCCCCCCCGGGAGCGTACCGGGGCAGGCGGAAGCTGGAGGCCGCCACCGGAACGGCCAGGAGCAGAAACACCAGGCATGGGAAAGAGGCGGCATACCATCCGTCATTGATGCCGGAGGGTTTCAGCCATGCGTCAAACCACTGGAAGAAGCCCTCCCCCAGCCAGAGGTGCCAGATGGTATCCGTGGAAGGCTCCAGCAGGTAGCGGAACCAGATGAAGACGCCGATCTGGCCGATGAGCAGGCTGAGGATGGAAGCCATTTCCACGATGCCGCTGGCGAACCCCATGCGGGAGGTCCCCACGATGTCCTTGACGATTCCCTTTTTGGCCGGGCTGAAGACGGTGGCCTGCACGGCAAAGACGCAGAACCACAGGATGGCCCCGTTCAGATTGTGGACGCGCAGGCTCCAGTACATGCCCGCCAGCACGCATATCTGGAGCAGGGCCATGAATTGGATGATGCGCGCCTTGCAGAAACGGTCCGAAAGCCAGCCGACGAATGGGGAGAACAGGATGAAGGGCAGCACGATGATGGCCCCCAGCGGATATTCCAGGTCCCCCTCTGCGCCGTACAGCCAGACGCCCAGGGGAATCAGCAGGAATTGAGCCCCTTTTTCATTAAAGGAGTTCTGCGCCTGAATCAGCACGAGCCGCCAGAAAGCTCCCCATGGAACTTTGCGGGCGTGTCCTGGCGTATGGGCGCTGGAATTCATGAAGTTACAGGCTGGGCTCCTCCGCTTTTTCCAGGCCGGAGCCGCGGAACAGGCACAGCACGCCGATGACGGCGGTCAGCAGGGCGCCGGCAATCAGGGAGGCTTCTTCACTGAAACCGCACATTTCCGGGCTGGAGAACAGATATTGGAATACTACCAGGCTCAGGAAGGCGGCGGGGGCCGCCGCCGGCCAGCAGCAGCGGTTTTTGCTGCGCAGGTAAATGGAAACGGCCCAGAGCGTGGCGGCGGCCAGCAGCTGGTTGGCCCAGCCGAAGTACTGCCAGATGACGGCATAGTCCATGCTGCTGACGGCAATGGCCGCGGCGAAGAGAGGGATGGCGATCATCAGGCGGCGGCTCAGCTGCTCCTGGCTCAGCTTGAAGCAGTCCGCAATCATCAGGCGCGTGACCCGCAGGGCGCCGTCCCCCGTGCTGATGGGGAGGATGACCACGCCGATCATGACCAGGATGGAGCCGACGCTCCCCATCCAGGATTCGGAAATCGTCTGAATGGCCAGCGCCGGAGCCTTTCCGTTGGCGGTAGCCCCTCCCAGGGCTTCCGGAGAGCCGTAGAAGGTCAGCGCGGCGGCGGCCCATATGAAAGCGATGATGCCTTCCGTAATCATCGCCCCTCCAAAGACGGGCAGCCCTTCCCGCTCCGTTTTCAGACACCGCGCCATCAGCGGGGACTGTGTGGCATGGAAGCCGCTCACGGCTCCGCAGGCGATGGTGATGAACATCACGGGGAAAAGCGGGAAATCCGCCGGATGGCGGTTATGGAAAAAGTCCAGATCCGGAAGCACTTCCATGCGGGGCAGGTGCATCCAGGCCGGCATGAAATCCGCAAAGGGAGCCAGGAGCATTACGCCCAGAATGCCCATGACCATGATGATCAGGGCGACGGAAAAAAGAGGATAGACCTTTCCCATGATAGCCTGGATGGGAAGAATGGTCGCCAGAAAATAATAGCCGAAGATCATCCAAACCCATGCCGAAACGCTCCAGCCCGTCATGGGGGACAGGATGGCGGCGGGCCCCACGGCGAAGACGACGCCCACCAGCACGCTGAATACGATGCAGACGGCGCGGCTGATCCACTGGGCCTGGCTGCCCAGGTAGCGCCCCAGGATTTCCGGCAGGTTTTCCCCCTTGTGCCGCAGGGAAATCATGCCGGAGAAGTAGTCGTGCGCCATTCCGCCCAGAATGCAGCCGAAAACGATCCACAGAAGCGCGGCCGGCCCGTACAGCACGCCCATGACGGCGCCGAAAATGGGCCCCAGCCCTGCAATGTTCAGCAGCTGGATGAGAAAAACGCGCCAGCGCGGCATGACCACATAATCCACGCCGTCCGTACAGGCCACGGCGGGAGTTTGCCTGGAGGCGTCCGGACGGAAAATCCTTTCCAGCACCCGCCCGTAAGTGAAATAACCGGCCGCCAGGACCAATATCCCCAGAATGAAATAGCAGTAACCGTTCATGTTGGAAAAAGGGCCAGCCATCTCATGGACAGGCTGTCCGTTCATGGAACTTAACTTTTCTCCCGCCTTCTGGCAAGCTGTTAGTGAAAGGAGGGGAATAGGGAACGGATTACAAATCCGAAGTCAACACTAAACGATAGAAACGAGATGTTTATACAAATATAGGAACAGAGGCGTCCTATAATCAGAAGCTTCCCTGCGGGAGATTTGAAACTATCATAAAATTTACAACACCAATTATTTATGCATAATAAAGAGGCGTGGATTTACTTTTCGGATTTGTAATCCGCTAAACGGAAAAGGTTGACACCATTCAACCTTCCCCAGTTATGAAGAAAACATTGATAATCATTGCGTCCCTGGCTCTTGGCGCGGCAGCCTCCCAGGCCGCGGTGCTGTGCACCACTACGTTTAACCGGACCGGGACTTCCCTGGATTCCGTCACTGTGAGTACGGTCTCCGATGCGGGACTCTCCACTTCCACCTCGATTAGCTCCGATAATTTCAGCAAAAATACTTCGGGCAATGACCTGCTGGCTAACGGCACTATTCCGGCCTCCGTATTTTCTCCTAATGCCAATGTGGGTAATAATCAGAATAATACATGGAGCGTTTCTTTCACGTTTACCAACGACGGTTCCCAGGATATGCTGATTTCTTCCATTGATCTTTCCATGATAGGGTTCACTGGAGCGGGCGCCGCGCAGAATGCCGGAGGCGGTGTGGCCAATAACAATTATGTTGGGGGAGCCGACGGCAATCTGAACAAACCTGTCAATATCACCCTTGGCATGAGCGGGCAGGACGATCAGACGCTGGCCTATAATGGCGCCACCAGTACAAATACATCTACGGGATCCTGGGATGGCGTTCGTACGGGAAGCTATGAATATGGCGATGTGTTGTTGAAAGCCGGGGAATCCATGACGTTAACTGTTACGGCTTCCAAAAACGAGGCCTACGGCAACGGCTGTTTTATCGGTCTTACGGGAATTCAGATTAATGGGGAAGTGGTTCCCGAACCCGCCACGGCCTCCCTGGGGCTTTTGGGGCTGGCCGCATTGATGATGCGCCGCCGCAGGCTCTAAGCATCTTTTTTCAACCGGGCCCGTTCCAAGACCGGATTTTTGGAACGGGCCCGGTGCATGGCATTCTGTAACAGAATAATGCATGGAAAGCGAATTAAGAATCCGGTGTCAACGTAAAATTTTAAAAAGAAACCACTTTATCCCTCCTGCCTTCTCTGAAAAGAGAAGGCAGGAATTGCCTCTTTTTAAATTTTAACGATTTATACAATTTATTATCAAAGGATTATATTCTTATCCAGCGTAAAAAACATTTTCAGGATTCTTAATCCGGTAGAGAAAAACCGAGTTTCTGTTCCAGAAATTCAGATAATCTAAAGTTGCCAGAATCATGAAGAAAACATTCCCTGTCATTGTCTCCATCCTTGCTCTTGCTGGTTCCGCCCATTCGGCTATTGTGTTTGATTATCAGGCAAGTCCTCAAGCAACAACGAGCTTTTACCAGCCTGAAACCACCGGAGCTTCCCTGACCAGTCAGACATTCACTGGGGTTTCAAACCAGAAGACGGGTTCCAACTACGTTGACTCCTTTTTGAGTCCCAATATAAATGTCGGCAACGGGAATGCGTGGAGCGTCTCTTTGTCCTTTACCGTAACGGAAGCCGTCACCGTTGATTCCATAGCTCTGAATCTTTTTACATTCAGTGGTGCCAATGCGGTTCAGAATAGTGACCGGAGAGGCGCTTATACCTTTGATTTGAAGCTGGGTGACAATGTTTTGGCTAGTTGCAGCAATTCTAACCTGACTTATCTGGGTACGGGTGATGTTAATGCCGGCAGTTCCCAACAGGCCAGCGTGGGAACGCTGGGGCAACTCGGAGGGTCTTCCGGCATCCATGAGGAAGGAACGCTGAACCAGGCAGTAACCCTGTCTGCCGGCAATACTTATACCCTTGAGCTTTCCCTGAACAGGGGACAGGAAACGCAGGGTTACTTTGTCGGATTGGGCGCCATTGAACTGAATACGATCCCTGAACCGGCGACCGCCTCTCTCAGTATTCTGGGCATGGCTGCACTAATGATGCGCCGCCGCAGACGTTGAAGCCCATGTCCCTGATACACTTGTTCAAGCCGTCCGTTTTTTCTTTGAAACTGGCGGCTTGTTCATTTTCAGCCAACAAAATTCGGCATTTTTTAACATTTAACATCAATAACCGGTATGATTCCCCAGGCAGTCCGTTCTTCGGCGTGATGTCCTCCGGGTCATCGTTTCGCCAGCCAGCCATGTTTCCACACTGTTTTTTTACCGTTCTCCTCTTTTTTCTTCTGTTCCTTGCTCCAGCTAGGTCGGCTGATGTTGAATATGTCTGGAGGGGCGCCGATTACCAGTGGGGTTCCCTGTCCAACTGGAGTGTCGGAAGCGTTGCCGCCTCTTCCGCGCCAGGGGCCGCCGCTTCCGCCTATGAACATTGGATGGTAACCAATGGAACGGATTCCGCGGGAAGGACGGATGTCGGCGGATTGGGCGCGGGGGGCCGCTATTTGAAGGGCGTCAGGATTGCGGGGCTTAACAGCCAGCCGGAAGGCAAAATCCCATTGTTCATTAAAAACACGAACAAGGATGTATATTTGCGCGTGGAGAAGGGCGGCATTACTGTGGAAAATGCCGGAGAAGGAGGTTATTCTGCGGATTTCGGGGTCGCCCAGCTGCGCGTAGCCGCGGACCAGGAGTGGCATGTGGCTGAAGGGCGCAGCCTGTATGTGGGGCATGACGATGACGCTCCGTCCGGGGGATTGTATTCCCTGACTTCGGAAGGCGATGTTCCGCGGCGCGTGACAGTGACGGGCGGAGGCGCCGTGCGCATCGGGGAAGGGATGCTGCTGAACAATATTTCCGGCCTCATCGGTTTTGTGCTGAACGCCGGAAAGGGAATTCCGACGCTGGATCTGGCGGACCGGGGCATGGGCAATACGGTGACGGTGGAAGACGCTGCCCGCCTGGAAGGCATGTCTTTGTACCAGGGGGCCCTGGTGACGCGGGAAAACGCGTCCGTGACTTTTTCCGGAACGGAGGCCAAGGCGTCCGGACAATGGAACATTGGCGCGGACACGGAGTTGGCGCTGGAAAATGCCACGCTGGACCTGACGGAGGCGGGTGTGGACGGCGACGTGATTCTTTCCGGCTCTTCCGGCATTACCGGGGATAAGGGAACGCTGCGGCAGACGCTTCTGGATGATGCCCGGGTGACTTATACGGACAGGAATGTCAAGGCGGGGGAAATCCGGAGCGCAGGCAGCAATGTGACGATAACGCTGAATAACTCCTCCATGCATTTTGACGGAGAAATACCGGCGGTGGACCTGGTGGTGCAGGGCAGCTGCACGCTGGGCGGCAGCGGCGCCTTTTCAGGAACGATTACTTATGCGCCGGGAGGCACCCTGACTGTGGATGGGGATATTTCCCTGCCCAGTTCATCCCTGACGCTGGGGCGTCTCCATGTGGCTACGCTGGACGGCGTGCCGCAAAACTCCGCCGTCCGGCCGGAAACCCCTGCCCAGCAGGCAAGGGAATATGTGGTTTTGTTTGATTCCTCCTTTGAGGATTTGATTTCCGAATGGCCGGGCAGGCATACGCTGGGCGTGCAGTTCCGGCCGGATATGGGCGCCCCCGTCACCGTAAAGGAACTGCCTGAAGGGGCGGTTTCATGGAATTATGATGCCGCATCCGGCTGGCTGACGCTGCAGACGGATGTAGCGGAAAAGCCGGACATGCCGGCGCATGTTTCCGGAGCCAGGCCCAATATTATTTTTGTCCTGGTGGATGACATGGGCTGGGGGGATATGAGCGTCAACTGGACGCAGCAGGATAAAAACGGCAGGCAGGTGACCCGCAGGAATGAATTCAAGACGCCTACGCTGGACACGATGGCGGCGGAGGGCATGCAGCTGAGGCGCCATTACAGTGCGGCTCCGGTATGCGCTCCGGCCCGCGCTTCCCTGCTGCTGGGCGTTCACCAGGGGCATTCCCGGGTGGTGCGCAACAATACGTTTGATTACCCTATCGAGAATTCCCATACGCTGGGAACGCTGCTGAAAAGCGCGGGTTACCATACGGCGGCCATCGGGAAATGGGGCGTGGGCGGAGGCGGACAGAGCGGCAAGGCTCTGACCGCGGCTCCCCACATGCGCGGGTTTGATTATTTTTACGGAATCATCAAGCATTTGGCGGGGCATTACCATTATTTGACGGCGGGTTCCCAGGATATTTACGAATATAATGACCAGGCCGCGGCTCCGGCGTGGGAGAGCGTCAGCGCGAAAGTTCCGGGCACCGCCTATGATACGGATTTGTTCGGGGCCCGCGCCAAACAGTGGATTGTGGACCACCATGAGAAAACTCCTTCCCGGCCTTTCTTCCTGTATCTGGCTTTCCCGGCTCCCCACGGCAGTCTGTCCGCTCCCGCCTGTGCCTATCCGGCGGGGCTGGGAAGGGACGGCGGCCTCCAGTGGGAGAAAAAAGACGGCTATGAAGCCTGCAATACCGCTGCGGACGGATGGTCGGGGGTGGAGGGGAACTTTTCTCCGGATTCCTATATCTACCCGGAACATGAGGTTTTTGGAAGAACGGAATCCCGCCACGCCACGATGATTCGCCGGGTGGATGACGTCCTGAAGGACATGATCCAGCTGCTTAAGGATTTGGGCATTGATGACAATACGATGATTGTCTTCACGTCCGACAACGGCCCCCATAATGAACCCGGTTCCGGCAATTACGGCAACGGCGCGCAGGATCCCGCGTATTTCATGAGCTACGGGATGATGGACGGCATTAAGCGCGATTGCTGGGAAGGCGGCATGCGTGTGCCGGCCGTGGTACGCTGGCCCGGTGTGGTTCCCAGCGGAATCAGTTTGAATGCCAGCCAGTTCCAGGACTGGATGGCTACTTTTGCGGACGCGGCCGGAGTGCCCGTGCCGTCCCGTTGTGATGGCGTTTCCCTGCTGCCCACGCTGGCAGGGGTGCCGGAACGCCAGAAAACGGGCGTTATTTATGCGGAATATGCCTATAGCGGGAGCACTCCGAATTACAGCGATTTCCTCCAGCAACACAGGGGGAGAGGGCGGCAGCAGCAGCAGATTATGTTTGTGGACGGCTTCAAGGGGATTCGGATGGGGAATGCCGCCCCCGCTACGGATTTTGAAATCTACGATACGGAAAAAGACCCGCAGGAAGCGGCGAATCTGGCGGCATCCCGTCCGGACCTGCAGGAGAAGATGAAGGCGCAGGCGCTGCGTTCCCGCCGTTCCTCCCCCATTGCCTCCACCAGTTTTGACGCCGGTTATATCGCGCCCGTTTCCGCCCCCGCTGGCCTGCGGGAGGGAAGGCTGCGCTGGCGCGCGTGGAACCGTTCTTTTGACTGGGTGCCGGATTTCCGGCAGCTGGAGGAGGGGCCCTGTTCTACGGGTGCGACGGATGTTTCCGACGTGCTCAGCGTCAAGGCGGGGCTTTCCGGTCAGAAGGGGGTGGAATTGACGGGCTATCTCAGGGTGCCTGTCACCGGGGAATATCAATTTTACCTTCAGACGGATTCCAATGAAGGTTCCAGGGCTTTTGTCCATTTGCACGATATGCAGCTCATTGATGCAGATTATGCCTATACTCCCGGAACGCAGGCTGCCTCCAACGCGCGGGAAGGCGTTTCCGGCGATGTGCAGCCCAATGCCGTTCAGACGGTGAAGCTTACTGCGGGGCTGCATCCCATCCGCATCGGCTATGTGGGGAAGGCGGCTTCCTCCTCCCTTTCCCTGCAATGGGAGGGGCCGGAAACCAGCGGCAGGGAACCCATTCCCGCCAGCGCGTTTTCCTATGAATACGTGAATCCCTTCAATCTGGAAAAGACGGAGGAAACGGTAGGATGCGCCGCCTCCGGTACGGGGCTGACCGTGCAGACGCATCTTCCCTGGACAGTTTCCTGCGACCAGCCATGGGTTACGGTTTCCCCCGTTTCCGGTTCCGGAACCTCAGTGCTGGATATTGCCGTGGAAGCAAACGGGCTGCAAACGGAGCGGGAAGCCGTTGTCACCGTCGTATGCGGCGGGGAGCAGAGGACATTCACGCTGCGCCAGGAAGCTGCTCCTGCCCCGGCGGGGTACGACAAGTGGAAGCAGGACCATTTTGCGGATGGGACGCCGGATGAGCAAATGGCCCCGGATGCCTGCCCCGCCGGAGACGGAATTTCCAATCTGATGAAATATGCTACGGGCATGGATCCCAACCAGCCCTGCGGGAGCGTGACGAAGCTGGCTGTCCGCGAGGAAGCGGGCGGGAAATACCTCGTGCTTTCCTGGCCTGTGAATCCGGAGGCGACGGATGTGACGTTCCATGTGGAAAGTTCTTCCGACCTGGAGGAATGGGCTGACGAAGGGGCCGTCACTCCGGACGGGGCCTGCGGGGAATTTCGCGATACGGTTGCGCTGGGAAAAGGCTCTCCGGAGCGCCGGTTTCTGAGATTAAAGGTGACGAGATAGGGAATCACCGGTTTCTCTTTCCGTTTCCCGATGATGATTCCTTACGGGAACAGGGACCTTCCGGCCCTGCTGCCTCCCGTTACGGATTTTTTCCGGAAGCGTGATTCTGCGTGTTCCGGCCCTCCGCTGTCCCGGCGCATCCAGCGCGGTACGGCCGGGGACACCGTGCCTTAGCCAGGGGAAGAATATTACTCCCCGTCATTTTCCGCATCGGCAGGGGGGGCTTTGGGCAGGTTCTTGTCAATGTCTTCCAGAAGGTTGACCAGGTCAACGCCGCGCTGGGCGGAGTCGTCCAGACGGAAGGTCAGGCGCGGCGTATTGCGCAGCACCACGCGCCTGGCCACGGCGGACTGGATAAGGCCGTGACGGGAGTTCAGTTTTTCCAGCACCTGGGAGGGAGCCATTTTCCCTACGACGCCCACCCATACTTTCCCCTCTTTCAGATCGTCCGTCACTTCCACTTCAATCACGGTGACGATTGTTCCGGGAAATTCAAAATCCCGCTGAATGGTGGTGCCTATTTCCCGGCGCAGGAGTTCGTTTACCTTGTCAGTGCGTCTGCTCATATGAAGGGATAGAGTGATGAAGGGACCGATTGGTTCAATCGGAGAAGGAGGAATAAGGGAAAGGACAGGGACGGAGGTTTCCCGGACGCCCGGAGGAGCGTGCAAGGAGCTCCGTCCCTGTTGGATGATTTTTGTTGGGGGTTACAGCGTTTGCTGGATTTTTTCCAGCGTGTAGCATTCGATGATGTCGCCCGTTTCGTATTCGTTGAAGTCTCCGAGGCGGATGCCGCATTCCAGACCTGCCTTGACTTCTTCCACTTCATCCTGGAAGCGGCGGAGGGTGGACATTTTACCGTCAAAGACGGGCGTCTTGTCACGGATGACGCGCGCCTCGCAGCTGCGGAGGATTTTCCCGTCCTCCACCATGCAGCCTGCCGCACGGCCCTTGTTGAGCTTGAAGACCTGGAGCACTTTGGCGTGGCCGATGATGGTTTCGCGCGTTTCCGGTTCCAGAAGGCCCAGCATGGCATCCCGCACCTGGTCAATGAGTTCGTAAACGATGGAATACAGTTTTACCTGCACGCCTTCCCGCTTGAGCAGTTTGACGGCGTTGGCTTCCACCTTGACGTTGAAGCCCAGGATGACGGCGTCCGAGGAGGAGGCCAGCAGAACGTCCGATTCCGAGATGGGGCCGGCGGAGGCGTTCAGGAAGACGCATTCCACTTTGTCCGACTGGATGTCCAGAACAGCTTTCCTGATGGCTTCCACGGAACCCTGCACATCCCCCTTCAGGAGTATTTTGAGCTGGGCTTTCTGGGTGCCGTCCCCCATCATGGCGAGCAGTTCTTCCATGCGTGCCTTGCGGGGCTGGGCCAGGCGCTGCTTGCGCAGTTCCTCCTGGCGTTCTTCCCCAAGCTTTTTGGCGGCGCGTTCGTTTTCCATTTCCACCAGTTCGTCCCCCACGTTCGGGGTTTCAGAGAAGCCGGTGATTTCCACGGGCATGCCGGGCCCTACCTTTTTGACGCGTTCGCCGTGGTCGTTGACCAGGGCGCGCACCTTGCCGGCGTAAGGGCCGCAGATGAAGGGCATCCCGACGCGGATGGTGCCGCTTTCCACGATGGCCGTGGCGGAGCTGCCCGTGCCGGGTTCCACGCGGGCTTCAATGATGGAGGCGCGGCAGTTGGCCTTGGGGTTGGCCTGGAGTTCCAGCACTTCTGACTGGAGGACGAGAAGGCCGAGAAGGTCGTCAATGCCGGCCCCGGTCAGGGCGGAGACTTCCACGCATTCCACATCGCCTCCGAAGTCCGTGGGAACCAGCCCTTCTTCCATCAGGCCGCTCTTGGTTTTGACGGGGTCTGCGGCCGGAAGGTCGCATTTGTTGATGGCGACGATGATGGTTTTGCCGGCTGCCTTGGAGTGGGCGATGGCTTCCCGCGTCTGGGGCATGATGCCGTCATTGGCGGCCACCACCAGAACCACGATGTCCGTGACGTCCGCGCCGCGGGCGCGCATTTCCGTGAAGATGGCATGGCCCGGCGTATCCAGGAAGGTGAGCGTGCTGCCGTTGTAGTCAACCGTATAGGCGCCGATGTGCTGGGTAATGCCTCCGGCTTCCCCCTTGGCCACGCGCGTTTTGCGGATGTAGTCCAGCAGGGATGTTTTGCCGTGGTCCACATGGCCCATGACGGTGATGATGGGCGTGCGCGTGATGAGGGTGGCTTTGGGTTCTTCCACCACCGGCACGGGTTCCGGTTCCTTGACGGGTTCCTGCTGGGCTTTCACGCCGCCGCCCTTTTCCCGTTTTTCACGGGCGAATGTGTAGCCGTGGAGGTCGCAGATGGAACTGACGGCGTCCGCATCCAGCGGCGTGTTCGGGTTGGCGAAGATGCCCATGCCCATCAGATCCTTGATGATTTGGAAGGGCTTGGCTTTCAGCATGCCCGCCAGCTCGGAAACGGAGACGGGCGGCTTGAGGTTGATGATTTTATCGTCTGCGGAGGGTTCTTCCTGGGCCTGCTTTTCGGCGTCGGTCTTTTCGCCGGCGATCACCGGCTGCTTTATTTCG
>OLRZ01001644.1_pt1 | contig 14561 bp, 12 predicted proteins | sample 1671931 | NCBI WGS metagenome assembly OLRZ01 (sample SAMEA3136627, study PRJEB25190) | human gut metagenome | reverse complement strand
ATAGAGATACCTCCCTGACACTTTATTATACTGTATCAGAGAGGTTTTCTCAATCCATATTGAAGAATAGTAACGGAATAATAGGCTGTTATCTATCAAATTTTTGTGTGTCACTTTACCGCACATGAGCATTCTTCTGCGGAATGTACGGATTCATCTGCCAGCTTTCTGATCTCCTGTGCCACCACCGAAAAGCCTTTACCTGCTTCTCCGGCTCTGGCCGCTTCAATGGATGCATTTAAGCTCAGAAGATTTGTCTGTTCAGCGATCTCATTGATCGTTCCTATGATCTTTCCTGTAATTCTGGTCGTGGATCCTGTGTCTTCAGCTTTTCATCCAGATCACTCCTGTTTCCAAATAAAAAATAATGGTACTGGTCCCCGGCTACCTGTTCCCCTTCTGAAGTCGCAATATAAGCAGAGTAAAGACCAGATTCCTTCGTCTGGGTTGTTGTGATCGACGTATGCTCGTCCGACAGGAAATAAATGTTTGAAAAGAGAAAAAGGCACCCAGATCTTAAAATCTGAATGCCTCATAGATCACTTGTATTCTTTATTTTACTTAATCAATCTCACAGATCCATCCTTCGGGAGCCTTGATGGTTCCCATCTGGATACCCGTTAATGTATCATACAGCTTTCTGGTGATCGGTCCCATCTCTGTACCATAGCAGATCTCCTTGCCATGATCTACGATCTTACCAACCGGTGAGATAACTGCTGCTGTTCCGCAAAGTCCGCACTCAGCAAACTCTCCGATCTCATCCAGATATACCGGTCTCTCCTCTGCTTCCAGTCCAAGGTATTCTTTTGCAACCTGGATCAGTGAACGACGTGTGATAGAAGGCAGGATACTGTCTGACTTGGGCGTTACTACCTTGCCATCCTTTGTAATGAACAGAAGGTTTGCTCCGCCTGTCTCCTCGATCCTGGTTCTGGTAGCTGCATCCAGATATACGTTCTCATCATAGCCGTGCTTATGAGCATCTACGATCGCATGAAGACTCATTGCATAGTTCAGACCAGCCTTGATATGGCCTGTACCGCGCGGTGCAGCCCTGTCGAAATCACTGACACGAATAGTGATCGCCTTAGCGCCGCCCTTGAAATAAGGACCAACCGGTGTGGTCAGGATCCTGAACTGGTATTCATCCGCAGGCTTTACACCGATAACAGGGTTGCTGCCAAACATATAGGGACGGATATATAAGGTAGCACCACTTCCATAAGGAGGTACGAAGGCTTCATTCGCCTTAACAGTCTTCTTAACTGCTTCAACGAACTTGTCCTTAGGATAAATGGGCATCTCAAGACGAGCTGCACTCTGCTCCAGTCTCTCACCGTTTAAGTCGGGACGGAAAGTTACGATCTTACCATCCTTAGTAGTATATGCCTTCAGACCTTCAAATACAGTCTGTGCATACTGCAGAACACCTGCACATTCATTAAGGATTATATTAGCATCGGTTGTGAGGGTTCCCTCATCCCATGCGCCATTCTTATAGTTGGAAACGAATCTGTAATCTGTCTGTAGATAACCAAAACCAAGATTGGCCCAATCAATATTTTTCTTTTCCATACTGTTACGCTCCTCTCCTGTGTAGAACCATATTGAATTTTTTTTATTATTATCCTTTTCCTAAAAAAAGTCAATAGTTCTTTGGTTTTCCCTATTTTCTGCGTTCATACTTCTGAAAATGATAGGTGATATCAAAATACACCTGCTCATCACTCTCACCAGTCAGCTCCCACTCCGGATCCTCCTCCAGATTGGGAAAAAAGGCATCTGCCTCATAGGCACGGTCTATCTTTGTGATATGTGCGGTATCACAGTAAGGCAGAAGCTGTCTGTAAATACTCTCCCCGCCGATCACATACACATCCTCTGTTTCGTACTCCTTCAGTCTTTTGAGAAGCTCTTCGATACTGTTGAACACCTCTGCATCCTTCACATTGAACTTCTCATTTCCGGACAGGATCAGATTCTCCCTGTTCTTAAGTGGCAGTCCTCCTGGAAATGTCTGCAGTGTCTTCCTCCCAAGGATCACAACCTTTCCTGTCGTTTCCTCCCGGAAAAATTTATGATCTGCCGGAATCCTTACAAGGAGCTCATTCCGGTTTCCAATAGCCCAGTTTTCATCTACTGCTGCAATTACATTCATGTATTGATCCTCGTTTCCTTTCTGCTTTTAAATGGCGATCGGTATATTTGTGATCTGCTCTCCCGTCACATAATTTTCCACGCTGACATCATTTCTCGTAAATTTATAGAAATCCCTGATCTCCGGATTCAGATGAAAGGTGGGCGCCGGATACTGCTCTCTTCCTATCAGCTCCTTTATGACCGGAATATGTCTGTCATAAATATGGGCATCTGCGATCACATGCACAAGCTCCCCTGCATTCATATCACATATCTGTGCCAGCATATGGACAAGCACTGCGTACTGGACTACATTCCAGTTATTGGCCGCCAGCACATCCTGGGATCTCTGGTTCAGGATCGCATTCAGTGTCAGCTTATCCTCTCCCTTCTTCTGGGTCACATTGAAGGTCATACTGTATGCACAGGGATACAGGTTCATCTCATGAAGATCCTCATGCACATAAATATTGGTCAGGATCCGGCGGCTGAACGGATTGTTCTTCAGATCATAGATCACCCTGTCCACCTGATCCATCATGCCTTCCTTATATTGATGCTTCACACCAAGCTGATAGCCATAGGCCTTACCGATGGAACCGTTCTCATCGGCCCATTCATCCCAGACGTGGCTGTGAAGATCGTGGATATTGTTGGATTTCTGCTGCCAGATCCAGAGCATCTCATCCGTTGCACTTTTCAGCGCAGTCCTCCTTAATGTGATCAGGGGAAATTCCTTTGAAAGATCATACCTGTTTACCACCCCGAATTTCTTGATGGTATAGGCCGGTGTCCCATCTTCCCAGTGAGGTCTTACCTTTTCCCCCTCTGTGCTGGTGCCATTCTCCAGAATATCCCTGCACATATCCACAAATATCTTATCCGCCATACTCATAATACACGATTTTCCTTTCAGTTCTCCCATTTATCACAAAGGGAATTGATCTGGTCTGCAAACTTGCCAAGCTCTTTATTCGGTCTTCCCTCACACTTCTTTATGACAGAAAGAAGTCTCTGACCTGCTGCCACAAGCCTTGCAAACACATCGGATACCGCCTTTGTTTTTTTCTTCAGTGCCACCGGCTCTGCTTCATAGACAAATTCGCCGGTCAGCAGATCAAATTCTGTTCCGCTGTAAGGAGCATAGGCCTGATAGCCGTACTCCTTTTTCAGACATTCCGTAAAGGACATACATACGCTGTCCTCACCATGAACCACAAATACACGCTCCGGCTTCTCCGTAAAGCCCTGCAGCCAGTCGATCAGTCCGTTTTTATCTGCGTGTCCGGACAGTCCCGTAAGGGATCGGATACCTGCCCGTACCGCAATAGGTTCCCCAAACAGCTTTACTTCATCAATGCCCTCCACAAGACTTCTGCCAAGGGTACCCACTGCCTGATAGCCGACAAACAGGATCGTACTGTCCTCTCTCCACAGATTATGCTTCAGATGATGACGGATACGGCCTGCATCGCACATACCGGAAGCTGAGATGATAACCTTTGGTGTACTGTCAAAGTTGATAGCCTTGGACTCCTCACTGGTAATGGAAAGCCGGAGACCTGAAAAAGAAATAGGATTGATCCCTTTCTTTACCAGCTCCATGGCCTCCTCATCAAAGCAGTCTGCTTCATTTTGATGGAAAATACCGGTAGCCTCTACCGCCAGAGGACTGTCCACATAAACCGGGAAGTCCTCATGCCCTTCCACCAGTCTGTTTTCTTTTATTTTTCTGATAAAGTACAGCATCTCCTGGGTTCTTCCGACAGCAAAGGAGGGAATCACCACATTACCGCCTTTATCAAAGGTTTCCTTCAGTATCCCGGTCAGTTTCTTTATATAATCCGGACGTTCTCCCGGATGCAGCCTGTCACCATAGGTGGATTCCATGACAACATAATCTGCTTCCTGCGTCTTCTGCGGATCCTTGATCAGCGGCTGGTTTTTATTTCCGATATCCCCGGAAAAAACGATCTTTTTCGTGACCCCCTCTTCAGTGATCCATACCTCGATACTGGCTGAGCCAAGAAGGTGTCCCACATCCGTAAACCGGATCTCGATCCCATCGCAGAGAGGCATCTTTTTTCCATAGGGACAAGGCACAAGCCTGTTGATCGCATTCTGGGCATCCTCCATTGTATATGGCGGTTCATAGGGCTCCTGTCTGGCATTTCTCTTTGCCTTACGGTTCTTCCAGTCTGCCTCCTGCATCTGGATGTGCGCACTGTCGCGCAGCATGATGCTGCAAAGATCCGCAGTTGCCTCTGTTGTCAGGATCTGTCCGTGAAATCCTCTCGCTGAAAGCTGTGGCAGCATACCGGAATGGTCAATATGTGCATGGGTCAGAAGTACATAATCTATCATGGACTCTGCCACGGGAAGCGGTACATTTTCAAACACATTAACGCCCTGCTCCATACCGTAATCCACCAAGATATGCTTCCCACATGCATTCAGATAATGACAGCTCCCTGTAACCTCATGATCTGCCCCTATAAACATCAGCTTCATGCCATTTCCTCCAATCTGTTCCTAAGCTACAAATTCCTTCACAATATAACAAAGTATACCATATCTGAATATAATATAGCAAACCTTATAAGGACACTTACCATGCTCTCGTCTTTTCTGACCTTTCTTCTTTTCTGCATTGCGCTTTCTGCAGACACCTTTACCGCAGGGCTCTCCTACGGCAGCTCCGGTGTCAGGATCCCTGCTCCCTCAAAGCTCATTCTGGCCCTTGTTTCCGGTCTTATGTTTACCCTTTCTGTTTTTTTCTCCGTTTTTCTCTCAGCGCATTTTCCGGGAAAAGCAGTCCTTCTTCTTTCCTTTCTGATCTTTTTCTGTCTTTCTCTTTATAAGGGATATGATGCCCTGTCCTTCAGAGACCGCGGCAGATGCGGACAGAAAAAAGCACTGGCCAAAGCTCTTACCACCGATTCCCTTTCCCGCAAGATTAACTATGCAAAGCCCTCTGTCCTTTCTGTGAAGGAAGCCTTCCTACTCTCCCTTGTCCTGTCTCTTGACAGTCTTACCGCAGGCGCCGGTTATCAGCTTAATCTTCCTCCGTTCCCTGTCATATTGCTGCTTTCCTCCGCGATCCACCTTTTATCCCTGATCCTTGGGCTCTCCTTAAGCAGACGGCTTCTCAGGAAGCATTCATGCATACTCTCTCTTCTCCCGGCCCTGTTCTTTCTCTTTCTTGCCCTGTCCAGACTTTTGAAATTCCTGTACTCCTGACAGCCTTGCAGAAAGCACCAGCAGTTCATGCACCACAAGCGGCATGGATGACAGCAGAAGCAGGAGTCCCCATTCCTCCAGGGTAAGGCGGCTTGTGCCAAACAGCTCAACAAAATACGGAATTTCCGTCACCAGCACCTGCAAAAGGATACCTACCACGAAGGATGCCAGCATATAGGGATTGTTCCGGTGATTCATCTTAAACAGAGATTTATTCACGTCCCTCATACCGATGGCATGCATCAGCTGACTCATGCCAAGAACTGTAAATGCATGAGTCTGTGCTTTATTCAGCACACTGGTTACCAGAAGCATCTTTCTTATATTATCAATACTCACCGGCAGTCCCCTTACAAGAAGCTCCCGGTATGGCACCGTCAGAAATGCCAGCAGGCTGATACTTCCGATCACAACCCCATAGCAGAGCATACAAGAAAGTCCTCCCTGTGCAAACAGGCTTTCCCTGCTTTTCCTTGGCGGCTGTCCCATCAGCTCTTCTGTATCATTTTCATCTGCTCCAAGGGCAAGCGCTGGCAGCGAATCCGTGATCAGATTGACCCAGAGAATATGGCTTGCCTTTAAAGGCGGCAGAAATCCCGCAAGGACTGCTGCCAGCATGGTCATGATCTCCCCGAAATTGGAGGATAAAAGGAACAGGATCGTTTTCCTGATATTTTCATAGATTCCACGTCCCTCCCGCATAGCCTTCTCTATGGTTGTGAAATTGTCATCCGTCAGCACCATATCTGCCGCATTTCTAGCAACATCCGTTCCTTCCTTTCCCATGGCGATCCCCACATCCGCCGCTTTCAGGGAGGGTGCATCATTAATGCCATCTCCTGTCATGGCCACGATCCTGCCCTTTTTCCGCAAGGCTTCCACGATCCTTACCTTGTGCTCCGGTGATACCCGCGCAAACACGCGGACCTCTTCCACCCTGTCCTCCCATTCTCTTTCAGAAAGAGCTGCAATCTCATCCCCCGTCATGCACTGGCTCCTACTATCTGCAATCGACAGCTCCCTTGCAATGGCAAGTGCGGTATCCACATGATCCCCTGTAATCATCACAGTATTTACACCGGCTCGCCGGAAGCTCTGAACTGCCTCCCTGACACCCTCTCTTGGTGGATCAATCATACCGGTAAGTCCAAGAAATGTGAGATTCTCCTCGGAGAGCAGCTCCTGCTGTGAGCCGGTTTTCCCTTCTGTCTTCATGGCAAAGGCCAGCACCCGCAGAGCCTCCCCCGCCATTTTCTCTGCTGCCTTCATGACCTCCTTCTTCTCCCGTTCAGAAAAGGGAAGCTCCCTTCCATTGCGATACTGCCTGCTGCACCGCAGGAGTATCCCATCTGCTGCCCCCTTGCAGTATGCCACAAGGCTCCCTTCCCGCTCCTGTACTGTGGTCATGCACTTTCTCTCAGAATCAAAGGCTCTCTCCGCCACTCTTCTGTACTTCTGCCCATAAGCTTTTCTGCCGTATCCATACTCATCTGCATAGGCAAGAAGGGAAATCTCTGTAGGATCTCCGATCCGCTCTTCAAGATCAGCATCATTACACAGAACACAGCTTTCCAGAAAATATTCATGTCCCTTTCCAATAACATCACCTGCATCCACAATCCTGCCATCCAGATAGCACTTCTTTACCGTCATCCGGTTCTGCGTCAGTGTTCCTGTCTTGTCCGAGCAGACCACGTTCACCGCCCCCAGTGTTTCCACCGAAGGAAGCTTCCTGATAATGGTTCCTGCCTTTACCATTCTGGAAACGCTAAGTGCCATCACGATCGTCACGATCGCAGGCAGTCCTTCCGGCACTGCTGCTACCGCCAGTGAGATCGCAGTCAGAAGCATTTCCCCGATATTCCGCTTCTGTACAACCGCCACCAGAAACAAAAGAAGACAGAGCATCACCGCCCCGATACTGAGTATCTTTCCAAGATCAGAAAGCCGTTTCTGCAAGGGTGTCAGCTCTGATCCCTTCTCCTCAATAAGACCTGCGATCCTGCCGATCTCTGTTTCCATACCAGTGGCAGTCACCACTCCCCTGCCTCTCCCACAGGTTACCATAGTGGTCATATAAGCCATATTCTTCCGGTCTCCCGGATTTTTCACCTTTTCTGTCAGAACCGTGTCATTTTTTTCTGAAGGAAGGGATTCTCCCGTCAGTGCCGCTTCTTCTATCCTCAGATTTACCGTCTCTGCCAGCCGGATATCTGCCGGCACCTGTCTTCCACTGTCAAGCAGGACAATATCCCCCGGCACCAGAAATGCGCTGTCGATCTCCTGCTCCCTGCCGTCCCGGACGACAATCGCTTTTGGGCTTGTCAGCTTTTTCAGCGCTTCAATAGCTCTCCTGGCTTTTCCCTCCTGGATCACACCCATACACGCATTCAAAAGGATCACTGCCCCAATGATACAGGCATCTCCCGCTTCCTTCAGAAACAGCGACACCACAATAGCCGCCATCAGAATATAGATCAGCGGATCGCACAGCTGCTCAAAAAAGAGCTGCAGAACCGGTTTCCTTTTTCCTTCTAAAATCCTGTTTTCTCCATTTTCAAGAAGACGTGCCTTTGCCACATCCTCTTTAAGTCCATCCTGCAGACTGGTCGTAAACAGCTTTTCCAGTTCCCTGATACTTTTTTCTGTATACATAATAAATCCCTCCTGTATCCCTATTTATATGCGGGATACGGAGGGATTAGACTACCTATTGACCGGTAGGCTGTGTGTAATCATCCATATAAGTGTCATTGCATCTGGTACAGCGGTACAGCGTATAACCGGCGCTTGTGGCTGTAGGCGGGATCACAACGGATCTGTAATTGTGTTTATTCGGATCAACCGGGATCTGTTCTGCATAGGTACTGCCGCAGCTGCATACATATGACCGGATCCCTGGCTGTGTACAGTTGGCCTCCTGTAATACATAGGATGTGTAATTATGCACATGGGGTGTGGCGCTTGGTGATGCTGTTGCACTTGGTGATGCCGTTGCACCTGGTGATGCTGTTGCCGTAGCTGTTGCCGCAGGGGATGCGCTTGTCCCGGCTGAAGCACTTGGCGTTGCGGTAGCTGTTCCTGTAGGCGATGCACTTGGTTTCACCGGCGGGATAGACCTGGTGTCCAATACCACACCACAGACAGTACAGGTTCTCTGCTCAGTTCCAGACTGCTTCTCTGTCGCTGCTTCTACCACTGTCCAGTCTGTTGCAATATGCCCCATAGCCGGGATCGGCTCGGTATAAAAGCTGCCGCAGCTGCAGGTATACTTCCTAAGACCTGCCAGTACACAGGTAGGCTCTCTTTCTACAGAAGCAATATAGTCATGCACATGGGATGCGGCCGATGCGGAGCCTCCTTTATAAGGCACAACCTCCTGTGCTACCACCTCATCACAATAAATACATTTCTTAACTCTTAATCCTTCCTTATCTGCAGTGGCCTTTCTCACAGTTTCCCAGCTGTCCTCTGCCACATGACCAGTAGAGGGGCTATCCACGTAATAAACGTCCCCGCAGATATCACAGGTATATTTCAGCCTGCCTGACTGATAACAGGTAGCCTTCTTCTCCACGCTCTCTTTATAATCATGTACATGATCTGCTGCGGCAGACGGACTGTGCTTCTCTGTATCACTGGAAAGATCGGACGGTGTCTGGCCCGTACTGGCTGTCTGATCCGGCAGGATCGTTGGAACCGGTGCAAGGGAAGGCGCATCCGCGATATCCGCCTCCTGCGTACTGTCAGAGCGGACACTGTCCGCCTTCTTCTGGCTCCCGCCACCACCGATCACTGTATAACCAATAATTCCTATTGTTGTAAGACAAGCGATCACTGCTAATACACCCAGAATCCCTGTCAGCACTTTCATCACACTTCCCATAGCTGTTTCCTCTTATGACCTTTTTCTCATATGAGGATATTTTATCATACTTTATCTTATTATTCTATCTAAAATTATCCCTATTTCTTCCCTGCTTTTTCCTTATTCTTTGTCACTTTTCCCTGTAGCATAATCGATAATGATGTCTGGCTGTATATTATAAAGAAAAACATGATAACAGATCGCTTTCCCCTGATCCTCCACAGAATATGCTTCCATTTCCACACCTCTTGCCACCAGCTCACTTCCTTTAAAATAAGGAGTCACCCGGTAAAGCACATGTCCCTCAGTACGATCCAGATAGCGCATGACCTTTTCTTCCCAGGGCAGCATAGTCGTGGCATTCAGGTACCTGGTTCCGGTGATCAGATTCTTTTCATTGGTCTCCTGCCCGGTCAGGGCATAGGCGATCAGGTGGCTTCTATTATATAAATAAGGTGGACTTTCATCGATCAGACCTTCGTATTTCTTCTGTTTCCATCCGGAAGGGCGTATTTCTCCGATATCCCCTCTTTTTTCTGTCGGCATCATGTCCCCAGACAGCATGGCGACTGCTGTGCCACACCTTGAAAGTCCATCCAGCTCACTGTAATGCTCTCCGGTAATATGGCTCAGCTCCCATTCCGTAAAATTGGGTCTTCCACCATTCAGAACGATATAGTCTTCTCCTGAATAGTCCGGAATACTGTCCGGATCTGCGATACAGGTACTCTCCGAGCCTCCCTCATCTGGCAGATAGGCTTCGCTTTCATAAGCTGCTGGCTGCTCTTCTTTGTTTTCCAGTATTCCCGGCACGGTAAAGCTTAACAGACAGAGTATCAATATTCCCATCAGGGTACGCATATCACAACACCATGCAGGCTTTCTTTTCTTACTTCTTTTCATCAGAATCTCTTTCCTGTCAACCAAAAACATACTATAATGATCCCTGTACAAACTACAGCTTACTTAAGGATAACACTTTTATGAACTATTACATGGCTCCCATGGAGGGACTTACTACCTACATTTTCCGCAATGCCTTTCATCAGTACTATGGCGGTATCGACAAATACTTCACACCCTTTCTCTGTAACCGTCATATGAGCAGCAGAGAAAAGAACGATATTCTACCGGAGCATAACAGTGGGATGTGTACCATTCCCCAGATCCTGACAAACAGAGCAGAGGATTTTCTTTCCCTGTGTCAGGATCTTTCTTCTTACGGCTATGACACTGTCAATCTGAACCTCGGCTGCCCTTCCGGAACCGTTGTTGCCAAGGGGCGGGGTGCCGGTTTCCTTTCCTGTCCTGATGAGCTTGATGCCTTCCTTGACGAAATCTTCAGCAGATGTCCTCTGTCTATTTCCATCAAGACCAGAATCGGCATGGAACAGGAGTCTGAATGGGAAACTCTTTTGTCCCTTTATCAGAAATACCCCATTGCAGAGCTGATCATCCATCCAAGACTTCAGAAGGAGGGCTATGGCGGCACGCCTCACCTCAGTGCATACAAAAGAGCAGAAGAAATGCTTTCCTGCCCTCTTTGCTATAATGGTGATATTATTTCTCCTGCCACACAGGAAAAGACTCTTAAGACACTTCCTGGCATAAAAACGATCATGCTCGGACGTGGTCTTCTGAAAAATCCGCTTCTTCCTGCACTTCTCCGTCAGGAAAATACGGATCCCTCCACGCTGAAAAGCTTCCACGATACCATTCTGGACGGATATCTTTCCATCATGTCTGGTGACATGAATACGTTATACAAAATGAAAGATCTTTGGACATTCTTCGGTCAGAGCTTCGATGGTGCCGAGAAGTACCTGAAGGCTATCCGCAAGTCCAGAACTGTCACTGATTACCGGCTCGCTGCCAATGCCATATTCCGCACCTGCAGAGTCATCCTTCCAGCTCCTTCTGATCCCTGGTAATGTTTTTCATCCATTTGAATTTAAAATAATGGGCAAATACCACCGGCATCTTTTCAAACTCATCCAGCGTCATCACAAAGTAAACCCATACCGGCGGCAGCTTCAGCACATATGCAGCGACCGCCATCAGTGGTACTGATACTCCCCACATAAACACCGTATCCACTACCATGCCGAACTTCGCATCACCACCGCCACGAAAGCACCCGCAGATCAGACAGGTATTAATGCCTTCCCCTACCAGTCTCCAGGTGGTCATGATCATAATGATCCCCAGATAATATATCGCTGTCTCTGTCAGCTTATCACGATAAAACTGTACCATAAACGGACGGATCGCCAGAATCACGCAGCAGCCCAGAAGACTTACGATCACAGTAAGCCACAGTATTCTTTTCGCATATACCTTCGTATCCTCCATCCTGTTTTCACCAAGCGTCTGACTGACAATGATCGTTGTGGCATTAGAAAAGCCACGGCAGACAATGGCACCCATATTGACCACCATGACAGCTACTGCATTGGCCGCTACCATATCATCTCCGATATGTCCAAGGATCGCCGTACAGGTCGTGGCTGCCATTCCCCACATCAGATCATTCACCACAGACGGTGCACTGATCTTCAAAAAATCTTTAAAAAGAACACCTGACCGTCTGAACAGATTCTTCAGCCGGAATTTAATATCCTTACCTGCTGCAGAATACACAAAACACAGGATCACCTCCACTGCTCTTGCCGATACCGTGCCAAGCGCCACTCCTACAACACCCAGTCTTGGCAGTCCAAACAGCCCGAAAATAAAGGCTGCATTCATCATCACATTGACTAACAGGGAAACCACATACAGCGCAGAAGGAAAAACGATCTTCCCTACACTGCGCAGGGCACTCACAAAAACCTGTGAGAATCCCATGAACACAAAGGAAAAGGAGAGTACCTTCAGATAAGCTGCTCCTTCATTTATGGTCTGTGGACTGTCAGTAAATATCTTCATGATCGCTTCCGGTGCAAAAAAAGAAAACACAAAAAACAGAAGTGAGATCAGGATCGCCACTCTGGCTGCCAGTCCAATGATCCTTTCAACTGTCTGCTTGTCTCCTTTTCCAAAGTATTGGGCGCAGAGCACGCTTGTCCCTATCCCAAGTCCATAATAAAAGCAGAACAGCACAAAGGTATACTGATTTGCCAGAGACGAGGCCGCCATGGCTGTCTGGCTCACATAACCAAGCATGATCGTATCCGCTGAATTCACCAGCGTACTGATCAGGTTCTGTATCATGATCGGAAATGCCAGCTTCAGGGCATATAATAAAAACTGTTTTCTGTCCAACCGCTCTTTCATCTTTTATCACCATTAAAATCTCGTTCCACATTTGGGACAATATTCAAAATCCTCTGCCGTCTCAAAGCCACAGCACCGACAATGTTTATACGCACCATAAAAGCTGCCATAGCCTCCCCTGTTTACTCTGGTCAGATGTTCCTGCCGTATTTCCACAGGCTCCCCGTGGGAAATTGCTTTTCCAATCTCCGGATCCAGTTCATACAGGGCATAGCAGCAGCTTGTCTGCATGTAATAATGCTTATTCCATTTCAGGCAGGGGATCAAAAACAGGGAAAGCACCGTATAGGTCATAAAAACCTGATATCTCCCATATTTTCCACACAGATTACAGATAATCGTCTGTGTAAAATCAAAATCCTTCCTGCCATCCGTAATACCCATCATAAAAAGCATGGCACTTCTCCCTATTTTACCATTTTATAAAATTTTGTCCATCATTTTCTTGTGATATCGTGATCCACGTATTCAGCACCTTCCCATACATCTAAAAGGATCACATATTTTTCGCCCATCCGGCTGCTAAACTTTTCACAAAACATATCCAATGATTTATGTCCCCTGTAATTTCCCGACTTCACCTCTATAGGATATCTGAGCAACAACATTTTCATAGACGTAACCTAAATTGGCTTCCAGTTTATCCGAAAGCAGTTTATTATAAATTGTATTCTCGGTATAATTCTTGTCCCGGAAAGCAAGCGTCACAAACAATCCGACATCGGATGTAAATAATTTATATCTGCCTGCATCCTTTTCCAGTGCCATTCCGGCTTCAGGATTATTTGCATGATATGCTATATTAACCGTGTAGGAAGAAATCATATCCGGCAGCAAATCACGGACTTGTCCTGAACGCGTACCTTCTCTCGCACTTGATAATACATACCTTGATGCATTTCTACTCAGATTTGCAGGTATAGCATCATAATTAAGGTAGACGTCCTTCTCATGAAACCATGCATCACAGGCATCTTCAGAATAACCCAAATAGTTCTGAAGTACATAAGCAGTACCTGTTTCAAAACCATCTACTGGATTAAGCAACCAGTTCTTAATCGCTTCGCCAGTACCCCCACTATTCGTAAAAGCTGGCAGACCCCATGCAATCTTTTCTCCGTTAAAAGCTAACTGAGTTGCAGGTGCACCAAATCTTGTATGGATAGAATAAATTAATGATGCACCACTCGTACTACTCGGCGCATTTCCAAGATATGAGCGAACAACCACAGGACTGGTCGGGTTGCCGTTAGCGTCTGACGCATATACAGGAGTCTGACATACTCCGAAACATAACAGAACTGATAATATAATTGGTAAGATATGCTTCAATACTTTCTTCATAACTATCTCCTTTCTCGAACAAAAAATACCCCTTATACAACGAAGTCCCTAGTAACTACCAATAGCTACTAGGGAACTTAAATATTTTGTTTATGTCTTTTTAATATCGTAAAATACTGGAATATCAAGTAAGGGGGATTTGCTACTTATTCAGCAACACCAGGTACCCAACCTTCTGGAGCAGATGCATTTCCTGCTTGACCCATGTTTACTCCTTCTGGAATACCAACTGAGCCTCCGTTTGCAAGAATCTGATTAATCAAAGCCTGTGAAGCTTCATCCGTAGAAATCTGATTTGCGTTTGGCTCTGGCTTTGTCTGCTGGGGCTGAGTCTCTACTGGCTTTGTCTCCGCAGGTTTAACCTCTTCCTGTTTTGGCTCTACTACCTGCTCGGAAGAAACTTCCTCTTTCTGAGTAGATACCCCCGAATCCTCTTCGGTGGTTTCTGCTACATCGACGATAGAACCCTCGCTAGAAGTTTCTTCTACTTCTGTGGTTTCTTCAACCACCTCGGGCTCTTCTGCTACTTCTACTTCCGGAACCTCCTCTACAACTTCTGGCTCCTCAACTACCTCTTCGGGAATCTCGATTGTTGGGGTGGCGACTGCTTCCGTTACTGTCTGAGCTACCTCAGCAGGCTGGGTGCCGTCTCCCTTAACCGCAAAACAAAACACCACCGAGCCGATGACCA
>OLRZ01001639.1_pt1 | contig 14600 bp, 9 predicted proteins | sample 1671931 | NCBI WGS metagenome assembly OLRZ01 (sample SAMEA3136627, study PRJEB25190) | human gut metagenome | reverse complement strand
CCGCGCGCTGGAGCCGAGGGCGGGCGACCCGCACTGCGGCGGCACCATCTATCTCTGCACCGCCGACCGCGAGGGCAACATGGTCTCATTCATCCAAAGCAATTACACCACCTTCGGCGCGGGCGTCGCCGTGCCGGGGACGGGCATCTCGCTCCAAAACCGCGGCGCGAACTTCTCGCTCGACCCCGCAAGCGACAACTGCCTTGCCGGCGGCAAGAGGTCCTACCACACCATCATTCCCGGCTTCTTGCTCAAGGACGGCGCCGCCGTCGGCCCATTCGGTGTGATGGGCGCGTTCATGCAGCCGCAGGGTCAGACCGAGATCCTCGTCAACACGCTCGATTATCACATGAACCCGCAGGAGGCGCTTGACGCGCCGCGCATCCAATGGATCGGCGGCAGGAGGCTCGAACTGGAGCGCGAGGCGGGCGAAGCCATTGCCGACGAGCTGCGCGCGATGGGCCATGAGGTCACGGTCGTGGACGACCGCATTTCGATGGGCCGCGGTCAGATCATCTGGCGCGGAGAGGACGGCGTTTACACGGCGGGCACCGAGCCGCGCTGCGACGGCGCGGTCGCCGCGTGGTAAAGGAAGTTGCCGCAGACAATAATAAGGAAGGAGCCGCGTTCCCGGTGCAGGGAGCGCGGCTGCTTTTTTGCGTGCTTGCGGCTTGGCGTGCGGACTGCGGTCGTGTCTCAGAGGTTGGCGTGCTCCATCAGGTCGATGAGCACGCGGATGCCCTGCAGATAGGCGCGGACCAGAATGCGCTCGTTCGTCCCGTGGACGCCGGAGGCGGCCTCCTCTGGCTCCGCCATGAAGGGCGAGCAGCGCAGGCAGGTGTCGCAGATCTGCTCGTATTGGTGCGCGTCAGTCGCGCCGACGGTCATGGACGGAACGAACACCACGTCGGGGTAGTAGCGCCGCATACTGTCCACCACCGTGCGGTAGCCGTAGCCATCGCGCCGGGCCGTGGCAGAGGGATCGTTGGCCTGCTGGTAGCGCAGTTCCACGGTCGGGTCCTGCACCGCCGCGCGGCAGTGCTCCATCACGCTCTCGACCGTGTCGCCGTCGGCAAGACGGAGGTTGATGACCGCCTGCATATCCTGCGGCATCACGTTGCAGGCCCTGCTGCTGCCTTGAATGACAGTGGGGGCGATGGTCGTGGTGACAAAGGGAAAGAGCGCGGGGGACTGATAGCAGTAGTAGGCCGCAATGGCGTCCGCGTTCGCGCGGACGTCCCGCGTCAGCGTTTTGAGCGGCTCGGCGGTGATGTAGGGCGCGAGCGTTTCAAACGCGCCCATCATGGCGGGATTGAGCCGCACGGGGAAGGGGCTGCGGACAATGTCCGCGATGGCGCAGGCGAGATGGGCGAGCGAGGTGCCGCCGTAGGGGCGGCTCGAGTGCCCGCCGATGGAGCGGACCGTCAGCTCCAGATCGGCATAGCCCTTCTCCATCAGATCGACCTGCGCGATGGAAAGGTCGGGCGCGCCGAAAGCCGCGCCGGATTCGATCTTGCCGCCGCCCTCATCTAAAACGAATTCCAGCGTTACGCCCTGCGCCTTGAGGTGGTCGGAGATCGCCAGCGCGCCGGTGTTGAGCGTTTCCTCATCGTCACCGAAGGCGAGGTAGGCCGTGCGCCGGAAGGTCCTGCCGCGGGCGAGCAGATACTCCGCAGCCTCGAGCACGCCGAAGACCTGCTCCTTGATATCCAGCGTGCCGCGGCCCCAGATGTAGCCGTCTGCCACCGCGCCGGAGAAGGCGGGATAGGTCCAGTCCTGCTCCGTGCCCTCGACCACCGGCACCACGTCCTGATGGGACATGTACAGGCAGGGACGCAGCGTTTTGTCGCTGCCGGGGATGGTGATGAGCACGGCGTGGTGGCCGAGCCGCTCAAAGACGCCCGCGCGCATGATGTGGGGATAGCTTGCCTTCATGTGCGCGTGGAGCTTGTCAAACTCGCTATAGTCGGTCAGACTGTGATCGGCGTAGTTGACGGTCCGGCATTGGATTGCCTGCGAAAGACGCGCGACCGCGCCATCGGCGTCTAAGTCGGGATAATTGCTCTCGAGGGCAAAGAAATCGGTGATCTTCTTCGTCATGCCATTTTGTCCTCCAAATAGCGGCTGAGAAATTCGCGGGTGCGGCTCTCCTTCGGATTCCCGAAGACCTCACGCGGCGAGCCCTGCTCTAAAATGACGCCCCGGTCCATGAATACCACGCGGTCGCTGACCTCCTTGGCAAAGGCCATCTCGTGCGTCACGACGACCATGGTCATGCCCTCCTGCGCCAGATGCTTCATTACATCCAGCACCTCGCCCACGATCTCGGGGTCGAGGGCGCTCGTCGGCTCGTCGAAGAGCATGATCTCGGGCTCCATGCACAGCGCCCGCGCAATGGCAACGCGCTGCTTCTGTCCGCCCGAGAGGCGGCGGGAGTCGGCGTGGATGAAATCCTCCAGCCCGACGGCCTTGAGGTGACGGATGGCTGTTTCTTCGGCCTGCGCCCTGGGAATGTGCTGCACCGTCATGGGCGCGAGCGTGCAGTTGTCCAGCACGGACTTGTTGTTGAAAAGGTTGAAGCCCTGAAACACCATGCCGATCTTCTGCCGCAGGGCGTTGAGGTCGACCTTGAGGTCCATGAGGTCCTGCCCGTCGAACCAGATGTGGCCGGAATCGGCTTCCTCCAGCAGATTGATGCAGCGCAACAGCGTGGACTTGCCGGAGCCGGAGGCGCCGATGATGCACACGACCTCGCCGCGGTCGACCTCCAAGTTGATGCCCTTGAGCACATGGAGGTCGCCGAAGGATTTTTCGAGCTGTTCGATTTTGATGATGGGATCGTTCGTCATAGCGTCCTCCTGTCAGTTTGAGCTGGGAAGTCCCAGATCGACGGTTTGATTGCCCTGACGCCGCTTCGTGTTGTCCGGCGCGGTCATCCTTCCCGTGATGGCCTTGAGCAGGAGCGAGGAAAGATATGTCAGGAACAGGTAAACGGTGGCGGCGATGAGGTAACACTCGGTGCCCTTATAATAAATGCCGGCGACCGAGCGGGTCATGAACATCAGGTCGGATACGCCCAGCACGCACAGCACGGAGGAATCCTTGATGTTGATGATGAACTCATTGCCGATGGCGGGCAGCGAATTTTTGATGGCCTGCGGGAAAACGACTCTGCGCATGGCCTGCCAGTGCGTCATGCCGAGCGAACGCGCGGCCTCCATCTGCCCCGCGTCGACGGCGAGGATGCCGCCGCGCAGCACCTCGGCAAGGTACGCGGTTGAGTTGAGCGAGACCGTGACAAGACCGGAGATGAAGAGCGACCAGACGCGGTTGATCTCCGTGACGCTCATGCCGGTGCGCTTGAAGAGATTGAAGATCGCGTAGTAGAAGATGAGGGACTGCACCATCATTGGCGTGCCGCGGATGACGAAGATGTAGAAGCGGGCAAATTTGTTCGCGACGATCTTGATAAGCTTCACAAAGTCGTTGTTGCGCTTGTCGGGTTCCTGAATGCGGAGAAAGACCATGAGAAGCGCCAGCACGAACGCAATCGCCGTGCCGGCCAGCGCGAGCTGAACGGTCGTCCACACGCCGGTGACGAAGAGCGAGCGCTGGTTGTAGGCCATGTAGACCATGGAGGAGAGCGTGCCGGTGGGGTTGCTCTCGGCGTGGACGGCGGCGTGGACGACGTAGGCGAGCTTGAGCACAAAGCGGTCAAGCGCGAGCAGTGCGGCAGCCGCGGCGTCCAGATAGGAGAGATAGCGGCTTAGCCGCACGAGGGCCGGGCGCTTGAGAATGGTTTCGCCGTAGCTGCTCCAGTGCGTCCATTTCACGAGCAGCGCCAGCGTGCTGACGACCAAAAAGAAATAGCAGACCGCGGCGAGCGCCGTGCCGGGCACGGAGCCGGCGGGCAGAAAGCTGTACGGACTGGGCGCGGAATACCACAGGCTCAGGCCGACGAGGGCGATGACGCTGCCGCCCAGATAAACATAACGGTGGTCCCGTGCGATGAAGCTCTGACCGCGGGACGTGGGGGTTCCTCTCATGGTGCTTCCTCCTTATGCGGCGTGGAGCCGCCGGTTACTTCGGCTGGTTGGCGACGGCGGTGTTCCACATCTCGGTGCGCGCGTCGCTGTCGATGGTGGCAAGGATCTCGTTGATCTGCGCGAGCAGCTCGGTGTCGGACTTGCGCAGGCCTACGCAGGAGCCCTTGGCGGGAAGCGTGAAGCCGTTGCCCTCGCTGAAGGTGATGAGACGGAAATCGGGATTCGAGGCGAGGTAGCCCGGGGCGCTCTCCTCGTTGATGACGATGGCGTCGCAGGTGCCCTGCTGCAGGCGGGAGATCATGTCGGGCACGCTGCCGACGGGGCTGAGGTGCTCGACGCCCTCGATCTGGTCGATGACGTCGTCGAGCGCGGTGCCCTGCTGACCGAGCACGGCGGCGCCGGAGAAGTCCTGAATGGAGGCCGCGTTCTCATATGGCGAGCCGGCGAGCACCATCATGCTGTAGATCGTCTCCTTGTACGGGCCGGAGAAGTTGATGGATTCGCGGCGCTCGGCGGTGTCCATCATGCCGGCGATGATGGCGTCGATCTGACCCTGATTGAGTGCGTCGATCAAGCCGTCCCAGCTGAGCTTGACGATGACCAGCTCCTTGCCGAGCTGATCGGCGAGAATGCGCGCGATCTGCACGTCGTAGCCCTCGGCGTAAGCGCCGGCGACGTTTTCCACGGGAACGTTGGTGTCGGTCGCGGCGCTCTCCTGCCAGTTGCTCGGCGCGTAGGCACATTCCATGCCGACGCGGAACTGGCTGCTTTCAGCCGCGGGTGGATCGGCTTCTTCGGCGGGGGTGTTCGTGTCCTGCGCGGGAGACGTCGTGCCCGCGCCGCAGGCGGTGAGGGCGAGCAGCATGAGGGCTGCGAGCAGGGTAGCGATGGTTCTTCTGAGGTTCATGGTGTTGCTTCCTTTCTGAATGGAAATTGGCTCCGTGGGGGGAGTCGGCCCTTCGTTGTCCGCGCCAACGAGTTCGGAAACAGAAAAAGCCGTAAATGCTCGCGTGGAGCATTTACGGCAAATGATCTGCAATACCGGCAAAACCGAAACCGGCCTGCCGACTCTTCGATAGCGCTCCACAAATTGTGACAGTCCGGCGGATCTTCTCCGACGAGCCAGCAGAAAACGGCACAGGAACCGTTCCCCACTTCGGCGGCTTCCCCTTTCCCTTTGTCCCGGATCTCTGCTCCGTACGGACTCGGTACTCTTGTCGGCCGCGCCTCTATCTCGCTCAACTGAATTGAGCCTATTCAATTGTTGACGTGAAGATACTACGGCGGCGCGCAAATGTCAAGCCCCCGCGGAGCGGTTCTCAAATTCTTGACAATCTTGCGCCGAAAATCCTCGCGGCCTTGTAGAATTTTACTACTCGCGCGGTTATTTATGCGCGGCAAAAGCGCGCGAAAAGGCTCGAAACGACCGCTTAACGGAATATTTATGCTCTCTGCCGCTCTGCGCCCTCCGTTTTAGGACGCTTTAACATAGTGCAAAGCGGGCGCTTTGCCAAGTAAATACGGCAGCGACGCGAAGCGGCAAGGCGGCTTTGGCGAAATGTACGGATTCTCGAAAAATGTCGCGCGAAATTTGTCATTTCCTTACAGGAAAAAGGTTGATTTTTTTACACGGGCGTGCTATGATATCGCCATAAAGTGCAAAAAGGGGTCATGGCCCCCTTTCTGTTCCCGACCGGGAACAGATGTGCTGTGCTCGCCCGCGGGGAGCCGCGGAAAATTTACATTGTATAGGAGGATCATTATGAAACATAAGCTACTATCCATTTTACTGTGCCTCGCGATGGCGCTGTCGCTCTTACCGACGGCAGCCCTGGCGGAGGGCGAAGGCGCGACGGGGACGACAATCACGACCAGTGAAGCGCTTGCCGCTGCCATCGCGAATGCGCAGGACGGCGCTACCATCACTTTGACGGATGACATCAAAGTCGAAGATACATTGGTAGTCACCAAGACCCTTACGTTGGATTTGGCCGGACATACTTTGTCTAACGATGAGGATATTTGGAGCGACTACAATTGGTCTTTGATTTCTGTCCGTGGGAATGGCAATTTGACGATTACCGGCAGCGGTACGTTAAAGGCCAAAAAGGACGATTGCTACCCGGTGGATGTTCAGGATGAAGGTGCGCAGTTGACGATTGAAAACGGCATCTTTATCGGTAACATTCATGCGGTATACGTTGAGACCGGCGCGGCCTATATTAAGGGTGGCACCTATAGCGTTCAGCAGAAGTATACGGATCCCTCCAAGGCTGACGAATTTGTGCTGAACCTGTACGATGCCAATCGTAGAAATGGTACGGCCAAGCTGAGCGTCTCCGGTGGTACCTTTGTGGCATTCGATCCTGCAAATTGTCAGGCAGAGGCGCAGGGCACAAACTTCTGTGCAGCTGGTTACACTACTATTAAAGATAAAGACAACAATACCTATACTGTAGTTGAGGGCGAGAATGCTGCGGTAGCCAATGCAGGTGCGAATTACAACACGCTGGCTAATGCTATTTCTTCCGCTGCTTCCGGCGATACCGTCACCCTGCTGAAGGATACCAAGGAAGATATTACCATTCCCTCTGGCAAGACCATCACGCTCGACCTGAACGGCAAGACCTTGACCAACGTGGATGATCACACCATTCTGAACAATGGTAACTTGACCATCACGGGAACGGGTACGGTTGATAATATTTCTCACGCTAAAGGTGCGCTGTACAATAAGGGAACTGTTGTCATAAATGGCGGTACCTTTGATCGCTCTAAAGAAAACGGTAAGACTTCAAATGACAGCGGTTCCAACTCTTGGTACACCATCAAGAATGTCGGCTCCATGACCATCCATGATGGCGCAACCGTGCAAACTGCTGGGAACAATGCCGCTCTTGGTAAATTCTCCAGCCTTGTTTCTAATGGATACTTTAACGCCAACGACTACAACACTAATAAGGGGCTTGACCAGCCTATCCTGACGATTGATGGCGGTACGTTCCGCGGCGGTCTGAATACGATTAAGAACGATGACCGCGCAAAGTTAACGATCAATGGCGGTACGTTCAGCAACTATTATCAGGCCGTTGTTCAGAATCACAATATTGCAGAGATCACAGGCGGTACCTTTACTGCTGCAAGTGACGCTAACGCTAAGACATACGGCATTTACAACTGTGGTTGTGGTGCTGAGATTGATCTTGGTACTCTTACCGTGTCCGGTGGTACGTTCACCGGTGCCACATATGCTGTTGCCGAAGTCAGCAGCCTAAATGCGGCTGTGAACATTTCCGGCGGTCAGTTTGCTGGAACAAAGGCTGCGATTATTAAGAGCAGTACGTCTAATGCAACCATCGCCATCTCCGGCGGCTATTTCACCTCCGACCCGACTGCATATCTGGCTGCGGGCAAGGGCCTTGTGACCAGCGATCAGAATGCTTTTGCTTACAAGGTTGGTGACAAGGCTACCAATGTTGAAACCGCTGTAACTGCCGGTGAGGCCGCTGTGACGATCCCCGAAGGCGTTACTGGCATTACTGAGGCCGCTGTGAAGAACGCTGCCAAGGCTGCTGATACCACCAAGACCTTGACCGACACGGTGGCTGCCTCTGGCATGACCAACGATTCTGCCGTAGTCGGCACCAAGGAAGCCGCTGAGGCTGCACTCTCTGCAAAGGGCATTACTGTAAATAGCGGTGACACCGTCACCGTTGTGGTTCAGCCCTATCTGGAAGTGAACGTCAAAAGTGCTGATGCTGGCAAGCTGACCCTTGAGATCAGTGCCAAGTACAATGTGGTTGCCACTACCGACGATCCCGCAACTATTGCCCCGGACAAGACCGTTACACTCAAGTCCGGCGTACCGCTGTCCATCAATAAGCCTATTGAACTGACTATCGTTCTGCCTACCGGCTTTGCCGTGGCAAACAGCAAAATTTATGTCCAACACAAGGGCTATGAGTATACTGCGACTGTTGATGCTTCTGGCACAACTGCTACCTTTATCAACCCCCACGGCTTCAGTACCTTTACGGTGACTCCGACGGCTTCCGCCGTTGCTGAGGTTGACGGCACCAACTACACCGATCTCCAGAAGGCTGTGGACGCTGTATCCAATAACGGCACCGTTAAGCTTCTGAATGATACCTCCGCAAGCGCTGTTGTCAGCCGTGCGGTGAAGTTCACGCTCGATAAGAATAGCAAGTCTTTCACCGGCGCGATTACTGCCGGTTCTGGCTATGAGCTGTCCGTGGACGGCAATGTCTATACCTTTACTGTCAGAAGCTCTTCTGGCAGTTCCGGCAGCAGCTCCTACGACCCGACCTACTCCGTCTCTACCCCGAGCAAGACCGAGAACGGCAGCGTGACCGTCAGCCCCAAGAACGCCAGCAAGGGCGACACCGTGACTGTCACCGTCAAGCCCGACAGCGGCTACGTCCTCGAGACCCTGACCGTCACCGACAAGAACGGCAACGAGCTGACGCTCAAGGACAAGGGCAACGGCAAGTACACCTTCACCATGCCCGCGGGCAAGGTCGAGGTCAAGGCGACCTTCATGGAGGACAACTCCATGCTGAACTTCTTCTACGATGTGCCCAACAACGCCTACTTCTATGAGGCCGTCAAGTGGGCGGTCAAGAACGGCATCACCACCGGCGTGGGCAATGACCTGTTCGCTCCCGAGCAGCCCTGCACCCGCGCGCAGATCGTGACCTTCCTGTGGCGCGCCGCCGGCTCTCCCGAGCCGAAGGGCGCTGCGTCCGGCATGACCGACGTGGTCAGCGGCAGCTACTATGAGAAGGCCGTGGCGTGGGCCATCGAAAACGGCATCACCACCGGCACGACGACCAGCACATTCTCTCCCGACGCGACCTGCACCCGCGCGCAGGCGGTGACCTTCCTCGCCCGCGCCCTGAAGGCCAAGGCGGCGAGTGCGGCGGAGTTCTCCGACGTCCCGACCGGCAGCTACTTTGCTGACGCGGTCGCCTGGGCGGCGGCCAACGGCGTGACCGAGGGCATCGGCGGCGGCCTGTTCGGCTCCGATAACGACTGCACCCGCGGCCAGATCGTCACGTTCCTCTACAGAGCGTACAACAAGTAACGGGAACGCGCTCCCTCAGACAAAACAAAGAGAAGAGGCCCATCTGCCAAAGCAGATGGGCCTCTTTGTATCTCGCGGCGGTTCAGCTCCTGCTGAGCTGCGCGGCGAATTTGCTCATCGTGTTTCCTCGGTCAAAATCCTTCCGGAAATGCTCCGCTGCGGGGCGGGAGGCCGCCCGGCGTGATCGTTCAAAGGCTCTTCACGAGCGTCAGGATGTTCGACCCGTCCGCGTATTCATAGGTCACCTCGTCCATGAGCTTCTTCACCATGAAGATGCCGAGGCCGCCGACCTCCCGCTCCTCCGCCGACTGCGTTGTATCCGGGTCGGGCTTTTCGGTGGGGTCATAGGGCCGTCCGTTGTCGGAAAAGCGAAGCGTCGCCTTGCCGTCCTTCAGTGAGCAGCCCAGCACGACGCCGGTCGCGCCGCTGTAGCGGGCGATGTTGGAGAAGATCTCATCCACCGCCACGTTGACCTGAGCGATCGCCTTCATGGAGGCTCCTGCCTCGGCGAGAATGCCCTCAAAAAAGTCGGTGGCCTGCGGCAGCTGCTCCAGCGTCGGCGCGAGATTGATCTTTTTCATGCCCGACGACTTCATCTCGATGCAGAGCATGGTGATATCGTCGAACTGGTCCGCGCCGCCCGCGAACTCGTCCACATCGCGGTGCAGAGCCTCCAGCAGCTGACGGCACGAGCCGCCCTCGGCGGCGTTCAGCGCACGGAGCATCCGGTCAGTCCCGTAGAGCGTGTTGGAAGCATTCGTGGCCTCCGGCACGCCGTCCGTGTAGACCACCAGACGGTCTCCCGCGTCCAGCTCCAGCTCGTATTCGCGGTATCGGGCGCCCTCCATGCCGGCCAGCACGAAGCCGTGTTTATCCTTGAACAGCTCAAAGGAGCCGCCTTTGCGCATGATGGCCGGATACTCGTGGCCTGCGTTGGCGCACTTCATTTTTCCCGTGGAGATCTCGAGGATGCCCAGCCAGACGGTGACGAACATCTCCGCTTCGTTGTTTTCGCAGAGCTGATCGTTCACCTTTTCCAGCACGGCCTTCGGGGACAGACCGCTCTGCGCGGCGGATTTCAGCAGCGTTTTGGAGATCATCATAAACAGCGCCGCGGGGACGCCCTTGCCGGATACGTCCGCCATGACCAGCGCCAGATGGTCGTCGTCCACCAGGAAGAAGTCGTAGAAGTCGCCGCCGACCTCCTTCGCCGGCGTCATGGAGGCGTAAATGTCGAACTCGTGACGCTCGGGGAAGGCGGGGAAGATGCAGGGCAGCATGGACGCCTGAATGTGGCGCGCCACGTCCAGCTCCGCGCCGATGCGCTCCTTTTCCGCGGTGACGCGGCTGAGGTTTTGAATATATTCATTCAGCTCCGACACCATGTACTGAAACGAATGGGCAAGCTCCTCCAGCTCGTCGCCGGTGTTGACCTCCACCCGGAAGTGAGAAAGATCCTCCATCCTGCTCTCCACCAGCCCGATGGCGGCGTGGTGCAGAGTCCTCAGCGGACGGATCAGAATGCGCCGCACATAGTAGTAGTACGCGAAAATGGAAAGCAGCAGAACGGCCAGCACCACGCACAGCGTCAGGCCGAGAAACTGCCGGATCTGCTGGTCGATCATGTCCATCGAGATGTCCACGCTGGCCAGCGCCACCGGTGTGCCGGCTTTGTTGAGGATGGCGACGTAGGCCGACGCCAGATAGCCGTACTCCTCGTTGTTGGTGATGAGGATGGTCTGTTCCGCGTCGACGGCAAAGGCACCGTGCATCAGCTCGTTGCCGCCGCCGTAGTAGGCGTCGGTGTCGCCGAGGTCGCAGACGCCGTCCTCACCGGGAACGCCCGCGTCCCAGATGTAGTACATGACCTCATCCTCCGGCACGACCACATAGAAGTATTTCAGTCCCAGCTTCTCCCTGACGTCCTGCAGGTAGCGGTGGATCTCCTCATAATAGGCGTCCTTCTCGCCGGTCCGGTAGTATTGCTCCACGCGGTCTCCGTCGATGAGATCCGCCGCCACGGAAGCCTGACCGAACGCGAGAGAGGCGTATTGCTCCTCCATCCGCGCCCGGTACAGCTGAGCGATCGAGGGGGCCAGGATCGCCGCGAGGACGGCGGCCATCGCCACCAGTCCCAGCAGCAGCTTGGGCTGTAACCGTATGCTCCTTGCTCGTTTCATGTCCGCACCTCCATCGGATGGATATGAAGCCGCAAATGGCCGTCCCTTACGCGGTAGAGCGCCCGCGTGGGGGACAGACGCTGCACCTCGCAGGCCAGGGGGGCCGTGCCGGTCCCTATCGCGGTCACATAGAACCACGCGCCGCCCAGCTCCACCTGAGTCATGGAATTGTATTTTCGGAAGATCGCCAGGGCCTCCGTCCGGCTCATTTCGGGATGCAGCGTCAGCAGCTCGGACGCGGGACGCTTCCAGTAGGGCTGCTTCTCCGCCTGCGGCCGGCCGGCGGCCCAGCGGTCGTCGAGGTGTTCGAGGAGCTCCTCGACCGTCGCGCGCGCCCATGCCGCGCTTTGCAGATAGACGTCGATGCTGTCCGTGTCCGCGGTTATGTCAATGGTATGCTGCGCCAGAACGTCGCCGCCGTCCAATCGCTGTGCCACCTTGTGCATCGTCACGCCGGTGCATGACAGCTCCCGCTCCATGGCTCCCTCGATGGGGTAATAGCTGCGTCCCTGCGGGAGCAGCGAGCTGTGGGTGTTGATGCCGCGGAACGCGGGGAAGTCCTCCGGCAGCGTCAGGATGCGGTCATACTCCGCGATGAAAAACAGCTCGCAGCCCTCCTCCGTGAAGTACCGCCGGATCTCCTCCGGCGAGATGGCCTCATAGTGAACAGGGATGCCAAGCTCTCCGGCCCGCCTTACGATGGCATATTCCGTGAAATAGTCCTCGTCGTTGTGATAGGTATACAGCGCCAGCACCTGATGCTTTTCCACAAAATATTCAAAGCACGACAGGAACACGTCGCTGCCGAAATAAACGACCTTCATCGCTTTTCCCTCTTTGTCCTCAGATCTTGATGATCAGTGTGTTGAAGCCCTGATAGCGCCGGTAGAAAAATTCCTTCGCCCGCTTTTTGATGACCAGCACGCCCATGCCGTCCATGTCGAAAGCCTCGTCCCGGCTGGCGCGGGAGGTATCTAACGCAAAGGGATTGAAGGTCGTGGCGTCGTCCCGCAGATGCAGCTCCAGCACGCCGCTCTCGTCCATGATGGCCGTCAGCTGGAGGTAGCCGTCCGTCCGCCCCTGAAAGCCGTGCTTCAAGATGGCCATGCCGAGCTCCTCCACGGTCATGGTCGAAAGCATCTGCTGCTTCATGTCCGCGCCCCAGACTTCGCAGAAGGCCTCCAGCTCGCGGCACACGTCCATCACATCCTCCGCGTTGCTGAGGATCGTCCGCTGGAAGATGCGCTCCTCCGGCAGCTCCGCTTTCTTATAACGGCCGCCGAGTCCCAGCAGCAGGAACACCGCCAGCGAGCCGGCCTCCGTCAGCAGGAACAGCAGCCAGAAGCGCTGCAACCCCAAGGCATAGCACACGAACGTCAGCGGGATGAGCAGCACCGCGCCGCGCAGCGTCTCCAGCAGGAACGACGGCTTTTCGTTCTCGCAGGCCTGATAGTAATTGCACAGCAGGATATTGATGCCGGCGAACAGCGCCCCCGCGCCGTAGAGCCGCAGCGCGGTACACGCCAGCGCCTCCGATGCCGAACCGGCGATGCCGAACAGCAGGCACATTCCCGCGGGCCACAGCTCCACAAGGACGATCAGCGCGCCGCCCACCGTCAGTCCCGCCGTGAAGCCGAGACGCACCGTGTTCCGCATTCCCTGCCGGTTGTGCTCGCCCTGATAGGTGGAGAGGATGGGCTGCATGGCGCGCCCCGTCCCCTCAAACAGGTACAGGATCAGGTAGGAGGTGTTCTGAATGACATCGAACACCGCCACCGCCGTTTCGCCGCCCAGACGGATCAGCAGATTGTTGCACACGAGGAAGAAGATCATCTGGTACAGATACTGCACCGAGGTGGCCATACCCGCCTTCAGCGCGGAAAGGGCAGGGACGAGCCAGCGCCCGCGCGGCAGCGCGAAGCGCAGTGTGTGCTTTTGACCGAAAAAGCCCGGCAGATAGATGGCGATGGTGATGATCTGTCCCAACGCGGTGGACAGCGCCGCGCCCCGCGTGCCCATGTCCAGCGCCAGCACCAGCGTGATGTTCAGCGCGATGTCGCAAAGGTTGCCTATGACCGAGCCGGCGCCGGCGCGGCGCTGACTCCCGTCGTTGCGCAGATAGTAGTTGAACACGTTGGACAGGTAGAACAGCGGCGTGGCCGCGACAAGGATCTGCAGATAGTCCCTTGTGGCGGCATACAGCGCGCCGTCTGTGCTCCGCGTGCCCAGCAGCGCCAGCAGCGGGTCCATGAACACGCTGCCCAGCACGGCGGTCGTGACGCTGAAAAGCAGCGCCAGCGCGAGCACACCGTGAAAGCTGTCCGCGGCCTCCTGCGTTTTGCCCTGACTCAGCAGACGGGAATAGCGAACGGAGCCGCCCAGTCCGAGGCCGTGGGCAAACATGCAGTTGATCATGTAGACCGGCAGGATCAGACCGATGACGGCAAGTCCAACGGCGCCCAGCCGCTGCCCCACCACCACGGCGTCCGCCATATCGCTCAGCGCCCAGCCGAGCGACGAGAGCATGGCAGGGACCCACAGTCCACGGAACATCCGAGCGGTAAAGCGGTCCGCCGTCCGATGTGCGGCGGGGCTCATCGTCCGCATGGTGTTACTCAATGGTCAGAATGTCGGAGAAGCCGGTCACCTCAAAGATCTCCATCACCGACTCGCTCACATGGGTGAGCACCATTTTACCCTGACGGTTCATCAGCTTCTGCGCGGACAGCAGCACGCGCAGTCCCGCCGAGGAGATGTACTCGACCTGCCCGAAGTCCAGACGCAGCTCGGTGACGCCGTCAAGGTCGGCCTTCAGCTCCGTTTCCAGCTGGGGGGCGGTGGTGGTGTCGATACGGCCCTCAATGGCCATTGACAGCGCGGAATCCTTCTTTTCTTTTCTGATCTCCATGATTTTTCTCCTCCAAAAACGATTGAATTTTCAGTGTGCGGCGAAGGGCCGCGCGTTTCATTTTCTATGATAGCTGTATCCAGTGTAACACAAGCGCGGCTTTTTCTCAACGAAAAAAGTAGATTCTGCCGAAAATCGGTGCGCGGCCGGCGGACGGCGGGACGGTCCCGTGACGCGCGCGGGGCTCCGCCCGGTATGAAAAAGGAAAGCCCCGCATACCCTCTACCAAAACAAAATGGGGAGGATATGCGGATGTTTTTGCAGTTTGCCTTGAGGAAAAAGCGCGGGAAACGGGAGACGGCGAAGCCGCGCTTTCTGTTCATACCAGGATATAATCAGTGACAGTGGAAGTCCGTTTATGT
>OLRZ01001637.1_pt1 | contig 14630 bp, 20 predicted proteins | sample 1671931 | NCBI WGS metagenome assembly OLRZ01 (sample SAMEA3136627, study PRJEB25190) | human gut metagenome | reverse complement strand
GCTATCGGAGTATGGGAACGTCAATCACTGGTTGGCAAATGGTGGCGGCTGGTTCTTCAATCTCGACTATGACAAAGAAGTGCTGGCTAAGGCTCTGGTTCACAAAGCAGCTGAGCTGCCACTCGTCATCGAGCTGGTTACCGCTGAGCGTAAAATCGTCATATGCCACGCTGACTATCCGCACAACGAATACGCATTCGATAAGCCAGTACCAGAAGAAATGGTGATCTGGAACCGCGAGCGGGTTAGCGACGCTCTGGACGGCATTGTATCGCCGATAGCCGGTGCTGATCTGTTTATCTTCGGGCACACTCCAGCTCGCCAGCCCCTGAAGTATGCCAACCAGATGTACATCGACACCGGCGCCGTGTTCTGCGGAAACCTCACGCTGGTAAAGGTGCAAGGCGGTGAACATGCGTAAACCATCCCGCCGTAAGTGCAAAGTATGCGGGGAATACTTCGTGCCGAAATTCTACGACATCCGGATCCGCTGGTGCTGCCCGGAGCACGGCGCAATCCTCGCGATGGAAGAGCGCGAAAAGGAGAAGGTGAAAGCCGTGGCTAAACGGATCAAGGAGCAGAAAGAGGCAGAGAAGGAAGGGCGCAAACGCCGACAAGAAAAGCGCGAGTCACTAAAGTCTAAATCCCAGTGGGATAAGGAGGCCCAATCGGCCTTCAACCGCTACATACGGATCCGGGACGAGGGAAAAGAATGCGTCAGCTGCGGCAATCCACTCATCGGCAAGAGCAATTACCTGACAGGCAGCGCCATTGACGCCAGCCATTACCGTTCGCGCGGCGCTGCATCGCATCTCAAATTCAACGTGTTTAACGTCCACTCCGCTTGCACCCGCTGCAACCGGCAGTTGAGCGGCAATGCTGTCGAGTACCGGATCCGTCTGATTGAGCGTATCGGACAGGAACGTGTCGAGCGCCTTGAATCTGATAACGATCCGCGCCGCTTCGATATCCCATACCTTCAGCGCATCAAATCCATTTTCACACGCAAAGCCCGCGCGCTGGAAAAACGCCGCGCCCGCCGACAGGAGGCAGCATGAACCACGCCGACTTCCTGCGGTACCAGGCAGAAAGCGTTAAGCGCGCCTGCATGCCACCAGTAGCAAAGCACAGCCAGACCAAAACCAACCAGCCACAGAAGGAAGCCGCATGAACAGTCAGCAACTGGAATACGTACGTCAGCAGCTCATTGTGGCGACCGCAGACCTCAGCGGGGCGACGAAAGGGCAGCTGGTAGCTTTCGCCGAAAACGCGCAGTTCACCGCGACGGCGCGCAGCCGGGGCAGGAAGAAAATCACCGACCCGGTCACTGGTCGGAAAGTTAACCCTGACGGCCCGGCGATGAGCGGCAGCCAGTCCCGCGCAAAGGGATCATCTATCGCGCTGGTGGGGCCGGTTGAGTTTGTGACCGCATCGTGGCGCCGCGCGGTGCTGTCGCTTGAAGACCACCAGAAAGCATGGCTTCTGTGGAACTACAGCGAGAATATCCGCTTCGAATACCAGGTGGCGATCACCCAGTGGGCGTGGGCAGAGTTCAGCCAGCAACTGGAAGGTAAGCGGGTGGCAGGCAAAACGATGGAGCGACTGAAGAAGCTAATCTGGCTGGCGGCGCAGGATGTGAAAGCGGGGTTGGGTGGGCGTGAGACATACGAGTACCAGGCGCTGGCAGAATTGGTGGGCGTGACACCAAAGAACTGGTCAGAGACGTTTACCGACCGCTGGGTGGAGATGAAGCGAATCTTCATGAGCCTCGACAGCGAGGCTTTATTGCAAGTAACGCGATCACGTTCACAACAAAAGGCGACAAATTCACACCAAAATATTGCAAAACTGGATTAAAACGCATATATTTCATGTAAATCTGATATTGTGCCATTGTTGTATGCACTGGCAGTAAATGATTTTAAGGAGCCTCGCCATCGTGCGGGGCTTTTGCGTTTCTGGAGGATGTATGCCCAAGCAGGAAAATCATCAGCCTCATTTTTATAATCCAGGGCTAACACCTGAACAGCTTGAAGACTGGTTGGGGCAGCAAAGACTGTACCTGGCACGCTTCAACATTTTGGGAAAAGAAAAGGCCGCTCTTGAAGAGCGGCTCAATGAAATTTCTGCAGAATTAGAGCAGATGTCTGCTAATGGCTTTGAAGGAAAACTGAGTTTCCCTTGGGATCCCAGTCCTCATCTGAAAAGTCCTCTAGTGGATAAGCAATAGGCTCAGGTATGCGCACCGACTCCATAAAGACCTTTGCATCTGGTGGGATTGCGTCTGAACGGAACATTTCTGCAATGATAAAGAGTGAGTCATTTAAAGAAAGAGTTCTGATCTCTGCCAAATTCCACTTTGTTTTTAGAAAAATTATGTGATGAAGTGCTTTTTCATTTTCAAGTGGAACGAAAACGGAGCCGTATTCATTTCTGTGTGCCGCTAGTATGCATTCTAGTGTAAATATTTGCGCAATACGGTTCCATACTTGCCTTGCCTGATAACTGCCTGAGCCAGTGAGAGAGGGAATAGGTATGTTGTTGTTTTGGCAAACTCTTAGTTTTATTGCCTGAAGAAGATCCGAATAATTGCTCATAAATTTTCCCGAATTTAATTGTTACATTTGGCGATTTAACAATATCAAGCATAGGGTTATGTCGCTAGTCTCATGGGCTGGTTCTTCTTGTAGCCCTTGCGTTTGCCGGGGCTTTTACGTTTCTGGAGGGTAAGAAAATGCACCAGTAAACGGATAGACCGCAGCCGATAGGCAAATCCGCAGTCGTGATGCGGTCCCGAGTCTCCATGAGAGCCAGATGCAGGTACGAACTGCAACACACACTGGTTAGGGTTAATAAAGAAGAGGTGTGCCGGTACTCCAGAACGATCGCCAATCGTTCTCCGGTTAGAGGTGAGGGATTCATGAGATACCCCTGACTACGGTCTCAAAGGCATGAGCGCGGCCACTGCGAGAGTGTGGTAAGCAACAGAATAGTAATTCACAGGCCCCTTATGTAAATGCTATAAAAGCGGACTATTGAAAAGGAGAGTTCGCTATGTCAAAAACCTTTGAGCAAATGAAACTTAATTTTATTTATTTGCACGAATTATGGTTGTTAACTCATTCGATAAAAACACGCTGTGAAGAGCTCTTTCATGAGACACCACTTCCTGATGCTGGTTACTACTTTAAAATTGATTACAATATTCATATATTAATAAATAGTATTCTTTCAGATGCGGCTAACGTCAAGAAACTAATCGCAGTTCCTAAAAATCAGACTAGGGAAGAATCCCCTGAACAATTCAGATTGCATATTGAGCGAAGTAATTACCTTCAAGAAAAAATAAAAGATATTGAAATTAAGGAAATTAATTCCGTGAGGGTGAGAAACACCTTGCAACACTTCGATGAGTATTTAGATCAGCTAAACATTGATGTTACAGCAGGGAAGATGAAAGGTCATGGTATTGCAGTTTATAATTTTGTGATCTCCCACTGGAAGGCAATCAACCCTAGGCCATATCCGATAAGGTTATATGTTTGTGAGGAAAAAACATACTATAATATGAAGGCGTCAATTAACTTAGAAAAAGTATACAATGAGGCTTTTCAGATTAATGAGGTAATCCGTAAAGAAATAAATAAAGAAGCTGGTGCAGAGCCTGGTAGCTTTATGGTTCCTTTAAACTTTTAAACTTTATAATTCTATTAACTGCCCCGTAATAGCGGGGCTTTTTTATTTCAGGCTTCCGGGAATCATCCGCTACGTGCTTTGTTGATAAATCCAGCCAGTGAAGCCTGATCCTTTTCATACACACACAGCGCCATCCGAAAAATCGGAGGTGAGGCTATGACCAGAATGAGCACCATTTACAGCAGACTTTCATATGGAACAGGAACCACGCTGACCGGCTGCGGTGTATCAGCGAAGGCATATGCCGAAACAGCTAAAACAGCAAAAGAGGTGTCCTGGATGTTGGCCGACAGAATTGCAGGGTTAAGCCTGAGCGACTGGGCAATTATTGTCGGTATCGCATGCACTGTAATCACCTGTGCAGTGAATTGGTATTACAGGAAAAAGGAAAGGGAGGACCGGCTTAATGGCAATGTCACCAAAGCTGAAGAATAGCGTTATTGCAGCGATACCCGCTGGCGCTATTGCTATCGCTGCGGCGTTGATTACTGGCCCAACGGGTAATGATGGCCTTGAAGGTGTACGCTATCAGCCTTATCGGGATGTTGTTGGAGTGTGGACTGTATGCTGGGGCCATACTGGTAAAGATATTATCCTCGGCAAGACCTACACCAAAGCAGAGTGTCGAGCGTTACTTAATAAAGACCTCACCACCGTAGCGCAGCAGATTAATCCGTACATCAAGGTTCCGATCCCTGAAACTACTCGGGGCGCTCTTTACTCGTTTGTCTACAACGTCGGTGCTGGCAATTTCAAAACCTCCACTCTTCTCTACAAAATAAACCAGGGTGATATCAAAGGCGCATGTGATCAGCTTCGTCGATGGACATATGCCGGTGGTAAGCAATGGAAAGGGTTGATTACCCGGCGTGAGATTGAGCGTGAAGTTTGCCTGTGGGCAGAAAAACCTCAGGTTCTTGGTGATGGGCTCGGGCCGCTTAACCCAGGCATTCCGGTATCAGTTCCGGGGGTATTCTGATGAAACCCAGAAAAATTACGATTGTTGCGGTTCTGCTGGTGGCTGTCGTAATCATTATTGCAGTGCTTAGCGTATTACTGGTTCGTAGCCGCTCAGCTCTTGAAACAGAACAGAGTGAGAATCGGGTATTACGTAATGATAACGCGCTGCAGGCGACGGTGATAACTACACAGGCTTTCAACTTCAATCGGTTTAACCAGATAGCAGAGAACGCCAACCGCCTTAACTCGCTGATCGATGCCGGTACTGAGAAAACTGTCATCGAATACCGGGAGATTCTCCGACGTGAAAAGACCTGTGATCTGCCTGTTCCTGCTGATGTCGCTGGTGGGCTGCTCAAATACGCGTACCGTTTACGTGCCAGCGCAATGCACCCCGATACCGGGAACACTAACGCAACCGATGATAGTACCGCTGCCGCCAGCTCAATGACGTATTGCCAGGCCGTCCTCTGGATTGAACCTTTGCTGGCTGTTATTGAGAAGGGCAACAATAACCTGGCGGGTATACGAGAGATTGAGAAGTTACGAAAATGAATAATGTCCGTTGACATTGTTAGGGTGATTCTCATTTAACAACCTCAACTGCTACATTACAGTGCTTCATCATGCAATTAGCTTTTTCACCAATGGCTTAGATCCAGTGAAAGTTACTGACGTTATCTAATGACAAGATGAACGTAGCTTTTGTGTAGTTTTTCAGCGAATAGGATTATCTGAATTTAGCATTTTTGGCTTGTATAAACTGTGGGTAAGTAGCTATAGTCACGTCATAGATAGTATTTTTGCATCTTTTTCAAGCCTCTTTTGAGGCTTTTTGCACATTTAAATATGACAACAATGGCACATATAGTATGTCCCCCTTGGCACAGGCACTATATGTAGCGCTATAAAAGGAGCTATCATTATGACCCCAGCTGAGTTCTACGATGTTTACAATATCAAACCGGCAGAAATGTTGACTGGTGAAACTGTTAACAACTTCGCTTCTCGTGTAATGGCACAGCAAACTAGTACGAGTGGAAACACAGGTGTTTGGTACTCACAAGGTACCGCTACACAATCGAAGCAAAACCAAACTACAAGTCATCAACTTTACACGTACTGATTTATGCCTAATTGGAGCGACGTACTGGGCGAGATAACGGCTCTCGCCCATAAAAGTCCTATGGATGAGGTTCGCCGTAAATACTTATCTCAACTTTCGAATCATACTGGAAGAAATGTAATCACATATTACTCAGGGTGGTTACAGCATGGTGGTGCAGAAGTACGCCATCTTACTCAGATGACTGATGATGATAAGAACGGGTTGATGACAGCCATCAATGGTTTAGATGTATCAAAAGGGTTGGATTTGATACTTCATACTCCAGGTGGTGATATTGCCGCTTTGGAATCAATCGGGCATTACTTAAGGTCGAAGTTTGGAACTAACATCAGAGCAATTGTTCCTATGATTTCAATGTCCTGCGGAACTATGCTTGCATGTTGTGCCAATGAAATCATCATGGGTAAACAGTCCAACATTGGCCCAATTGATCCTCAGTTCAACGGTTTCTCCACCCATGCCATCATTGAAGAATGGAATCGTGCGCAGACGGAAATTTTTCAAAATCCCGCAGCTGTTCAGATGTGGCAGTTCATTCTTCAAAAGCTAAACCCGACGATCATCGGCGAGTGTGAGAAAGCAATCAAATGGGCAAATGAGATTGTTAAGCATTGGCTTATGACAGGCATGTTTGATAATGATCCTGAGGCAGAATCAAAAGCAACACATGTTTGTTCAGAGTTAAACAACCATCACACAACCTATACCCACTCGCGTCATATTCATTTTGATAAGGCGCAGAAAATTGGGTTGAATGTTACCGAACTTGAAAGTGATCAAGTACTTCAAGATTTGGTTTTGACTATACATCACAGCTACATGCATTCTTTTGGTGGAGCACCACTGGCAAAAATCATTGAAAATCATAACGGTAACGCAATGATTTGGAATATCCAGTCTTAATCCCCCCTGTCTGATTCCAGCCTCGCCTATGCGGGGCTTTTTTATGTCCGCAGTAAACCGCGCATTCTCGTGCGCATATCAACCAAGAGCTTTTCGGGATATGAGACAGAGACAGGACGGTGGCTTACATCGTGCCGCTCTTGGGCTGTCCATGTCTGCGAGAACTGGCTCATATCACCAAAAAGGTAAATACGATGTCCAATATCATCCCGATTGATTTCGAAGGCCATCCCATGCGTTTTTCTGACGATGGCTGGTTTGACGCGACTGCGGCAGCTGACAAGTTCAACAAGGAGCCGGCTCAGTGGCTTAGGCTTCCTGAGACTGTCCGTTACATCGAGGCGTTAAAGAGTAGATATGGGAATATCACATATGTAAAAACCAGCCGCGCTCGCAAAGACCGTGGCGGCGGAACATGGCTTCACCCAAAGCTGGCGGTCAGATTTGCTCGATGGCTTTCTGTAGATTTTGAGATCTGGTGTGATGAGCAAATTGACGCAATCATTCAGGGTTCCGTTCATCATATCGACGATGAAAGAATAAAGGCTATTTTCCTTCTGGATAAATCTCAGCCATGGGAAAAGAGGTTTAGCGATCCGTTTTATTCTGCGATGTTCAAAATGTCAGGGCTGCCCCGTCATCGACCAGGTCGTCGCCCCGCACTATTTGGGATGATCAGTGCCAAGTGGGTATATGGCCAGGTATTACCACCAGAAGTATATGCAGAGGTTAAAAGACGGCTGGCTGCGGGAGACAAAATCCATCAGCACCTTAAACCTGACGCGCTGACATTGGTTGAGCGACAGATCATTGCCGTTACCAGCATTGCCAATGGGTGCTCTGATTATCGTGATTTCGAAGCGCGTTGCATGTCGGCATTCCCGGTGAAAGGGCAGATGAAATTGCTCTATGCGGCGGCCTGATCATGAGCACCCGAATAATAGAATGCGCCTCCAGAGCGGGGCGCGACTTCTCAGAGTTCATGAAAGGCGAGAAGGGCATGATGGAAGCATTGGCCTCGGTGGATGAGTTTGGCGAGCAGCTGCGCCTCAACGGCTGTGTCAATCATCACTTTGTTAGCTACATGATGCGGAACTCGATCATGCAGGCATTCATGGACATGGCAAAAGCCGAGAGGAAAGAAGAGCGCCGGCGTAAGCGAGCGGAAGCAAAAGCGAAGTAGCCATTACAAAGCCCATCTACTGGTGGGCTTGATAATGGTTATCCCCGCAAGCGGATAATATGGTTTTTATCCCCTGCGGGGTATAAATAGGACTTGCAAATGCGGGGTTTATCATTTTGAAGCCAATGACAGGAGTGGGTATGACACTTGAAGAACGAATTACAGCTTTAGAAAAGGCAGTCACATGCATTGTGAATGAAAAGCAAGAGGACACAACTGCCTTTGTTGATAAAATTATTCAGGAGATGCGTCAGTCCTCAGTATTTTCGCAGCTTCTAGAAAGGCCTCGTGAAGATTAGGGATGTTTTTAACACGTTCAGGATCAAGTTTTTCCTGGACAAATTTTGTCAACCCATCATATAAATCTTTGTTCGGGTACAGCTCATTAACTGCTTTAATTAGTGCTCCAAAAGCAAGCTGATTTGCTATTTTTTGTACGGCTAATTCTTTTTCTAACTGCTCAACCTTTTCTTTTAAACCAAAACCTTCTGACATTTTTGATTCCTTATTCTGAGGTAATCAGCCATTACTCTTTATTAAGTGCGCCAGTGTCCCACCACCGACGGGCTGAATGCCTACATTAACCAGGGTTAAGACGAAACAACACCCTGATATTCAAACAGTAGCCGCCATCACGCGGCTTTTTTATGCGCATCGCACGCGCACATCGTAGAAAGTCTTTCAGCTGTGAGCCTGGGCAAACCGTTAACTTTCGGCGGCTTTGCCGTGCGACAGGCTCACGCCTAAAAGGAAATAAATCATGGGTCATAAAATTATCACGTTGTCCGGCGCGGCGACGGATGTTCTGTATGCGCTGTTTTTCCGTGGCGCGCTTCAGTCTGGTGATCTGCCAGCCAAATCTGGTGCTGCTGAGCTTCTAGAGCTGGGATTCGCTGAAACACGCCATACCGCGACGGAGTATCAAAAGGAAAATTATTACACCTTCCTGACCGCTGAAGGGCAGGAGTTCGCCATTAAGCACCTGGTGAATACGCGCTTTGGTGTTCCTGCTGGTGGTTATATTGGTGGCTCTGTAAATATTCAGTTTGGCCGGATAGAGAACGACCCACGAAAAGGCTATGCCATCAATGTTGGCATCTGTCCCGAAATTAAGACCGGCGTGAAGCTATCCCCTGAAATGGTAAAAGCGATCTCAGATGTTGTGTCCGAGGAACTGAAGAAGAGTCTTCGGCCAGGTGGCACGATATGGTCAGCGCTGTCGCGATGAATGGACGTTTAGACGTCCAAATGGGTGCGAATCAAGTCGCATTCCAGCAAATGATAATCATTATCATTTGCGGGTCCTTTCCGGCGATCCGCCTTGTTACGGGGCGGCGTCCGCGCAGATTCTCGCTATTTATGAAAATTTTCTGGTTTATGCCATTTCCGTTCTTCTTCTTGTTTACTCATTGTTTTTGTTAAAAACGTCCTCTCTCCAGAAAGGAAATGCTGAGCAAGGAAAACGGAAGTTTACCGTTGATTGTTTCCTTTCTCTGTTTTTTGCCAGGAGTAAGCCATGGAGGTTAACAAAAAACGCTTATCCGAAATTTTCGGGGTAAGCGTCCGAACGATTCAGAACTGGCAGGAGCAAGGTATGCCGGTTGTCCGCGGTGGTGGCAAAGGTAATGAGGTTCTCTTTGAATCTGCTGCTGCAATCGAATGGTACAGTGCGCGCGATGCAGCTATAGAAAATGAAAAGTTGCGGAAGGAAGTTGAAGATCTCCGTATCGCTTCTGAGTCCGATCTTCAACCTGGCACGATTGAATATGAGCGACACCGACTTACGCGAGCTCAGGCTGACGCTCAGGAATTAAAAAATGCAAAAGAGTCCGCTGAAGTGGTGGAGACCGCATTCTGCACGTTCGTGCTGTCGCGGGTAGCCGGAGAAATCGCCAGCATTCTCGATGGAATACCTCTGTCGGTTCAGCGGCGCTTCCCGGAGCTGGAGAACCGACATATTGATTTCCTCAAGAAGGACATCATTAAGGCCATGAACAAGGCAGCTGCGCTGGATGAAATGATACCGGGGTTGCTGAGTGAATATATCGAACAGTCAGGTTAAGGGGCTGCAGCACTCTGCGCGGGCGGGGTTACGTTCGCTGTACCGGCCGCAACCGCAAACAGCAGTTGAATGGGCAGATGAGAATTATTATCTCCCGAAAGAGTCTGCCTACCAGGAAGGGCGCTGGGAAACACTGCCATTTCAGCGTGCAATTATGAATGCGATGGGTAATGACTATATTCGCGAGGTGAATGTCGTTAAATCGGCTCGTGTCGGCTACTCAAAAATGTTGCTCGGCGTTTACGCATATTTCATCCAACATAAACAGCGTAACTCCCTAATATGGTTACCAACCGACGGTGATGCTGAAAACTTCATGAAGTCTCATGTAGAACCGACCATTCGTGATATTCCGACGTTGCTGGCGCTTGCTCCCTGGTACGGTAAAAAACACCGGGACAATACGCTGAGCATGAAGCGTTTCTCGAATGGTCGTGGTTTCTGGTGCCTGGGCGGTAAGGCTGCAAAAAACTACCGTGAAAAATCAGTTGATGTGGCTGGCTACGACGAGCTCGCCGCTTTCGATGATGACATCGAGAAAGAAGGTTCTCCCACCTTTCTGGGTGATAAGCGTATTGAGGGTTCTGTATGGCCGAAATCCATTCGCGGATCTACACCGAAAGTCAAAGGTACGTGCCAGATAGAAAGAGCTGCTAAGGAGTCTGAACATTTTCTTCGGTTCCATGTTCCATGCCCACACTGTGGGGAAGAGCAGTATCTGAAATTCGGTGATAAAGAGACACCATTTGGCTTCAAATGGTCTCCGGGAGAACCTGCCAGCGTTTACTACCTCTGTGAACACAATGCCTGTGTGATTAAACAACAGGAGCTGGAATTTCTGGAGGCCAGGTATATTTGTGATGAAACAGGTATCTGGACACGAGACGGCCTTAACTGGTTTTCTTCATCCGGTACCGAAATTGAACCTCCTGACAGCGTTACATTCCACATCTGGACCGCATATAGCCCGTTCACAACCTGGGTGCAGATCGTCAAGGACTGGATAAAAACAAAAGGTGATACGGGTAAGCGAAAAACTTTCGTTAACACGACCCTGGGCGAAACGTGGGAACCGAAAATAGGTGAACGACCCGATGCTGAAGTTTTAGCGGAACGAAAAGAGCACTTTGAAGCGTCTGTGCCGGAGCGAGTGGCATATCTGACAGCGGGTATTGACTCCCAGCTTGACCGTTACGAAATGCGTGTTTGGGGATGGGGGCCGGGAGAGGAAAGCTGGCTTATCGACAAAATTATCATTATGGGTCGTCATGATGATGAGTCGACTCTCGCTCGAGTTGATGAAGCGATCAACAGGACGTATAAGCGCCAGAACGGTCTCGAAATGGTTATATCCCGCACTTGCTGGGATATTGGCGGCATTGATCCCACCATCGTCTACAACCGCTCAAAAAAACACGGTCTGTTTCGTGTGATCCCTATAAAGGGGGCGTCGGTTTATGGAAAGCCAGTGGCGAACATGCCACGCAAGCGTAACAAGAATGGTGTTTACCTCACAGAGGTAGGAACAGACACCGCAAAAGAGCAGATTTATAACCGTTTCACGCTGGTGGCGCAAAGAGACGAGCCGCTGGCGGGAGCGGTTCATTTCCCGAATAACCCAGAAATCTACGATCTAACAGAGGCCCAACAACTAACAGCTGAAGAGCAGGTGGAAAAATGGGTAGGCGGAAAGAAAAAGATCGTCTGGGACAGCAAAAAACGACGAAATGAGGCGCTCGATTGCTTTGTTTATGCACTGGCGGCGCTGCGTATAAGCATATCCCGCTGGCAGCTAAATCTTGATTCACTTCTGGCCAGCCTGCTGGAGGAAGAAGGCAGCCGTAACAATAACAAGACCCTGGCGGATTACGCGCGGGCATTATCTGGAGATGAATAATGGCAACACAGACTGAACTGGATGCCGCGCGCGCTGCGTTACATGACCTGATGATGGGAAAGCGCGTGGCGACGGTACAGAAAGACGGTCGAAGAGTGGAATTTACAGCCACTTCAGTCAGCGATCTCAAAAAATATATTGCTGACCTTGAATCTCAGGTTGGCACCACATCACGACGCCGGGGGCCAGCAGGGTTTTACGTATGAAAATACCATCTTTGGTGGGACCTGACGGGAAAACATCCCTTCGGGAATACGCAGGATATCATGGCGGTGGAGGCGGGTTTGGTGGGCAGCTGCGAGGCTGGAATCCGCCGAGTGAAAGTGCAGATGCCGCACTCCTACCCAACTATTCTCGCGGAAATGCCCGCGCTGACGATCTGGTGCGAAATAATGGCTACGCGGCAAACGCCGTGCAGCTCCACCAGGACCACATCGTCGGGTCATTTTTCAGACTCAGTTATCGACCAAGCTGGCGTTATCTGGGAATAAATGAGGAGGATTCACGGGCATTCTCGCGGGATGTGGAAGCTGCATGGAATGAGTATGCCGAGGACGACTTTTGCGGGATTGATGCCGAGCGTAAGCGAACGTTTACGATGATGATCCGAGAAGGTGTGGCCATGCACGCGTTTAACGGTGAATTATGCACGCAGGCGACCTGGGACAGCGATTCAACGCGTCTTTTCCGTACTCAGTTCAAAATGGTCAGTCCGAAGCGCGTCAGCAATCCGAATAATATCGGTGATACCCGGAACTGTCGCGCCGGTGTGAAAATAAATGATAGCGGTGCTGCGCTGGGATATTACGTCAGCGACGATGGTTATCCCGGCTGGATGGCGCAGAACTGGACCTACATTCCTCGCGAACTACCCGGCGGTCGACCTTCATTTATCCATGTATTCGAACCGATGGAGGATGGACAGACCCGTGGGGCCAATGCGTTTTACAGCGTGATGGAGCAGATGAAAATGCTCGATACCCTGCAAAATACCCAGCTCCAGAGCGCGATAGTGAAGGCTATGTATGCCGCTACCATCGAGAGTGAACTGGATACCCAATCGGCGATGGACTTTATTCTCGGCGCGGATAATAAAGAGCAGCAGAGCAAACTTACGGGCTGGCTCGGTGAAATGGCGTCCTATTACTCAGCTGCGCCTGTTCGCCTGGGTGGGGCAAGGGTTCCACACCTGTTGCCGGGTGATTCTCTCAACCTTCAGTCGGCGCAGGATACCGATAACGGCTACTCGACTTTTGAACAGTCCCTGCTGCGTTATATTGCCGCTGGGCTTGGTGTGTCGTATGAGCAGCTTTCGCGAAACTATTCGCAGATGAGCTACTCGACCGCACGCGCAAGTGCTAACGAGTCCTGGGCGTACTTTATGGGGCGTCGCAAGTTTGTGGCATCCCGACAGGCCTGTCAGATGTTTCTTTGCTGGCTTGAAGAGGCGATTGTCCGCCGCGTGGTCACGCTTCCTTCGAAAGCCCGGTTCAGTTTCCAGGAGGCGAGAACAGCCTGGGGGAATGCCAACTGGATTGGCTCTGGTCGAATGGCAATTGACGGGCTGAAAGAGGTACAGGAGGCCGTCATGCTCATTGAGGCAGGTCTCAGCACGTATGAAAAAGAGTGCGCCAAACGCGGTGATGATTATCAGGAGATTTTTGCCCAGCAGGTCCGGGAAACCATGGAGCGTCGTGCTGCGGGTCTGAAACCACCGGCATGGGCCGCTGCAGCTTTTGAGGCCGGAGTGAAAAAATCAAACGAGGAGGAGCAAGATGGCGCACGAGCTGCGTAATCTTCCGCATATTGCCAGTATGGCCTTTAATGAGCCGCTGATGCTTGAACCCGCCTATGCGCGGGTTTTCTTTTGCGCGCTGGCTGGCCAGTTGGGCATCACCCGGCTGACAGATACCGTCTCTGGCATCACGCTTGATGCCGGACAAATAGCCGAACCGCTGGCGCTGTTTGGTGAGGATGATGACATGGATCCCCGTCCATCACGCAGCTATCAGGTGGCAAATGGTATCGCGGTCTTGCCGGTTTCCGGCACGCTGGTCAGTAAAACCCGTGCGCTTCAGCCTTATTCCGGCATGACGGGTTACAACGGGATCATTGCTCGCCTGCAGCAGGCAATCAGTGACCCCGGCGTTGACGGCATTCTTCTGGATATGGATACGCCGGGTGGAATGGTGTCCGGGGCGTTTGACTGCGCCGACATTATAGCCCGTATGCGCGATATCAAACCCATCTGGGCGCTGGCCAATGACATGAACTGCAGTGCAGGGCAGCTTATAGCCAGTTCGGCATCGCGACGGCTGGTCACACAAACGGCCAGAACCGGCTCCATTGGGGTCATGATGGCGCACAGCAACTATGGCGCTGCGCTCAAAACTAACGGCGTTGAGGTCACGCTGATTTACAGCGGCGATCGCAAGGTCGACGGCAACCCTTACGAAAAGCTTCCGAAAGATGTGCGTGCTGATTTCCAGACGCGTATCGATGCCACTCGTCAGATGTTTGCCGAAAAGGTTTCCGCTTATACCGGCATGTCTGTTCAGGACGTGCTGGACACCGAAGCGGCAGTATTCTCCGGCCAGGAGTCTTTGGATAACGGACTGGCGGATGAACTTGTTAACAATACCGATGCGCTCGGCGTGATGCGCGAAGCACTCGACAGACGCAAAAAAACAACCCTTTTCCAATATGACTACCGACACACGGACGGAGAACTTTTCTCCTGCGTAAAGCCCACGTTGGACGAGTGCCGACAGAAACGTGACGAGTGGCTGAAAAGGAAGGA
>OLRZ01001634.1_pt1 | contig 14648 bp, 13 predicted proteins | sample 1671931 | NCBI WGS metagenome assembly OLRZ01 (sample SAMEA3136627, study PRJEB25190) | human gut metagenome | reverse complement strand
CCGCTCGGCTTAGTCGCTCGCGCTGACAGCTCGGTTATTATATCGCAGTCCCGTCCTTCTGTCAATACCTTTTTCGAACTTTTTTTGACACTTTTTGAATCTTTTTCATCTCTTTTCGAATTTTGCCACCCTCAAAGCGTCATTTTTTCTTGCTGGCGCAAGAAAAAGCACGGGCTGAGCCGCCGCAACGTCTTTTGCACGGGCATGTCGAACGGCGGGGAGATGTGCTACCAGCTTGCGGCGCAGCGCCCCCGCCTGTTCGCGGCCGTGGCACCCGTATCGGGGCTGATGCTCGAATGGCTCTACAAGGCCGACACATCGGATGTGCCCGTGCCCCTGTTCGAAATACACGGCACGGCCGACCGCACGTCGGCGTGGGAGGGCGACCTCGACAATAAAGGCGGCTGGGGCGCCTACGTCGCCGTACCGATGGCCGTGCATTACTGGGCAGCCAAGAACAAATGCACCGGCATGCAGACGGACACGATTCCCGGGCGCACGCCGGAAAACGGCCGCAAGGTCATCGCCCACCGCTTCACGGGCGGCACGGGCGGCAGCGAAGTCTGGCTCTACGAGATCGTCGGCGGGAAACATTCGTGGGGCGAACAGGACATCGACACGGGCGAGGAGCTCTGGAAATTTTTCAGCAAGTTCGTGAAATAGACGGAACGGCAGCCGGCAGGCACTTCGGCCACCGACAAAAATGACAGCGATGAAACAGGCAAAAAAGATTGCGGAAGGCAGGAACTACACGGCGGCGGACATCGGCGACGCGGAGGATATAAAATCGTATTCGCTGATTCATGCCAAAACCGGGCAGGAAGTACGGGGCAAACTGTTCCTCAAAGAGCTGACGCGGGCGACCGGCACGGAAATATCGTTCAACAGCATCCCGCCCGGAAGCGGGCCCGGGTATTTCCACAAGCACGACAAAGACGAAGAAACGTACATAATACTCCGGGGTGCGGGCTACTGTCAGGTAGACGGCGACTGCTTTCCGGTCAAAGCGGGGAGCGTCATAAGGGTCGCGCCGGCAGGGGTAAGGGGCCTGTGCAACACCTCGCAGGAGGAGATGGTCTACCTATGCATCCAATCCCGGGAAAATTCACTGGAAAAACATACCTACGACGACGGCACACGGGTAGCGTGTACGCCCCTATGGAAAAAACGCTAAGTCGCAAATAAAAATGAAAGAATGTCTGACAAGCCCTCAGAATTGGCAATCGCCCCTGCCAGAGCTTGTTCAGACGGGGTAAAATCGTTAAAATCAGACTTGTCTGACAGCCTCTCCTGCCATGGGTGCAATACCGGCACATTCGGCGCCCGGTTCCGGGAAAGGCGGAGATAAACCGGCACCTCCCCGTCGCGGGCCGCACCCGCACAGCGCCAGCTCGTGAAGGTCAGCCCCGGTCGCCGGCACCCATTTTCAGTCGCCTCGTCACACCACACCTTTTTATAAAATATTCCCCTATAAACCAAACCGATAGCACGGGGGACAGGACTTCCGCACCGATGCTGAACATTATCTTTTTCAAATTGTTTCAACAATTGGAATAGTTTTGTATGGTTATATAACAAGGTTTATAAAAGGTGTCTTATGACAAGCGTAAAATTAAAGCTGCACAAAAACAAATTACTGAAAGACGGTACTTACCCGCTGGTTTTCCAGATCATCCACAACCGCCGCAAAAAAGTACTGTACACCAACTATAAAATCCGCGAATCCGATTTCGATCCCGTATCGGGAAAAGTCCGCGCGGACGACAGTCGGCAACTTTCGGATCGCAGCGCACAACGGATGAACCGCGCACTGAACAGGGAACGCAAAACGCTGCTGTCGAAAATCGCCTTCTACGAAGAGCACGGCATAGATTTCTGCGTGGAAGACCTGGACAACCGTTCGTCCCGACAGCACAACGTCCATCTGTTGCAATACATGAACAAGCAGATACGCGAAAAAATACTGGCCCGCAGAAACGGAACGGCAGCGGCATACAAAAGCACGCATTCATCGCTGCAGAAATACCTCGGGGGAAAGGATGTGCGGGCGAGCGAAATCAATCCGATGTTCGTCCGCAAATACGAAGAATTCCTCCGCAAACAACAGGTGTCGGACAACACGATTGCCTTTTATATGCGGAACCTGCGAACCATCTACAACAACATTCTCCAAGACGGCTTTCCGTCTGTCGGGGAATCGCCTTTCAAGGCGACACGCACCACGGTGCATAAAACCGTCAAGCGGGCCTTGTCGAAAAAAAACATGGTGCTTCTGGTGCACTGCACGTTCTCCCCCAGCGAACCACTTCTGGAGTTCGCACGGGATATTTTCCTCTTCAGTTTCTACACGCGCGGCATGTCGCTTGTGGACATCGTTTTTCTCAGGAAGGAACACATTTTCGACAATGCGATCCACTATGTCCGGCACAAAAGCAGCCAGCCGCTGCGCATCACGATCACGGAGCCGCTGGCGGCACTTATCGCCAAATACGACAACGATTCCCCCTATATTTTCCCCATTCTGCGCGATAACGCCCCGTTTTCGCATTACGACCAGTACCGCAGCGCACTGGCCCGGATCAACCGCAATCTGAAAAGAGTCGGCTTAAAACTCGGCCTGACCACACCCCTTACCACCTATGTGGCACGCCACACATGGGCGACCCTGGCAAAACAATGCGGCGCTCCGGTTGCAGTCATCAGCGAAGGGTTGGGACATGCCTCGGAGAAAATCACGCATATTTACCTGAAAGAATTCGACAGCGACGTACTGGATCGAATAAACGAAATTGTGACCCGTTTATAGCGAATTTCCAAGGGCCGGAAAAATTTTCCCCGATCGTTTTTATCAAAAAAACAGCCCGGTATTGCATATTTTCCAACAAAAACAGTTATATTTACTATTGTAAAATTACGTCCTCTATTTCCAATAGAGAAACACATAAGGTGATCTTTTAATTCTGTTCTTTTCACGGCGGAAGCTAAGCAATTCCCGCCCCTTTGCAGCACGGCCTGTCCGGGCCTTTTTGCGTCATTTTCCTGACCGAGACAAAGGTCGGGAGTGTTTTTGAAAATCCACTTATCCAAAACGCTCAAAAAGTTATTCTAATTAATCTTTTCCTCATCCAGCGGCATATTCCGCTGATTTTTCATTTTTTATGCGCTCGGCCAACACTCTCGGGGGACACCCGAAATGTGTTTTGCAATATTTGTTGAAGCTTGCCGGCGAAGAAAATTTGAATTCGTAGATCACGTCCTTTATCGTAACCGAAGGATAGCTGAGCATGGCCAGTATGCGGGCATTCTTCTGTTTGAGCAGCCAAGAGTAAACCGATTCACCGAACTCTTCCTTAAATTTCCGAGCCATGTCCGGCACGCTCATTCCCATCACCCGGGCCAGCTCCTCCCGGCTCGACACCTTGTCCTTGTGCTGCAGAACGGCCCCCTTGAAATCGACCCGCTGGCCCATAATCGGGTGCAAAAGCCTGACCATTTCGGTCTTGGTGTAAGCCGTGCGGAAGATGATGAACAACTCCTTCTCCTTTATTTCATGGAGATGCTTGCAGTTGATCCCCGACGAAAGATAAATCTCCAGCAATTTCAAAAACAAATCGAGCGGTTCGCGTACGGGCAAAGCCTTAAAACTGGGATCAAAATCGCCTACACTCTCCAGATAATGCGACAGCATATATTTGTCGCACAAGGAGATATTATTGTGGAAAAAGGTCAGGTCGAGGTAACGTCCGGGCCGGATGACCGTACCCACATAAAGCGATGAAATGGGAATGAAAACAAACTCTCCGGCCCGAACCGATATCGCGCATTCGTTATCTTTGACGATACTTACCTCCCCCTCCAGAATAAATATCAGATGATTGACTTTAACAGGCTCCTTCTGGTTGTTGAACCGTTTGCCTTCCGACATTTTCCCAAGCGTAAATCCCCCGAACGATTCGGTTTTGTAGTTCAGACACGAGGTGTGATCCGTTTTGTAATGCAACTGCATAATATTACCGTTTAAAAATAGCGTATTTCGCTGTGTCTGCCCGGCAAAAAAGGGTGCCACAGCGAGCATTATGTTTCACCATAATTTCACCGTTACAGCAATATAAAATACTGACAATAAAATAGAAACTAAATATATAGTGACACGCATGACGCAAGTTTAACATCGTGTGAATCGCCGTTTCCGGAAAGTGGGTTCCGAACGAATTATGTATCAATAATTCACAAGCAAAATCACACTTATTATCTCTATTGGAAATAGAGATTACAATAAAAACACACAATATGTTTTCGGATAAAATCGTCTGTGCCATCAGAGTTATGAATCTACTCGCCTACTCGCCACCAGGCCAAAGGAGTGCGCGGGGTATAGATGCGGGCTTCCTGAAGGAACTGCTCGGCGTGGAATACTCACTCTACAAATCCGTAATCAACACGCTCATCATCGGCAACATCTGTTACACCACGGCGCGCATGGTCTATCTCGGCAAAGGGGTCGAACGGGTGACTGTGTACGACCTGATGTACCTCTTCCACAAAGGGCTCCCCATGGGCGCCGCGACAGAGATCGACTGGAACAAAGGCGACTACCTGCACGACAGGCACTACGCGCGTCTGCGGCATCTGGAGACAGAAATCGAGGAAGAGCTCAGGCAGCGGCTGAAGAGCATGCACGTGCTGGCACTGCTCCACCCGGAAGCGGAAAACACGTCCGGGGAAGAAACGGGCCGCAGACCGGCCGACTCCCCCGGCGAAACGATCCGCGACCAGATTCCGGCACACGCGGACAGCCCACTGCCGGAACCCTCTTGAAAAAGATTCATTCCATTAACAAACAATATGTTTCACTAAAAGTCCCAAAATTCACTAAACCCCAATCTTATGAAGAAGAATTTTATCCTTGGATTAGCCGCAATAAGCATGCTGTCCTTTGCATCCTGCGAAACGGATCCCGCCGCCGAGAAAAACCCCGCAGACGACGTGGTAGAGGGCATCCCCACCACAGCCACGATCACGCTGACGAACGCTCCCTCGACGATGGCGACCGAAAACGGAACCCCGCCAGAATCAGATTTTGCGGAAGCCACCCTTTACGTATTTAACAACGCCGACGTACTGGAATCGATCGTACCGTTCTCGGTCGAAGACGTCGATGCAAAAAAAGTAACGTTCCAGACCACGACCGGCGCAAAACGCCTCTTCGTATGCGCCAACATGAACGACATACTTGCGAACTTCAATTTCAAGACGGTTACGACCGCTGCCACACCGACTGAGGTCACCAAGCTGGACGCATTCAAGAAAACACAGGCAGCCATAGCCGACTTTACGTCCATAACCGGCGCAGGCAAATTCTGGATGACGAACCTGGAAGCACAGCCGGCCCAGAAGACAGTAACCGCGAGCGGCGAGAACAAATTCACGGTCACCATCGGCCGCGCGTGTGCCAAAGTAAGGCTTAGCCTGGGTACAGGCGTGGTAGGAAGCGGAGGTACGCTGGACAACCTCAAGTTCAAGACCAAAAACAACCCCGACAAAATGTATCTGATGCCGGTTTATGAGGGCGCCAACTATACGGGCAAGCAACTGCTGACCCCGTATTATGGGGCGACCACGCAGGGAACCTACATCGACGGAAGCGCCCAGGTATCATTTTCGACGGAAGGCGGCATATCCTACCTCACCGAGAACAGTAACGCGACAATCTTGGCTGGCAAAGCATCCTACCTGGAGGTTGAAGGCATCTGGACGCCGAATGTGGATCAGATCTTGGATAAAGACGGCAATCCCGGCGCAGCATTGACAAACAACGACTTCTGGCGCGTCGCCCTAAAATCAGGAGGCGTAATCACGGGTTACAAGCCCGGCTGCTACAACGAACTTCCCTCAACGGGCCAGATCGGTTCAGGTAATGAAGCCATTAAATACACGGGCGGCAAGTGCTACTACGCGATTTACCTTCAGGATAAGAACGCAGGCTCCGACAAGGAACTTCCGCTGCGCTACACGGTCAAGCGCAACACGCTCTTCGACGTGGTTATCTCCAGCATCAGCGGCCCCGGTGCGAACGACCCCGGCGGCGTGGTACCCGATCCCACCAAACCCGTAGAAACGGTGGTAAGCATGGAAGTTAACATCACCATCGCACCTTGGACTATCGCTAACCTGTCGGCCGGTATTTAGTAATTCGCCCGGAACCTGCCCCGACCGGAGCAGGTTCCGGGCAAATTATTTATCGAATCGCATATTATGAAAAACATATTCAAATCAACCCTTTGCGTGCTCGCACTGTCGCTGGGGATGTTTTCCTGCAATACGGAAGATCCCGGAAGCGATACGGGCGGCGGCGAAGGCAAGGAAGGCCAGGTGGTAATCAACCTGGGCTTCGACAAGGCTCCATCGACACAGGCTTCCTACCCTACGTCCACGGCCAAGCCCACGACCTCGTGGACGGACAACATCAAAGACTTGCACATCCTCTTCGTGAGCACCGCGGACAACCGCGTAAAGGCGGCCCGCGAACTTCAATTGCCCCAGGACGGCACAACCGGCACCCATAATTTCGTACTCCAGAACATTCCGGCCAGTCCGGCGGGCGCCCATTACAACGTGTACGTAGTCGCCAACTCCGCGACCGGAAACAACATCGAACGCACCTGGGAACCGGCCGCCGCCGTAGGGTACGAGATCAGCACCCTGCTCATGAAACTCCAGGAGAAAACCCTCGGGGAGAAACCGGCTCCTCCGGCCGAGAATCCAGAGAAGGATTCCAAGGGGTACGAGGAACCCGCGGAGATATTCATAGGCGTCCTGCCCAACGTGGATATACTCGCAGACCAGAACAACACGCTCAGCACGATCACGCTGAAGCGCGCCGTGAGCATGATGCGCGTGCGTATCAACCAGAGCCTCTCGGGCAATGAGTCAGTCCAGTTCGACGTAGACGAGGCGAGTTTCCGTATCCGCCGCGTCGGCACGAGCGTCAACGTGCTCAGCACGGTCGGCTTCGCTTCGCCCAAGCGCGAACAGGCGGTACTCTATGTCAAAGGCAAGTTCAACGACGCGGATCCCGAAAGCGGTTACAGCACGGGAACCATACTCGACCCGACCAACAAGCTGACCCATTCGAGTGATCTTGAATGCGGTTTTCTTGATGATGTCTGCAATCTGATCGATAGACGCATCCGGATACTTGGATACGGTAGAACGTACAACACCAGGGCCGGAAACGCCTACGTTGATAACGCAGTCTGGTTCGCCGACACCGTGGAATGCACCAGCCATAAACGGATTGTCTTCCGGTGCATTGCAGAAAATAACCAGTTTAGACGGACCAACACACTGACGGTCTGCTGTCAGCTTTGCGGATTCCAGTACAATGTCACCCATGATGCGGACAGCGTCCATATTGATGCCGCTTCTGGTAGAACCAACATTGACAGAAGAGCAAAGCCTGGTGGTGACATCCAGAGCCTCCGGGATGGAGCGGATCAGTTCCAGATCACCGGCGCTGAATCCCTTGTGTACCAATGCAGAGTAACCGCCGACAAAGTTGACACCGCAGGTTTCAGCTGCTCTTTGCAGCGCTTTTGCGAATTTGACCGGACTGTCTTTCGGGCAGGCAGCAGCCAGCATTGCAATCGGTGTAACGGCAATTCGTTTGTTGATAATCGGAATGCCGTATTCTTTTTCAATTTTTTCGCCGGTCTCTACCAGTTTTTCTGCCTTTCGGGTGATTTTATCATAGACCTTGTCACACGCTTTGTTGATGTCAGGGTCAATACAGTCCAGCAGAGAAATACCCATGGTTGTGGTACGAATGTCCAGACATTCATCCTGGATCATTCGAATTGTTTCCAGGATATCTCCTGCGTTAAACATAGTACTATTCATAATTCTTCTCCTGCGTTTCAGTTATTAGATACGATTATTAGATACGATGCATTGCGTTGAAAATATCTTCGTGCATTGTGTGGATGGACAAGCCCAGTGTCTCGCCCAGTCCATTGAGTTCGTCGCTCAGCTGGGTGAAGTCAGTTGTCATTCCGGTGATATCTACCATCATAATCATAGCAAACATATCCTGAAGTACACTCTGTGTTACTTCCAGAACATTTGCTTCATACTTTGCGCATACGCCGCTTACCTTGTGCAGAATGCCTACGTTGTCCTTACCGATTACTGTGATTACAGCACGCATAATAAAATGATCCTCCAATTGATTTATTTGTGTATTTTAAGCTGTTTACTTTGCAAGCAGCTTTTTCATGCGGTCCATTGCTTCCTTTGTCTTGTCTCTGTCTCCGAATGCAGTCAGCCGGAACCAGCCTTCTCCGTTTTTGCCAAAGCCTTCGCCCGGTGTGCCGACAACAGCGGCTTCGTGGAGCAGATAGTCAAAGAATTCCCAGCTCTTCATGCCGTTCGGGCATTTCAGCCAGATATACGGGGAGTTTTTGCCGCCGGTGTATTCGATTCCCAGTTCTTCCATTGTCTTTGCAATGATTGCAGCATTTTCCTGGTAATACGCAATGTTCTTTCGAATCTGTTTCTGTCCTTCTTCTGTGAAAACAGCAGCAGCAGCGCACTGTACCGGATAAGAAACGCCGTTGAACTTGCTTCCCTGTCTTCTGCCCCAGATCTGTGCGATGCTGACATCTGTTCCGTCAGATGCAATTACGTGCAGAGCAGTCGGAATGATTGTGTAACCGCAGCGCATACCAGTAAAACCGGCAGTTTTGGACAGCGAGCACATTTCAATAGCGCATTCCTTTGCGCCTTCTACTTCATAAATGCTGTGCGGAACATCCGGATCAGTAATGAATGCCTCATATGCAGCATCGAAGATAATGATTGCTTTGTTTGCCTTTGCGTAAGCGATCCATTCTTTCAGCTGGTCTCTGGTATATGCAGAACCGGTCGGGTTGTTCGGCGAGCAGAGGTAGATCAGATCAGCGTGAACCTCCGGATTCGGCATTGCCGCAAAACCGTTGGACTCGTCAGAATCTGCATAAATCACAGTTCTGCCGTTCATCTTGTTTGAATCTACATAAACCGGATATGCCGGATCTGTAATCAGAACGATGTTATCATCACCGAAGATATCTACAATGTTGCCGCAGTCGCTTTTAGCGCCGTCATTGACACGGATCTCATCCAGTTCCAGAGAAACGCCGAACTTTTCATAGTATCCTGCAATTGCCTTTTTCAGGAAATCATAACCGGAACCGCTGTCCTCATAACCACGGAATGTCTCTTTAACTCCCATTTCGTCAGCGCCTTTTTTCATTGCCTCAACGCAGACCGGTGCAATTGGCAGCGTAACGTCACCGATACCCATACGGATCAGCGGTGCATCCGGATTCTCTGCCATGAAAGCATTGACTTTCTTGGCAATGTTGATGAACAGATAGTTCTTTTCCAGCTTCAGAAAATTTTCATTGATCGTTGGCATTTGACATACTCCTTTTCATATGGTAAAAATAAATAACAGATACAAAATTAAAGCTTGGGGTACTCCATTTTCCCCTCAAATACATAGGTAGCAGGACCGATCATGGTGACTGTTTCGTCTTCATGATAGATGATGCGCAGATCGCCGCCACGCAGATGTACCAGGATTTCTTCTTCCATCTTGCAATAACCGTTGAGAACTGCTGCAACAACAGTAGCGCAGGTGCCGGTTCCGCAGGCAAATGTCTCACCGCTGCCCCGTTCCCATACACGCATCTGCAGCGTGTGATCGTCGATTACACGTACAAATTCTGTGTTGACACGATCCGGGAAAAGTGGATGATGTTCAAAAGACGGTCCGATTTTTTCCAGGTCGAGAGAATCCACATCCGGCAGGAAAACAATTGCATGCGGGTTCCCCATCGAAACGCACGTCATAGCATATTCTTTTCCGTCAACAGTGACCGGCTGTGCAATGAATCGATCCAGATCGGAATTTACCGGGATATCTTTCGGGACAAGAATTGCTTTTCCCATGTCCACTTTTACGCTTTCGATCTTGTTGTCAGCACCGGGATACAGTGTCAGGTATTTGATGCCGGAATTGGTCTCCAGCGATATCTCGGTTTTATCAGTCATGCCCATATCATAGACATACTTGCCGATACATCTGGTGGCATTGCCGCACATCATTGCCTCAGAACCGTCTGCGTTGAAAATGCGCATCCGAAAGTCCGCAACCTCAGAAGGCAGAATAAGTACCAGACCATCCGAACCGATGCCGAATCGGACATCACTCAAAAAAATGGATAGCTTTTCGGGATCGGTAACGGTTTCCTGAAAACAGTTGATGTAAATGTAGTCGTTGCCAATGCCGTGCATCTTTGAAAAAGTCAGCATATGAATCCTCCCTACGCAAAAAAGCAGCCTTGTTTTCACAAGAAAATGCTCCTCAGACAAATATCACATTCTATTATACCGAAAAACCGAAAAAAAATCAAGCATATCCGGAAAAAATTTTCAAATTCGGTTTTTTTACGCTTTCCGGGCAGAAAAGCCTTGCAAAGCAAAAGAAATTGTGCTATAATAAAAAATGTGTAAATTTACGCAGGTTCTGTGAAGTTGTATTTCACAGCGTTCCTGTAATTTCAGCAATAGAAATGAGGGTCAAGATTGGATTTACAGATGATTGCCTATTTGGCAGAACTGGGAAAACTTCATTTTACAGAAGATGAAATGAAGCAGATGGCATCTGAAATGACAAGCATCATTGAAATCATGGACACTGTAAAGGAAATTGATATTCAGTATGATGCGTATGCCGACAATAAAAATGTTTATCTAAACGATTTGCGAGAGGACATCAAGGCGGATAGCTTCCCGACAGAAAAGATTCTGCAAAATGCTGTGAATGACGAGAATTGCTTTGTCGTTCCGAAGGTTGTAGAATAATTACTATAAAAAAAAGGAGGCATTCGTCTGCGGGCGAATGAGTAAAACATATGGATCTTACGCAACAAACTATCGGAAAACTGCGTCAGATGCTGGACAGAAAAGAAGTTTCTGCGCCGGAACTGACAAAGGCTTATCTGGATCGGATAGCAGCTTATGATAAAACGATTCAGAGTTATATTACTGTAACAGCAGAACGTGCCATGGCAGATGCAGATGCTGCGCAGAAAAAGATTGATGCCGGAAATGCAGGTGTACTTTGCGGCATCCCTATGGCAATCAAAGACAACATTTGTACAGACGGCATTAAAACCACCTGTGCCTCGAAGATGCTGGAAAACTTTATCCCGCCGTATAATGCAACGGTTATGGAAAAGCTGATGGCACAGAATGTGGTTATGCTCGGCAAGGCAAGCATGGATGAATTTGCAATGGGCGGTTCTACACAGACCTCTGCATTTGCAAAGACACGCAATCCGTTTAACACAGAGTGTGTACCGGGCGGTTCTTCCGGCGGTTCTGCGGCGAGCGTATCTGCATCTCTGGCTGCGGCTGCCCTTGGCTCTGATACCGGCGGTTCGATTCGTCAGCCGGCTGCATTTTGCGGTGTGACTGGTCTGAAACCGACATACGGCAGAGTTTCCCGTTATGGTCTGGTCGCATTTGCATCTTCCCTGGATCAGATCGGACCGATTGCCAAGAATGCACAGGATTGTGCATGGATTTTGAATGCGGTTGCAGGATTCGATCCGCATGACGGAACTTCATCCAAGCGTCCGGTAGAAGACTATACAGCAAAGCTGGGAAAAGATATCAAGGGACTGAAAATTGCGATCCCGAAGGAATTCTATACAGAGGGTATCGACGAAGATGTGCGGAACGCAGTAATGCAGGCAGCAAAGACCTATGAAAAGATGGGCGCTGAACTGGTAGAATGCAGTATGCCCAGCTTGAAATATGCAGTTGCTGCATATTATCTGATTGCATCCGCAGAGGCGTCTTCGAACCTGTCAAGATATGACGGCATCAAGTACGGTCACCGTAGCAAGGTCGGCGACACCTTCCAGGAACTGATCTGCAACTCCCGCAGTGAGGGATTCGGCAGCGAAGTAAAGCGCCGTATTCTTCTGGGCAACTATGCGCTTTCCAGCGGTTACTACGATGCTTATTATGGAAAGGCAATGGCACTGAAACAGCGCATTTCCGCAGAATATGCACACATTTTTGAAACCTGCGATGTGATTCTGACACCGACAACACCGTCTGTTGCTTATGGTGTACATGAGAATGTTTCCGACCCTGTCAAAATGTATCAGGCAGATATCTGCACCGTTACTGTCAACATCGCTTCCCTGCCGGCTATTTCTACACCGTGCGGCTACAATGCAGACGGTATGCCGATCGGTATGTCGATTGTCGGAAAGCAGTTTGACGAGGCAACGATTTTGCAGGTCGCTGATGCGTTCGAGCAGCAGTTCCAGACTGCTGTCCCGGTATTGAAATAAGGAGGTCAAAGTTACATCATGTCATCATATATTCCTGTTATTGGTCTTGAGATCCATGCAGAACTTTTGACAAAGTCTAAGGTTTTCTGTACTTGCAGCGCAGAATTTGGCGGAAGCCAGAATTCCCGCTGCTGCCCGGTATGCACGGGTATGCCCGGAACCCTGCCGGTTATCAATCAGACAGCGGTTGAATACGCTGTAAAAGCAGGTATGGCGCTTGGCTGCGATATCAGCAAGTTTTCTGTATTTGACCGAAAGAATTATTTCTATCCGGACTTGCCGAAAGCATATCAGATCTCTCAGCTGTATTATCCGCTGTGCTTAGAGGGTAAAGTTGCAATTGATACGCCGGATGGACAGAAATACATCCGCATCAACCATATTCACCTGGAGGAAGATGCTGGTAAGCTGGTGCACGATGATTTCAATGCAGTTTCTCTGGCAGACTATAACCGCTGCGGTATTCCCCTGGTGGAAATTGTAACGGAGCCGGACATCTCTTCTGCGGAAGAGGCAAAGGCATTTATTGAAAAAGTTATGCTGCTGCTGCAGTATGCAGGTGTCAGCGACTGTAAAATGGAGGAGGGTTCCCTTCGCTGTGACGTCAACGTATCTATCATGCGTCCTGGCGATAAGGAACTGGGAACACGTGCAGAGATCAAAAACATGAACTCTCTGAAGTCCATCACCCGTGCGATCAACTATGAGATCAAGCGTCAGTCCAGACTGCTGGATGCCGGGAAAAAGGTTGTTCAGGAAACACGCCGTTTTAATGAAAACAAGGGTGAGACTTCTTCTATGAGAAGTAAGGAAAATGCTCACGATTACCGCTATTTCCCGGAGCCGGATATTTTACAGGTAAACTTTACAGACGAAATGCTGGATTCCATTAAAAATATGCTGCCGGAACTGCCGTATAAACGGATGGAGCGGTATATGAAGGATTACGGTCTGTCCAAAACAGATGCACAGATTCTGATTAACCAGAAGAGCGTTTCTGATTTCTATGATGCGGCTGTTTCTGTTTATAATGCACCGAAGAGTATTGCAAACTTTATTATCGTGGAATTGCTGCGCCGTGTGAATCTGGGTGAAGTTTCTATGACAGCACTCCCCTTCTCGGCAGCGGAATTTGCAGAACTGGTGAAAATGTCGGATACAGAGCAGGTATCGAAGAACGATGCAAAGAAGATCCTCCGTCAAATGATCGAAACCGGAAAGGATGCAAAAACAATTGCAGAAGAATCCGGTATGCTTATTGTAAACGATACCAAGAAAGCAGAAGAAGTTATCGGAAAGATTCTGGCAGATAATACAGAGACAGTTGCCCAGTATCAGAGCGGCGAGAAAAAGGTATTCGGATTCTTGATGGGTCAGTGTACCAAATCCCTTCGTGGTGTCTGCACCCCGGGAGCAATTAAGGAATTGCTGGAGACAAAACTGGCTGAGGCAAAGCCGTCTTCTGACGATGAAATCAAAAATGCGAAAACCGATGCAACAGAAGAAACTCGTGAAGTAGACTGCACACCGTTCTCTAATCCGAATCAGTATGTTCCGGGAAGAAAAGACGGTGTAACACAGATCGGTACAGATCACCTTCTGCATGAGTTTGATTTTTCTGATGCGGCAGACCATGTCGGAGAAGAGATTTCGCTCCGTGCGTGTGTGCATAAAATTCGTCAGATGAGCGGATTTGCGTTTATTATTCTGCGTACCGGACGCTATCTGATCCAGTCGCTGTATGTTCCGGAACAGTGCAAGGATTCTATCACAGGACTGCGTGAGGGCAACTTTGTCTGGGTACGTGGTAAGGTGACAAAGAATGAAAAGGCAGTCGGCGGCGTAGAACTTCAGCTGTCTGAACTGGAAATGATTGCAAACTGCAATGAGGAATATCCGCTGAAGGTTTCCAACAAGAAACTGGGCTGTGCGTTGGATATCAATCTGGATAACCGTTCTGTAGCACTGCGTAACATCTATGAGCGTGCGATTTTCAAGATCCAGGAAGGCGTTGTCGGCGGTTTCCGGGAGTTCTTGATTGGACAGGGCTTTACAGAAATTCATACGCCGAAAATTGTTGCACAGGGCGCAGAAGGCGGCGCAAACATTTTCCATCTGGAATATTTTGATAAGCCTGCGTTCTTAAACCAGTCTCCGCAGTTCTATAAGCAGACTGCTGTGGCATTCTTCGATCGTGTTTTTGAGATTGCTCCGGTATATCGTGCAGAAAAGCAC
>OLRZ01001628.1_pt1 | contig 14712 bp, 14 predicted proteins | sample 1671931 | NCBI WGS metagenome assembly OLRZ01 (sample SAMEA3136627, study PRJEB25190) | human gut metagenome | reverse complement strand
ACAGTCTGTCCATCGCCCGCAGTGAGCTTATGTGTCCTCTGGACGCACTCTGCGCCGCGGCGGCGCGTGCGCTGCGCTGGGGCGGACGCTTCGCGCTCGTCCACAGGCCCGAGCGGCTATCCGACCTTTTCTGCACACTCCGCGCGCACGGGCTGGAGCCGAAGCGGCTGCGCTTCGTAGCCTCCTCGGCGGAAAACGCTCCCTTTTTGGCGCTTGTGGAGGCACGCCGCGGCGGGAACGCCAGTCTATCGGTCGAACCGATGTTATTCATCGGCTCAGCCGATTGGGATGAGGTCTACTTCCGGACATGAAAAACTTCACGCACGAGCACCGCCCCACGAGAAGGCGCAAAGGCCGATGCGTGAAGCATTGTGCATCCTTTCCGGCTGCCCCGCAGGGGCGAGGAAAGGGCACATATCTATTTTTGCTATGCTTTCGCAGAGCAAAAAGGACGCTCGGAGGAGCGTCCTTTTTGCTTGTTATTCCATCGTGTTGACCGCGCCGACGAACAGCGGCAGGCCGTCCGCGCCGGTGATGGCGAAGGCGAACGGTCGGTTCAAATTCATCTCCACGACCGGCAGGTCCTCCGGCATCGCCGAGGTCGCGTTCGCCATGATGGCGGTGAACGCCGCGGCCTCGCAGCCCTCCTCGTCGATCTTCACGCGGGCGGCGTGCTGCACCTGCGTGACCGCCGCCGGCTCGTCAAAATCCGCCAGCGGCGAGAAGTCCGCCCGGTCGGGATCAAATACATCGGTCACGCCGATGGATTCCATCGCTTTTGTCAGCTCTAAATCGGAGCTGACGTCAAACTTCGGCACGCTCCAGACGAGCTTCGCCGTCTGCGCCTCGTCGTTATCGTACACGTCGGTAAAAAGGTCGGCCAGCGCCGCTTCGCCGCGCAGCAGCGGCGTGAGCGCCGTGCCCTCGTCGGGCAGCAGGAAGATCATGCGCTCCCCGCCGCGGAAGGAAAGCTGCGCGACGGTGTAGCCCTCGCCGCGGACATAGCTTGCGCGGTCCTCCGTCTTGTGCATGAAGTCCGCGCGCTGCGCTGTGCCGTCGGCGGCGGTGAAGGTATCCTCGCTCGTGGCGCCGTCGTAAAATTCATCGCTCCAGCGGTCCTTGAAGTAGAGCGCGGAGAGCAGCAGCATCACGGTCTGCGGCTTCGTCTCAATGTTCTTCGCCGCGTCCGCGAGCAGGCCGCCGGTGTTGGTGTTCAGCCATGCCTGCACGGCTTTGTTGGTGTCGCCGGTGCCCATGGGGGCGCTGAACACGGAGGCGTAGTAGTCGTTCGCCAGCCGCTCCACGGTCTCGGTCTTGTAGACCTGTCCCTCGCTCAGCCAGAGGGAATTGGCGAGCAGCGTTTTGCTGTTGGCGCTGTCGGTGTAGAGCGAGCGCCAGATGGCGTTCGCCGTGGTGCGGACAGTCTCCTCATCCTCCGCGCCGAGCAGGTCGAGAAGCTGGGCACGCGTCTCGCCGTCCACCGTCTCGGTGAGCATGGAGAGGGCAAGGTAGAGGTTCGCGGGCGAGTAGACCACGTTCGCCGCCTCCTCGCCGCCGAGCAGCTTGGAGACCGTCCTGGTGCTGTAGCCGAGCAGCGCGGGCGTCATGGTCTTGTCCACGCCCTCGCCCCGCAGCGCCTTGACCGCGTCGGAATAGGCGCGGGAGCGGGCGTCAAAATCGTCCCACAGCTCCTCCTGCGCCTTGTGATAGGCCTCCTCGCCCATCTTGTCGTAGTCGAGCTTTTCGTAGGCGGCCCACAGCTCCTCCTCGCTCGGCTCGGCGGGCAGCTCCGGCAGCTTGACCTCCGCCAGCGCGTACTGGCTCAGCAGCTTCGCGCTCACATCGTCCGGCTGTCCCGGCTCGGGCTTCGTCCCGCCCTGCTCCGGCTCGATCCGCGCGCAGCCGACGAGCAGCAGCATACTCAGCAAAAGTGCCAGATACTTTTTCATGTCGTTGTACCTCCTTGGGCGTTGTATTCCTTTGGACGAGAGCGTTGAAAAAAAAGTTCCCATTTTCCGAAAAATGTTTTGCCGCGTCCCCTTTCACGCCCGTAGGCGCGAAATAAATGAAATCGTTTTTGCCGCGCTCGCGCGTATCCGCCACCCCCTGCATTTCGCGCCCACAGGCGCGAAACCAAATTAAGATCGTTTTTCTGGCGACATGCGCGTCAGAAAAACACCTCTCACGGAGCGAGTGTCGCAGCAGGTGCCTCGCGCCTGCGAGGCGCGGAGCGAAGTGCGGCTCCAAAAGGTATAAAAAATAAGGGCGCGCTCTGCACGCCCTTATTTTTTAGTACGCTACTCCCCAATAGATGTCCGTCGTGGCTTCCTTGCCGCAGAACACGCACTTGCCCTTTGTGCCGGACTGGCGCAGCGGCATACAGCGGGAGGAAACGCCCGCCTTTTCCTTCATGCCCAGCTCGCACTCGCGGCTGCCGCACCACTTCGTGCGCGCAAAGCCGCCGCGGCCGGAGGCCATTTCCTTGACCTCCTCCCAAGTGGACAGGTCGAAGGTGTTCTCCTCCAGATTCGCTCTCGCTCTTTCGAGCATATTGTCGTGGATGCGGTCAAGCAGTTCCTTGACCGCGCTCTCGAGCGTGTCGAGCGCGACAAAGGTCTTTTCCCCGTTGTCGCGGCGGACGATGCAGCACTGGCCGTTCTCGAGGTCGCGCGGGCCGATCTCGATGCGCAGCGGCACACCGCGCATTTCGTACTCGGCGCACTTCCAGCCCATGGACTGGTCGGAGTCGTCCAGCTTCGTGCGCACGTCGATGGCGAGCAGGCGGGCCTTGAGCTCCTTGGCCGCCTCGGCAACCTCGGGCTTCTTGTGCGCCGCGATGGGAATGACCACCGCCTGCACGGGCGCGATGCGCGGGGGCAGGACAAGGCCGTTGTTGTCGCCGTGGGTCATGATGACCGCGCCGATCATGCGCGTGGTGGAGCCCCAGGAGGTCTGGAACGGATACTGGAGCTTGTTGTCGCGGCCGGCGAAGGTCACGTCGTAGGCGCGGGAGAACTTATCGCCGAAGTAGTGGCTGGTCGCGCCCTGCAGCGCCTTGCGGTCCTTCATCATGCACTCGACGGTATAGGTCGCCTCGGCGCCCGCGAACTTCTCCTTCTCGGTCTTGCGACCGGGAACGACGGGAATGGCGAGGACGTTCTCAAAGAAGTCCGCATAGCACTTGAGCTGCTGCTCGGTCTCGGCCTGGGCCTCCTCGGCGGTCTCGTGGATGGTGTGGCCCTCCTGCCACCAGAACTCACGGCTGCGCAGGAACGGGCGCGTGGTCTTTTCCCAGCGGATGACAGAGCACCACTGGTTGTAGAGCATCGGGAGCTGGCGGTAGGTCTGGAGCACATTGTGCCAATGGTCGCAGAACATGGTCTCGGACGTGGGGCGGAACGCCAGGCGCTCCTCCAGCTTCTCGCTGCCGCCCATCGTCACCCATGCGACCTCGGGCGCAAAGCCGTTGACCAGCTCGCCCTCCTTCTTCAGCAGGCTCTCGGGGATCAGAACGGGCATCGCCACGTTCTCGTGGCCTGTCTTCTTGAACTCACCGTCCATGATGCGCTGGATATTCTCCCAGATCGCGTAGCCGTAGGGACGCAGGATCGTGAAGCCCTTGACGCTGGCGTACTCGACCAGCTCCGCCTTGCGGCAGATGTCGGTATACCATTGGGCGAAATCGTCCTCCATGTTGGTGATCTGTTCAACCTTCTTGTCCTGTGCCATGTTGTTTTCTCCTCTTTTTCTGCCGCCGGACGGCCAACAGGAACCGTTCCCTGCCGCGCGGCGGGTGTATTGACAAATATATATTCTACGGTGTTTCGCCCTGCTTGTCAAGCCTTGCGCACGGCAGCGGAAAGGCTCCGACCGCCGTCGGAGCCTTTTTCGGTATCGGTCAGATGCGCAGCAGCCGTCGGAGCGCGATGAGCGCGGCGAGCGTGACGCCGGCATAGCGCAGCAGGCTGCGCAGATCGTAGCGGACGGCGGCGAAGCCGGTCATCTCACCGGCGCGCACGGCGACATACGCCGTCTTGTCCTCCCGCTGCGACTTGGCAATGCGGATCTGCATATGGTCTCCCTCCTCTTTTCAGCCCTCCTTGGGCTTGCAGACATCGACCCAGCCGGAGAAGTTGGAGGAATAACGCTCCAGCTCCTCGCAGGTCATCTCGATGGCGCTGTTGCTGCTGCCCGCAGCGGGGAACACCGTCTCGAAGCGCTTGAGCGACACGTCGAGATAGGTTTTGACGTTCTCCGGCAGGGCGAACGAGCACACGCCGCCCGGGGCGTGACCGGTAAAGGCGCAGGCCTCGTCAAAGGTCAGCATTTTCGCTTTCTGATGAAACTGCGCCTTGTACTTCGCGTTGTCGATCTTCTGATCGCCCGCGACGACCACGATGATCGGCTCGTCGCCGAGCTTGAAGCTCATGGACTTGGCGATGCGCGCGCCCTCGACGCCGACGGCGATGGCCGCCAGCTCCACCGTGGCGCTGGAAACGTCGAACTCGCGGATACGGCCGGCGATGCCGAAGCCCTCAAAATAGGCTCTTACTTTTTCAATGGACATGGCTTTTCCTCTTTTCCTTCTCTCTGTCTATCGCACGTCGACGCGCTCCACGCCGACGCAAAGGCCGGTATCGCTGTCGAGCGAGAAAACCGCGCCTTGCAGCTTGCACGGGCCCTCGGGTGCGCGGTAGCGTCCCGCGAGGCCGCCCAAAAACGTCTCGACCGACTGCTGCGGCTCGATGCCGAGCACGCTGCGCACCGCGCCGGTCATGCCGAGGTCGGTGAGATAACCCGTTCCCTTGGGGAACACCTCCTCGTCGGCGGTCGGCACATGGGTGTGCGTGCCCCATAGGGCGCTCACGCGCCCGTCAAGATAGTACGCCAGCGCGAGCTTTTCGCTCGTGGCCTCGGCGTGGAAGTCGACGAGCGTGAAGGTCGGCTTCTCTCCCGCTTTCAGAAGCTCGTCCGCCGTGGTGAACGGATTCGAGGCGTGGAAGCTCAGGTCGCAGCGGCCGATGAGGTTCATCACCGCGATGCGCGCCGCGCCGCAGTCGTAGACCGCATAGCCGCGTCCCGGCACGCGGCTGCCGAGGTTCGCGGGGCGCAGGATATAGGGGCAGTCGTCGAGGTAATCGCGGATCTGCATTTTGCCGAAGGTGTGGTTGCCGAGCGTGATGACGTCCGCGCCCGCGGCGAAGATGTCGTCCGCGTCGTTCGGCGTCAGGCCGACCATCGCGGCGTTTTCGCCGTTGACGACTGTGAAATGGATGCTCTTGCGCTTCTTGAGGCTCCGCAGGCAGCGGCTCAGGTGCTTCACGCCGCACGCGCCCACCACGTCGCCCACCGCGAGGATGTTATAGATCATTCCGGCTTCTCCTCCGTCAGCGTGTCGTAAAAGGCAAAGGTCTCGGCGAAAAGAGTCTCGCCGTAGGCGTTCAGCTTCGCGCAGTAGTCCTCGTAGGCGGCGAGCAGCCTCTCGCCCTCCGCCGTCAGCGTCGCGCCGCCGCCGTTCCGCCCGCCTGTGGAGGACCGGAGCAGCTTGACACCCAGTCCCTCCTGCGCGGTGCGCAGGACCGTCCACGCCTTGGAGTAGGCCATGTTCATCGACATCGCCGCCGCGCGCAGCGAGTGCAGCTCGCGCACACGGCGCAGCAGCTCCGCCACGCCCGGACCGAAGCACTTCCGGTCGGTAAAAATCCGCACGGTCAGATTGGCGTGCAGGTCATTTCGCATCGTTCCGCCCTCCGTCTTTCGTTATCTCTTCCTATGATAACGACTTTATTTCCCTTTGTCAACGCGGAAAAACGGCGGAGAAACAGCCGCTGCCGGCTCCCGCTCCGCCGTATTCCTCACCGGAAGGTGTTGTAATGCGCGTTTTCGCCGTCGAGCAGAAAGCCGTCGGTGTCATGGACGCGGGCGTTTTCCAGCATGAGACGGTAACGCAGCTCGTTCGACATACCGCGCGCCGAGGCCGCGGTCTGCCCCGCGGGCGTGCCGGTGGGGTTGTTGTAGCTGCCGTGGAGCGTGGAGTTCGCCGTCGCATTCTTCGTGCCCGCGCGCTTATCCGCGCTCGTGTTGCCATAGCCGTTGCCATAGCGCACGACCGAATCGTTCTCCCGGCCGGTGTAGCGCGTGCCGGTCGCCGGGTCGGTCTTGAGCTCGCCGCCGACGTTGGAGCCGCTGTCGGTCTTGCCGGTCATGCCGCTCGTGGTACCGTTTTCCGCACCGTTGACATTTCCGTTCGCCGCGCCGTTGTTCTGATCCCCGCCGCAGGCGGTGAGGGAACAGAGCAGCAGCGCGGTCACGGCAAGGATCGCAAAATTTTGCTTCATTGTTTTTCTCCCCTTGTCTTTTTCCATGCAATACCCAACGGTAGTATTTCCGGCAAAAGCAAAATGCGGCACGGCAAAATCTGCAAAAAAAAGAAAGGCGCGAAGCTCGCGCCTTTCTTTGGGAAATTTTTCCTTACTTCGCGGCCTTGGCAGCCTTGAACGCCTCGATGAGCATCGGGGTGACCTTGAACAGGTCGCCGCAGATGCCGTAGTCGGCGATCTCGAAGATGGGAGCGGTATCGTTCTTGTTGACCGCGATGATGCACTCGGACTCGCTCATACCGGCCTTGTGCTGGATGGAGCCGGAGATACCGAGGGCAATGTAGACCTTCGGGTGAACGGTCTTGCCGGTCTGACCGACCTGATGGTCGGCAGTGAGCCAGCCGGAGTCGATGGCAACACGGCTGCCGCCGACGACGCCGCCGAGCACCTCAGCCAGCTCTTCCGCCAGCTTGATGCCGCCCTCGACGTCCTTGGAGATACCACGGCCGACGGAGACGATGTAATCGGCGCCGATCAGGTCAACGAGCTTCTTCGCGGCCTTGACGACCTCGACGACCTCGGTGTCCATATCGGCCTCGCTCAGGGTGAAGCTGGGCTTGGTGATCTTCACCGCGTCCGCCTTGGCCTGATCGAAGGGAGCCTTCTTCATCACGCCGGGGCGAACGGTCGCCATGGCGGGACGGAAGCGCGGGCAGATGATGGTGGCCATCAGGTTGCCGCCGAACGCCGGACGGGTCATCTTGAGGTCGCGGGACACGTCGTGGTCCTGACCCATGACCTTGGCGGTGTTCATCTTCTCGATCTTCTCCTCGGGCAGCGTGGAGGCGCTGCGCAGGAAGTCCTTGTAGATGGGCATATCGACGTCGAGGTGCGTGCAGTCGGCGCACAGACCGGTGTGCAGACGGGCCGCGCAGCGGGGACCGAGGTCACGGCCGATGTTGGTCGCGCCGATGAGGAATGCCTCGGGCTTCATCTCGGAGATGACGTCGCAGATGACCTTGGCATACGCGTCGGTCGTGTAGTTCTTGAGCAGAGGATGCTCGCAGACGATGACCTCGTCCGCGCCGTAGCCGCCGAGCTCCTTGGCGATGCCCTCGACGTTGTCGCCGAGCAGCAGACCGCAGAGGTTCACGCCCAGCTCGTCCGCCAGCTTGCGGCCCTCGGAGATCAGTTCAAAGGTGGTGGGCATCATCTTGCCCTGACGCTGCTCGCAGAAGACCCAAACGTTCTTGAAGGCAGCGAGATCCATGCTGTTATAATTCTCAACCATTGTCGTACTCTCCTTCCCTTAAATGATGTGTTTCTCAGACAGGATACCGGCGAGCTTCTCGCAGGTCTTCATGTCGTTGCCCTCGAGCATCTGGCCGGCGCCCTTCTGCGGGGGAGTGAAGGAGGTCAGGATGTTGGTGGGGCTGCCCTTGAGGCCGATGGTGGTGGCGTCGATCAGAGGATGATCCTTCAGGGCGTTGTAGTCCAGAACGGTCACGGGCTTGGAGTAGCACTCAAACACACCGGAAACGCTCATGTAGCGCGGGGTGTTCAGTTCCTTGATGCAGGTGATGAGGCAGGGGGTGTTGACCTTGATGGTCATGTAGCCGTCCTCGAGCATGCGCTTGATGGTCAGCGTGTCGCCGTCCTTCTGGATGTCGGCGGCGTAGGTGACCTGCGGGAGATGGAGCTTCTCCGCCATCTGGGGGCCGACCTGCGCGGTATCGCCGTCGATGGCCTGACGGCCGCAGAAGACGATGTCGTCCTTGTCGAGGCCGATGGTATCCACGGCGGCGGCGAGGATCTGGGAGGTGGCGTAAGTATCGGAGCCGCCGAACTCACGGGCGGAAACGAGATAGCCTTCGTCCGCGCCCATGGCGATCAGCTCGCGCAGCATGCCTTCTGCCGGCGGGGGACCCATGGTGACGACGAGGACCTTGCAGCCGGTGGCGTCCTTGATCTTGAGGGCGGCCTCGACGGCGTTCATATCATCGGGGTTGATGATGGTCTGCATGGAAGCGCGGTTCAGGGTACCATCGGGATTGACGGCGACCTTACCGGAGGTATCGGGGACCTGCTTAACGGAAACGATGATCTTCATTGTTTTGTTACCTCCTCTTTCTTAGTTCACGCCGAGATACTTGGCGACGACCATACGCTGGACCTCGGAAGTACCCTCATAGATCTCGGTGATCTTCGCGTCACGCATCATGCGCTCAACGGGGTACTCACGGGTGTAGCCGTAACCGCCGAAGAGCTGGACCGCGCGGCGGGTGACGTCGGAAGCGGTCTCCGCGGCGAAGAGCTTGGCCATGGCAGCGTCCATGGAGTAATCCTCATGGTTCTGCTTCTTGCAGGCAGCGGCGTAAACGAGGTACTGAGCAGCCTGGGTGCGGGTGTGCATATCGGCCAGCTGGAACTGGGTGTTCTGGAACTGGCTCAGGCGACGGCCGAACTGGACGCGCTCCTTGGTGTACTTGACCGCCTCGTTGATGGCGCCCTCGGCAAGACCCAGAGCCTGGGAAGCAATGCCGATACGGCCGCCGTCGAGGGTCTTCATAGCGATCTTGAAGCCCTCGCCTTCCTTACCGAGCAGGTTCTCCTTGGGAACGACGCAATCCTCGAAAACGAGGTCGCAGGTGGAGCTGCCGCGGATACCCATCTTCTTCTCGTGCTTGCCGGTGGAGAAGCCGGGGAAGGTGCTCTCGACGATGAAGGCGGAAATGCCGTGGTTGCCCTTGCTCTTGTCGGTCATGGCGAAGACGACGAAGGTGGAGGCAACGTTGCCGTTGGTGATGAAGCACTTGCTGCCGTTGAGGACGTAGTCGCCGTTCTCATTCTTGACAGCGATGGTCTGCTGGCCGGAAGCGTCCGTGCCGGCGCCGGGCTCGGTCAGACCGAACGCGCCGATCTTGCGGCCGGAGAGAAGGTCGGGCAGATACTTCATCTTCTGCTCCTCGGTGCCGTTCTCGAAGATCGGGGCGCAGCACAGGGAGGTATGAGCGGAAACGACGACCGCGGTAGTGCCGCAGACCTTCGCCAGCTCCTCAACGCACATGGCATAGCTCAGAACGTCGCCGCCCGCGCCGCCATACTGCTTGGGGAAGTAAATGCCCATCATGCCGAGCTTGGCCATCTTTTCGACGGTCTCCATGGGGAAGCGCTCTTCCTCATCGAGTTCTTCGGCTAAAGGCTTGACTTCGGTTTCTGCAAATTCGCGATACATTTTGCGAACCAGCAGATGCTCTTTGGACAGATGGAAATCCATAGTCTTTTTGCTCCTTCACTATAAATTATTTGGATTGTCTAATTTTTCACAAATCAGTCCCGTTCTTCTGTATTATAAGCTCTCGGCGCTCAATACGCAAGAAAAAGTCTCAAATCATTTCTCGATTTGAGACTTTCACCAAATATGCGGAAAAATTTTTGTCTCTTCTGCCCTTTTTATGAAGGAATCCTTTCATAATTGGAATTCTCTGCATTTTTCATTTTCATAGCAGGCGAAAACAGCACCGCCGAAGCGGCGCTTCGGCGGTGCTGTTTTCTCATTTGGCGTATTCGATGACCTTCGTCTCACGCAGCACATGGACCTTGATCTGACCGGGATACTCGAGCTCGCTCTCGATGCGCTTGGCCAGCTCGCGGGCGAGGATGACCATATCGTCCTCGCTCACCTGCTCGGGCTTGACCATCACGCGGACCTCGCGGCCCGCCTGAATGGCGTAGGAGGTCTCGACGCCGGGGTAGGAGCCGGTGATCTCCTCGAGCTTTTCGAGGCGCTTGATGTAGTTCTCGATGTTCTCATGAAGGGATATGCCCAGAGCTGGGGCATCACCGAAGTCCTGAAGGCTGAAGATCCCATAAAGTGGGTCGGGCTCATGAATCTGGCGCGCGCCGAAGCGGAGCACAACGTGATGACCGAAATCATCTGCGCCTGAACCACCTTCCTTCACCGGCTCGTATCCAATCGGGCCGGGGAAGGCTTCCATAAACCGCACGAGGAGGAATTCCCATGTCCAGAGAAAAGCAGACGCCCGCGCCCATCCGTTCCAGCGCGGCGGAGGTGTTGACCTATGTCGCCTCCACGGGCGACCCGCAGGGCAGCATCGAAATACGCTACGAGGACGAAAACATCTGGCTGACGCAAAAGACGATGGCGCAGCTGTATGACGTCAGTGTGCCTACCATCAATGAGCATATCAAGAAAATCTTTGCAGACAGCGAGCTGCAGGAGAGCTCAGTTATTCGGAAATTCCGAATAACTGCCTCTGACGGCAAAAGCTATTCCACCAACCATTACGCGCTTCAAATGATCATCGCGGTCGGCTTCAAGGTCAATTCCGAGCGCGCCGTTCAGTTCCGCAAATGGGTCAATCAGATCGCAACGCAGTACACCATTCGCGGCTGGGTCATGGACGACGAACGGCTCAAGCGGGGCACCTATCTGACCGACAAATACTTTGAGGAACAGCTGGAGCGCATCCGGGAGATCCGTGCCAGCGAGCGCAAGTTCTATCAGAAGATCACCGACCTGTATGCCACTGCTATCGACTACGACCGTACTTCCGCCGCCACGAAACGCTTCTATGCCACGGTGCAGAACAAGATGCACTTCGCCGTACACGGGCACACCGCCGCCGAGCTCATCATGGAGCGCGTCGACCACACGAAGGATCACATGGGTCTGACCACCTGGCAGGACGCGCCGGACGGCAAGATCAAAAAATCCGACGTGTCCATCGCCAAGAACTACCTCACCGAAGAGGAACTTGGGCAGCTGAACCGCATGGTCACCTCCTATCTGGACTTCGCCGAGAACATGGCCCAGCGCCACATTCCGCTGACCATGCAGGACTGGGAAACCCGCCTGAACCGCTTCATTGAAATGTTCGAATACGGTCTTCTCAGGGATGCGGGCAGGGTGTCTGCAGAAATCGCCCGGCTGCACGCGGAAACCGAGTTTGAAAAGTACCGCGTCATTCAGGACCGCGAGTTCCTGTCCGACTACGACAGGTTCCTCCTTGAGCTTGAGGAACACGCCGACGCGGCAAAGGCTGGACCGCAGGAGGAAAAGCCATGAAGCGAATGAAATGCTACATCTATACCCGCGTCTCCACCTCCATGCAGGTGGACGGCTACAGCCTGGACGCGCAGAAGGACAAGCTGCGCAAGTACGCGGAGTTCCAGAACATGCTCGTCGCCGGGGAATACTGCGACGAGGGCAAATCCGGCAAGAACATCGAGGGCCGCACGGAGTTTCTTCGCATGCTGCGGGACATCGAATCCGGCAAGGACGGCGTCTCCTTCGTGCTGGTGTTCAAGCTCTCCCGCTTCGGCCGCAACGCTGCCGACGTGCTGACCTCCCTGCAACGGATGCAGGACTTCGGCGTCAACCTCATCTGCGTGGAGGACGGCATTGATTTCTCCAAGGACAGCGGCAAGCTGATGATTTCCGTCCTTTCCGCCGTCGCCGAGATCGAGCGCGAGAATATCCTTGTCCAGACGATGGAGGACCGCAGGCAGAAGGCCCGCGAGGGCAAATGGAACGGCGGCTTCGCGCCCTACGGCTACAAGCTCGTGGACGGGCAGCTGCAGATTGCCGAGGAAGAGGCTGAGGTCATCCGCATCATCTATGACAAGTACATCCACACCACCATGGGCACCGCCAGAATCGCAAACTGGCTCAACGAGCACGGATACAGCAAGGTCTGCCGTCACAACAACAAGCGGGAAGCCTTCACGGGTTCCTTCCTCATCGGCGTGCTTGACAATCCAGTGTACTGCGGCAAGCTGGCGTACGGACGCAGACATAACGAGAAGATCCCCGGCACCCGCAACCAGTACCACATCGTCAAGCAGAAGGACTACGCGCTCTACGACGGCATCCACGAGCCCATCATCTCCGAGGAGGACTGGCAGCTCGCGCAGAAGCAGCGCCAGCAGACCAACAAGCGCCAGCTCAAGACGCACAGCCTCGACCACGAGCACGTCCTGTCCGGGCTGCTCAAGTGCCCCGTCTGCGGCGGCGGCATGTACGGCAACGTGAATCGCAAGAAGAAGGGCGACGGAACCTATTACCGCGACTACTTCTACTACGCCTGCAAGCACCGCCTGCATGTGGACGGCAAGCGCTGCGACTATCACCACCAGTGGGGCGAGGAAATCATCGACGGCGCGGTGGAGGAAATCATCCACAAGCTGGTCAACACGCCCGCCTTTGAGCAGGGCATCCGGGAGAAGATCGGCGGCAAGCTGGACACCGCCGAGCTCGACACGGAGATGGAGACCCTGCGCAAGCAGCTCCGCCAGCTCACGGGCACCAAGGACAGGCTGGGCGAGCAGATCGACGCGCTTGATTTCGACGACCCGCATTACACCCGCAAGGCGCAGGACCTGCAGGAGCGGCAGAACAGGGTCTACGACCAGATCGCCTCCATCGAGGTCAGCATCGCCGAGGTGCAGACCCGCATGGACAACATCCGCCAGCGCCAGATTTCCACCGACAACGTCTATCAGTTCCTGCTCTACTTCGACAAGCTGTACGACCAGTTCACCGATCTGGAGAAAAAGACCTTCATGAACAGCTTCATCGAGCGCGTGGAGATTTACCCAGAGCGCCAGAGCGACGGACGCATCGTGAAGCGCATCGAGTTCCGTTTTCCCGTGTATTTTAACGGTTCGGAAATCACGGGACTTGGTTGGGACAAAACGGATATGTCGGAGAATGTGATGGTATTGGCTAAACTGTAAGTGTACATAAGGATAACGAGAATACAAATATGAGGGAAAAAGCAGTGAACAACGAAATGAAAGCCCACAGCAAATCATTAGCGGAAGCGGCGCAGAGGCCGGAAGATTTGCCGATCCCGGAAAAGAGTATCAGGCAGATCGAAAGCGAGCAGAAGAAACGATTGAGCGGAAAGTAAAAGTGAAAAATCCTCTTGAAATGGCAGCATAAAAATAAGCAGAGAACGTCGAAAAACGATGGCTCTCTGCTTATTTTGTTATTCCAGCCCTTTCAGCCTCTCCACTGACATCACATGCAGCCCCAGCAGCTCCCTGTCGTTAAAAGAATACAGCTCGATGAGCTTGCCGATCTGCTGATTATAATAGTACAGCTCGCAGGGCGTGTGGAGATTCACGTTCAGTTTCAGGAAAACGAAGTATTCGCTGGAAACGTCGAGGATGCGGATGTCAAACAACGTGTGCTCCAGCGTGGCAATCTGCGCGAAAATGTCGGGCAGGACGGCGGGCGCTTCGAGGGGAGTGCCGTTTCCATCCGTGACGGCAACGGAAACGAGGCGGTTGAGAACTTTGTTCTGCGCACGGTCGATATAGGCGTCAAAGCATTCGCTGGGGACGTAGTAGACGGTGGCTTCGTCAGCGGTGAAAGGGTCGCAGGAATGGATGCGGCGTTTGCTGGCGAGCAGGTAGTTCACGGGTTCTTCGACGTCGGATGAATCATAATGGCGGGGCGTCTGCACCTGTACCTGCACGAGGGCTTCCGAAAGGTCGAAGTCGTCTTCGTGGAAGGAAAGAAGGTCGCTAACGGCTACAAAAATCAGCCCAAGAAAGAGCAGAAGGATAAGGAAAATAGAAATTCGGTGAGGATTGGACATATACACCTCCGATGAAACAGATTGGCGATATGCTCTATGATAGCATAGATGCTGGGAAAATGCAAATAAACCGAGGTCACTGCCGCCCAAATCGACAGTGACCTCGGTCTTTTATTTTCCCTTACTTCTTAAAATTCTCCCACCGCTCACGGAAATAGTGCGCCGCCATCTTGGGCTTGCGGTCGCGGGTGAAAAGTCCCTTGCGGTTGCCGCCAGCGCGCATCGGGCCTTGCTGCGTGCCGAAATCCGCGAAGTTCCACGGCGTTTCGCCGACGACGAAGGGACGCTCGTCCAGGCAGGCGTTGATGGTCTTGTAGTAATCCACCTGGAATTCCTCGGTGAACATCTCTGTGCCGTGCATCCCCGCGATGGTGTCCGCGCCATACTCCGAGAGGATGGTGGGCTTGTTGACCGTCGCCCAGTAATCCATCTCCATGCGCATGGCGAAAGCCGCGGCTTCCAAATCGCCGGAAAGGTTGTACCAGCCGTAATAGCGATTGATGCACACAACATCCATCGACGGAATGGTGATGTCACGCGTGTAGTCGTTCTGGCAGCCGACGAGCGTCACCGGGCGGTTCTGCGGGTCAAGCTGATGCGCCAAGAGGTACAGCGGATGCCAATAGTCGTAGGCGGACTGCGGATGCGCATCCGTGTTCGGCTCGTTGCCCAAGCTCCACAGGACGATGCAGGGGTGATTCTTGTCGCGGGCAATCATGTCCGTCAGCACCTGGGCGTGATAATCGGCGGGCGCCCAGCGATAG
>OLRZ01001598.1_pt1 | contig 14880 bp, 10 predicted proteins | sample 1671931 | NCBI WGS metagenome assembly OLRZ01 (sample SAMEA3136627, study PRJEB25190) | human gut metagenome | reverse complement strand
GAGCAGGGATTTGGCGGTCGCATTCCTTAGTATATTTGCCACCTCGTTCATCTCAACCATAAATGTACTCTGGCCGCTTGCAAGGTCGTCAGATGCGCCGACTCGTGTGAAGATACGGTCTACAATACCGATATTTGCAGTTTGTGCAGGTACATAGCTTCCAATCTGTGCCATGAGAACGATAAGTGCTGTCTGTCTCATGTAGGTGGATTTACCGGCCATGTTTGGCCCTGTGATGATTGAGATTCTGTTTTTGTGCTGATCCAGATATGTATCGTTTTCTATAAACATGTCATTTGTAATCATTTTTTCAACTACAGGATGACGTCCGTTTTTTATGTCGATTATTCCGCTTTCATTTATCTTTGGCTTGCAGTAATTATTCTGGCTGGCAACAAGCGCAAGCGAAGCAAAAACATCAATCTGTGCTATAGCTCTGGCTGTTTTCTGAATCCTTGAAACATTGCAGGAAATCTGTTTCCTTACATCACGAAACAGCTCATACTCAAGTGATGTGAGCCTGTCTTCAGCTCCAAGAATGGTATCCTCAAGCTCTTTAAGCTCCGGTGTGATGTAGCGCTCGGCGTTCGTCAGCGTCTGTTTTCTGGTATAGTAATCCGGTACAAGGTCTTTAAACGAGTTCGTAACTTCCAGATAATAGCCAAATACCTTGTTGTACTTGACCTTCATGTTTTTGATACCGGTTTTCTCCCGCTCACTCGCCTCAAGTTCACTCAGCCACTGCTTTCCTTCTGTCTTTGCATGGCGGTAATTATCGACCATCTCGTTGTAGCCGTCTTTGATCATACCGCCGTCGCGCATCAGATACGGCGGATCATCGACGATAGCTGCATCGACAAGCTGATAGAGATCCTCGAGCGGGTCCAGATCCTCCTGAACCTGCGCCAGTGCGCCGCCCTCAAACGAATTTAAAAGCTGTTTGATGTAAGGCAGCATCTGCAGCGATGATTTAAAGGCGATCAGGTCACGGTTTAGCCACTTTATCGACAGTCTGAGACGTTAGAGTTTTTAGTTTCTCTAACGTCTTTTTCTTTTATCTTGCCAAATATATTTGATATATAATTGCAAAAATTTCTCTTGTGGCAAACGGCATATATCCGTTCCAAGGGGTTTTACTCGGATATCTAAGCGGCTTAAAGCCGTTTTGCTTTGCAAACTCACTTGCCCTACATTCGTGAAAATCATTAGTAATAATTGTGATTTTCTTTGATTTTATCCCGTTTTTTTCAATAATTTCTTTTGAATATTTAAAGTTTTCTCTTGTTGAGGTTGATTTATCTTCAATCAAAAGTCTGCTTTTGTCTATTCCCATTTCGGTAAGGCAATTAAACATACACTTCGCTTCGCTGATGTTTTCGCCGTTTCCCTGCCCACCGCTTAAAACTGCAATTGCATTTGGGTTTTCATTAAGATATTTATAAGCGGCATTAATTCTGCCTTTTAAAAATATTCCGGGTTTATCACCGTTTACAACGCAGCCTAAAACTATCGCAACGTCACTTTTTTCTTCGCTTTTAAAGCTACGGGATAAGATATTATGAAATGTGGTGCCGCCGATAATTATGCATATAAAAAGAACAAAAGATATTATTTTCAGTGCGATTTTGCCGACTTTTTTCTTATTTATACTTTTTATAAGCAAATTGATTTTATTGAAAAATATAATATAAATCAGCAGTATAAAATCAAAGCCTAAGCCTGCGATTATGCCTAAATTGTATTCGCCTACGGTGATAACAGGCCCTATATAAAGCAAAAATATTATTACAAAAAGAACAGATAACAGTATCCTGATGATTTTGTTTTTCATAAAAATACCCCTTTCTTATGATATCGTATCATATTTGAAAGGGGCATTTGTGAACTTAAAGTAAAATTAGTAGGAAAGGGAGCTGTTACCGATAAATTCACGCTCAAATGCGTCGCTCGGTATCATTTTATCGTCAAGCGGCTCTACCTCATCAAGTGCATTAACAATGTCTTTAATATCACCGAATTTTTGCGAAAGAGCGCTTAAATCATTATAAAGATAATTTTTATACACGCAAGGCTCGTATTCAATAAATGTGTCTATGTTGAAATGCGACCTGTTTTTATACGGCATAATAAATTGGTTTTCGCCTCGTTGAACTTTTGGGAAAAGACGTATAGTTTCTTCGTATGTGCGCCCTCTGTAAAGCTTATCCCTAATCATTCTGCGGCAAAGCCTGATTTTGCACGGGTGCAGCTTATCACCGTTTGAATCTATAACCCTTGTTCTTACGCTTACGTAAATTCTGTTTGTTACATCATCGTTTTCGCCCATAATAACAGGGTTGAGAGCGTGTATTCCCTCAATTATAACGAATCCGCCGTTTCTTGAAAGCTTTGTGTTGCTCAGAGTTCTTGTATTCGTTAAAAAATCATAATTAGGCAAATAAATTTCGCCGCCGTTTAAAAGCGTATCAATATCTTTGTTTAGATATTCAGCGTCTACTCTGTCGGGTGCTTCAAGGTCAATTTTATTTAGCTTTTTAAGCGCACGTTCCTCATCGGTAAAGTTTTTAAAATATTTATCCATAGATATGTAGCAAACATCGGCACCGTTTTTTCTCAATGCCTTTGCAAGCTTAATTGCCGTTGTTGTTTTGCTGCTTCCTGACGGGCCGGATATTAAAATTATAGGTCTTGTGTCTTGAAGCGGTAAAATTCTTTTTGCACATTCGTCTATTTGGTTTAATATTTTATTTTCGCTCGACAGTAAAAAATCATCTGTGTTTTTTAGTTTTTCGTTTATTTTGCTTGTGTATATTACCATAGTTTCACCGTCAGTCTTGTTTATATTTTTCGATTAAGGCTGTAATTTGGTCAGTCAGCTTGCCCAATTCCTTGTTAGGACATCCCCTCGAAGCTTCAATAACAGACATAAGATTTTGACCTGCAAGATAAAGCCTGTCATAAACCGTATTATTGCGCTCAATTTTATGCAGCTTTTTGTCATAAAGCTTGCGAGGTCCGATATCAACCTGCCTTACAACGTCGCCAAGCTCAAAGCCATCGCCGGAGTAAGGTGCAAGAGCCGATATTTCAAGCTCGTTTTCAATCGATTTTGCAAATTCGTCGCAAACGGTATCGTGACCGTGATTTACAAAAACAACCTTTGGCTTTTGCGGTATGCTTGCAAGCCAGGAAAGGAGCATATTTTTGTCTGCGTGGCCGCTTATGCCCTGCATTTTTTCAATATTTGCGTTGATTTGCACTTCTTCGCCGAAAAGATTAACCTTATTGGCACCTTCAATAATCTTTCTGCCAAGTGTTCCTTCGGCTTGATATCCTACGAATAAAACAGTACATTCCTCTCGCCATAAATTATGCTTTAAATGGTGCCTGATTCGTCCTGCTTCGCACATTCCGCTTGCAGATAGGATAATTTTCGGTGTCGGGTCGTCGTTTATCATTCTTGATTCGTCGCTTGTTACGGCAAGCTTAAGATTGTCAAATTTAATAGGATTAATGCCGTTGTTGATAAGTTCAAGCGTGTCGGCGTCAAAATATCTTCTTAAATTTTTATCGTCATAAATTTCCGTTGCCTCAACAGCCAGCGGACTGTCCACCCAAACAGGGAAGTTTGCATGATTTTTAATAAGCCCCTTTTCTTTGATTATTCTTATTAAATAAAGAAGCTCCTGTGTTCTGCCGACTGCAAATGAAGGAATAATAACGTTTCCGCCACGGTCAAGTGTGGATTGAATAATTCCTGTAAGCTGCAAAACATAATCGGGTCTGTCGCCGTGAAGCCTGTTGCCGTAGGTGGACTCGATAATGACGTAATCTGCCTTTTCTACGGGCGGTTTTTGAGGATTTTTTATAAGCGGTCGGTTGATATTTCCTATATCTCCGGAAAAAAGAATGGTTTTTGTAATTCCGTTTTCCGTCACTTTAATTTCTATTGACGCACTGCCCAAAAGATGACCCGCATCAATAAATTTAATTTCTATTCCGTCAAAAATTTGGTAGCTCTCGTCATATTCGCACGGAGTAAAATATTTGAGTGCATTTTGTACGTCTTGCGTGGTATAAAGCGGCTCAATCGGTTCTTTACCGCTTCGCTTGTTTTTTCTGTTCTTCCATTCTGCCTCAAATTCCTGAATGTGCGCCGAGTCCATAAGCATAATTCTGCATAGTCTGTCAGTCGCACTTGTTGTATAAATCGGCACAGAAAAGCCGTTAGCTGACACATAAGGAATATGACCTGAGTGGTCAATATGAGCATGGGTTAAAAGCATAGCGTCAATGTCATTAGGCGATACGGGAAGTTCAACATTTTCGTAAACGTTTTCGCCCTGCTCCATACCGCAGTCTATCATTATTTTTTTGCCGCAGGCATAAAGAATGGTGCAAGAACCTGTCACCTCGTGTGCTGCGCCTACAAAATACAGTTTCATAAATTTACCCCCTTTTTCTAAAACTGTTTTAAAATTATATTGCTGTCATTTGGCTTAATATCGCTTATCTCAAATGAATTTAATATAAGCGACGTTGCATTTTTCAGCTTTTTTTCATCATTTGAATAAAGTGTCATAACAGTATCGTTTTTGTTTATGTAATCACCTTTTTGACACTTGAAAAGTATTCCTGCCAGTGGGTCGATATTGTCCGTTTTCACATTCCTGCCTGCGCCTAAGATAACACAAACATTGCCGATTTTTTGAGCGTCGATTTTTGAAATATAGCCTTGCTTTTTCGCCTTAATTTCAGCTTTATATTTATCAAAACCAAATTTATTTTCATCTTCAATATAGCCCACGTCGCCGCCCTGAGATTTAACCATTTGTTTCAGCTTGTCAAGCGCCTTGCCTGAATTAATCATTTCTTTTGCAATGATTTCAGCCTCTTTTAAATCAATTTCTTTGGTAAGACTTATCATATTTGCAGCAAGTGCTATGCAAAGCTCGGTTAAATGCAAAATATTCTCGCCTTTAAGTATTTTTACCGCTTCCGCCACTTCTAAGCTGTTGCCGACTGCATAGCCTAAAGGTGAACTCATATCGGTGATAAGCGCTTTTACATTTCTGTCGCAATGCCTGCCTATGCTTACCATTTCGCTTGCAAGGAGAGTTGCATTTTGAATATCTTTCATAAACGCACCTTCGCCGCATTTAACGTCAAGAACTATATTTTTAGCCCCTGCGGCAAGCTTTTTGCTCATAATTGACGATGCAATCAGCGGCATACAGTCAACCGTGGCGGTAACGTCCCTCAAAGCGTATAATTTTTTGTCACACGGCGCCATATTGCCTGTTTGACCTGCAACGACTAAGCCTATATCCCTTGCCTGTTTTTTGAAATTTTCAGGACTCATAGCGGTGCAAAAACCGGGGATGGCCTCAAGTTTATCAATCGTGCCGCCCGTGAAGCCTAAGCCTCTGCCGCTCATTTTTGCAACAGTACAGCCTGCCGCTGCCGCAATCGGTGCAACAACAAGAGTAGTTTTGTCGCCCACTCCGCCGGAGGAATGTTTGTCAACAGTCGAGTTTTTAAATTCGCTTAAATCAAGCATATCGCCGCTTTTCGCCATTGCAAGTGTAAGTGCGGCAGTTTCCTCATTTGTCATTTTGTTAAAATATATTGCCATTGCAAGAGCCGATGCCTGATAATCGGGGATATCGCCGTTTGTATATTCTTTTACAAAAAAATCAATTTCCTCTTTTGTAAGCGCCAAGCCTTGCTTTTTATGCTCAATAATATCTGCCATTCGCATAATGTAACGCCTTCTTTATTTGTCTAATTTGAATGAATAGGGGAGAAGCTCACCTAAAGTGAAACTCTTAATTTCTTTCCCATTTTCTAATATAATCACAAAATCCTTGCCGCAAAATTCGCTCATAACCTGCCTGCAAGCACCGCAGGGAAAGCAAAAGTCATCGCTTGAACCCGAAATTGCGATTTTTTCAAATTCCTTTTCGCCCTCGCTTATTGCTTTGAAAAAAGCCACTCTCTCGGCGCATACAGTTAATGGATATGATGAATTTTCAATATTTGCACCTACATATATTTTGCCGTCTTTGGTTAAAAGAGCCGCACCGACCTTAAATTTTGAATAAGGGGAATAGCTTTTTTGCTTTGCATTTTCTGCAAGATACATTAATTCTCTGTTTTCCATATTCTTACCCTTTTACTTTATTAAATCTATTACATTTTCGCCTTCAAGCTGTTCATTAATGCCGAAAAGTGAAAGTGCCGTGTTGCAAACAACGCCGAAGCCGTCAACGGTTTTTAAATTTATGTTTTTGAGCGATTTTGAATATATGATAAGCGGCACATATTCCCTTGTGTGGTCCGTTCCTTTATATCCGGGGTCACAGCCGTGGTCTGCCGTTATCATTAAAAAGTCATCATCATTAAGATTTGCGCAAAGCTCAGGTAAACATTCGTCAAATTCGCTTATGGCTCTTGCGTAGCCGTCAATATCTCTTCTGTGGCCGTAAAGCATATCGCAGTCAACAAGATTTGTATAGCAAAGACCGTCGAAATCTCTTTTTGAAATTTCAAGTGTTTTTGCAATGCCTTGCGTATTCCCCGTTGTGAAATAATGCTCGCTCATTCCTCTGTGCGCAAAAATGTCGTAAATCTTGCCCACTGCAATGGTATCCTTGCCGTGCCTTTTTAGTACGTCAAGCAACGTGTCACCCGGTGGTTCGAGTGAAAAATCATGACGTCTCGGAGTTCTAATGAAATTGCCGTTTCCATCCTTGATAAACGGCCGTGCAATAACTCTGCCTACTGCGTATTTGCCAACGAGTATTTTTCTTGCGATTTTGCAATAATTATATAATTCCTCATCGCTTACTATATCCTCGCAAGCCGCAATTTGAAATACACTGTCAGCCGAGGTGTAAACAATTAAAGCGCCTGTTTTGATATGCTCGTCGCCGTAATCCTTGATTACCTGAGTGCCGGAATACGGCTTATTTACAATAACTTTTCTGCCGCATTGCTTTTCAAATTCATCAATAACCTCACTCGGAAAGCCGTTTGGAAATGTAGGCAAAGGCTTTTTTGAAACTATACCTGCCATTTCCCAATGACCCGTTGTGGTGTCTTTACCGATTGAAAGTTCTCTAAGCCTGCCGTATGATGCGTTGTGCTTTTCCAAACTGTCAAGCCCAACTCCGTCAATAGCAAGAAGCCCCATTTTTTTCATATTCGGCGTGTTAAAATAAACAGATTTTGATATTGTTTTTATAGTGCTTGCGCCTTCGTCCCCAAAAGCCGTTGCGTCGGGAGCAGCACCTACGCCAAAAGAGTCAAGTACAACTATAAAACCACGCATTGTTATCCTTCTTTCATAATTTTAACAAGTCTGCTTGTGCCGAGCCTGTCAGCGCCTAATGAAATAAACTTTTCACCGTCGCTAAATGATTTTATTCCGCCTGCCGCCTTTATTTTTTTGCCGTTAATATGCTCTTTCATAAGCTTTATATCATCAAAGGTTGCACCTGATGTGGAAAATCCAGTTGATGTTTTGATGAAATCCGCATTCGATTGTGAAACTATTTCGCACATTTTGATTTTTTCGTCGTCGCTTAATAAACAGGTTTCAATAATCACTTTTAAAATCCTGCCGTCGCACGCTTTTTTAATCTCATTTATTTCATTTAGCAATTCATCATATTTTTTGTCCTTTAAAAAACCGATGTTAATTACCATATCAATTTCGTCTGCACCGTTTTTAACGGCATCGCTTGCTTCAAAGCATTTGACTTCGGTTGTGCTATATCCGTTTGGAAAGCCTATAACTGTGCATATTTTTATTTTATCGCCGGTATAAGCCTTTGCTGCTTTGACAAATGACGGCGGAATACAAACGCTTGCACAGCCGTATTTTATGCCGTCAATGCAAATTTGCTTTATTTCCTCCCACGTTGCGCCTTGCGCCAATAAGGTGTGGTCAACGTACGATAATATTTCATTTTTATTCATCGGTATAACTCCTTTTTTCAAATTTTACGTAAAATTTCCCTAACTTAATTATATCACTTTGCCTTCTCATTTCAATAACTAAAAATAAACATTTCCTTAACTTTTCGACATATAAATAAAATTGACATAAGCATTTTATTACAAAATCAGCGTATTGTTGCAAATAAGCTTAAAATATGTTAAAATTAATAAGTATGTAATTTTATATTTTTAATATAGATTTCATTTGGAGGTAAAAATGGGTATATCTGCAAAAATACAAAGAATTATAAAAAAAATACTCAAATATATTTCTCGTATGTTTTCCAAAACGCCGAAAAGAAAGTTTTATTTCGGTATGTTTTATAAGCATTGCAAGGTTAAGGATAATGTCATTTTGGTTGAGTCGTTTCACGGTTCAAATATTTCTGACTCTACCCTTGCGCTTGTTCGCCAAATTCTTAAATCCTACCCCGGAAAATACAAAATATATTACGGCACGGAAAATAAGAAAAAGCACGCCGAGTTTATAAAAGAAATCGGGCTTGACGTTAAGCTTATTGATGTAACGACATTTAAGTATACAAAAATTCTTGCAAGCGCAAAGTATCTTATCAATAACAGCTCATTTCCGGTTTATTTCGTTAAAAAGCCGGAGCAGGTTTATATTCAAACTTGGCACGGCACTCCGCTTAAAACGCTCGGTAAAAAAATGCGCCTCGGCATTGAGTCAATGTACAATGTTCAGCACAATTTCCTGCAGGCTGACTATATAACTTTCCCCAACGATTTCACCCGTGATGTTATGATGGAGGATTATAATCTTAACGACCTTTATACAGGCAAGGTTGTTATGGCAGGCTATCCGAGAAATGAAATATTCTTTAAAAAAGAAGAGGGAGAGGCACTTAAAGCAGAACTTGGCTTAGCGGGAAAGACCGTTTATGCTTATATGCCGACTTGGAGAGGCACAAGCAACCACGATATCAACACCGCTTCGTATGAAAGCAAGGTTAAGGAAATATTTAAGGTTATTGATAATAAACTTAGTGATGACCAAGTTTTCTTTGTCAATTTCCATCCGATTTTGAAGGATTCAATTTCGCTTAGCAATTATAAGCATATCAAGCCTTTCCCAAAGGGTGTTGATAATTATAGCTTTTTGAATTGCGCAGATGCACTTGTTACAGACTATTCATCTGTATTTTTTGATTATTCAATCACTCAAAAGCCGATTATCCTCTTTATGTATGACTATGATGAATATATGCACGACAGAGGAATGTATTTGGACGTTGCAACGCTTCCTTTCCGTAAGATTTATGATGAAAAAGAGCTTGCAAGGGTGCTTAGTGATGAAAGCTTTATGAGTGATTCGTATACCGATACCGAATATTTCAAAACGTTCTTTAAGTATGATGCACCGGATATAAGCCAAAGGCTTCTTGACCTTTTGTTTACGGGTGAGAGTGACAGCCTTGAAATTAAGGACTATTCCTTTAATAAGGAAAAAAAGTATAAAGTTATTCACCCTGAAATTGTTAAGGAATATGCTCATCTTAATTCAATTTCAAAAATTGCAAAAGACGATACAATCGTTTGCTTTGAAAAGAAATGGTTTAAGGGTGAGGTTGGTCCTGCGCTTTATGATAATTTCAACGATATGTTCAAATATGTTGTTATCACAATGACAACTCCGAGAACGTATATTGAGGACGCACTGTGCCATTTAGGCGTTAAAAAAGTTAAGGATGCTGTTCATAAAAGAGAAATTCAGCGTACATTCCCTAATCTTAATATTGACCCTAAGTTTATTACAGATATCAGCGCATTTGATGAAAATTGCTTTGTTGACGAGCGTGATATTGTTCACCTAAATACAAAAAGTGTTGCAAACGGCAACAAAAAAATTGCTGTATCACTTAATGCCAAGGGGTACGAATTTGAGCAAATAGCAGTTTTAAACAATAAGCGTGTTATTCAAAAAACACTTCCTTTGACTGAGGAAAACAGGCAAACAAAGAGTTTTGAAATTCCGCTTGATATTCTTATTGAAAAACTTGTTGTTTACAATAAGCAAAGATATAATGTCGGTATTATTGCATTTGATAAGAAAAAGGGCAGAAAATGCATAGTTATGCCGTCGATTAAAAAGGCAAAAGACGGCGATATTTCCAAAAGATTTTGCGAACCGCTTTTTGCAACGTATACTCTTCCGAAATCTTATTTTGATACGGACCTTAAAAAGCTTGTTGACGCTAACAGTGAGCGTACAAGAAAAATGCTCAAGCTTTATGATTTAACGCCTACTGCTTATGAACTTGCGACAAGTCCGTTTTATAATGATAAAAGAGAGTTCACCCTTTATTTTGGCAAAAAGGATGATGCACTTGAAGCGATTTATCCGCCGTGTAAGCTTACTTCTCTTAAAACTAATGGCAATCGCCTTGAACTTGCGTTCAATATTCCGAACGACCAAAACGCCAAGTTTGACGGTCTTGTTCTTAAATACAGGAGCGTTATTGAGGATATTCAAATTCCGTTTGATTGTAAGCTCGAAAAGAAAGAGGGCTTTACAAGGGTAAATGCAACTCTCGAATTTAAGGGTGATATGCCGCTTAAGGAAATATTCTGGGACGTAAGAGCCGTAGTTGAAAAATACGGCGCAAAGCAATATGTTAAGCTCGGTTATAACGGCTATGCGATTAAGCAAAAGCTTTATTTTTCAAATGTTCAGTGTGATGTTGACGATAAGCATATAATTTTCCCTTATTTTACCAAAAAAGGCATTATTAATTTCTGCTTTAGGGAAAGAAGCGAATACGATACTGCCGAAGTTAAGCGCAAGGAAGTTTTGGCATATATTCTTTATATTCTCTCAGGTCTTTTCCTAAGCCGTAAAAATATTTGGATTGTTTATGAAAAATTCTGCAAAATGGCGCAGGATAACGGCTATTATTTCTTCAAGTATTGCATGGAAAATCTTGATGAAAAAGAGAAAAAGAATATCTATTATGTAATTGATAAGCGCTCAGACGAATATAAAAATGTTGAAAAATACGGCAAGCACGTAATTGATTTTATGAGTGTTAAGCATATGCTTTACATTATGTCAATGTCAATTTGTATTTCGAGCGACTCAAAATCTCATCTTTACGCTTGGAGAACTAAGCCGAGCCTTGTTAAGCGTGCAATAGGAAAGAAAAAGGAACTCTTCCTCCAGCACGGTGTAACTGCTCTTAAGCAGGTTCATCAGCTTTTCGGCAAAAATGGTACAAGTTCAATGGAATACTTTGTCACAACGGGCAGGGTTGAGCAGGAAATTGCAATTAACGAGCTTGGCTATAATGAAAAGACTGCGCCTATCACGGGCTTTGCACGTTGGGACGTTCTTGAGGATAAGCAAAGCAATAAGGAAAAGTTTATTCTTCTTATGCCTACTTGGCGTTCTTGGCTTGAAGAAGTCAGCGATAATCAATTCCTTGTAAGTGATTATTATAAGAAGTATTCATCTCTTCTTCAAAGTCCACGTCTTAACCAAATTCTTAAAGATACAAATACTCGCCTTATTTTCTATATCCATCCTAAATTTGCAGGATATATTGATAATTTCAAGGCTGCTGTCAGCAATAGGGTAACGTATATTCCTTTTGGCAAAATCCCTCTTAATGAGCTTATGATGCGCTGTTCGATGCTTATTACGGACTATTCAAGCGTTTGCTGGGACGTTTATTATATGGACAAGCCTGTGCTTTTCTATCAGTTTGACTATGATATGTATAATCAGGCTCACGGCTCATATATCAATATGGAAAACGACCTTTTCGGCAACCGTTCCACTACTGAGGATGCACTGTTGAACGATGTTGAATATTTCGCAAATAACGGTTTTGTTGAAAATGAAAAGGACCGCATTGCCGCTCCTAAATACTTTGAATACCGTGATAATAACAATTCAAAGCGAATATATGATTTCTTAAAGAATAACGGATTTTAATTAAATGGGCTGTCTCACAAAAGTGAGACAGCCCATTAATTTATGATATTTATTTTTGTTGTTTTAGCTTATTTATCATTTTTGATTTTGCCTACTCGAAGTGCTCTGAGTGAATTTGCAATCGCAATAAGGCAAACGCCTACATCGCCGAATACCGCAAGCCACATTGCATTTTCGTTAAATATACCTACCGCACAGCCGATAATGATTAAGAGTTTTACGGCTATTGCAAAAATGATATTTTCATAAACTATACGAATTGTTTTCTTTGCGGCTTTTTTGCCGATTGCAAGCTTTGAAAGTGAGTCGCCCATAATAACCATATCTGCCGCTTCAACTGCTATGTCAGAGCCGGCACCGCCCATAGCTACACCAACGTCAGCCTGCGACAAAACAGGTGCGTCGTTAATTCCGTCGCCCGTGTAAACAACGGTTTTGCCGCTTTTTTGAAGCTCACTTACTATATTTGCTTTTTCGTCAGGCATAAGACGGGAGTAAACCGTGTCAATATCAGCCTTTTGGGCGATGTCTTTGGCAATTACTTCCTTGTCGCCCGTCATCATAATTGTTTCTTTAATTCCGAGTTTTCTAAGGTTTTTAAGTGCGTCCTTGCTGTCCTGCTTAATGATATCGGCAAATACAATATCACCCATAAAGCCTTTTTCACTGCAACAATAAATTGCCGTTCCTATAACGCTTGTTTCCTTAAAATCATCGCAGTGTTCACGCATAAGCTTTTCATTACCTACGAAGTATTTAACTCCGTCAACTACTGCCGAAACACCGAGCCCTGCATAAGTTTTTGAATCTTTGACCTCACATTCGTCTGCATAGTGACCGAATGCAACATTAATGCTTTTTGCAATAGGGTGGGTGGAATATCTTTCGCAAGCGGCAATAATTTTTAAAAGTTCTCTGTGCCTGTTATCCTTGCAATGGCAATGGTTGTGTTCACAGGTTACAAATTCAAATTTGCCGTTTGTGAGCGTGCCTGTTTTGTCAAATACACCTGTGTCCGCTTTTGCAAGTGCTTCAAGATAGTTTCCGCCTTTGACGAGTATTCCCTCACGAGAGCATGCGCCTATTCCTGCAAAAAAGCTTAACGGAATTGAAATAACAAGTGCGCAAGGGCAGGAAACAACAAGTGCCGAAAGGCCTCTGTAAAGCCATTCGTGCCATTGACCGCCGAAGAAAAGGGGAGGCACAACCATAATAAGCACGGCAATTAAGCATACAATTGGAGTATAAATTCTTGCAAATCGGGTGATGAATTTTTGAGCGTGGCTCTTTTTATCCTGCGATTTTTCAAGCATATCAAGTATTCTTGAAACTGTCGAATCCTTATATTCCTTTTCAGCCTTAACCGTTACTGTACCGTCAAGGCTTACCGAGCCTGCAAGCACGCTGTCGCCGACTGTTTTGGTAATCGGAATTGTTTCGCCCGTGAGCGATTTCATATCAAATTGCGACGTACCCTCGCTTATTATGCCGTCAATATCAAGCTTTTCGCCGGGGCGGATAATCATTAAGTCGTCGACTTTAACCTCGTCCGGCTTAACTGTTTGCTCCTTGCCGTCAACTAAAATATTGACTTCCTCCGTCTTGGCTTCAAGCATATTTTTAATCGACTTTCTGCTTTTTTCAAGTGCAAGGCCCTGCAAATATTCGCCTATGGTAAAGAGGAATACTACCATACAGCCTTCACTGTATTCTCCGACAGCAAATGCACCGATTGAAGCAATGGTCATAAGTAGGTTTTCGTTAAAAATATCCTTGTGTATTACACCTTCAACAGCTTCTTTGATTATGTCAAAGCCTACAATTAAGTATGAAAGCATAAAACATACAAGATATGTGAATTTAGGTAAATTAACAATACCTCTTTCGGCAATTTCGTTTAATATGTAGCCGGCAATCAGGAAAAATCCTCCGCCGATTAATTTGAATAAAAATTGACCTTTGTCTATATCCTCATGTGAATGTTCACAGCCGCAGCCGTGGCCGTGACAGCATTCGCCATTTGTGTGTTCGTGAACGTGAGCCATATTTGCACCTCTTTTTTTATTTAATCATACATAATATAATTTAATAAGTTGTAATTGTCAACTGTTTATTTTCGTCAACGCTTGCAACGGCAATATTATTGAGCGAAATATCTCTGTTTGCAATCATCTTTTTAAGCTCATTTTTGCCGATAGGGGATTTTTCAATCTCTTTTTCGAGTAATTGCCCGTCTAATATGACATCATAAGAAAGACCTTCTCTTATAGGAGCGAAGTTGAAATCCTTTGGGTTAAGCGGTCTTTTAAGCGGAGTCGGCATAAAGCTGATGTTTCCCGTGGTTTCCATAATTGCGCAGTCGATATCTGCAAGCGAAAAATATCCGCTCGCTCTTGCGCTTGCAATTAAATCGTCAATGTCAAGCTTTGCTTTTTTCATATTTTTCTTAATTATTTTGCCCTTTTGCATTATGATAATCGCTTCGCCCGAAATAAAGTGCCTTGCCTTAATGCTCTTTTGCGTAATAACCGACAGCAAAACGCCGATAACAGCCCAAACGGCCATTGCCGTTATGCCCTTCCACCATTCAAGTTCAATGTTTGTTGACATTTCTGCTGCAATCGAACCTATGGTAATTCCTATAACATAGTCAAAAAAGCTCATCTCGCTTATCTGCCTGAAACCCATTAATTTAGTTAATAAAAATAATACAACCATTGCAACAAATGATAATATAATTATTTGAAGAAATTCCATAATATCACCGTTACTATTTTGTGCATTATTTTTGAATTTATATAAAAGTTTTTTAGATGCTGAGAAAGTGAGATGAATTTCGTATTTTGCGAGTGGGTGCTGTTTTATACACTTGCTACGAAACAGTACACTGTACTGTTTCTCCCAAATTCACACGTGAATTT
>OLRZ01001595.1_pt1 | contig 14892 bp, 17 predicted proteins | sample 1671931 | NCBI WGS metagenome assembly OLRZ01 (sample SAMEA3136627, study PRJEB25190) | human gut metagenome | reverse complement strand
CATCGGCTTGCCGCCCTCGGGCGTGACAGTCAGCAGCGCGACAGCACCGTTTTCAGCAGCAATCGTCAGCGGCTTCAGGGCCAGCACGGTGCCGGAGGCTGCGTGCTGCGGGTTTTCGGCCAGGCGGCTTTCCAACACCTTGATGCGCTTTCCGTCCTGCGCGAACCACGCCACGGGCCACGGATTCATGCCGCGCACCCAGTTGTGGATGTGGGCGGCATCCTGCGTAAAGTCGAACTGTGCCATGTCCTTCGTCAGCGGCGGGGCCATGGTGGCGGCAGCGTTATCCTGCTTGCGCGGGGTCAACTCCCCTGACTCGATTTTTTCCAGCGCGGTGACCAGCGTTCCGGCACCCACGGCACTGACGCGGTCAAACAATTCACCGCTCGTCTCCTCGGGGCCAATGGTGACCGGCTCCACCATCAGGATGTCGCCGGTGTCCAGCCCCTCGTCCAGCTGCATGATGGTCACGCCGGTGCCCTCGTCACCGTTGAGCACAGCCCACTGGATGGGCGCGGAGCCGCGGTATTTGGGCAACAGCGAGACATGCAGATTGATACAGCCGTACTTCGCCACATGCAGAAGCTGCGGCGGGATGATGCAGCCATAGGCCACAACGACGATGATGTCGGGCGCCAACTCTTTGATAAGCTCATCGGACGAGCCGTCCCGCAGCGTGCGGGGCTGGTAGACCGAAAGTCCGTGCTCAACAGCCACCTGCTTGACCGGCGGCGCGGTCAGAATCTGCTTGCGGCCCACGGGCTTGTCGCGGCGGGTAAAGACACCGCAGACCTCGTGCCCGGCGTCCAGCAAGGCGGCCAGGCTTTCGGCGGCGATGTCAGGAGTTCCCATAAACAGGATGCGCATAAATTTTAGTCCTCGTTTTCCTCGGGGTAGTCGTCCTCATAGAAATGCTCGGCCAGGTCCATGATGGTGATGCCGTCCAGATGGTTGTTCTCATGCTGGATGCAGCGGGCGAGCATGTCATCGGCCTCCAGTTCAAACCACTCGCCGTGACGGTCCTGTGCCTTGACCTTGACGTGCTTCGAGCGCTTGATCGCGCCGTTATGTCCCGGGAAGGACAGGCAGCCTTCGTACAGCTCGACCTGCTCGTCGCTCAGCTCGAGGATCTCGGGGTTGATGAACTCAATGAACTTGTACTCGTAGTTCGCGGGAACCTCCTCGGGCAGGTCGCGGTCATCCAGGCAGATGAACAGGCGGCGCATCATGCCCACCTGCGGGCCGGCCAGACCCAGGCCGTTCGCGGCCAGCAGGGTCTCCTTCATATCGTCAAGCAGAGTGCCCAGACGATCATCAAACTTGGTAACGGGGCGGCAGACTTTCTTCAGGATCGGGTCGCCGTCCTGCACAATGGTACGCAGTGCCATAAAAATAACCTCCAAATGTTATAAATCACCATCAGAATTGAAATCGAGAATCACGGACGCCTTCTGCGGCAGCTTTTCGGCATCGTAGGCGTCCAGTGTCTCGTGCAAAAGCGCGCGGAACGCCGCGTCATTGCGGCATTTCAGCGTCAGCTTGTAGCGGAATTTGTTGTTGAGCATCGTAATGTTCATCGGCGCGGGGCCTAAAATGCGCAGCGGGATATTGGGCTTTTGTGCGGCGTGCTGACCCAGCAGTGCGCCAAACCGCTGGGCTGCGATGAACACGGCCCCCTCCTGGTCACCGATAAAGCCGACGACCACGAACGAGCAGAACGGCGGGTACAGACTGAACCGGCGGAAGGTGATTTCTTCCCGGTAGAAGCCCTTGTAGTCCTGCGCGGCGGCCAGCTGCAAAACGGGGTGGTCAGGCACGGATGTCTGGATCAGCGCCCGCCCGGGCAGTGCGGCGCGCCCGCCGCGGCCCACGACCTGGGTGATAAGGCTGAACACGCTCTCGTATGCGCGGAAGCCCTGCCCGAACAGCAGCGAGTCAATGCCTAAAACGCCGACGAGCGTGACCTTTTCAAAGTCAAGGCCCTTGGCGACCATCTGGGTGCCAAGCAGAATATCATATTCGTGCCGTGCAAACTGTGCAAGCATCGTCTCGTGCGCGTCCTTGCGGGAGGTGGAATCCTGATCCATCCGCAGAATGCGCGCACCGGGCAGCAGCTCGGCCAGCTCCTCCTCCACCCGCTGTGTGCCGAAGCCGCTGTAGCTGATTTTGCCGCCGCACTCGGGGCAGGTCTGCGGCAACGGGTGTACCGTGTGGCCGCAGTGGTGGCACAACAGTGCCTGCTGCGGCTTGTGATATACGAGCGGCACGCTGCAATTCGGACATTTCAGCACATGGCCGCAGGTGGTGCACATGCCGATGGTGCGGTAGCCGCGGCGGTTGAGCAGCAGAATGCTCTGCTCGCCGTTGTCGAGGTTTTCCTGCAGTTCCCGCGCCAGCCGCACGCTGACCTCGCGCGGGTTGCCTGCGGCCAGTTCGGCGCGCATGTCGATGAAATCGACGCTGGGCAGAGGCCGCCCGCCGTAGCGGTGGGTCAGCTGCACCAGCTGCAGCTTGCCGCTCTCGGCGGCGTGGTAGGTCTCGGTCAGTGGTGTGGCCGAGGCAAACAGCAGCAGGGCGTTTTCCATGACCGCGCGCTTTTTGGCAACATCGTGGGCGTCAAAGCGCGGGGCGGACTCGCTCTGGTAGGTGTGCTCCTGTTCCTCATCCATGATGATAAGGCCAAGGTTTTGCAGCGGTGCAAACACTGCACTGCGCGTACCTACGACAATATCGGCGTTTCCCTGCTGGATCATCCGCCACTGCAAAAGGCGCTCGGTATTGTTGAGCGCCGAATGCTGCACGGCCAGACGGCTGCCGAAGGTGGACTTGAGCTGCCGTATCATCTGCGGTGTCAGGCTGATCTCCGGCACCAGGACCAGTGCGCGGCGGCCCAGCTCCAGCGTGCGCTGGATAAGCCGCAGAAACACAATGGTCTTGCCACTTCCGGTTACGCCGTGCAGCAGTGCCGCGTGGGGGCTGGCATCCTCCAGATTCGGCAGCAGATCGTTAAAAGCCTGCTGCTGCTCAGGGGATAGTTCCAGCGGCTGCGGGTCAAACGGGATGGCCGCAAACAGGTCAATGGCCTTGTCCTGCTCGGCGGCGGTCAGCACGCCCTTTTTGACAAGGCCGTCCAGCGTTGCCCGGGAAATACCGACCTCGTCGAGCTGCCGCGCGGTCAGCGGACCGTTTTGCAGGGCGGCGACAGCGGCCAGTTGGCGCGGGCCGGGCTTTGGCTTTTCCGGCAGCGCCCCCGCCAGCGTGTACAGGCGCTCCGTAGAGCGGGTCAGGCGGCCTTGCATGACGTGCCTGCCGTCCACGACAGCGGGCCGATACTGTGCGCCATACGGGATGACTGCCTTGACGGCCTCGAACCAAGTGCAGAAGGTGCGCTCTTTTAAAAAGCGCACAAGCTCCAGAAGGTCCGGCGTCAGGCGGGCATCCTCAGGGGCGGCATCGTAGAGCGTTTTCAGCCCCTTGGGGGCGTCGCTCTCGTCCACCTCCCCGACAGCCAGCACAACGGCCATCCGGGCCTTGCTGCCCCGGCCAAACGGCACCAGCACCATGCTGCCGGGAAAGATCCTCCCGGCCAGCTCCGCGGGGATGCGGTAGGAGTACAGCTTGTCAAAGTGGATGTTCGCGTCGTTGACGGCAGCCTGGGCCAGCAGCAGGCTCATTCGTCGCTGCCGTGCTGCAGCTTGAACTGGATGATGGAATAAATGCTCTCGGCGCAGGAGTCGACCTCAATGTTGACGACATGCTCGTCGTAGTTGACGGAGTTTGCAATCTCTGCCTCGGCACGCTTCAGGCGGCGCTGGATGGTCTCCTCATCCTCGGTGCCGCGGCAGCGCAGACGGCGCTCGAGCTCCTGCATATCCGGAGGCAGCACAAAGATGGTCGTTGCACCGGGGTACATCTTCTTGATGTTGCCTGCGCCCTCGACCTCGATGACGAGGATGACCGGGATGCCCAGCTTCATGCGGCCCTCGATCTCGCTGCGCAGCGTGCCGTAGTAGTTCTCGCAGTATTTTGTGTGCTCGACGATCTGGTCATGGGCCAGATGATCCTCAAAATCAGCTACAGACATGAAGTGGTAGTTGATGCCGTCCTTTTCACCCTCACGCGGGGAGCGGGTCGTGGCGGAGACGGTGTGCTGAATTTCAGGATGCTTTTTCAGCAGAGCGGCAACAACGGTATCCTTGCCGGTGCCGGAAGGGCCGGAGACAACAAACAGATATTTTTCACCTTTCATCGTTACTTCCTCTTTTCTTCAGTTTCTTCGTTGGCACGCCCGGTCAGGCTTTCCAGCGGGATGCCGGACAAAATCACATGGTCAGAATCCATGATGAGCACGGCTTGGGTGCGCCGCCCGTAGCTGGCATCGATCAGTGCGCCCTTCTCGCGGGCATCCTGCACCAGACGCTTGATAGGCGCAGAATCCGGGCTGACGATGCCGATGATGCGGTCGGCATTGACCATGTTGCCAAAGCCAATGTTCAGCAGCTTCATGGCGAACCTCCGTTACTCGATGTTCTGAATCTGCTCGCGAATTTTTTCGATTTCGGATTTCAGCTCGACGACCAGCCGCGTGATGGCTACGTCCTGGCACTTGGAGCCAATCGTGTTGGACTCGCGGTTCAACTCCTGTGTCAAAAAGTCGAGCTTGCGGCCAATCGGCTCGTCCAGCTCGAGGATCTCGCGGTACTGCGCCACATGGCTGTGCAGACGGACGGTTTCCTCGTCGATGGCGGTCTTGTCCGCAAAAATCGCGGCCTCGGTCACAAGGCGTCCCTCGTCGATGCTGCGATCCCCCAGCAGCTCCTGCAGGCGGGCGTAGAGCTTATCGCTGTAGGCCTGCACGCGGCCCGCGCTGTTCTCCTCGATTTTGGCGACGAGCGTTTCAATCGTGGTCAGGCGGCCTGCAACATCGGCCTTCATCTTCTCGCCTTCGACGGCGCGCATTGCGACAAAGGCGTCCACGGCCTGCTCGGCCACTGTCCTGACGTCCTCCCACAGCTCGTCCTCATTCGTCGGGGCGGCAGTCTGGGTCAGCACGTCCGGGAAGCGGGACAGCATCCCGACGGAGACGTCGTTTTTCAGATCCATCCGCTCGGCCATCGCATTCAGCGCAGCGCGGTAGCCCTCGGCCAGCTGCCAGTTGACGGTGACGACGGTATCCGCCGCCGTGACGGTCTGGATGGAAAGGCTCAGCTCTACCTTGCCGCGGCTGACCTTGGAGGCGACGAGCTTTTTCAGTTTGTCCTCCAGAAATGCGCAGGAGCGCGGCAGGCGCGAGGAGTACTCAAAAAAGCGCGCGTTGACGCTGCGAAGTTCAACCTTGATGTCACGGCCATGCAGCAGCGCACCGGCACGGCCATATCCTGTCATGCTCAAAACCATAACCTACACCTCATAAACACATATATTTTATATTTTACTATTTTTGGGCGCAAGATGCAAGGCTGACGCCGGGATTTTGCAATATTTCACGCAGTTTTTGTGGCGCGGTAAACAAAAACCGCCCCCGCGGCAGAGCGGGAGCGGCAATTCTTTTACTTAGACGGGGTGAGACTTGTTTTCGTAGTCGGCGTGCAGAGCATCGACGCCCTGCAGACGGGCGTTGCGCTTCTCAAAGAACTTGGGCGCGACCTGCGGGAACATGGCGTAGGTCAGAACGTCCTCCTCCTGGATGGCGTACTTGGAGGCCTCGGCCTTCAGCTTCTCCATCTCGGGCTCAAGGGTGTCGGCAAAGCGGCAGGTGATCGGCTGCTCGCCCTTCAGGATGAAGTCACTGAACTCCTTCTTAATGGGCGCGGGGGTCTTGCCGTAATCGCCGTGGACCAGACCCTTGAACTCCTTGGTGACCATCTTGTAGCGCTCACCCATGATGACGTTAAAGACGGCCTGGGTACCAACGATCTGGCTGGTCGGGGTGACCAGCGGCGGATAACCGGCATCCTCACGGACGCGGGGAATCTCCTCCAGAACGTCCTGGAGCTTGTCCTCCTTACCGGCGTCCTTCAACTGCTTGAGCATGTTGGAGAACATGCCGCCCGGAACCTGATACAGCAGGGTGTTGGCATCAACGCCCAAAGACTTCTGGTTGATCTGGCCGTTGGCGATGTACTTCTCGCGCAGCTTGTTGAAGTAAGCGCGGACGACATTCAGCTGGTTCAGATCCAGACCGGTGTCGTAGTCGGTGCCCTGCAGAGCGGCGACTAGGCTTTCGGTGGGCATGTGAGAAGTGCCCAGAGCCAGAGGGCTCATAGCGGTATCGACGATGTCGGCACCAGCCTCGATGCCCTTCAGGATGGACATAGAAGCCAGACCTGCGGTGTAGTGGCTGTGGATGTCCACGGGGATCTTGACGGTCTTTTTCAGCTCGGAGACCAGCTCATAGCAGGTGTAGGGCTTGAGCAGACCGGCCATATCCTTGATGCAGATGGAGTCAGCGCCCATCTGCTCGAGAGTCTTGGCGTAGTTGGCGAAGTACTCGTTGTTATGTACCGGGCTCAGGGTGTAGCTGATGCAGGCCTGAACATGGGCACCCTCCTTGTTGGCTGCCTTGATGGCAGTCTGCAGGTTGCGGGGGTCGTTCAGCGCGTCAAAGATACGGATGACGTCGATGCCGTTGGCAACGGACTTCTGGACGAAGTACTCGACGGCGTCATCAGCGTAGGGACGGTAGCCCAGCATGTTCTGGCCGCGGAACAGCATCTGCAGCTTCTGGTGGGGCAGCTCCTTGCGCAGGATGCGCAGACGCTCCCAGGGATCCTCGTCCAGGAAGCGGATGCAGGAGTCGAATGTAGCGCCGCCCCAGCACTCAACGGAGAAATACGGGATCTTGTCCATTTCGGGCAGGATGGGGCGCATCTCGTCCATGGTCATACGGGTGGCCAGCAGAGACTGATGGGCGTCACGCAGGACGACCTCAGTAATCTTAATGGGTTTCTTAGCCAATGTGATTCACCCGGCCTTTCTATTAGTTCATGGTGATGAGCAGGTCGCCGGAGTTGACAACGTCGCCCTTGCGCACATTGACGCTGGCAATGGTGCCGTCCTGCGGAGCGCTGATCTCGTTCTCCATCTTCATGGCCTCGAGGATCAGCAGGGTGTCGCCAGCCTTGACGGAGTCACCGGCCTTGACCTTGACATCCAGGATATTGCCGGGCATGGGAGCGGTGACGGAGACGGCACCGGCGGCACCGGCAGGAGCGGCAGGAGCGGCAGCAGGTGCAGGAGCAGCGGCGGGAGCCGGAGCGGCTGCGGGGGCAGCAACAGGAGCAGCAGCGGCAACGGGAGCGCCGGTGCCTTCCTCAACGGTGACATTATAAGCAACGCCGTTAACGGTAACGATCAGGTTTTTCATGGAAAAGTCCTCCCTATTTCAAGGTTGATGATTACAGCGTGATATTGCCGTGCTTCTTAGCCAGGCGCACAGTGCGCTTGCTGGCCAGCATATCCAGAGCCTGAGCGACAGCGCCGCGGGCGGTGGCAGCATCGGCAATGGCGTCAGCAGCACCGTTGGCCACAGCGGCATTGGCGCTGCAGACCTCCTTGGCGTAGGCGGCAGCCTTGGCCTTGGTGGCGTTGACGATGTTATCGGAAGCGAAGATCTCGTCCTTGTACAGAACGGTGACAGCGGCCTCGGGAGCCAGCGGAGCTACGGTGCAGCCCTGCACGGCAACACGCCAGTCGGCGCAGGCGGCAAAGACCGTGTAGGCAGGGCCGACGGCCTCACCGGCCAGTACGGCGACCTTGACAGTGGTAGCCTCGGCGTAGACACCGGCCATACGGGCAGCCTGACGGATGCCGCCAGCCTGATCGTCGCCCTCGCTCTTGCCGAAGCCCTCGGTGTTGACGACGGTCACAACGGGGATGCTGTAGGCGTCGCACAGGCGAACGAAGCGGGCAGCCTTGGCGGTGCACTTGTGGCACAGGGCGGCCTTCTCGGTGGCCAGGATACCAACGGCGCTGCCGTTGATGGTAGCCAGCGCGGTGACGATGTTCTTGCCGTAGCCTGCGTACAGCTCCACAGTGCTGCCCTCATCGGCCAAAGCGGCGATCGCGTCAGCCGCAGAGTACTTGACGAGGTCAAGAGCCTTGGAGGGAGCGGCAAAGTCGAACAGCGCAGGACCGGCCAAATTGTTGGCGGGCAGCAGGGCGATGATGGAGGCAGCCTGCTTGGCGGCGGCAACGGCGTCCGCAGCGGTAACGGCGGCGACACCGGCCTTGGCGGCAAACGCGGCAGAGCCGGCGTTGGCAACCTTGTCCTCAGCGTTGAACGGAGCGTTCAGGAACAGCTCAGCATCCTCTGCCATGACACAAACGTCCGCGGCAGCGGCGTTGATGGCGTTGGTACCGGCGCAGGTACCGGTGACAACGGCGACCTGAGGCACAACGCCGGAAACGCGCGCGATCTCTGCGGTCAGGCGGGCGTTAGCGTTGAGCAGATCAAGGCCGCCCTCAAGCTTGGCACCCGTGGAATCATAGAATGTAACAACCGGTGCGCCGGTCTCGGCGGCCATCTCCAGCACGCGGATATTCTTTTCAATATCCTGCACGCCGACGGGAGAACCGTCCTCAAACACGACGTAGGCGTTCTGGCCGTTTGCACAGCCGTAAGCAGCACTCACTGCGCCGTCGGTAAACAGCGGCGAGTAGGTGCCGTCATCAAAAAATGCTGCAAGGATCTCTGCCTTGCCGGGCTTATTTACTGCCATACAGTTTCCTCCTATGGTAAAGCTGACTGTTTTTTATAAAAATACTTTACAAAAAATCCGCCATTTAATTGAATTATACTACGTTCGCGACGTTTCCACAAGTGGAATTTTGCACATTTTTCAGAATTTTCTGCAATTTTAGTCAGAATTTGTGCGCTTTTTTAGGGGACCGGGACGGCGGGCCGGGCTGGCAGCACGGCTCTCCCCTTTGCCGGCAGATTTCATGGCTGCGTTGCGCAGGGCATTGATCTCGCTCTTTTTCAGCTCACGGTACTCGCCGGGCTGCAGCATGCCGAGCTTGACGGGGCCCTCGGCGCTGCGGCGCAGGCGCACGACCTGCAGGCCGACAGCGGAGCACATGCGGCGAATCTGGCGGTTGCGGCCCTCGTGCAGGGTAATCTCCAGCACACTGCGGCCCGGCTCATCGACCACGACGTGGATGACGCAGGGCCTGGTCTTGACGCCGTCATCCAGCACAACGCCGGACGACATCTCGATGATCTGCTGCTCAGTGGCGCGGGGATTGACCGTGACGCGGTACAGCTTGCCGACACCGCCGGACGGGTGGGTCAGCATATTGATGAACGCGCCGTCATCGGTCATGAGCAGCAGCCCCTCGCTGTCCTTGTCCAGACGGCCCACCGGGCGCAGCATGGCGGGCACATCGGAAACAAGATCCATGACGGTCTTGCGGCCACGGTCGTCAGAGCGGGTCGTCAGATAGCCGCGTGGCTTGTGCAGCATGATATAGGTGTACTGGCGCTTGCGCACGATGCGCTGTGTCTGCCCGTCGATCATGACCTTGTCATAGTCGGGGTCCATCTTGTCGCCCAGAGTGACCGGGTGGCCGTTGATCTTGACCTTGCCCGCAGCGATCAGGCGCTCGGCCTCGCGGCGGGAGCAGATGCCCTGGTCGGCCAGTACCTTTTGAATACGTTGTTCTGCCATTAAAATTTATACTCCTTATTCGGCGGGTGCGTCAGCACCCGGCTTTTCTTTCTTGATGAGCGCAGCGACCTTGTCCACCAGCTCCGGCAGCGAGGCTATAACGTTGTCAACGGCGGAGACCTTCTCCACCAGCTGGACGGTGCGCACATTGCCGTTGGAAACGACGAGGAATGCCACCGGCGTGACCGAGACGCCTGCGCCGCTACCGCCGCCGAACATCTGCTTGTTGGAGCTGGGGCCAACGTCGGAGCCGCCGGACACAAACCCGAAGGTGACGCGGGAGACCGGGATGATGGTGGTGTCATCCACATGGATCGGGTCGCCGATGATGGTCTCGGCGTTGACCATGTCGCGGATTTTCTCGATGGTGACGCCCATCAGACCTTGAATAGGATGTTCAGCCATTGTAAGTTCCTCCTTTTATCGAAAAAAGAAATCATTTATGCCTTTGCGGCGGGCTGCAGTTGCGGGTCCTTCCACAGACGGTGCAGCAGCCGGATGACGAGCCAGAGCAGCACGGCGGCGCAGGACGTCAGACGGAACGAGATGATACGCTCCCCTGCGCGCTCACCGGTGAAATCCGGCTCGAGCCAGAGGCGGTCACTCTGTACGCGGATGTACTGCTGGATCAGAGCCAGCAGATTGTTGGCAAGCGCCATTTCGGCGCCGAACAGCTCGGCGGTGGCGCTGGCCTCGTCGGCGGTCACGGTCCAGAAGATGTCCAGACCGGACATCCGCACCGAACGCAGCAGATGACGCCCCAGCCAGCCTGTGTGGCCCAGCATGCACCGGGCAAATGCCATCGGGTCATTGGACAACAGCTGCATAGCGGCGTCGATGCGCGCCGAGATGCCGAACGGCAGACTGCTCTTTTTCGCGCTGCCCTCAGCATCGGCGCTTTCAGTGGGAACACTGTCAGCAGGCTTCGGCGCTTCTGGTTTCCCCTGCGCCGCGGGCTGCCGGGCGACGGTCTGTGCGGGCTTTGCGGCGGGCTTGTCCGGCTTGACCTCCACGGTGACGGACGCCTGTTCGCCGTCCGCCGTCTTGCGCACGGTCTGCCCGGGCGGTGCGGCGGAGGCGGGCTTTTTCAGTGCTTCCGGCTGGCCCTTGCGCGGCCAGAGCGTGAAGTGCAGCGGTCCGTAGCAGGCCGTGGCTCGCACGCTGCCCGGGCGGTACGCAAACCGAACGCCCAGCGGGATCAGCAGGGCGACGAGCAGCAGCAAGAGCACCGCCAGCAGCACCCAGCCGATCAGTCGGAGAAGGAACAACAGAATGGCCATAAGCAATCACTTCCATTCCAGCTGACCGTCGTCGCCTTCCGTCTCCTCCGGCTCGGTGCTCTCGGCAGCCTCGCCGTGAAGCGGCGGCAGGTCGGCCAGACTGCCGAGGCCAAAGACGCGCAGAAATGTGTCCGTGACCTGGAAAGCTACCGGCTTGCCGGGCAGGTCCAGACGGCCCGCCTCCTCGATCAGCCCCTTGTCCAACAGCTTGGTGACGGTGGACGACGAGTCAACGCCGCGGACCTGCTCGATAAAGCTGCGGGAGACGGGCTGATTGTAGGCGATGACGGCCAGTACCTCCAGTGCGGCGGGCGAAAGCGGCGCGTTGCGGCGGGTGTCCAGAATGCGCTTGACCATCTCGCCGTAGTACGGGCGGGTCGTCATCTGCCAGCGGTCAGGCTCGAAGTACAGAATGACCATGCCGCTCTCCTGCTCATCGTAGCGCTTTTGCAGCTTTTGCAAAAGCGTGGTGACCTCGTCGGCGTCCAGCCGCAGGGCGTCGGCCAGGCGGGCGGTCTCCACAGGCTCGGCGTGGGCAAACAGCATGGCTTCAAGAGAGCCGAGCTCCTGTCGTTCTGTCATGGCGTTTTGTCCTTTCTTCTGCGGTGTGTGCGGTCCAGCTGCAAGGTGCCGCTGTCGTCGACCTTGACGCGTCCTGCGCGGATGAGCTCGAGCAGCGCCAGGAAGGTCGCTACGTTTGTGCTGCGGCTTTCCTCGTGGCTGAACAACTGGCCCATTTTTTGCAGGCTGCCCTTGAGCAAGCCGCGCAGCATGTGGGAGACGCGGCTGGCGACGGAGACAAACGGCGCGGTGACGAGCGGCTCAAACTTTTCCTGCGTAGGCTTTTTCTTGCGGGTGCTGCGGCCCATCAGATTGAACCACGCCTGCACGAGCCAGTTCGGGTCATGACGGCGGGTGTATTCGGCAGCGCCGACCAGCGGCATCGGCTCACGGGCTACGGTGTACAGGTCACGGGCACGGCTGCCCAGCTGGGCGGCCACCTCCTTGCAGGCGCTGTACTCAATCAAACGCCCCGTCAGCTCGGCCTTCATGCGCTCGGCCTCGGGGCTGCGCGGCAGCAGCAGGGCGCTTTTCATCTGCACCAGATGCGCCGCCATGTCGATGAACTCGCTGGAAATCTCCATCCGGTCCTGCTGCATCTCCCGGATGGCAGCGGTGTACTGCTCGATCAGCTCCATAATGTTGACATCATAGAGGTTCATTTTATTTTTGCCCACCAGGTACAGCAGCAAATCCAGCGGGCCCTCAAAATCTACTATTTTAAATGTCAGAACTTCCGGCAAAAACTCAATACCCCCAAAGCAGCTCCACAAAGCCTGTCAGGTGCAGCATCAGCCGCCACATACCGTTGACAAGCCAGGACAGCGGCGCGTCCAGCAGACCCAAAAACACCAGGGCCAGCACGGCCAGCATAATATATCGCTCATATTTCATCGCTCTGAAATAGAGCCGCTGCGGCAAAAACAAGAGCGCAATGCGGCTGCCGTCAAACGGCGGCACCGGCAGCAGATTGAAAACCGCCAGGCTCAGATTCATGGCTACCATATAATATAGGAACATCGTCAGCACAGGCACGGCGTCCCCCAGCCCGCTGTACCAGCACAGCTTGTACAGAATCATCGACACCCACGCCAGCAGCAGATTGCTGGCAGGCCCTGCGGCGGCGGACAGCGCCATGCCGATCTTGGGGTTCTTATAGTTGTACGGGTTGATCGAGACGGGCTTGGCCCAGCCGACGCCGCCCACCAGCATGCACAGGGCACCCAGCGGGTCGAAGTGGCGCAGCGGATTCATCGAGAGACGCCCGGCGCGCACGGCAGTGTCATCACCCAGCAGGTGGCTGGCCAGCGCGTGGGCCGACTCGTGAAATGGGATGGTGATGAGCACGACAACAGCGCGCAGCAGATACTGCACGATCACCGTGGGAGACAACAATCCGTTCAAAAGGTAACACCACCCCATTAAAAGCTTAGTCTATTATATCGTAGAAACGGCGGCAAGACAAGCCCTGTAGGCACCGAAAACACAATATTTAGCGCCTGAATCAAACAAAAACGCAAAATTATGAAAAAAATCAAAATTTTTTCTGTCAAAACACTTGCATTTTCGCGCAGTATACGCTATACTATTAAAGCTATTGAAAAGGAGGTGCAAGCAATTATGGCCAAATGTTCTTGCTGTGGCAAGGGTGTCACGTTCGGTATCAAGGTTTCTCACTCTCATCGTCGGAGCAACCGTACCTGGAACCCCAATGTCAAGCGCGTGAAGGCGATCGTGGACGGTTCCCCGAAGTATATCTACGCCTGCACCCGCTGCCTGCGCTCTGGTAAAGTTACCCGCGCGGTCTGATTGGAAGGAAAAAATGCCGGTCACATCGTGTGACCGGCTTTTTCTCTTTTATGCTTGCTTTTTAGGAGGTGGGTCTATGCTCCCCCGTGACCCTGTAATGCTGTTGAGCTATGTAAACACCCAACTGCGGGACCGCGACGCCAGTTTGGACGCGCTGTGTGACCGTGAGGAGACTGACCGTGACGCGCTGTGTGCGGCCCTGCGCGAGATCGGCTATGAGTATGACGCTGCACAGAATCGCTTTGTGTGACGCCGGTTTGTGTGAAGTTTGAGAGAGGAAGTTGAAGTACCCGATGAATTTTATCTTTGTCAGCCCGCATTTTCCCAAGACCTACTGGAATTTCTGTGACCGTCTGCACCGCAACGGCGTCAATGTGCTGGGCATCGGTGATGCTCCGTTTGACGAGATTCCCTGGGAATTGAAGCAGTGCCTGACTGAGTATTACCGCGTGAATGATCTTGGCAATTACGACGAGATGCTCCGCGCTGTCGCGTACTTTACCTTCCACTATGGCAAGATCGACTGGATCGAGTCCAACAACGAGTATTGGCTGGAGATGGACGCCCAGCTGCGCACGGATTTCAACATCAATACCGGTGCAAAGAATGACTTCATCGAGCGCATCAAGTACAAGAGCAAAATGAAGGAAAGCTACATCGCTGCGGGCGTACCGGTGGCGCGCTACCATATTGTCAGCACACTGGCCGAGGCCCGCGCCTTCATCAAGGAGGTCGGCTACCCGGTCATCGTCAAGCCAGATAACGGCTGCGGTGCCGAGGCGACCTACAAGCTGCGCAATTTCACCGAGCTGAAAGAATTCTACGCCGAGCCGCATAATGTCCGGTACATTATGGAGGAGTACATCAACGGCACCATCGTCAGCTTTGACGGTGTGGCCGACAGCCATTGCGTGCCGCTGTTTTACACCTCCAACGTGTTCCCCACCCCGCTGCTGGACATCGTCAGTCAGAACGGCGACCTCTCCTACTGGACGCAGAAGTCCGTGCCCGCTGCGCTGAAGGATGTGGGATTCCGCACCATCAAGGCGTTCGGCGCAAAGAGCCGCTTCTTCCACTGCGAGTTTTTCCAGTTGAATGAGGACAAGCCGGGTCTTGGCAAAAAGGGCGACTACGTTGCGCTGGAGGTCAACATGCGCCCCGCAGGCGGCTACACGCCCGATATGATCAACTATGCGAACTCGGTGGACTGCTACCAGATCTGGGCGGACATGGTCTGCTACGACGAGGTACGCAACGCCGAGCTGGACGGCCCGAAGTATTTCTGCGTCTACGCAGGCCGCCGCGACTGCCATGAGTACAAGCACACCCATGCGCAGATCATGGCCAAGTACGGCTCCCGTATGCGTATGTGTGAGCGCATTCCCCAGGCGCTGCGCCTGGACATGGGCGACTGGATGTACACGGCCGTTGTGCGCACCACCGCGGAGCGCGATGCGTTTATTCGGTACGTGCAGGAGCAGGCGTAACGAAAAGCCTTCCCCTTTGGGGAAAGGCGCATCGTGTCGAAAAACCTCCCTCTGCGAGGGAGGTGCCCCGAAGGGGCGGAGGGAGAG
>OLRZ01001589.1_pt1 | contig 14917 bp, 19 predicted proteins | sample 1671931 | NCBI WGS metagenome assembly OLRZ01 (sample SAMEA3136627, study PRJEB25190) | human gut metagenome | reverse complement strand
AGAAAGCCCTGGAATGTGGCATGGATGGATTCTTATCCAAGCCAATAGTTATTGAGGAATTGATCAGTACATTACAGAAGAATCTGGATCAGGTGTCAGGAGTATAAGAAAAGCCACATAAATAAAGGAAATAGAAGAATGAATAAAAGTAAAAAAAACTTAGCTGTATTATGCACATCTATATTTGTAATCCTGGGAATGTGGCTGATGTTATCAGTACACTGCCAGGCTGCTGGGACGAATAATGATGAAAAACAACAGACACAGACCATCCGTATCGGGGCATTTGAGGATACCTTCAATTATGTCGACAAAAATGGTGTCAGACGGGGTTATGGATACGAGCTCATGCAGGCTCTGGCAGGTTATACCGGATGGAAATTCGAGTATGTGAAATGTGACTGGTCCAACTGTTTTGATAAGCTTGAAAATGGTGAGATTGATATCATGGGTGATATCTCTTACACCGATGAACGTGCACAAAAGATGCTTTTCCCGGATGAACCGATGGGTGAGGAAAAATATATCCTTTATGCTGATTTATCGGATATGGATATTGAAACCTCTGATTTTAAGTCGCTGGATGGAAAACGTGTAGGCGTGCTCTTAGGCACAGAACCTGAAATCATGCTGACAGAATGGGAAAATAAGAATGGCATACATACAGAACATGTAAATGTGAATAATAATGATGATGTCGAAAAGAAACTGGCAAATCATGAGATCGACTGTTTTGTATCTCTGGAGGAATCTATCTGGTCTGAACAGGGAATATCATCCGTTACCACGATAGGTAAATCTGGCATATATTTTGCAATAAATAAAGAACGCAGCGATATCAAGACGAAGCTGGACTATGCTATGCGTCAGCTGGAACAGGACAGTCCTTTTTTTAAGGCAGATCTGTATAAGAAGTATTTTACGCTTGATTATATTCAGCTACTTACAGGTAAAGAAAAGGTCTGGGTGGAAGAGCATGGAGGTATCCAGATAGGATTTTTGAACAATGATCCGGCAATCTTTTCCATGGATAAAGAGACTGGAAAACTTACCGGTATGCTGGCGGAATATATCTCCTATGCCAAAGATTGTCTGGGAAATCAGACACTGGAATTTAATATACAGGCATATGATAATTATGACGAAATGATTCAGGCGCTGCAGAATCGTGAGATTGATGTTGCTTTTTATGCCGGCAGAAATCCTGATTTCGCAGAAAAAAATGGCTATGCACTTACAAACACAGCCTGGACCTACAGCCTGATGGCGGTAACTGATGAGAAAAACTTTGATGAGGATAAGGTGTATACAGTAGCTGTGCCAAAGGAAAAAGAAGCCTTGAAACAGTATATTGCTTTCAGCTATCCACAATGGAAGATTGTAGATTATGATTCGCTTGACGATGCTGCAGATATGGTCATCCATGAAAAAGCAGACTGTTTTCTCATGGGAGCAAGCCAGGCGCTGATATATGATAACAGACAAAATTTCAAGAGTTTTCCACTTACAAATACAATGGAGGCATGCTTTGCAGTAAGAGGCGGAGAGGGAAGCCTTTTATCAATACTGAATAAAACCTTAAAGGCTATGCCATCTGATATGCTTACAAGTGCACTTGCTATCTATGACAGTACACCAGATAAGGTTACATTTTTGGATTTTATAAAAGACAATATGCTTGCTTTTATTGTCACGGCAGGATTTTTGTCACTTGTCATCATTGGCATTATCCTGGTACTTTTATGGAAGGCAAGAAAAGCAGAAGCTGCCGCAAAGCTTGCTGCAAATGATACACAAAAGCTTAATGACAAATTGGAAATCGCTCTGAAAAAAGCAGAAGATGCCAGTTTCGCAAAGACCCGTTTCCTTAACAATATGTCCCATGACATCCGTACTCCTATGAATGCGATTCTGGGCTATGCACAGCTTATGGAGGATGAACTGAAAGAAAAGGATTTGCCTGAAATTTCAGAATACTTAAAAAAACTGCAGCAGTCAGGAAATCTTCTTCTGTCAATCATAAATAATGTACTTGATATGGCTCGGATTGAAAGTGGAAGAATGGAGATTGATGAGAACTATGGCATGATTGAAGATATCTGGCAGACCTTATTTGAAATATTTGATGATGAAGCAAAGAAAAAGAATATTGCACTTCATTATACGATAAATGTAGAACATGAGCACATACTGACAGATGTAACAAAGGTAAAAGAAATATTTGTTAATATTCTGAGCAATACCATGAAGTATACTCCATCCGGTGGTTCTGTTATGATAAACATAGATGAATTACCATGCAGTGGGCCTGGATATATGATAGTGAGGACTAGGGTGAGTGATACAGGAATTGGTATGAGTCAGGAGTATCTGACAAATATTTTCGAGGCATTCACGCGTGAGCGGAATACTACAAAGAGCAAAATTGCAGGAACCGGACTGGGAATGTCAATTGTCAAGAAATATGTTGAACTGCTTGGTGGAACAATAGATGTAGAGAGTGAGCTTGGAAAGGGCAGTACTTTTACAGTTACACTGAAACATAAGATAGCGGATGAAAACTATTATGTAAAAAATTATGCTGAAAATCCAGAAACATATAGTGAAATCCTTAAAGACAGGAAAATCCTGCTGGCGGAGGATAATGATCTGAATGCGGAAATTGCAGTGACAGTTCTGGAAGAAACAGGGATTGTTATCGAGCGTGTGGAAGACGGAATTCAGTGCGTGAACAGGGTAGCGCAGATGTCGCCGGGTACTTATGATCTGATACTTATGGATATCCAGATGCCAAATATGGATGGATATCAGGCAGCCCAGTGTATCCGGCATTTAGATGATAAGATGAAGGCAGAGATCCCGATCATTGCCATGACAGCAAATGCCTTTGCGGAAGACAGGAAAAAGGCATTTGATGCCGGCATGAATGGACACATTGCAAAACCCATTGATATGGAGAAACTGGGAGCGGTTATTCTTTCTGTATTGAATAAGCAGGAAAACTTACAGAATGGAAAGAACAACAGCATGAACGCAAACAGACTGCGTTCATGAGCAAGAAGCGAAAGCGGATTGCGAATGTCCGCTTTAATGGATAATAAAGAGGGAATGGATGAACAGAAAGATAGAAAAACTGACGGGAAAACAACTCAGGGAATAGAGGAAGAGAATAAAACAGTGAGAGTTGGGTATTTCCCATATGCCAATTTTCAGGAAGGCGGCTATGGGGAACACAAGCAGGAAGCAGTCCTCTAATATTTTGAATGGGGTTGTCCTTGCGCAGAACTCTGTTTCGGAAAAGAAAATGACCTTGCAGGATGTCCTTGCAGAGTATGCAGGCTTAGGAATTGTGGTTTCATTAGTGATTATTTTTGTACTACTTCTTCTGGTTTATTCCCTTTCAGTAAGCAGAAAAAAACAGATGGAAGCCCTGAAAGAAGCACAGAATGCAAATGCGGCGAATATTGCAAAAACGACGTTTCTGAACCATATGTCCCATGATATCAGGACACCAATGAATGCAATTATTGGATTCACGGATATTGCCATGAAGAAAAAAATCCTTATGTGATGGCAGATGAACTCAGAATCAGGGAAGTATTGCTCAACATTATTCCGGGGACGGTGTTTTTGATTGTGCTACCTTTTCTGCAAAAGTATAACTGACCTTTCCAAGAAGATCAGTTAACCGGTCCGCGCTTGTCAGTCTTTCGGAGGACTGAATGAAATAGTCGGAGAGCTGATAAGTTTCTTCCAAAAGAAGAGAGGCATCTGACATAACGTCACCCTCAGACAATGCCTGTCCGACAGAAGTAAGCTCTTCAAGTGAAAGCAGCTCTTCGTGCAGACAATAGTTGAGGTATTTTAACAATGAATCGGCCGCAGAAACCATACAGCAACGAGTAATGTCAGAGCTTCTGCTGCAGGAACGGCGAGCCATACTCCAGTCAAACCAAATTTCAAAGGCAGTACAATCAGAAATAAAAGTAATAGTAGGAATGAACGTAAAAATGTGATCAGACCGGAGAAATATCCTTTTCCATATGCCATCATTCGAATTGCAGCAAAAATATTAATTCCTGAAAATAGAAAACCAAGTCCATAAACTCTCATTCCGGACACTGCAATAGGAAATACAGGGCTGGATGTATCTGCGAAACAGGATACAGCAACTGGAGTAAGAAAGTAGGTCAGTGCATAAATGATGATCGGAGCTACTGCGAAAAAGCGACGAGCATAGCTTTCTAGTTTTCGGCAAATTCTTATTTTTCGGTCGCCATACGCATAACTCAGAGGTGGTGCCATGCCCATAGAAAAGCCAAAGTAGACACCGATAAACAAAAACTGCAGATACATGATGATGGAAACTGCGGCGACACCGTCTTCACCGGCAAAGGAGAGTGCAGTGCGGTTAAATACGATGGTTGTAACTGCAATAGCAAGTTGATTGACAAATTCGGATGCACCATTTAGCATACAGTGCATGGCTTCCCGTAAGGATAAGTTATGCAAGGTAAATGAAAGATACTTTTGTTTATGGATAAAATAATAAATTCCCATAGAAAATGATAATACCAGTCCAAGAATTGTTGCTAGTGCAGCACCATAGATTCCCATTTGCATTTGTCCGACCAGAATATAGTCCAAAACGATATTCAAAATACCACCGGACAGTGCAGTTATAAAGCTATATGTGGGGGCACCGTCCACTCGGATAAAATATGTAAACAGTTCCTTACCGATTACGACGGGAGCTGCCAAAAGCCACCAACGTGCGTATGTTTTACACCCTGCAATTGTCACGGGGGTTGCACCGAGTATGGTCAGAATTGCTGAGAGATTCGTAAGAATCATCAGGGAAACGAGGCATCCAAGCAAAATAGCTGCAAAAGAGCTGGCAGAAAAGGAGCGGTCTGCTTCCTTTTTTCTGTTTCCTCCAATGTACAAAGCTGTGACAGAGCTGCCGCCGGTAGCAAATACAAGTGCAATTCCGGTCAATACATTTACAATAGGATAAACAATGTTAATAGAAGCCAGTGCATTGGTTCCGACATATGTAGAAACAAAAATACCATCAATAATGGTATAGACTGTGTTAAATAATGATGTTAGATATGTCGGAACAATAAATTTTAATAGTTTTGTGAATCGAACTTCTTTTTCAGAAGCAAAAATTAAAACATTTTCCATAAAAATTTCCTCCCTTGATGGAAGTATAAACCTTAAAGTAGCTTGAAGGTCAATGTGAAAAATAGTATAGTGGATAAATAGTAGTAAGTTTTTAAACCAGGAAGGGAAGAATCATGGATAAAAAATTTCAAATTGGAGAAATAGCCCGTTTTTTTGATATGCCAGCATCTACGTTTAGGTATTGGGAGGATAAGGGGATTTTACATCCCAGAAAGAAAATTGAAAATCAATATCGGGAATATGCAATTGAAGATTTAATGACCATTTCAGATGTCATTTTTTATAAAAATCTTGGGTTAGAGTTAAAGGAAATTCGTGGAATGGATGCCGCAACGCCTGAGCAGCATGGAAAATTATTTTCTGAGAAACTTGTAGAATTGGAACATCAACAAGAACTGCTTGCACGTCGGATGGAGAAATTACGCTATCATATGAAGGCGTTGAAGACATTGGAGGAATTGAAAACACAGATATATCAAGAGTCTGATATTGATACAGCTTGCATTGTATCTTTTGACTTGATTGAAAGGGACAAGCTGCGTCAGTATATTGAAAATCCATATCTTTATTCACGGGTGCAGCATACGCAAACACTTCCACAGGAACAACGTGGGCTTACTATACCAGCGGAAATGAGTTCCTCATTTCCAAAATCCAGTATTCTTTGGCAAAAAAAGGCAAATCGATATGTAACTTTTTTGCTTAGGGAAGAAATGACAGAGGGGTTTCCTAATAACCTGCACGAACACTTATCACGTATTCAGAAATCATACCGTACTGGTGCAATCATCAGCCGCTTTTTGCTCTGCGCTCAGGAAAACGGAAAGACATATGATTTCTATAAGACGTTTATAGAAATCATATGAAAGAGCAACATTTATAGCAACTGTGAAAGCACTGACCAACTACGAATGACTTAGTGATAATGACAATCTTAATGAATGCATAGCCGATATCATTACAAAGATTCATGATGAACATCCAGATATAGAGAAATACATAGATTATTACACAAACAAAAGAGTTCAACGAAATCTTGGGGTGCTTACACCAATGGAATTCCATGAACGAAAACTAGAAAACGTCGCATAAACAACCCGGTACATAAACTGTACCGGGGAAGAAAAAAATTTCGTTATTTAATTTGTCTACTTGACGGGTAGCAGTTCAGGCCTGCAGGCTCTTAAATCCCTCTTACTCAATTTTAGGTCTCTTATCTAGCTTCTCAAATTTAAACTTTCCTTGTAATCTATCCCAAAATTCATATTTTGAGGTACTAAATATATATTGGCCATCTTTTCCAATTCTTAGAGGAACAGCTAATATTTTATCATCATATTCTGATAATACAACGTATTTTTTATTATTAACATACATTATTTCATAATTACTTTTGTCTTTTATTGATTTCGACAAAACACAACCTGTACTTCCAATCAACAATAACGCATCCAATGATATACAAATTATAACAAATAACGATACAATTTTCTTGGACTTTTTTAAAATATTGATTTTATCCAAAAATACTAATCCCATTAATCCCACATATGTTATAAAATATACAAATACCCTTGTAATTATTCCATTTTCATTAACAAAAATATTTATTGAAATATTTTTTAATATTGCATCCAAAAAACATACATTTAGAACACTAATACATGCTCCTATAATAAGCATATATCCAAAATAAAATATCAACGTGAATTTTGTTTCACGATTTTCTTTTTTATCTTGATTTCTTGCTATTATTGGATATATTAAGATAGCCATTAATCCTATAATAAAAACTATATACAGAATTTTTTCATTTAAATCTCCCTCAAAATATTTTGCCGGAATTTTGTAAAATTCTTCACAATCTTGTTGATAGGTCTTATTATAAATAAACATAATAATACTATAGAATATTCCAAGCAAGCCTACTAAACCTACAATAAATTCAATATTTTTTTTGATTTTCTCCATTATACTTCCCTCTTATTTTCATATGTTTTCCTAATGATCCTACATATGTCAAGATTTAAAATGCGGTTTTCCTTATCTTAACTTATTAACATCAATTCATCCTGTTGAAAATTATGATACAGTTCTTCGTATTCATCTGAACTCATAAGATTTCAGGTCACTTAATTATTTTCAATAGATTGAAAATCCACTCTAAAATAAGGCGGTCACAATGTACATTCTTAAATGATCAAAAATGTACATTTTAATGTTGACATTTATAAAACTCTCTTAATCTTTCGTCTTAAGTGGAGCAGATATCTAGATTTGCTCGGTACCTAGATCACCCTCACTTAAGCATCCACCAATGTGCTTTCATATATTTTTTCTTTTACATTAAAAGACTGTCCCACTTGATTATACTTATATACATCTTTTTTCATTAATCTTTTTATCTTTAAATGGATTAAATTTTATAAGGTTATAATCAATTGCTTTTTCAAAACAATCATTCATATATCCCAAACAGCTATTCATAGAACTTACAGCATGTGTAGGATTTTTTGTCCAAGCTTCTAAAAAATCAATAACATCTAATTCCGTAATTAATTTTAATTTTGAACCACCAAATTGCTCTGCCATTATATTTTTATATTTTGATAAAACATTTACTGCACTCTGCTCTGCAAGTCGTGGTGCTTTATATTTTTCATACCACCACATGAACCATTCATTCAATGTAGCATTTTTAAAAATAACTCCAGGACCTTCTTTTATAATTTTTATTCTTTTATTGACCCTTCGTTTCAGTTGCTCCAGATTCATATCAGAATCATAAATTTCTTCACCTGCAACTCCCTTTTTTGCATAATATAGTCCATTAGCTTTTTGATAATATCCTTTACCTAAATCTTCTCCATTTATGCTTTTTCCCATTAGAGATCCTCCTTTAGCGAATCATCTTATGGTTCTAACTTAATCAATATACCATATTTATGATTCCTGTTCTACTTCTTTAATGTTTTTTTAGATAGCCATTTATCTAATAGTCTTTTATTTATATACCATCTATTTCCTATTTTTAAAGAAAACGTGCAATCTTTTGATTTTATCAACTCTCTGGCTTTTGTTTGACCAATTCCAAGATATATGCAAAATTCTTTTAGTGTAAGTAATGGTTTATCTGCCAATTCAAGATACACATTTTTTTCTTTTTGTTCTGCAATCATAATTGCACCTCCCGTCATCAATAAATATTTTTGAACAGAAAAAAAACATTCCTTACTTATGTGTACAGTAAACTTAAAATAAGAAATGTTTTTTCAACGATTCAAGTTGATTAAATGTTCTTCTCTTTCTATGCTGCTATCTCATTTTCGATATTAGCAGAAGGTAAACTTTACAAAAAATAAAGCAAGAAAGACAATTCTCACCGATACTGAAGATATTGCTTCTATTTCTGCTGACCGAGCTAGTTATAAGCATAATACCAATACAGAAAGACCTAGCGAAGACGGTGTGCAGTTTGTAACAAGTAATTCCGATTGAACTTGTAGAACACATCAAGGTTTACAAAAACGGCAATATCAGCGTGAAATTCAAATCTGACGATGGAATGATGATGGATATTTGGACGGAGAGAGCAAATGATTCTGTGAAATATGACAGCTTAGCTACGCAGGAGGATTTTGATAAGTTTTGATGAATAAATTATAAATTTCAATAATTGTATTGCTATTGTACGCACATTCGAATATAATATGATTATAAAATATCGGAAAGGTGGTGCTTTATATGGCAGCAAAATCAGCGAATCTTTATGCTCGTATTGAACCGGATGTGAAAGAAAAGGCAGAAAGCATTTTATCTGCACTGGGCATTCCTGCATCCAATGCTATCAATATGTTTTATAAACAGATTATACTTCAGAGAGGTCTTCCTTTTGATGTGAAAATTCCATCTTCTCGTCCTGTAGATGTGTCCGCTTTATCAAAAGCAGAACTGAATGCAGAACTTGAGAAAGGATATGCGGATACCAAAGCAGAAAGAACACGAGAAGCAAATGCAGTTTTTGCAGACATCCGTAAGGATTATGATCTATGACTTACACTATCAAAATTACAGATCAGGCAGATAATGATATCCGTAACATCTATGAATATATTGCCTACGAACTGCAGTCACCGGAGAAGGCCAGTGGTCAGCTGGACAGAATCGAAAAGTGTATTATGAGTCTTGACGATATGCCAGGGCGCTATCGTTTTTATGATAGAGAACCGTGGAAAAGCCGTGGACTTCATGTTGTTCCGATAGATAATTATTGTGTTCTTTATATTGTAGATAATGATGATAGGACAGTTTCCATCATGCGAGTGATGTATGCCGGTCGTGATATTGATGTTCAGCTTAACAAATACACAAAATACGAAGAGTAGTGTAAATAGAAATATATTGAAGGGTATTACAATTCCAAAATACCTCATAGCTCACTCGGCATGCTCACTCCAAACGAAGCAGAAGCTTTATACTGGGAGCAGAATACTTAGTCTAGTCTGCTCCTGAAAATTTTTACACTTTTTTGTGTCTACTTACTTGACTATAGTCCAATGTATCACATACCAGCATCTTCTAACTTCGGACCCGTCGGGTTCGAAGTTATGAAGCCTATTACTCTTGTATAAAATCTATAATCCATATATAATGTTATATATATCTTTTCTATAAAGGAGTTTTATGATGAATAATACCGGAGAAACAATTGTAAAGAAATGGTTTAATGATTATGTAAACACTATGCACCAAAATCCCAAAAATTATAACCTATTCCCCATTTTTGTTCTTAATGACATTTCCATTCCCTTTACTAATACAAACAATAACTATTTTTCAGTCCAATTTGATCATATTTTACTCAGCCAAAAAGGAATTATCAGTTATGAGACAAAGTGCTGGTCCGGAACAACTCATATCTGTACATTGGAAGATGCTAAAAAAAGCTTTCTGCCGTTAGACAGCTTTCCTCGTTATCCTAAAAATGCTTCTAATGGAATCATTATTTTTAATATTCAAGAAGATACACATGCAACATCAAAAGACAATTATTCTTTTCATGTCAGTTCTTATTCAAAAAAAGACAAAAATATAATTTATAAGTTAGTTCAGAATAATCAACAATTAGCAAAATATTTACATATGGATAAATTTTTTAATCGTTTTATCTTTATTAATTCTCCAGATTTTAATAAGAACGTCGTTCTTTCCGAAAATGCCAGAAACTCTCCACATCTAAAAACATATTCGAAAATACTATTAAATTATAATGATTTTGCAAACGATTTGGATGAATTTTTTAATGAACCTGACCGATTTTCTTCAACCGATTGCTACAACCTGTATAAATCCCTTGATATATATTCCGACCATTTTAAAAACTGGGTATGGGATCCTTCCCAAAAATAAAAGGGGGATTGGGGACCTCCCCAACAAGCTCTATTTGTCCGAAACCGTCGGACAAATAGGATGCTTGCTTTAAATTCAAAGAATTTAAATTTCCACTTTGCTACTCAAAGTGGCATGATCATTGAAAAGAAAACTCTGCTATCGCAGCCGTGAATTAAAAATTCACTTTGATTCCTCGGGAACACAAGTTATTCAAAAAATCCCCATGATATATTTCTTTACCATGGAGACTTTCTTTTCTTTCATTTCTAAACTACTTATGTTCCCAGGGAATCAAAGTTCCTATTGTAATTATCTATTGACAAAATATCCTAACATTATTATAATTAAGATAATCTTATTTAATTTATTTAATAATATTAAATATCATTTATGGCATCCATTATATGGGTGCCTTTTCTCCATTTTAAGAATCTTTACAATTTATCATATATTAAATTTTACTTATCTTCCTCAGGAATCAAAGTTATTCAAAAAAGGCTTCATAAATATATTTCTATATTACGAAGCCTTTTCTTTTTAATAATTCTCTACCAATATTTAATTACATCAAGCCACTTGTGGATAATCAATAACAGCTATTTCTTGCATTAATTTTTTTGCCATATTAACAATTATCTCAAGACGTTCAGCAACCTCATCTGTATAATACTTTTCCCCACACTGTTCACATTCAAGACATGGAACATTTTTAATCACAATAATACAGTTTTTATAATTTACAACATGTGTAGTCGTACTATTTATAGTTGTGCTATTTTTACAATACATACACATATTCCTCACCTCTTTCTTCGAGTCTTTAAATCATTTTCAAATTTTTTTGTATCTGGATAATATGCGGTAATAATATATATATTTATATTATCACACCCGGCAACAATATGCAAAATATGCCCATTCACATTATATCCAAAAATCAAACAACTTGGGTTGGGATAATCGTCTGGATAATCCTCTATAATTTCACCTGTCGCAATCCCATTTCTTTACATCTAACCGACTAATATCTCTTTCTTGCATTCTTTGTAAACAATGTTGTGTCCAAAGAATTTTTGATTCAGCACATAATTTTTGATATATCTTTATGTTCATTTCTTTTTCCTTCTCTCCTTTAGTATTATTATACTACATTTTTTGTTTTTATCATTTTCAACAACTCCTAAATATAATCTTTTCCACTTATGTTTCCTGGGAACATAAGTTAAATTATACTTCAATAATATATGCTCTGTCAGTCAATTGCTCTGTCAGTTCTACCTCATTTTCATTTACATGTTTAACAATTTCTGAACAACTTTCTATATCATATTCACAATCGTGACACGGAATCAAAATCATTTCATGGATAGAAGATGGAAGTATCATAATTTTCTTTGTATTTACCAGATTTGCAAATGCTTTCATAACTTTTTTATTTAACACTGCTGATGCTCCTCTGAATCTAGACTTGTTAGAAATTATAAACATTTCGCATTCTTCTGCACTCATTGGAAATCTTGATAATTGTATAATTTCTGTTTCTTTTCTAACATTATTTTCTGCTGTTTCCCATGCTTCGGATTCGTCAACATCCACGTTTTTCAATATATTTTTTGAAATTTTTGCTGAGTAAATTGCATCATTTAATGCTTCCATTCTCAAAAATAAATATTTTTCGATTCCTTCAAATTCTGTTTTGCATTTTACAATATCTTCTTTGCTTTCCTTTTGAACTCCCACATAAAGTCGTTTTAAAAAACCTTCTCTATTAAAGTGTATTGGTTTGTTTAATTCTTCACTCTCACGTAATGCATCGTTATGAATCTTAAGCATATCTCTTACAATTTCTTTTACTGTTGCACCGCTTTGCTCTTCTTTCGTTATTATATCTTCTACATAAAATACTGGAATCATATATCTGTCAGAATCAATGATACTGATTTTCAAAAATTCTACGCCATTTTTTACAACATTTTCTTCTCTTACTTCATATCCCATTTTATTTAATTCGTTAACAATATCATTTTTTGTCATTTTCTTTTCTCCTTATAATTACTTGAATTTGTTTGCTTCTTAACTTTCAAAACCGAAAAATTTATTTTCAAGATCTGATCTTTTTCTGCATGGGGAGCGTATTTTGTTTTTCGGAAACAATCGTTTCATATTTTTTACCTCACTTTATAGCAAATGGATTTCTTAATTTATTTTCTGAGTCTTCACTTATCTTTCGGGTTTGCGTGCATCTGTCAATAGCAGGATTTATACCGGTTACAAGGGTTTAAGTGGTAAGCGGAGCAAGCATCGCTTGTGAGCATTAAGGAACGTCCCTTGTAACCGGTATAAATTCTGCTATGATGCACATCAGCAAACCGATAAGTGAAGACTCTGGAAGTAAATTAAGAAATCCATTTGCTATAAAGTGAGATGAAAAATATAAAACGATCGGTTGGAGAAAAAAGGGGTTCCCTTTGGGAACCGTTCGAGAAGGGGATTGGGATATTTTCACTTATGTTCCCTGGGAACATAAGTTGCCTTTTTTTTACTTTGATTCCCCGGGAAGCAAAGTATCTATTATAAATTTTGACAACGCAAAAAGGCAGTCACTAATTCTAGCAACTGTCTTTTCTTTTATTCCATTATATTTCTAAATCATCATCTAATTCCATCTGCTCTTTGCTGTTCTCATAATTCAAGTCCATATTTAATGCTTTCATTGTTTCTCTTGTAACTGTTATTATATGAATTCTTTCCTGCAGTTCATCTAAAACACAATTTTTAACAACATCCAGAAACATTTTTGGATTTCCTCGAACCTGCCACTCTTCTAAAGATTTCTTATAATCCTGCTTGGCATCATGCTTTAATGCAATTGGTGGATATCCTTCTTTTTCCAGCATATAATTTAAAATTAATCTTCCTGTTCTCCCATTTCCATCTTGAAATGGATGTATATTCTCAAACATTGCATGGAATGCTGCAACCTTTGCAATAGGATGTGCATCTGAATTTTCATATGCATATAACAGGGTCGGTATTAACTCTCTAATTTGTATTGGATCAACTGATTCTGTTAAAGATCCCTGAATATATACTGGTGCAATTCGATAAGTTCCTCTAATTCTTGGCTGACTGTCTAAAGTAGTTCTTTCATGTATATCTTTTATAAAATCTTCCGTAAATATTCTGTCATTTTCCAATTCTTTTTCAATATATGCACATCCATCTGCACATCCTCTGGCTGAAAATATTTCTCTTAATCGTTGATTATTATTTGGAGTAAATTCTCCTTCCAATACAAGCTCTGTATCTCCTAATGATAACGTACTCCCTTCTATTGCATTTGACTCATAGGTAAACCTAACTAAAAATGCGTCATCATAGCTTTTTAAACCATCTTTTTCATATTCATTAAATGGTTGCATACCTTCAAACGTTTTCTTTAGTTCATCTAATTCATTATAATTATCTGTCGAAATATCCTGGTGAAAAGCTTTATAAATTTTCTCGTGCATTTTTACCCTCCATTCTTATTTCATTTTTTCATAGTATCATATTCATGTCAAGTCAATTTAACTCTCCTTTTGTCCAATACATATACTCGAATGATTGCATATTCAGTAATCATATCTACATTTTCTTCATTCTACTCTTCTGCCTTTCTTTCTGTATTCTTTTCTTCCCATATAACATCCATATATTAAAATTGAGCAATTGATCCGATTACCACCATCTTCAGACTATAAAGAATATTTAATGTATCATTTTCCATTCCACCAATAGCTCCCATGATCAAAACCACTCCTGCAATAATTCCAATTACGTATCTCATAAAATTTTCTCCTTCCAAACTTTTTAATTTTAATGTTTTAAACTACAACCGATCATAAAATTTGCTTTCAAGATCTGAAGCTTTTTTGAGGGGTGTGTTTAAATTTTTTCGGAAACATTTATTTTTGTGTTTTTCCTCCTTCGTAAATTTGCTTTCTGAGTCTTTGCTTATCTCGGGTTTGCGTGCATTTTCAATACCAGTTTTCTTTATAGCTGCAAGGGTTCAAGTGGTAAGCGGAGCTTTGCGAGCATTAAGAAACGTCCCTTGTAGCTATAAAGAAAATTGGTATAATGCACATCTGCAAATGCGAATAAGCAAAGATTCTGAAAGCAAATTTCGAAGGTGGATACCAAAAACTTTCGGTTGGAGAAAAAAGGGGTTCCTTGGGGAACCGCTCGAAAAAGGGATTTTATTTCACTTATGTTCCTTGGGAACATAAGTTACATTTTTGCATAAAAAAGTGTCTTCGACACTTCAACTCCCCTGCCCCTCATTCTTGAGGGGTGG
>OLRZ01001580.1_pt1 | contig 14969 bp, 14 predicted proteins | sample 1671931 | NCBI WGS metagenome assembly OLRZ01 (sample SAMEA3136627, study PRJEB25190) | human gut metagenome | reverse complement strand
GTTGGAGATTCTATTGAGGTACCTGTAGATCCTGATAGTTATATTGAATTTAACGAAGGTAGTAATTCAGCGTGGAGTGGTGGAACTGATATGCCTCAATCTTGGTATGATGATTTATATGGTAATTAAATATATTTATAAAGAAAAAATTTAAACGAATTTTTTCTTTTTTTACGAAAGGAGAAATCAATGAAAACAAAACGATTATTAAATATAGTATTTAAAATTTTAGTTGTGTTTGCGATTCTGCTGCAAGTCCCGGTTTTAAATTGTAATAATGTCTATGCTGATGATATTTCTAGTATAAATGATTTTCCAAAAGATGATAGTGTTAAATATAATGGTAAAATAAGTTACGCTGGGAATATTGTGGGAGATTTTACAGTTAATGGAATTCAAGCGTTTTGTATGGCACATCCTAAGCCAACACCACCTACAGGAACAAAATTAACATCAGAAATATATCGTGATGTAAATGTTCAAAAAGTTTTATATTATGGCTGGAATGGTCCTGAACAGTGGAGGGGTTTTGAAAGTCGCTCACATGGAATAGTTGTTACAAGTTTAGCTTTAAGTTATTATTACTATGGTGATAACAGTTCACCCAAAACTATAGAAAAGTTTATAGATTATGTTGAAAAACATAATACTCCAAGTTATACTTTAGGTTTTTCAAAAGAGAAAGTAACAGCTTATAAAGATGGTAATGTTCAAAAAACAGAAAACATAACTTTAATAAGTGATAGGGATACTTTTGGAATAACTGTTACATTGCCAAATAATGTAACATATGTTGATGTGACACATGGTATAAGACAAACAGGTGGAAGTGTTACAATAAAAGGAAAAACGACATTTTATTTAGAGGCTTCTTTAAATGTTAAAATAGACACTTGGTATACCGGTGAAAAAGTAAAAGGTTATTATTATTCTCCAATTTTATCAACTGTTCAAGTTGGTAATTATCAACCTTTAGGTCGAATAGAGAAGACTTATGATCCATCTAAAACAACATCATTAACTGTTGATTGGTTACAGCTTGCTAGTCTTGAAATTACTAAAAATGATATTTATGGTAATTTGATTGATGGTGCTGTATTTAGATTATGGAATAACGATAGCTATGATCAAAATGTAACTGTCACAAATGGTAAAATTAAAGTTGAAAATCTTTCAACTGGTATTTATTATTTACAGGAACAGACAGCTCCTAATGGTTTTTTGGTAGACAATACAATTTATACGGTAACGTTAAACGCTGGTGATGAAATTAAGCAGACCGTGACAGATAAGGAACCAAAAGGAACGATTACAGTTATCAAAACGAATGATATAGGTACAAAAGTAGCAAATGCAAAGTTCCATATTAAAGCAGATGGCAATGTTGCAAGTGCTGGTGGAAAAGTTTTATATTCTAATGGAGCGATTGTTGATACTTTAACAACCAATGCAAGTGGAGTTGATACAACAGTTGAATTACCACTTGGTAATTACATTGTAGAAGAATATGAGGTTCCGCATGGTTATTTGTTAAATAAAAATAAATATAAGGTTTCTTTGAAATATGCAAATCAAAATACGCCACTTGTGACAACTTCAACAACAGTAACAAACAGTGAGCCTTTAGGTACAATTGAATTTCAAAAAGAAGTTGATAGTGACATCACAAATAATTTAAAGGGTGATGTTTTTTTATCGAATTTAAAGTATGGTTTGTATGCTAGAAATGATATTAAGAATGTTGCTGGTACAAAAACATATTATACAAAAGACACATTAATCTCTCAAAAGGTGACTGATGAAAACGGTCATATTGAATGGACTGATCTTCATATTGGTGATTATTATTTAAAAGAACTGGAAACAAATGATTCATTGCTAATAAATTCAACACCAATCAATGTCAGCTTAACTTATAAGGATATGAATACGTCTGTTGTAAGTTCAAAAACAAGTGCAAAAGATATTATCGCAAGTCAGCGTATTCAAATCTTTAAAGAGGGTATCAAAGACGGTATAGCAGGTGTTGTCGCTGGATTGCAAGGTGCTGAATTTACATTTAAGTTAAGCAATGAATATAATCACGTTGGTTGGGATAATGCAAAGACATATTATGTAGGAACAACAGATAAAAACGGTTTTTTAACAACTGATTTGTTACCTTATGGAACATATCGAGTAAGAGAAACGAAGACTCCAGAGGGATACTATGGTGCAAGTGACTTTTTAATAACAATTGAAAGAGATAGTTCTCTTTATGAGATTGGCTATAAAATTAAGAAAGTGACAGTAAATAATGTACCTTTTGAAACATTGTTGAAAATTCGTAAGGTGGACAGTGAGACAGATAAGACAGTCCTGAAAAAAGGGAATGTTTATAAATTAAAGAATCTTGATAAAGATGAATATGTCTCATATGTGGATTGGTCTCAATTTCCAAACATTAACGTTGATAAATGGGAAACACATGAAGACGGTACAATTACATTAAATACAATGTTACAGGCTGGACATTATCAACTCGAGGAAATTGATTGTAGTAATGGGTATTTATTAAATAAAGAACCATTAAAATTTGAATTAAAAAAAGATATGGATTATGACATTGCCGAAGATGGAGTCACACCAATTGTAACGATTGCTTTTGAAAATAAGCCTGTAAAAGGTAAAATCAAACTTTCTAAAGAGGGTGAAGTTTTAACATCTTATGATGAAAAAGAAAAGAATTTCGTTTATGAAAAAGTAGGTCTAGCAAATGCAACTTATGAGATTCTAGCAGAAAAGGATATTTTTGATCCAAGTAATGACGGTTCTACTATTTATAACAAAGGTGAAGTTGTAGATACAATAACAACCAATGAAGATGGTCAAGCTGAAAGCAAGTTATTGCCTTTAGGTGATTATGAAGTGAAAGAAAAAGAATCTCCTAGTGGCTTTGTATTAAATAATGAAGTGAAAAAAGTCTCTTTGACATATGAAGATGAAGAAACTGAAATCGTTTATAAAGATGTTGAATTCTATAATGAAAGACAGAAAGTAGAAATTGAAACATCTAAACAGGACAGTGACACACAGGACTATGTAGAGGGTGCAGAAATAACACTGAAAGCCAATCGAGATATTTATAATTATAAAGGCGAAATTATTGTAAAAGCTGGAACCTTATTAGAAACAGTTGTATCAAATAGCAAAGGCAAAGTTAAATTTGTTACTGATTTGCCTAATGATTTAACACCAAAAGACGGAGTGATGCCTATTGATGATTTGAATGATGATATTGATAATGATTTTAGTCAAATGGTTGTCGAGGGTGTGCGATTGATTGGTGATCCTAACTCTTTATTTATGGTTTATGAAAGTAAGGAACCAATAGGTTACATGCCATATAAACTGAATTATTATATTGATACAAGCTATACAAACCAAAATCAAAAGGTGCTGAAATTTGAAACACCATTTTTTAATGATATAACAGTCACAGAAGTTTTAAAAACAAATGGCATTGATTTATTAAATGGTGCTCATATGCAGATTCTTGATGAAAAAGGGAAAGTCTATGATGAATGGATAAGTGACGGTATAAGTCATATGAGTAAAGGGTTGCCTTTAGACAAAGAGTTAATTTTGCATGAAGTTGAGGCTCCGAATGGCTACGAGATTGCAGAGGACATAAAGTTTACAGTTAAGGATTATCAAAAGATTGAAATGATTGATAGTTGTATTGTTAAGTTTAGAAAATTGGATAGTGACAGCAAGATATTTGTTAAAGGTGTTCATATGCAGATTATAGAAAAAGAAACAGATAAAACTGTGTATGATTTTATAACAGATGATAAGGCTATGGAACTTGTTCTTGACTATGGCAAAACATATATTGCTAGAGAGATTGAAACAGTAGAGAGCTATTATAAAAACGTTGAGGATGTTGAATTTATAGCAACCCCAAATTTGACAGTTGATTTTTATAATTCACCGATTTTCACAAGATTACAGGTGAATAAGATTGATAAGGATACAAAAGAACTGATTATAAACAATCCTTTTACATTTGCTGTATTCGCTGATAAAAATTGTACGCATTTATTAGATATTTTAGAAACAGACAGCAACAAAGGTATTGCGTTATCTCAAATTGTTTTACGTTATGGAAAAGTATATTTAAAAGAAATCAAGGCACCTGATGGATATATCATTAATCGAGATGTTATTGAAATTAATATTAATGGTGAATTAGAGGGTGTAGGAGACATTTATACTATTGTTGTTGAAAATGAAAAAGCTCCTAAACCAGTGATAACTGTAACAAACGATTCTACAATGATTGGTATTTTTGTCATTTTATTTGGTGCATCATTTTGTATTTTCTTAAAATTGAGAAAGTGTAAAAAGAGTAAGTAGTCTATCTATTTACTTTTTAAATTATTATGAAAAAGATATGTGAAAAAGAAAATGTAATGATATGTCAATATGATCTTTTACTATTTGTAGAAAAAATAAATGATAATGCTATAATTCTAGGTGAAACAAATACATTTATGATAGAAAGAAATTGTATTCTTATGAATAATGATGAAATTCTTAAAGACGGTTTGTTGCGAATAGAATATAAAGAAAAAGTAAAGGGGGTAACAATTGGATATTTAGAGGTTGGCTATAATGAATATGTCGTTTTGAAAAGTTATGACCGTCTTTTATTGCTTATAGTTTATATAAGCATTTTTTTATTGATTATATTAGATTTTATAATGTTAGTGAGGTATTATTTATGAAAATTAAAATACGTTATTTAAAATTAAGTGGTGCTTATAATAAAAATGGAAAAGAAGTTCCTAATAAAGAATTAGAGAAACTTCTTTTATATTCAAACAAAAGCATCATGCAACAATTGTTGAAATTTATACAAAATGATTTAACAACAAAACAAATTGAAAAATTTATAAGTATGAAAAGTTTTGAAAAGACTTTTAAGGATAAAGAATATCAGTGTACGTTTAAATTTATTTTTAGTAGTTTTGGAGATTTGACTTTAGAGGTTGTTAAATTCGGTAAAAGAGATATGTATAAAGAAATGAAACAACAGCAGTTCAAAAACTTAGAAAGTGGAATTTTTGGAAACGATCATTCCATTTTTTAAGTTATATTGAATCAAATTGATTTGTTTTTTTTATTGGGTCAAAGCGTGGTAGATGTACCACAAAAAAATTAAGGAGGAAAGAAAAGAAATGTTTAAGAAAATAAAAGAAAGAATAGAGAAACAGAAAAAGGCTATTGTGAGTGCATTGATTACATGTTCTCTTATAGCTTACAATACGGCAGGTGTTTATGCAACATCAGGAGTATCGGATAATTTAAGCAACGCGTCGAATGGAGCACAGCAGGAGGCACTGAGCTGGATAGAAGCTGCAGGTGGATTTGGTATTGTTGTAGGGGCTCTTATTTGGGCATCTGGAAATTCGAAAATGGCAAAGACTGTTATTTTCTGTGTTGCTATTGCCTATATTCTGGTTAAGTATTCTCAGGACATTTGGGGTTGGTTTACAGGTATTTTTTAAGAGAGAGGAAAGGAATTTCCTTTCTTTTTGTTTGTAGATAATATGAAAGGAGTGATTAGTATTATATACAAAATAAAAAGGTGTTTTTTAAATGTGAAATTATGGCTTATGAATTGTGCTGTTATGACTGTTTTTTATATAAACATAATGACCTGTTATGGAGCAGAGTATGTATATAAAGATGTCGTCTATCTTCATGATTATTTAATTATAAGTGATTTTTGGGGTGTTATTAAAAAAGGCTTAGGGAATTGGTTTTTTGATATGACAAGCTGGATATTAAATGGCTGTTATGATGCTTATGAATCTATGAGTAAATTTAACATTTTGGAAGATGCGAATATTAAAAGTTTATTAAATAATTTAGATCAGTTGGTCTATGCTGTGTTTTTTGTTATTTTTGTCATTGCAATTATATGTAAATTATTAAAAGTAGAAAATCCTATCAAGGTCATGGGAAATGCATTTGCATGTTTAACGGCTGTAGTTTTATTTTCTACATTAATGTCAATGGGAACGAATTTAAAAAATGCAACTATGAAAGATATTGATAGCATTATCAATGCTGGTGATTATGAAATATCGGATACGATTTATGCACAAAATACAGTAGACGTATTGAAGTCGTTAAAGGCAGGAGAAATAGTAAATTTGCGAGCTGGTGATATGCCATATTTTGATGCAAATGAAGTTGTGAAAAAAGCATATTTAATTGATCGCCCACGAATTGATGAAACAAGTGGAGAAATTGTTTATGAACCTTTAGGTGATGGATTTTTTGGTGTAGGAGAAGTTCGATATTACAGATACAATACAGATTTTTGGACAGTAAACTGTACAGTGATTGCAAGTATTATTGTTTATATTTTAGCAATGCTGAAACATGTTTTTTTATTAGTAGATTGGTTTTTAATTAATGTTTTTGGTAAGTTTGCATTGGGTAGAGGTTTTTTTGGTGTTGATAATATTGGAAAAGTTGGTAAATCAATGGCGAATAATTTAGTGGCACAAATTGTTTTATATTCCATGATGTCGCTTTTTAGTATTTATATGAGTGCAACTATGGTAAATAGTGAAATACATTGGATATTTAAAGTGTTATTGATTTGGGGCTATGGAATGACTGTTTTTGTTGGAAGTTCTTTTATAACAAAAGGTTTAGGCATTGAAGATAATTTCGGCAAGGTGGCTGGAGCAATGTTTGCAACTCAAAAAATGGGTCGAAGTATGAACAGACATGCAAAACAGTTAGGTCATGCATTTTCTAATGCTGGTGAATCGGCTGGGAAAGCATTTGATAAGATTGGTGAAAAATCTTATGATAAAATAAGTCAGGATTATCAAGACAAAATGGATAAAGCTATGCAAGGTGATGAATTTAAAGACGCCATGCATGAGGGAAAAACAGAAGATGATATTCAGCAGGCTAGGGAAAAGATGCAAGAACAAGATTATCAGAAAGACATCAACGAACAAGCTAAGAAAGAATTGTATGGAGATGATTATAAGCTACAGGAGCAAAAAGATAAACTTCAACAGGCAAAGGAAAATGAACAGTTAACGGAGCAAGCTAAGAAAGAACTTTATGGAGATGATTATAAACTTCAGGAAGAAAAACAAAAATTGGTTCAGGCAGATGAACACGCACAGGTTACAGACCAAGCGAAAACTGAGCTTTATGGAGATGATTATAAATATCAGGAAGTTAAGCAAGATGTTATTGATGGTGAACAGCGAGCAGAATATGTAGACCAAGCAAAAGTGGAATTACATGGAGCTGACTATAAAGAAAAGCAAATGCGTAGTCAAATTGAAGATTCATTAGACCGTCAAGAGATGAAAGAACAAATTGTGAGTGAACGTGAATCATCAAAAGCTCAACAGCAAGGCTCAAAAAGTGCTGAACCATTAGGTTATGAAGAAGTTGATGTGGAGCAATTAAGTGGCTTATTAGATAAATTAAAGAATGGAGGTTTATAGAAATGGCTTTAATACCCAGTAAAAGTAAAGTGAGTACATTTAGTACTGATAGTTTTAGCTTTGGCACAATGATGATAATATTATGTGTTGTTATGATTGGTTCACATATTGTAGATGAATATGTTCATAGCAATTTTTCAATACCAGCTATTTTATTTCTTGTAAGCATTGTTGTTTATCTTTTATATCCCAATAAATCAAATTATGGTAAAAATGGTGCACAACGGATAATGATTTGTATAAAGTATTATTTGAGACAAATGAGGAGGTATATAAATTAATGAAAAATATTTTTAAACATAGTGGTGAATATGTTGTTCATTCTCATGACAAAAAAGATTATTTAAAAAAAGAAAGTGTTGAATATAATTCTGTAGTTGATATACAGGAAAATGTTGTTTTAACAAAAAGTAAAATAAAGGGTAAAATTTATAAGTTCTCATTTAAGGTTCCTATGGGGTTGTCTCCTGAAATTGATGCGGAGAATAAAAGACAGTTAACACAACTTTTATCTTCATGTCATGGAAAGTTGAAATTTTGGTTGTTAAATGAACAAAAAAATATGCTTAGCAGAAATATGGAATTATTAAAAAAACGTGTAAATGAGTTGCAGGAAGATAGCACTTTGTCGGAGGTGTGCGTAAATAGGTATATGATTATGCAGACTATGGAAAAAGTTTCTTATTGTACAGCTTATATATTTGTTGAGGATAGTATTTATAAATTTGAAGAATTAGCGAGTACATTTTTAAATATATATAATTTGCAAGGAGAAACTTTATTGAATTTTTTAGAAAGAATCAATAATGATCCATTAAGGGGGGATAGCATTGTTTTTGAGTAAGTATAAAATGAAATTTAAGGAGTATAAAGCTAAAAATGCGATAGTTGTTAATAAATTGAATTATGATACATTAAATCGAATAACTTCGCATTCTTTTTACTCTTGGCATGAGTTATATTATATTCATGCAAACAGATATTACACGTGTTTACAGCTGTTTGATTATCCTGAAGAAAGTAAAATAGATTTTTTAAGTGCTTTTACAACTGATAAGGATATTTTTGTGACAATTGATGCAGAGCATATGTCAAAATTAGATTTTTCAACAAACTTTGAAAGAATTATCAAGCACAATGACGAAGCTATAGATGATACAAAAAGTTTGAGAACAACAAAGGAAAAGGTAAGGGAAATAAAAGAAATTAATACTTTTGATCATTATTTAACAAAAACGAATGAGGAGGTTAAACTCATAACGGTAAGACTTTATGTATCTGCTTTAACTTTGGAAAAACTACAAAATAAAATAGATGAAGTGATTACAAAATTAATTTCTAGAAAGATGAAAGCATATATACAAACAAATGACCTTGAAAGTGATGTGAAAAGTTTAACGGATATTTCTAATCCAGTTAAAAAGATGGTTGCATCTTCAACATTGGCTGACATACTTTTAAAAAGTGAAATCAGTAAAGTGGACGAATATGGCAGTCTAATTGGTTATACAGCAAATGGTCTTTATTGTCCTGATTTGTATTCATTTAGAAATAACAGTTATAATTATATTCTTATTGGTGGCATGGGTGCTGGGAAATCAGCATTTTTAAAAGCTCTTGAAGAGGGTTATTCTTGCTTAGGCAACCATACTTTTCATGCTTTTGATATACACGGAGAATACAATGAATATGCACAAAAGCAACAGATACCAATTGTTTCTATAGATGATAGAAATACAGTGAATGTATGTCAAATGTTCTATACTTTGAATGATGATGGAATGATTACAAATACAGATATAACAAGTAAAATTGCTGTATTGGTAGAAACGTTTAAAACATCAGCAAATGAAGACCGTAAAAATGTTTTAGATCATTTTGAAAGAGAATGTATAAGGTATTTTGAAGATTGTGTTTTAGGTAAAAATATACATGATTTATCTAATGAAGATTGGTTTGTTTTAAGCGATATTCAAAAGCGAATTGATGAAAAATGGAAAAAAGGTATATATGAAAATGAGGCAAAGAAAGATATATATAATCTGCGTTTATCATTTGGAAATATGTTAAAAAAATATGGCTTTATTTATAACCAAAAAACAAACATGGCTTTTGATTTAACAAAATCATTTATATTTGATATTTCATTTTTTGATAAGGTTCAGGATAATAAAATTAAGTCAGCTTATGTGTCATTGTTGATTGATTATGTTTCTATGGCTGTGAGATTGAATCTAGAAAAGAATAACGCAAAGATGAAAGAAATGGGAGTATATCCTTATCAATTGAAAAGACCATATTATACGTATGGTTTGCGTGTTGATGAATTGTTGGAATATGCTGAAGATACAGGCTTTTTATTAAAATTAATTAATTTATTAAAATATATGAGAAAGGCATATGCTGGTTTGGGGGTAGTTATTCATACTTATGATGAAACACGTAAAAAAGTATCTGCTGGTGTAAATGAGCAATCATATTTAGGACAAATATTTTCGCTCTGCACGAATAAGTTTGTTGGTATGACAGACGGTGCGTCCTTAAATGATTTACCTAATATTGTGAAAGGAATGAACGCAACAGATGTTGAAATTGTCAGTACATTTAAAAAAGGACAGCATGGAGAAAGAAAATTCCTAGTTATTGATGATCAAAGGGAAAAGTATTATATAACATCAATTGTTAATAATTTTCAAAAACAATATTTTGGTGGAGGAGCATAGAGTATATGAAGAAAATTCTTATACTCTTTTTTCTTCCTTTTTTTATGATTGTGATACTGTTTGCGAGTGTTTCGAGTTCAGGAACATCAAACAATGCGAGTGATATGCCTGATGATGGGATACAGGGAGATTTTGATAATTATGAGCCCACTGGAGATAGTGAGCTAGGAAATAAGATTGTAAAATCGGCATTAAGTAAAAGAGGTTGTAAATATGTATGGGGTGCAGAGGGTCCTGATGAATTTGACTGTAGCGGTCTTGTATGGTGGGCGTGCAATGAAAATGGTGTTACATTTACAAGAACGACAGCTCAAGAGCTATCAAAGATGGGTACAGAAGTCAAACTTCATGAATTACAGCCGGGTGATATTATGACTTTTAAAACTGATCCTACTTATGTTTCTCATGTTGGTATTTTTATTGGTAATGGTATGATGGTACATGCACCCAATGAGCGTACTGTTGTAAGAGTTGATAAAGTGCTGACTTCTGAATACTGGGCTAGGGCTTTATACAATATTAGGAGAATTTATTGAAAGGAGATAAAAGAATGATGAATTTTTTTAATAAAAAGGATAATGGCTATATTATTCTTAAAGACGGTTATAACAAGCCGTTTATCTTTGGTACAATTTTAATTTTATGTATATTGTGCTTTTTTGTATCGACAAAATTTTGGTTACCTGATGGACGTGATAGAATGACGTTGAATACTAAAAATGAAATGTCTTTTAAAGATACGATTGTGACTTTGAATGAGGGGTATTATTGGAATGGTGAAACAAATGTGGCTCAAATTACATTTAAAGAGGTTTGTATTGCAGAAAGTAATGACAAAATAGAATTTGATATTAAAACAGATGCTGGAAATGAAATGCCTATGAGTTTGATAAAAGGAAAAGCAATTCCTGAAGAAGAGGATTCTATGGTTTTGATAACTGATTATATTCTACAGTTTGGAATGCCAAGCGATACTTATTACCTTAAGTTTAAAATAACAAAAGGCGGTATAAGTTATGATTTTATAATTGATTATCGTGACTTTGAGAAGAAAGATATTAAGGAATTGGATAATAACTATCTTGTAGAGAAACAAGCCTTAAATAACGAAAATGAAACGTTTAAAGCACAAAAAAAGGCTTTAGAAGACGAATTGGCTAATATTAATAAAATGAGTGAGGAGGAAAAGAAAGCAAAGGAAACTCGTGTTACTGAAATTAATCAGGCTATTGTTAAAATAGATAATGATATAAAGGTAAATATGCATAAATTGGAAGTGCTGGAAGAGGGGATTTGATATGATTTATAAAAAAATGAGACTTTGCAATATCCCTACATTTACGTTTTATGTCTTGAAAAGCCCATTGATGTGTATACATTTTTTAAAGTCCAAAATCACAAAAGAACATAACCGATATTTTGAGGTTTTAAATATATTAAATACCTTACGTATAGAATGCAGTAATTATGATACTGTCAATGAGAAAGGGAAACATTCTTTAAAATGTCTTTATGATTATGATAACAAGAGTATATATGTTAAGCTAAGATTTTTGAGAAAAGTGAATGAAGAAGAATATGAGAAATTTAGAAATTCTGTTGATATTCATTGTGATTATGGAATGAGTAATTTAACAACAAAAAAAGGTTATTTTCATTTTGTTGTTTACATGAAATTGGAGCCCCTTTATGAAACATCTATTGATAAGTACAGTATGGCTATCGGTACGTATCATAAAGGTTTGTTGACGTGGAATTATGCAGAATATCCTCATATTTTGGTGTTAGGTGAAACTGGGCAGGGAAAATCTGTTTTTATAAGATATTTGCTTAAGGAAATATTTAACGTAGGCTATGATGTATGGTGTATTGATGGTAAAAAGATAGATTATAGCAAGGTTAAGAGCATGTTTAAGCAATACTGTGCGAATGATTCCAATAAAAGTAATATTATTTTAACTTTAGAAATGTTCAAAGATGAAATGCAATTGAGATATGATTCTATGGTTCAACGAGGAATTTATAATTATTTTGAAGATGAAAGTCTGGAACCAGTGTTTTTATTGATTGATGAATATTTAACGATTATAGAAACAGCTGATAAAAAAGAACAGACAGTTATTAAAAAGTTGGTAAGTGAAATCATATGGCTTGGTCGTGCAGCAGGTTATTTCTTGATTGTAACTATGCAGAGAGCAGATGCAAAATATATAGACGGAGCTATAAGAGATAACTTCGCCTGTCGTGTCGTTGTTGGTAAGGCATCTAAAGAAAGTTATAGCATGATTTTTGATCGTAAATTAAATGGTTTTGAAAAAGGTAGGGCATGGGTACAGATTAATAATGATTTGCAGATTATTTCTATACCATTTTATAAGGATTTTTAATGAAAGGAAAAGAAGAATATGTGGGAATGCAATTATATATTTTTATTTGTAATATTAATGATATGTCTTATGATTTTGTTAATTTTATTAAAGATATTAAAAAAAATAAGTATAAAGAAAGGCAGTGCTTTATGTGAATTTAGTGTATATGAATTGTTTTTGATAAATGACTGCTTGAATGATAGAGAGGCAGGATTTGCATTGGATATTGAAGATTTACATGATGAATTTATGCTCACTGGTTCGGACAACAAAGATTGCGTAGAGGCATATAATTGTTATGATGAAGTAAGTAAACTAAAAAATAAAGTCTATTATTACATGGATCAAATATCAAAAAGTGAGTGAAAAGTTTTATAATAAATCATTTTTAGACGTGATATTTTATGACTTGGGGGAATGAGGGGGCATAAAATATCTGTTTTTTTATGAAATAAAAAACGTCTAAAAATGGTTTCTGTCCCCCAAAAATTTTATGAACATGACTGTATTCACAAACTTGATTTTTGCATGAGCATTGTAGATTTTGCTAGATTTGAAAGGTTGGGAAGAAATGCAAATTCATATATTAACATATTTATATTTTTATAATTTTTTAATACTCCTTTATTCTTATTGTTTTAGTGAATTTAATAATTATGTAAAGGTGGGTGCTTGTGCACCCTTTTTGGCACGCAACGCGTCTTTTGCATGTGGAACACATAAGCAAAAGAAAGACGCGGAGCGTTGCACAAAGAAGAGGGAGCGAAGCGACCTCTTCTTTACTTCTATTTATTAATGTGCAACTTAAGACACAAAACAGAGAATAAGGGTAGCCGTGAAGAATATTGTTATAAAGCTGTAAAGAGTGGAAAACATATCGAGCTTTATATTTATAAAGACAAGAATTTTAAAAGAAAGACAAAAGAAACGAATGATTTAATGAAAATTATCAATGATTGGGATATTACAGAAAATGAAAAGAAAGATAAAAAAGAAGAGGAGATGAAAGATGTGGTTGAAGAATTTGTATGTGTTCAAAAACTCGATAACAATTTACGTCGAACGCAGAAACGACTAAGACGTGTAATAAACAGCAACTTAGGACAGTATGAAGAACAAGACAAATTTTTGACTCTTACATGTCCGAAATTAAAAAGCCGAGAAAAAGCGTGTAGAATGTTTAAATCGTTTATAAAAAATCTTCGCTATAATTACGGTGATGAAATTCAGTATATCGCCGTAATGGAAATACAAAACGGTGACAGATTAGAAGACCCAAGCAAAGCAACTAAAGATATTCACTTTCACGTGTTGTTATTTAATTGTCCTTATATTCCTCAAAAAGTTTTACAAGATAAAGTTTGGAAGCATGGCATTGTAGATATAAGAAAGATTCAAGACTATACAGACATATCTGGTTATCTTGTGAATTACTTAAGCAAAGATGATACATTGTGTGTGAAAGGTAAGCGTTCATATTTTCCTAGCAAGAAATTAAAGAAACCAGTTGAAGAAATCAGTATGGATAAAGACCTTATCTTTAAATTTTTAACCGATACAAAAAACGAATTGCAATTTAGTGCCGAATATTTTGTTGAAAGAGTTGGAAACATCAGTTACATGAAACTGATCCAAAAAGATGATGATGAAAGTGAAATAAGCATTATAAGCTAATAAAAAAACAATGGCTATTGAGTTAGTCATTGTTTTCTTCTAAATCTTTCTCATTTAAAAATATGATGGGTTGATTATCTTCGTCAAGAAAAGATAATTTTGTATTAGTCATTTTTGCTAATAAAATTAAATCTTTAACATTCCAAGAATCACGTTTTATTTTGTTTGAAATATTTGGCTGACTTCTATTAGTGAATTTTGCATATTCAGTGATTCCTGATTTTTTGATTTCTAATAACCCTTTTATTTTATCAGTAATTATATTAAATCACTCCTTTCGTTATTATTTTAACATAGTTATATAATATAATTCAATAGTAAATAAATATCACTAAAAAGTTATGTAAAAGTGTTGACATATCACGAAAACGTGATATAATATAATTGTAAGGTAAAGGAAATACCAAAACAAAAAACGGAGGGTTTGAAAATGGAAATGATTATTAATACAAAAACAAAAGAAGTTGTAAGTGCTGATGATTTTCAAATGTTTAGTGATTGGAGAAAAATAAAATTTATTAGTTTATTTAATTGTGAAGAAATTTCAACTGATAAAGGTTTTAAAATTCTTGGTGAATATGAAGATGGCAAAAAATTCGAAAGTAAAGAATTAACTGCTAGAGAGTATTTTGATGGCAAATGCTTTAAATGTTAAAAATGTCAAGGCTTAA
>OLRZ01001569.1_pt1 | contig 15034 bp, 10 predicted proteins | sample 1671931 | NCBI WGS metagenome assembly OLRZ01 (sample SAMEA3136627, study PRJEB25190) | human gut metagenome | reverse complement strand
AGCAGACATCTTTATGGTGGCACCTGCATCAGCCAATGTGATAGGCAAGATGGCAAACGGAATCGCAGACGATATGCTTACCACCACAATACTTGCAGCCAAATGTCCTAAGCTTGTTTCTCCTGCCATGAACACCAATATGTATGAGAACAGGATTGTGCAGGACAATATCAAAAAGCTTGCATCATATGGATATGAGATAGTTGAATCCGCTTGTGGATATCTTGCATGTGGCGACACCGGAAAGGGGAAACTCCCCGATCCGGAGGTGTTGCAGGATTATATACTGAAGGCAATTGCAAAGGAAAAGGATATGGCAGGCGTGAAACTGTTGGTTACGGCGGGCCCTACCAGGGAGGCGATTGATCCTGTGAGATATATTACCAACCATTCAACGGGCAAGATGGGATACGCCATAGCAAGGCAGGCGATGCTGAGGGGGGCGGATGTCACTCTTGTCACAGGCAAAGTGGAGATAGAGCCCCCAAGGTTTGTAAATGTGGTCGACATAACATCAGCTCAGGATATGTATGAGGCGGTCATGTCAAGAAGCAGGGAGCAGGATGTTATCATTAAGGCTGCCGCTGTGGCTGACTATAGACCAGCGGAGGTTGCCGAGCATAAGATAAAGAAAAAGGATGGTGACATGAGTATACCTCTTTGCAGAACAAAGGATATACTCCTGGCACTTGGAAACCAGAGAATGGAAGAGGGGATAAAGGATCAGATCATATGCGGTTTTTCGATGGAGACGAGGGATCTTATTGAGAATTCCAGAAAAAAGATCGATTCTAAACATATAGATTTGATAGCGGCAAATAATTTAAAGGTCGCGGGAGCGGGATTTGGTGTGGACACCAACGTTCTCACTCTTATAACAAACGACGAGATCAGGGAACTGCCAATGATGTCAAAGGAAGAGTGTGCAGACATGCTTCTTGACAGGATAATGGAGATGCGTGCTGCTGATTAAGTCGTAGTGGGAGTGTTATCTTGAAGCAAATAGATAGAAAAAAGTTCCGGGCGATATGTCTGGTGCTGTTTGTGCTTTATATAATCTGTATCGTTTATTTCCTTATTTTCAGTGATATGTTTGGAAGAAGCGGTTATGATGAAAGACGTTATAATCTTCATCCGTTTCAGGAGATAGAGAGATTTATAATATACAGGGATCAGATATCCGGTTGGAGTGTATTTCTGAACCTGTACGGCAATATCATTGCATTTGTTCCATTTGGCATGTTGCTCAGATGGGCGAGAAATAAGAACACAACGTTTTGGCAAGCTTTGCTGTACTCCCTTATGTTTACGCTTGCCATAGAGATATCACAGTACATAACGAAGCTTGGGGTATTCGATATCGATGACATCATCATGAATACGTTGGGTGGAATCGTAGGATACTGTATATATTATGTCACAGCAAAGCTGCTTAGGAGATATCATGCAAAGAAGTAAAGAATTCAGAGTTTCGGCGCCGGGAATGCCGACGGACACGATAATAGGATACTTTCTTGGAGGCTTTGGCGGGCTGTTTATCATCATATCAATAATAAAGTCCATCCTTACACAGGGAAAAGTCCAAAGGGTGTACGGAGTTTTGATGGTGAGCGCTCTGATAATGGCGTTTACAGGGATTGTTTTCTCTGTTATAGGATACAGAGCTGACAATGGTGGAATAACCGGCAAGAAGATGGCTATCATAATGAATGGAGTAGTGTTTGGACTGTCGATTATATTTTTATTGATGGGTTTGTAATAATACGCTGGAAAAGAGAGGACACGAGATGAATTATTATGACAACTTTATAGAAGAATTTGATGATATAGAAGAACGCTATGAACTAGTACTCAGCAGGATAAGACAGATAACTCATGAATCAGTTGTGAAGCAGCCATATGGTGGTTACTTTACCCATGTTGCAGCGTTCATAACCCGCATAGGGGATGTTCTTGAACTGGTGAGGAAGGATGCCCTTTCAGACAGGAGTCTGTCTCAGCTTGAGGCGATGAACCATGGCCTTTACAGTGATATTCTAGGAGATAATTATAATAAGAGTTACGCCAATTACAGGTATATCACCGATGAGTTCATGAAGGATTATTCAAGAGAGAAAAACGAAATAAAGAAAATAGCCCAGCTACTTGGATTTGTATATAACGAGATAAGAGGCATGACTGTGTATGCATTTGAGGGCAGAATAGTTGACATAACACTTCTTGCGGAGTTATTTGTCCAGATATATTTTATGTTCCAGGATAATTTTACGGTAAAAGAACTAGAGGATGTTATATATTACTTTGAAAATGACTATGCTGAGTTCTTTATGTCATACAGAATAAGAGAGCAGCTCAGTCCTGATCTCACATTTGCGACTGATATAATTATGAACAGTGACCTTGAGGATGTATCATACCTCTATAAATACGGAGAATACATCAGTAAAAACGAGATCGATACTGCAATATATCTCAGCACCTTTACGGAAGAAGAAATAGAGTCAATGGCGAGAACATACACTGAAGGCTACAGACTCGGATTTGAGGCTGCCAAGATAGATCTGTCAGCGAAGAAAACTGTCAATATAAGATACTTCCTCGGACAGGAGAGAATGGTAAAAGCTGCCATAGAACAGTTCCGTGCCATGGGACTTGAACCGATATGCTACAGGTATGCGGTTTCGCGTATAAACAGAAGACTTATCAGTCGGGTTGGATATTCATCAACGGTTCCGAATAAACAGCTTGAATATGATCATAGGATGGATGAAGCGCTGTTTCTTGACAAGAAACTTATGGAGAGAAAGCTTGAGGTGCTCAGACAGGCATACAGGAATCTTGCACATGAGGCGTCGGTTTATGCAGGTCCTGCGGTCATTGAGGTGTTTGGTGAGAATCCATTTGAACCGGTATCATGTGATGCAAATCCAGTGCTTGATAAAAAACAACAGGAGATTCAGGTTGAGTACCGAACAGAAAGTGCTCAGATAGTAAATGAGTATATTGAGCAAGATAAGTGTAGTTTTACAATAATTGCATATCCTATACCAGAGATTGGCGACAGATATCGTGAGATATTTAGAGATACAGTTAGAATAAATACCCTTGACAATGAGCTATTTAGGCATATACATCAAAATATCATAGATGAGCTGGACAAGGCAGATCGTGTGAGAGTTGTGGGTAAAGGCAGTAATGAGACAGACATGATGGTCATGCTTCACGAGCTGGATGATCCTGCAAAGGAGACAAACTTTGAAAACTGTGTTGCAGACGTAAATATTCCGGTCGGCGAGGTGTTTACTTCTCCAAAACTCACGGGGACTCATGGAATTTTGAATGTGAGTGAGGTCTATCTCGATGGTCTCAGGTATGTGAACTTGAAGCTGAAGTTTGAAGATGGAAAGATAGCGGGATATGATTGTGACAACTACAGTGACCACGACATGAACCAGAAGTTTATAAGAGAAAATCTTCTTGGAGGTAGGGATACATTGCCTATAGGAGAGTTCGCCATAGGAACAAACACTACGGCGTATGTGATGGCGAACAAATACAATATTGTCTACAAGCTTCCGATCCTTATTGTAGAGAAAATGGGACCGCATTTTGCAGTGGGAGATACATGCTATAGCTGGAGTGAGGACAACAAGCTCTACAATCCTGACGGCAAGGAGATAGTCGCAAAGGACAACGAGTGCTCGATTCTCAGAAAGACAGATCTGGCAAAGGCCTATTTCAACTGCCATACAGACATAACTATCCCATACGATGAGATCGGCGGTATATACGCACTTCATTCGGACGGCACCGAGACAGCCATCATAGAAGATGGAAGATTTGTATTACCGGGAACGGAGAAACTCAACGAGCCTCTTCAGGAGAGAATATAAAAGCAAACTGTTATCAAAAGATTAAACCGGCATCAACTCTTTATTTTGAGATTAACCCTCAAAATAAAGAGTTGATGCCGGTTTTTATCAACACGTTTTGTCCTGTAGGTCTAAAACTATTTAATAATAGACATTCTCTTGTATCTCTTGTTGGTATAGAGTGCGCTGTCAGCCTGAGAGAGAAGATCTTCTATTGTCTGTTCCCCATCGCATGTGAACTCTGTAACACCGACACTCATCTCTATGAAGTATGGCTTGCCACAGGTTGCATTGAGCTCTGCGGAGTACTGTTTGATCCTGTTCTGAACCTGTGCTACATAATCCGGATCGCCTGTAAATGCAAAGCATACAAATTCATCTCCACCGATTCGCCCGATGACATCGTGAGGACCAAAGCTCATCGACAGGATGTTGGCGATATTCTTCAGAGCAAAATCACCATCCTTGTGACCAAACTTGTCATTTACGACTTTGAGTGAATCCATGTCGGCAAAAAGCAGTATAGCCTTGAGCCCGTGGTTTGAAGGAATGTTGATGTAATACTCAACACGCTCCATGAATCCTCGTCTGTTGTATATTCCGGTAAGCTCATCAGATGTGGACAGATGGTTCAGCAGTTCATTCTTCTCGTGGATCTCGTTGAGTGAGAGCTTTAACTGTTCCTGAGTTATGTTCTGTTCCCTGAGCAGAGTCATATATTTAAGTGCTGCGCCAAGCTGTAGGCTTGTTGAATATATGGTGCCAAAGCTGGCAACGTCAGTGTTGCAAATAAATATGCCATGGTGATCTTCGTTTGTAAATATAGGCACTATCACTGATGTAAAACGTTTGTCATAGTATGTGTATTCATTGTCAAATATTTCGGTTGACGGGATCCTTCTTGATTCGCCGAACAGAACCTGGCTGTTGTTTGGATTGTAGAAAGCCTGTAAGAACAGTGACTTTGGAACAATCCAGCTTCCTGAGTCGGTGATCTTTATCTCATCATCGTAGGTGTATATGTATGCTCCGTTATAATTCAGAGCTTTGAGTTTATTAAGGATAGAAGAGTAAGTTTTGTTGAGATCGTCTCCGTAAGTGAGAGTATCTCTTGTTATGTATATGGACGACCATCCAAGAATCCTGTTCTCCTGCATCTGATTATGCAGACTGTTTGACATAAACAGTGACAGGGCATTGGTGATAGCTGCATTCAGATTGTTGAATTCAAGCCTTCTGGCCGGGCTCATGCTGCAGCTGGAGAATATGGAAGCCATCTCCCTGAACATGTAGGTGATCTTCTGGACAGGGTAGAAATCCGTTATGTTGGACTCTAGACGATTCTTTATCTTGTCGATTATATTTCTTTGAAGATATGGATCGGACCTGTCGCTCTTAAGCACCCTGATAATATCTGCAAATATATCGCTGAATGATTCAATAACCTTGTGTGAGAAGAAGGAATCCCTGATCTCATCAAAGAGTGCATGATCCAGTATGTCTACTATCTCTGAGTCACTCAGTGAAAGAAGCTCTGCAGGGGTGGAGACTATATCATTCTCACGGCACAATCTGCATCCACATGAAAGTCTCTTTATAAAATGAGAATTCATTGTTTCAGATTTGGCAGCCCCGGTCTTTGCAAGACTTACAGCTCCATAGATAGCGCGGTAGCCAAGCTCACAGGAATTGATATTTACGGTTGTGAGAGGCGGATCCATGTTGACAGATGATGTGGAATCATCAAAACCGATAACAGACAGATTCTCACCTATGCGAAGTCCTCTTTTCCTGAGTTCAGCGTAACCGGCTATAGCCATCTGGTCATTTGCAAATACAATGGCATCCATGTCTGGATTATTATCTATGAGGGTACCGATATCGGAACCACAGTATTCGGAGAAGTCTCCGTGTACTATCATATTGTCAGTGACTGTATATCCATGTTCAGAAAGAACTTCGCGGTATATGTTTAAACGTTGGTTGCTGTCTGAATTGTTCTCCTTGCCAGCGACAAAGCAGATATGCTGACTGTGGTGTTCATTTATGAGATGTTCTATCGCAGTTCTCATGCCCACGTGATTATCAGTCATGATGCATGGGTATTCATCAAGCTTTTCTTCCAGCGTAAGGATAGGTATTCCATCAAAATGAGAGAGAAACGCATGGATATCCTTTTCTGATAAAAACGAAGAGATAGCTCCCACGGATACTATGAGTGCATCGAGACACTCAGGATGGGCGTAGTAAAAAATAGAATTATACTGATAGTCATATAATTGATTGGCTGGATCATTAAAGGAAGCGTTGAGGAACATACCTGGGAAGACTATGAGATTGCAGTCCAGTTCTTTTGCTGCAAATTCAGCCCCCTTGCATACTTCGATAGCATAGTCATTATCGATATGACATGTAAATATTCCTATGTTAAGTCTGTTGTTAGTCATCTGGGCACTCCTTTGTATTATAATTACCGTTGACCAAAATTGTTGATAATTTATTCGTAAATAATTTTGACCTAATTCAAATCACAGCCTGTTGTAATTATAACACATGCTATATTTATTAGCAATTTGTAATAATGAAAAGGTTTACAAAGCAATCTTTATAATCTATAATTTATGGGAATGTTTGAATGGGAGTGAACTCCCATATGATGAAGGCGGGGCGTGGCACTGATATAAGTGATCATGTATGGTCACTGTTAATCGCGCCAGCCAAAAACGGATAACAGGAGGATAAGAAATTGGATTACAAGAATGCCGGAGTAGATATTGAAGCTGGATACAAGTCGGTGGAGCTTATGAAGAAGCACATCAAGACTACCATGAGACCTGAGGTGCTTGGCGGAATAGGTGGATTTGCAGGAGCATTTAGCCTTGCTAAGATCAAAGACATGGAAGAACCTATACTTCTGTCAGGAACAGACGGATGCGGAACAAAGGTTCAGCTGGCTTATATTATGGATAAGCATGATACAATTGGAATTGATGCTGTAGCAATGTGTGTTAATGATATTGCTTGTTCTGGAGGAGAACCACTTTTCTTCTTAGATTATATTGCTTGTGGTAAAAACTATCCCGAAAAAATTGCTTCCATTGTAAGTGGTGTTGCAGAAGGGTGTTTACAATCTGAATGTGCTTTAGTTGGTGGTGAAACTGCTGAACATCCTGGTTTAATGCCTGAAGATGATTATGATTTAGCAGGTTTTGCTGTGGGTGTTGTTGATAAAAAAGATATTATTGATGGTTCAACAATTAAAGCAGGAGATACACTTATTGGTATTGCTTCAAGTGGTGTTCATTCAAATGGTTTTTCACTTGTTAGAAAAGTGTTTGAAATGACAAAAGAATCATTAGATACATACTATGATGAATTAGGAAAAACTTTAGGAGAAGCTTTAATTGAACCAACACGTATTTATGTTAAAGCTTTAAAAAATGTAAAAAATGCGGGTGTTAGAATTAAAGGATGCTCTCATATTACAGGTGGAGGTTTCTTTGAAAATGTACCTAGAATGCTTCCTGAAAATGTAAGAGCAATCATTAAAAAAGAAAGTTATCCAGTACCAGCTTTATTTGATTTAATTCAAAAAAATGGAAATATTGAAGAACATATGATGTACAACACATTCAATATGGGTCTTGGTATGGTAATTGCAGTTAATCCAGAAGATGTTGAAACAACAATGAAAGCTATTGAAGAAGCAGGAGATAAATGCTACGTTGTTGGAAATATCGTTGAAGGAGATAAGGGCGTGGATTTATGCTAAAATTTGCAGTCTTTGTTTCTGGTGGGGGAACAGATTTACAATCTATTATTGATGCTAAAAACGAAGGAAAGATCAATGGCAAAATTGCCCTTGTTCTTTCGAATCGTCAAAAGGCTTATGGTTTACAAAGAGCTAAAGATGCTGGTATTGAAACGGCAGTTGTTAAAAAAGATGATGCTTTGATTGTAAAGATGTTAAAAGAAAGAAATATTGATTTTATTGTATTGGCTGGTTATCTAGCAATTTTAACGGATGAGTTAATCGATGCATATCCAAATAAAATTATGAACATTCATCCTTCTCTTATTCCTTCTTTTTGTGGACCAGGAATGTATGGAATGCATGTTCATGAAGCTGTATTACAACGTGGTGCAAAGGTTTCGGGGGCAACCGTGCACTTTGTTTCAAATATTGTCGATGGGGGACCGATTATTAAACAAGTTGCTTGTGATATATCGGATTTAGACACAGCTGAGGATATTCAAAAAAGGGTGTTAGAGATTGAACATAAATTACTACCAGAAGTTGTAGGGCTATATTGTGATAATAAGATAAAAATAATTGATGGAAAGGCAAAGGTAATTTAAATGAAAAGAGCTTTAATTTCAGTTACAAATAAAGATGGGGTTGTTGATTTTGCTAAAGGATTAGTAGAATTAGACTTTGAAATTGTATCGACAGGAGGTACAATGAAAGTTTTACAAGAAAATGGGGTTTCTTGTATTGCAATTGATGATGTGACAGGATTTCCTGAAATGTTAGATGGACGTGTTAAAACACTTCATCCAATGGTTCATGGAGGACTTTTATATCGTCGTGATTTACCTAGTCATGTTGAAACAATTAAAAAACATGGTATTCATCCTATTGATTTAGTATGTGTCAACTTATATGAATTTGAAAAAGCTTTAAAAGCTGGTAAAGATTTACCAGATATGATTGAAAATATTGATATTGGTGGACCATCAATGATTCGTTCAGCAGCTAAAAACTTTAAAGATGTTTTAATTGTTACGGATCCAAAAGATTATGATAATGTTTTAGATGCGATTAAAAATGATACAACTGATTTTGATTTTAGAATGAATCTTGCTTATAAAGCATTCTCTATGACAGGTGCTTATGATGCAATGATTTCAAGATACTTTGCAGATCAAGTTGGAGATCAATTTCCAGATACATTAAATCTTTCATTAAAGAAAGTAGAACATTTACGTTATGGCGAAAACTCTCAACAAGCAGCAAATAAATATGAAGATAGTTATGTTCAAAAATCTTTATTAGATTATGAACAACTTCATGGTAAAGAAATTTCATTTAACAATGTAAACGATTTATATGGAGCGGTTGCACTTGTTAGAGAATTTGGTAATCAAATCGTTACAGCAGCCATCAAACATTCAACTCCTTGTGGTGTTGCTATTGGAAATACAGGTTATGATTCTTATATGAAAGCCTATGAAGCTGATCCTCAATCTATCTTTGGTGGAATCGTTGCTGTTAACTATAAAATCGATAAAGCAACAGCTGAACAAATGCATAAGATTTTCTTAGAAATCGTAGCTGCACCAGATTTTGATGATGATGCTTTAGAAATCTTAAAGAAAAAGAAAAACTTACGTATTTTAAAACTTAAAAACTTAGATGCACGTGGTGCTAAATATGATATTAAATATCTTGAAGGAAAAGTATTAGTTCAAGAATTAAATACAAAAATGATTGATGAAATGAAAGTTGTAACAAATGTTCAACCCACAAAAGAACAACTTACAGATATGGAATTTGGTATGAAAGTTGTTAAATATGTAAAATCAAATGCGATCTGTATTGTTAAAAATGGTGTAACACTTGCTATTGGCGGTGGTCAAACATCAAGAGTGTGGGCTTTAGAAAATGCAATTCATAACAATCCTGATAAAGATTTCAATGGTTCAGTTCTTGCTTCAGATGCTTTCTTCCCATTCAATGACTGTGTTCAAGTCGCTGCAGATGCAGGTATTCAAGCAATTATTCAACCAGGTGGTTCAATTAGAGATCAAGATTCAATTGATTTATGTAATGAAAAAAATATCCCTATGGTATTTAGCGGATATAGACACTTTAGACACTAGGAGGCTTATATGAAAGTTCTTGTAATCGGTAGTGGTGGTCGTGAACATGCGATTGCTTATAAATTAAAACAAAGTCCAAAAGTAACTGAACTTTATGCAATACCAGGAAATCCTGGTATTGCAAGTTTAGGTACATGTGTACCTGGTTCAGTAGAAGATAATGAATTTATTGTTGATTTTATTAAAAAAAATCAAATTGATTTAACTGTCATCGGTCCAGAAGTTCCTTTATGTAATGGGCTTGCTGATGATATTGAAAAAGCAGGTTATAAAGCTTTTGGTCCTCAAAAAAAGGCGGCAACTTTAGAAGGAAGCAAAGCTTTCTCTAAAGATTTTATGGTCAGACATCATATTCCTACAGCAAAATATGTCGAAGTGACTGATTTTGAAAAAGCATGCAAAGAAGTTGATCATTTTGATTTTCCATTAGTTATTAAAGCAGATGGTCTTGCTGCCGGAAAAGGTGTTGTCATTGTTGAAAACAAAGAAGATGCCATATCTACTTTAAAAGACATGATGGTTGATGGTGCTTTAGATGGTGCCGGAAGTAAAGTTGTCTTAGAAGAATTCTTGACAGGATTTGAATGTTCTTTACTTTGTTTTACTGATGGTAAAACAATTGTACCAATGGTTTCAGCAAAAGATCATAAACAAATCTTTGATGGAAATAAAGGACCTAATACGGGTGGTATGGGAACTGTTTCTCCAAATCCATTTTTACCAGAAGGTATGGATGAAGTCTTGAAAAAAGATATTCTTGATCCATTTATGCAAGGACTTAAAGATGATCAAATGGATTATCGTGGTGTTGTTTTCATTGGTTTAATGATTGAAAATAATCAAGCAAAAGTTCTTGAATTCAATGTCCGTTTTGGTGATCCTGAAACACAATCAATCCTTCTTCGTTTAGAGAGTGATCTCTATGAAATCATGGATGCTTGTGCTACTTATACTTTAGATCAAGTTGAAGTTAAATGGTCTGATGACCATGTGGCTTGTCTTGTACTTGCAAGTGGAGGTTATCCAGGAAAATACGATAAAGGAATTGAAATTAAAAATATTGACAAAGTAAGTGATGATATAGTTGTTTTCCATGCGGGAACAGCTTTAAAAGATGGTAAACTTGTCACAAATGGTGGACGTGTTTTAAATGTGTGTGCAAGAGGAGCAAATTTACAAGAAGCACTTGCGAAAGTCTATGAAACTGCTACAATTATTACATTCGATGGTATGTACTATCGTCATGATATTGGACTTAGATAGGAGAGAACTCTATGACAAATGTAAGAAGAATTTATGTAGAAAAAAGAAAAGAATATGCAACAGAAGCGCATGAAATTCAAACAAATCTTGTTGAACAATTAGGTTTAACAATTCATTCGCTTCGTATTGTTCATCGTTATGATGTACAAGGAATTAGTGAAGAAATCTTACAACAAGGAATTACTACAATTCTTGCTGAACCAATGGTGGATCATGTTTATGATGAAATATTTCCAATGAGTGAAAAAGAATCTGTTTTCGCAATTGAATTTTTACCAGGTCAATATGATCAACGTGCTGATTCATGCGAACAATGTTTCCAAATTCTAACAGGAACATCTTCAACAAAAGTAAGATGTGCCAAACTTATTGTAGTAGATATTGATAAAAATGAAGAAGTTTTAAATCAAATTAAACATTATTTAATAAACCCAGTTGATCAAAGAATTGCTTCTTTAGAAAAACCAGAACATTTAAATGATGAAACACCTGATATTAAACCTGTACCAACTTTAACAGGATTTAATGATTTAGATGAAACAGGATTAAATCAATTCTTAAAAGATAATGGAATGGCTATGAATCTTGATGATTTAAAAGTCACTCAAGATTACTTTAAAAATGAAGAACATAGAGATCCTACCGAAACAGAAATCAAAGTGTTAGATACATATTGGTCTGATCATTGTCGTCATACAACATTTGCGACAGTTATTACAGATATTGATATTCAAAATGGTGCTTTTAAAGAAATCTTAGAAAAAGATATTGAAAGCTATAAAACAAGTAGACATGCCGTTTATGGAGTGAATACGACACGACCTCTTACTTTAATGGATCTTGCAACGATTTCAATGAAAGAACTTCGAAAAAAAGGATATCTTGATGAATACATAAAACTCATGCAAAAAGACGACAGTCTCTGTATCGGGGCTATTATGGAGGCTTCCTATCAGACAAGGCGAGTGATGCAGGGAATTATCGAGATGGTTGATTATTTAAAATATAATCAGGATATCCTGTTATCAGAATCTGAAAACGATTTATTCCATCTTTATTTTGAACTTGTAATACAGGCGGAAATGAATCATTATGATGTGACGCCGTTAAAAGAACGTATGGATAAAATTGCGGAAGTGATCCGCAAATTAAATATCTATGATGACAAACTGGTATCCTATCGTCTGAATGAATACAAAAATCACGACTTTACCCAGTATGCGATGGATGAGTTTGCGACGCCGGGGGAAGATGATAATGTTTCGGATGATGAGTGGGATGAAGAGGAAGAAGAGTCAGAAGACTGCTTAGAACATATCCTGACCTATGCCGGATATACACCGGAACGGATCGAAGATATGCGTAATCTGATCCGGAAATACAGGGAGCTTCCGGATATGCTTTCCACGGATGCGGAAGTGTTCCAGCTTAGAAAACAGCTTTCACAGGTCTTTTATGATGCATATTATAAAGTATTTATGAATGTGATGAAAGATGATGATGAACCGACACCGATCATAGAGATGTTTTTGAATTTCGGATTTATGGATGTACAGATGGTAGGTGAGGATAATGCCAATATCCTTTACGATCTGACAGAACATTTAGAACTTTGCAATTCAGAGCATATTTTTACTATTTTTGAATGGTTAAAAACGATTTATAACGGTCAGAATGAACCGTCAAAAAACGAATTTGACTTAGATTATGCGGGCTATCTGGCAGAACTGAAAAAGACCGGAAAAGTAAATGAAAAACAGATGCGCGATTATGCGAATAACCGTGAGATGAAGGTAAAATTTGAGATACAGAATATGTTTACTTCCGGAAACCGTGTTACATACGGCAGAGTTTCAACATTCTGTCCGATCCTTGGCGAAAATGATCTGATCAATTCCGTTGATAAGATGCTCGTTACGGCACAGAAAATCGAAGATGCCATGAATAAAGTGCGGAAAGTTGATTTTTCCGTATTTTACAGAGGCGTTGTATTTTCTGATCCGGACAAGGGAATCAATCGCGAGGAGATCATGAAAGAGGTACTTCCGAATATTATTCTGATGCCGAACGCTGGAACAAGAGCTATGATGTGGCAGGAAACAGCGGGGGTCAGACGTGATACACCGGCAAGATATATGTTCCCTATTTTTACGGCAGTTGATCTCGATGATATGATGGTTGAAACGACCGGCCGTTACCGTTGGGAGATCTGTCGTAAAATTCAAGGGGTTCACTGGAATGATATCCGCGATAAATCCCTGACGGCAGAGTATTGTGATTATATTCAGTTTTATAAGAAGAATCATGATCTTTCGACTGAGGCAAAAGAGAAGATAAAAAGTGCATTGCTTCGTGGAAAAAATAATTACCGCGAGGTGTTTGTGAAAGATTATCAGAACTGGATCAAATATGAATCAAAGGGAAGCTTCCGTTTAAATAAAGTTTCAAGAGAGATCCTTGTGACATACTGTCCATTTTCCAAGGAGATCAGAGAAGAGTTAAAGTCCAATCCAATGTATCAGAATGCATGGCAGAAATATGATATTTTAATTACGAAAAAGATTCAGCGTATCAAGGGAGTCTATGATAAATATCAGAAGGCCGGTGGTAAGATCACGGATGAACTGAAGGATAATTTAGAATATTATATGATGTAATTGTATGTATAATTTATGATGTAACTGTATGTATAATTTAGAGAATTTCTTCCCATAATATTCTTGCAATAAAAGTTTCATGTAATTAAAGTTTCATGTACCCAAAATTGCGTGTAAGAAAGATTATGCGTAATCAGAATTGGGTGTAAGGAAAATTGCATGTAAGCGAAATTGTAGTAAACAAGGTGCAGAACAGCACCGGAATGGAGAAAGAAATGGCAAAGAATGCAGACAATGCAAACAGTGGATCTAATTGCAGAAACAGTTACGAGGACAGCTATGAGAATAGTTATGAGCAGAACAGCTCAAAAAATAAGTCTTCCAACAAAGCAACAAACAGCAACGGACAGAATAAATCCGGACAGAACAGTACAGGTTCTAACGTATCAAAATAAGAACACGGGTACCGGAAACTGCATATAATGTAAGGAAAAAACATTAGCAGAAGAACAGATTACAGGGCAGAGCTTTGTAATCTGTTTTTATTTCGGAGGGAGTATGGCTTTTTTTACGATCCATCCACGCGAGATGGAACAAATTATTTTAAATAAGCATGCCCTGGTTTTGGATGTAAGGGAACGGGAATCTTACCGGGAAGGGCATTTTAGGGGAGCATACTGTTGTCCATATGAGGAGATCGATGGGTGGATGCGGCATTTTAACAGAAATAGAACACTATTAGTTTACTGTGAATATGGAAGTACGAGTCTTTTAGCAGCAAGACAGCTTTCAAAATATGGCTATGAGGTGTATACCGTTGTTGGAGGAATGCAGGCAATCAGACGCTATAATGGTTATGATTAACATTGACAGGGTATTTTAGAACGGATAATATAGTACTAAGGTAAAAGAAACAGTTAAGGAGAATTCATGAAAACATATGAGCTTGTGGTACCGTGCCATTTTGGGTTAGAGGCGGTATTGAAAAGAGAGATTTATGATCTTGGCTATGAGATAGGCAGAGTAGAAGACGGAAGGATCACATTTACCGGAGATGAGGAAGCAATATGCCGGGCGAATATTTTCCTGCGCACGGCAGAACGTGTCCTGATCCAGGTGGGACGTTTTCATGCAGAAACGTTTGAGGAATTATTTCAGGGAATCAAAGCGCTTCCATGGGAAAATTATATCCCGGAAAACGGTAAGTTCTGGGTTAAAAAAGCATCCTCCATCAAGAGTAAACTGTTCAGTCCGTCCGATATTCAGTCGATCGCGAAAAAAGCGATGGTGGAGCGGTTAAAGCAGCAGTATCATAAGGAGTGGTTCCCGGAGGATGGGGCGCCGTACCCGGTGCGTATTTTCCTGCTAAAGGATGAAGTGATGGTGACACTTGATACATCAGGGGATTCTCTGCACAAA
>OLRZ01001568.1_pt1 | contig 15036 bp, 15 predicted proteins | sample 1671931 | NCBI WGS metagenome assembly OLRZ01 (sample SAMEA3136627, study PRJEB25190) | human gut metagenome | reverse complement strand
TGGGTGCAGATTGAAAGTACCATCACAAAGGAGGAACTGGAGACGGCGCAGGCGGCGGAGGAGGAAAAAGTCTATGCGGTGTTTCATGTCCGGGAGCATGGCCATGACAGCATCTTTTCAACGGGCAACGGCGAGGAATTCCTGGATGTGGCCATACGGCTGCGCCATTATGTACGAGGAGGCGCTTCGGCAGTGAGGGGGGATTTCTCCCACCACTTTTATAAGACTCAGTCCATTACGCGGGAGCGGTTTGATGAATTGACCGCCCTGCGCCTTGAAAATACCGGCAAGGTAACAGGAGCGTTTGAGATCGATCTGGATGCTGGCTGGTGTTCTGCGCTGAATCTCGCAGACGGTTGGCAGACCTTCAAAATCAAAGATGTATCTACAGCCGCCTACCACGCTGACCGGCCTCGTAGCATCCAGAGAAGTGAGCAATGGCGCAAGTTTGTAGACTATCTATATGGGCGGGACATTGAACCGCAGACCTTTGGCCCAGTTGAAACCAGAGGGATTCGACCACTGCTGGAAGGCGATCTAAGCTTTTCGGATGAGATTGTTCTGTCAGGCCATAAACTGAATTTCAAGTATGACTTCATCAACGATGAGGCCAGACGGGAGGTTCTTGGGACGATGGTGGACTGCCCAGAACCGGGGGACGGGCTGGATATCCTCTGTCATTACGATGCCGCTCGGCAGGACACTGGCAGCAGTCTTTCCCTTACGCTATACCGCCATGATGGATTGGAACAGAAATCCTTCAGCTATCCCTTGGGGAAAGAAGAACGAGCGCTTTTGCGAAAACAGATGGAAGCGGACTGCCTCGGCAGGACCGGACAAACGCTGAATGGTTACTACGCACAGCTGGATTTGGATCGAGGAGGATCTCCCCCGGAGCTCAAGGGGGGTATCAAAAGGCTGCCGGTAGATGCGGTGTCCTTCACCGATGAGATTACAGAGTGTGATGGGAAATTACTTTTTTATATCCCCACCTATTTTGACCCGGACGCTGTGTTTGGAACCCATGTATGCACTGATACCAACGATGACTGGGTGGATGTGTACGCCGGTTTTGACTGGAAAACCGGGCGGATGGACAGCGCACTGACCGTGCGCCTCTGCTGTACTGATGGACATGAGTTTGAGTTTTCCTATCGTCTGACTCCCGCGGAACAGGTTCAGCTGTGGGATAAGATGGACGCTTACTGCCGCCAGCAGAATGGTCAAAGTTTGGAGGAAGCAAGGGCCGCTTTGCTGCAAACGCAGGCAGAAGAAGGAATGGAGATCCGGATGTAGGCAGCACCATTCGGCAGCCTTTGCCGATTCCCACAGTTTTTCAGCCTGTATTTTATTGGTAGTGGTGAATAGCTTTTCAAACCAGAGCGTGGCATTGTGTTGTCGGGCAAACCGCCAAAACATCAAATGAATAGGAGGCAACAAAATGGATCAAGCAAGAGCCAGAGAGCTGCAGGAGAAGCTGGCGCTGGAGGCCGCTGCTATGCTGTCGCTGGCCGGAAGCGGAGCAGAAACTGCGCCCTATGAGCAGGCAGTCAGCCTAATCGGGAAAGCATGGCGACTGACTGCGGAGGAAACATCAGAACAGCTTGCTCTCATTGAGCAGGAAAAGGCAGTCATGGGCCGCATCGAAAATGGGGAGTCAGCCGAGCATATCAGGCAGGAACTGCTCCTGAACTGGTCTGGGCTGGAGAGTATCGAGGTGCTGGAGGATCTCTTCGAAACCTCTACCTTACTGGAAACCGCACCTGAACGCAGATCCCTGTTTGACATGGCCATGCTCCTGATTGAAACTCAAAATCTGCTGGATTGGATTGAGAAAACAGATGCAGAAAAAGAGGAGCTGATACAGAACTTCACCTAAGTCTCGGCAGGAGAGGAAAGCCGTGCGAAAGCACGGCTTTCCTCTATGTGGGGAGATTCCCCGCCGTTGGCCGCTGTGCCGCCCTGTGTGCCCTTTTCCGGGGCTGGGTGGCATCCGTACACTACGGCCCTCTTCGGGCGATTTGTGGAGGCGTTGTGCAGGCCGTTCCCGAAATGGGCGGTTATCGTCCTGCATTGACGGGTTCTCGCTTTCGCCTTTAGCGCAAGTGAACCGAGGGGTCGAAAACAGTGCGGGATAAAGCGCGGGGGTCGCAGAGCGCCCCCCACACAGCTCACACCGCCCCGCAATGCGGGTCGGGGAACGGTTTTGCGGGGGTCACTTTCTGGGGCATGGGGTCATGTTGGGGATTATGATGGGCGGATTTACCCATCATTTCAGCGTTTATCTGGAATCAAAGCAGGGATAAGCCAGAAAAAAGAGGATTGCCTCAGTCACTGTACAGTATGGCTGGGGCTTATTTGATTGGAGGAAAGCATGGCAAGAGAAAAGATCAAGTTCGCTCTGCGCATTGCGCCTGAAACTCAGCAGCTGGTCAAGGACCTTTGTGCAAGGGACAACTGCCAGAGCCAAAACGAGTTTATTGAAAAGGCCATTCGTTTTTACGCCGGATATGTTTCCAGCGGCGAGGCCATCGACTATCTGCCGCCCGCACTGGTGGCCGCCCTGCGGGGAACGGTGGAGGACAGCGAACACCGCATTGCGCGGCTGCTCTTCAAGCTGGCCGTGGAAACCAGCATGATGATGAATGTGCTGGCGGCAGGTATGGAGATCAGCGAGGAGGATCTCCGGCAGCTTCGCGCCAGATGTGTCCGGGAGGTCAAGCAGACCAACGGCAATATCTCCCTCAAGGACGCAGTGAAATACCAAAAGGGGCAGGAATAGGCGGTGACTGAAAATGCCCCGCATTATTTTCAAGTGCCCGTATCTGAAAGGCGGCTCCCCCACTGTGACGGCTCACCTAAAAAATCTTGTAGGATACATCGCTACCAGGGATGGCGCTGAGAAAATTGACCCCGGTAATACGCAACTGGCAGCAACCAACAAGCAGAAAGAGCTGGTGGATCAGCTCGTCCAGAGTTTTCCGGAGAGCATGGAACTGTTTGAATATGAGGACTATCTCTCCGCCCCCAACAGAGGGAACGCCTCTGCTTTTATCACTATGGCCATTGAACAGAATCTGAGCCAGCTCATCCGCTGGGAGAAATATCTGGAATACATCGCCAAGCGGCCCCGCGCCCAGCGTTTTGGCGCTCACGGTCTGTTTACCGGTGACAAAGATTCTCTGGTGCTCTCACAGACTGCAAAAGCGATAGCAGAATATCCCGGCAATGTGTGGCTGCCGATCATTTCCCTGCGGAGAGAGGATGCTGCCAGACTGGGATATGACAATGCGGAGAACTGGAAGTCTTTTCTCTCCTCTTATGCCATGCAGATGGCCACAGCCATGAAAATCCCTTGGGAGCAGTTTCGATGGTACGCAGCCTTCCACAATGAGTCGCACCATCCGCACATCCACATGGTCTGTTACAGTGCAGATCCTGCCAAGGGCTTCCTCACGAAAACTGGGATCGCCCAAATCAAATCTGGTTTGGCGAAGCACATCTTCCGGCAGGAACTGACGGAGCTCTATCAAAAGCAGACCAAAAGCCGCAACGCACTGAATGAAGATGCCCGTTCTGTGCTGGAGCAGCTGATCGAACAGATGCGGAGCGGCACTGCGGTCAACCACCGCATGGAGAAGCTCATGGAGCATCTGGCGGAGCGCCTGCGGCACACTGGAGGCAAGAAGCAGTACGGCTACCTCAAAGCCCCGCTGAAGGCTGTGGTGGATGAGATTGTGGACGAGCTGGCCAAAGACCCATGTGTCGCTGCGGCCTATGCCCTGTGGCATGAACTGCGGGAAGATGTACTGCGCACCTACAGAGACGATCTGCCCCCACGCCTTCCCCTTTCCCAGCAGAAGGAATTCAAGCGGATCAAAAATATTGTTATTGAGGAGGCGGTGAAGATTGGGGCGCATCAGCAGGTATTCCATCCGGATGACCAGCAGGACGGTGTCTCTGCGGCAACTCCAGGAGATCCGTCGCTGCCGGAGCTGACCCAGCCCGATGATGACTGTGGTGATCCTGTGGAATCTCCACCAGAAGCCCCGCCAGAGAAATCGGGATCTGCCAAAGCACACATGGAATGGAGTAAGGAGTATCGTCTGGCACGCCGCTGTTTGTTTGGCGATAAGAATCAGCCCCAGGACTTTGAGCAGGCATTTTCACTGTTCCAAGAGGGGGCGCAAAAAGGCAACGCACTGGCCATGTGCGACCTGGGACAGATGCTGGCGGATGGGCTGGGCCAGGAGATTGATATACAGGCTGCCCATGTGTGGTACAGAAAGGCGCTGGCTGCGTTCCATGCTGTGGAGGAACAGAAGAAAAACCGCTATGCGGAGTACCGGATCGGCAAACTCTATGCCGCGGGCCTCGGCTGTGAGCAGGACTATGGTGAAGCCGCCCGGTGGTTCCAACTTTCCGTAGACAAAGAGTACAAGTACGCGCAATATTCCCTTGCCGGTCTGTTTCGCCGCAGGCAGGGTGTGGAGCAGGACGATGTGCGGGCGCTGGAATTATACACAGCCTCTGCACAGCAGGATTTCCCCTATGCCGCTTACGAGTTAGGAAAGATGTATCAGGATGGCATTGGCTGTGAGAAGGACACTGAAGTGTCGGAACAGTGGTACCAGCAAGCCTTCGCCGGATTTCTTGAGTTGGAGCAGCAGAGCCATGACGATAAATTGCAGTACCGTATCGGCTGGATGCTCCTCCATGGTGTAGGAACTGGAAAGGATGAAGCGGCAGCCAGGGGGTGGTTTGAACGGGCATCCAAACTGGGCAATCCCCATGCACAGTACCAACTGGCCAAAATGATCCTCGACGCCCCATCCTCAACACCAGAGCAGACAGCTCAGGCATTGGAGTGGCTGACAAAGGCAGCGGAAACCGGCCAGGACTGCGCGCAATATGCGCTCGGCAAAATCTATCGGGATGGTCAAGGAATAGAAAAAGACATTCAAAAGGCGGTGAATCTGTTCACACTTGCGGCGGAGCAAGGAAACAGTTTCGCCGCTTTTACCCTTGGCAAGTTGTACCTTTCTGGTGACGCAGGTCTGCCCATAGATCCGCCATTCGCGCTGAAGTGGCTCACATTCTCTGCGGAACTTGGAAACCAGTTCGCCCAGTACCGGTTGGGAAAGCTGCTGCTCCAGGGCGAGGAGGTACCGAAAGACACGGAAACCGCCATCCGCTGGCTCACCGCTGTGGCGGAACAGGGCAATCAATACGCCCAGTATGCCCTCGGCAAACTCTATCTGCTTGGGAAAGAGGTTCCAAAAGACAAGAGCAACGCGACCAAGTGGTTCCAACTGGCGGCGGATCAGGGGAGTGAGTACGCTCAATACTTTCTGGAACACATGGATGACTGGCTGGGACAGCCGCCTGCAGCGGCAGTCATTTCACTGCTCCACCATCTGGCCAACATCTTTCAGGAGCAGAGCCAGCCACCCTCTGACGGTATCCGAGTGGCTGTGGACCGGAAGCTCCTGCGAAAAATCAAGGCGAAGAAGATCGCTCAGGGCCACAAGGCGGATGACCATGAGCCGGAAATGCAGCTATAAGGGAGGTAATCTTTTGAAACAGAAAGTGCAGTTTAAACAGCAGATTTTATTGGCGCAGCCAAAAGGCATTCAAGGGCTGAAAAGGCAAAAGCCAATCCCGTGCAGACCTGTTCTGTTCCACCGGAAACTCAAGGGAAGGAATCAGTGAGAGGCATATGAGGTATGAACCTGCGGCCTCCCATTAATAGCCTCTGGAGCTTCAACAAGAAGTTCTGAAATCTTTTTCTCTTTTTCAGTTACCCTTTCAGGCATCTTTCCAGTCACACTACCGCTGTGGTCTATGGGCATCGGGATCAAGTCCAAGAGCTCCGAAAGATGCCAACCAACCGAATGAATTAACACAGATTTGAGAGGCCGCATACTGCGGCCTCTTTTTTGATAAGGAGGGATGTAGCGTGCCATATATCCACTTCACAGAGGACCAAAAACTCCGTGCCAACTCCGTTGACCTGGTGGAGTTCCTGCGCCGGCAGGGAGAGAAACTCATCTCCTCCGGCCAGGACAAACGCCTCACCTCAGATCACAGTATTACTGTGCATGGGAATGAGTGGTATGATCATGCTGCAGAAAGGGGTGGCCATGCAATCTCCTTTGTCCAAAATTTCTACGGCCTGACTTACCCTGAAGCAGTGACCCGTCTGCTCAACGGTGAACAGGGGGAAGTGTATGTACCGGCGGAGAAAAAAGAAAAAGGGCCGCCAAAGGAATTTGCCCTGCCTCCCGCAAACCAGACCTTGCGGCGGGTATATGCTTATCTGCTCCAGCAGAGACACATCAGCCGGGAGGTGCTCAGCACTTTCGCACAGAAGGGACTGATCTATGAGAGCCGGGAATTGTCCATAGATCAGACAAAGGTGTATCACAACGCCGTGTTCGTCGGATTCGATGAACGCGGCGTTGCCCGTCATGCCCACAAGCGGGGCCTCTATACCCAAGGAAAAAGCTACCGGGGCAACATAGAGGGCAGTGATCCGCGGTGCAGTTTCCACTGGGTCGGTACCAGCGACCGCCTCTATGTATTCGAGGCCCCCATCGATCTGCTTGCCTTTCTCACCCTGTACCCGGACGGCTGGCAGCAGCACAGCTATGTGGCTCTCTGTGGTACGGCGGAACATGCTATGCTGTGGATGCTGGAGAAAAATCCAAATCTGCGGAAAGCCATCCTTTGCCTGGATCATGATGCCGCCGGAATCGAGGCCGTCGGCCGGCTCTCAGAAGTTCTCCGAGAGCATGGCTATTCTCAAATTGCCCCGCTGCAATCCGAATATAAAGACTGGGATGAGGATCTGAAAGCGCGGCATGGACTGGAGGCCCAGCCCGCCGAGGATCATCCGCAGTTTGCGGTGGCGGGGCTTGTCTGCCGGCGAATCGGAGCCAGGTGCAAGGAAGTTCGGCCGGATCGGGCGGTTTATCAGTTCCCCGGATTGCTCCTGCGGTACCGGAACGACCTCCATTGGGGACACTTTGACCAGGCGATGGAGCGCATGGAAACGATGGCGGCGCTGGCCCTCTCGGTGGTGCTGCGGGAGTGCAAACAGATGGGTACCGCGCTGACCACTGAGCAGGGTGTCCGGTTTTTAGAAAGCCACATCCTGCCTCATCAGAACCGGGGTATCCTCAAGAACCGGGCGGACGAGATCGCCATGCAATTCCAAAGCGTATTGGCCAAGAACAAGTGCCAGGGTATCCGTACCCAGGCAGAGAAAAAAGAGGTGGCCAGCGCATGGCTGGAGCTGGCCATCTCCTGTGCCAAGGTGCCGGTCAAGTACGAGGCCGACGAGATCAAACGGCGGCAGAAAGAGGAAAAGACCCAGAGGGAAGCTGAGCCAGTGATGGCCTAAGCCTGAAACAGCAAAGCGGAGGAATGGCTCAGTCCCACTCCTCCGCTTCTTCCTGGATGCTTGTTTGTCTGCTGAGATATTCTGCCCGCTCCTGCTTATTGGCTGGCCGGGTTGCCTGCTTCCCACAGTCCGGGCATTGCTCTGGCAGTTCCGGCGTCTCAAACAGATAGTAGCAATGGTCACATGCGCAAATCAAAGCAATCACCTCATACCAATTTATTATAGCAGACAAAGCGAAAACTGAACATCCCCTTCTGATATTAAGGCGTAGATATCAAAAGGAGGATCATGTGCCAACGCAAGTTATAACACTTATCGTGGTAGGCGCCATCATGTTTCTCGTGATCGGCGGCCTCGCGTTTCTCTCCCATTACTATACCCTTGACGGAATCAAATCCAAGACTGTGGGTGACGGCCAGCATGGAACCGCACGCTGGGCTACCAAACAGGAGATTCGGCAGACCTATGCCCATGTCCCTTTTGAACCAGAGCTGTGGCGCAAGGGAGAGCATCTGCCGGAAAAGCAGGGCCTTGTCCTTGGCTGCGAAGGTCCCAAAGACCATGTCACAGCTCTGGTGGACACCGATGACATCCATGCTATGGTCACCGCCGCCAGCGGCGCCGGAAAGACCGCGTTCTTTTTGTACCCCAACATCGAATATGCCCTCGCCAGCGGGATGTCCTTCCTCTGCACGGATACCAAGGGCGACCTGTTCCGCAATTATGCCGGTATTGCCAAGGACTGCTACGGATACCAAATCGCCGTGTTGGATCTACGCAATCCCACCCGGTCGGACGGCAACAACCTGTTGCACCTGATCAATAAGTACATGGATATCTATAAGGCCGACCCCAAAAACTTGGCAGCAAAGGCTAAGGCGGAGAAATACTCCAAGATCCTCGCCAAGACCCTCATCAACACCAGCGGCGGCGAAAGCGCCCAGTATGGGCAGAATGCTTTTTTCTACGATTCCGCCGAGGGCCTGCTGACTGCCATGTTCTTGCTGGTGGCCGAGTATCTGCCCACCGAGGACGCGGACGGCAATCCCATTGAAAAGCGCCACATCGTGTCGGTGTTCAAGCTGGTGCAGGAACTGCTGGCTCCCAGCCGGGTGAAGGGAAAGAATCAGTTCCAGCTTCTGCTGGAAAAGCTCCCGCCTAATCATAAGGCCCGCTGGTTTGCCGGGTCCGCCCTCAACACGGCGGAGCAGGCCATGGCCTCCGTGATCTCAACGGTACTGTCCCGCCTAAACGCCTTCCTCGACTCGGAGATGGAGCAGATCCTCTGCTTTGACACCGCCATTGACGCGGAGAAGTTTTGCAATGAGAAATCCGCCATCTTTATCGTACTGCCCGAGGAGGATCAGACCAAGTATTTCATGGTCAGCCTGATCCTCCAAAACCTGTACCGGGAGATCCTCACCGTGGCCGATGAGAACGGCGGGCGGCTCAAGAACCGGGTGGTCTTCTTTGCAGATGAGCTTGGGACATGCCCGCCCATCCAGTCGCTGGAGCTGATGTTTTCCGCCTCCCGGTCCAGAGGACTCATGCTGGTGCCTATCGTCCAGAGTATTACGGGACAGCTGCAGAAAAACTATGGAAAAGAGGGCTCTGAGATCATCGTGGACAACTGCCAGGTCAACCTTTACGGCGGCTTCGCCCCGGCCAGTCAGACCGCGGTGGAACTGTCCAAATCTTTGGGCAGCCGGACGGTGATGAGCGGCAGTATCTCCCGCGGAAAAAACGATCCCAGCCAGTCCCTTCAGATGATGGAGCGTCCCCTCATGACCCCGGATGAACTCAAGTCCATGCCCAAGGGCAGCTTCATTGTGGCCAAGACCGGCGTCCACCCCATGAAGGTCAAGCTGCGGCTGTTCCTCGACTGGGGCATCCGGTTCCGCAAGCCCTATGAAGTGCCGGAGAAGGCCCAGCGGTCCGTTGCCTATGCTGACAAGCAGGAGTTGGAGGAGTCCATCATCCGCCGCCACTATGGGACGATTGTAATGGATAGTGAGCAGCCGCAGGGAGGCGGCACATCCGCTGGCGGTATAGCTCAGGGAATTCAGGCCGCACCGGATTCCCGCAAAACGGTATTTCGGCCTTGACGGAGGGAAACAGAATGAACAGCTTTAGAAATATCTATAATTCCAATCTAAGCCACAGAGCCAGGAGCGTCTATATGTACCTCAAGGATCGGGCAGACAGCGAGGGACGCTGCTGGCCGGCCATCAGAACAATTGCTCTGGAGTTGGGGCTTTCCCGCTCTACGGTCAAGCGGGCGCTGAATGACCTCTGTAAAACCGGTCTGCTGCAAAAGGACCCACGCTGGCGGGAAAACGGGAGTCTTACTTCCAATCTGTATCATGTGGTATGACGGAGGTGTCCAATGCTGGTTGAGATCGATCTGCTGGATTATTTGGCTTATCAAATGGGATGCGGAGTTCTTTCTGATCTTCGGCTGTCCCAGCAAAGTGAACGGCTGCACAGGCTCACTGCCGCGATCCCTTTAGGTGCATGCAGCGAACGGGAATGGCTGGATGCGGCACAGTATTTGACAGGCCATGACTGCGCATCAGCACTGGAAGCAAGGAACCGTCTGGTGAGATAGCCTGTAAAAAGCAGACCCTCCCGCCAAGGGGAGGGTCTACATATCATGTGAACCGAGTCCCGGTTCATAATGAACCAACCAGAAGCGCCCACTCTAAGGATTTTATTTAAGACAGAAAATAACAAACAACATCTGGCCTTAAAGGTTATACCGCCTTGCGTTGTGTCCGGCTTTTGAAATTTAATCGTCTTTCTGTGCAGCTGTAATGCCGACAGCAAAACCGTTGACCTCCACGCCATCTTCTGCGGGGATCAGGAGGTACTTGCGCCCGTTGATAATTTGAGTTTCCACCAGGTAACTATACTCTGGATCAGCAGAAATGGTGATCTCAGGTGTCTTGATCTCAAAGCGGCTGCTGTCGATCAGGTTTGCCGGATTCAGGACAACCCCCGAACCAAACTGCTCGCCGCAGTTTTCCTGGAATGCTGCCACCTGTTCATCCGCAATCCCGCAGCTTTGAAGGATTTGCCCTATTTCTGAGGCACTCATCTCCAGAGGTTCCGAACTCCTGCTCTCCCTGTGCTCCTTGATTTTCTCACGCAGCTGTTCATGAACAGTCTGCATCACTTCCAGACTGCAGTCAAACGCATCGCTCAGAGCTGACTGGAATGCTTCCTTCTGCTCAACGGCAGACATCGGCGCTTCCACATGGAAGATCGCGTCAATAAACTCCTGGTGAATTTCATTGGCCTTCCTGCTGTAAAAGAGAGCATTATAGATATTTGCTGCCCGGTCATCGAATGCCGGGAACAGAAAACCCAGCTCAGGAGGAGCGACGGTTTGCCCGGCAGCACAGTGGAATTCATTGTCACCGGGAAAATATCCCAACTCTACCTTGCCCTCCTTGATGGGGCACACCACACAGACGATATAGGTGAACACCTCATCTGAGGCATCCGCTTGCAAGGAATCATCCTTACCCCGATGGGTAACATCGTAGCTGTCACAGACCAGGAGCAACAGGTAACTGCTGTCCCCCATGTCCAGACTATCGATCACCTTGCGGTAAAAGGTCTGACGAGCCTCGTTGTCCTTCAGCTGGGAATCCCGCAGTGTGGTGAGCAGGCGGTGTTCCTCACTGTCCACTACCTGCTGAGTGGAGAATACGATATCAATGAGGTTTTTCCCAAGAGAGCCGGACAGTCCCTTCTTCAAAAGGCTCAAATACTTCTCGGACTCCTCCTGCGGCATCATGCCCAGGGATTCGTCCAGATCGGAAACGATCTCTTTACTGCTGTTGACATAGCATCCATAAACACGGCTGATGGCGCTTTTTTCCGGGCGAAAACGGCGCCGCAGCTCATTGATTTCTTTTTGGTTCATTTTTTCCTACCTCGCTTTGTAATTGGAACGGTTGGTAACAGACGATGAATTCCATTTTAGTGGAAAGAGCTTGAAATTTCAATAGCTGGAAGTTCTTTCCCCAAAGAGCGCAAAAAAGAAACCGCCCATGTCAGAAACTATCAGAAACTGACTGAGCGGCATATTTTTCATGTCAAACGCCAGTAGGAGCGGTTATTTTCTGATCCAGTCCAGAAAAACAGCTACTTTCTCCAAGTCTTCATCCGGCAGGGCAAGCAGCTTCTTGCCTATGATCCCACGCAGGGAATCCGGATCGTCCATAGGAGCAAAGAAAAGAGTTGGCGTCAAATCAAAGTATTCCATGATGTTGAACAGTTCTCGGAGAGAGGGCATAGAAATTCCATTGGTGATGCTTCTGATGTAGGAGCCGCTCTTTCCAAGCTCCAGGCTCATCCGATGCTCAGAAATACCCTTCTGTTCCCGCAGCTCTGTGATGCGGTTCCGCACAAACGCTTCATAGCGGCGGTTGTCGTCCATGATCCTCTCCCTCCAATCTCTGCTTATTATTTTAATATAAGGGAGTGTTGCGGGTTCGCACTTAAATCATCAACTTTCGCTTCACACAACGAATAATTAGTGATATAATTATTAAAATGGGCGCGAGCTTTATATTTCTATTATGAATCACAATCAATAAAATATGACTGTGACTGTGTATGAGGGCTGTCAGATGGGAAGCTGCTTTTTTATAGGGCATAGGGAGACGCCGGATCGGGTGTACCCAACCCTGATTGAAACCATAGAGCGCCATATCGCGGAATATGGCGTATCTGAATTTGTGGTGGGGCAGTATGGAAACTTCGACCGTCTGGTGATCCGGGCACTGTCGCAGGTTAAGCGAGCGCACCCGGATATTACGCTGATGCTGATGACCCCATATTACCCAGTCAACAGAAAGGTGGATCTGCCAAAGGCGTTCGACGCCCTGTTCTATCCGCCGAATCTGGAAACGGTCCCCAAACGGCTTGCCATCGTCCGCGCAAACCGATATATGGTGGAGCGCAGCGATTTTCTCATCGCCTATGTGTGGCATCCGGCCAGCAACGCCAGAGAACTGCTGGAGTATGCTGGTACGGGAAAGAGAAAAGGAAAAATCCACATCACAAATTTGGCTGAGGAGCAAATCTCTCTTCCAAAGAAAACAGATGATGTGATATAATAAAATAAAGAAGTTTACCCATTTAGAAATTTGTAACCCGAGGTCTTGCTATGGAAGAAAAACTGGGACAGTCCACGGCTGTTCTGTTCAAATATGAAAAATTGATTTTGGCTGAAGAAGAAACCACATCCGCTGGTGGATGTGGCGTCTCTCTTGCGGCCTTTTCACGCCCTGCGTCAGCCTGTCCAAGTGACAGGGTGTCGCGGGGCTTTTTTATTGTCTGAAAAGAGGTGATCAAGCATGAGTTTGCCAAAACGCGACGGCGTGCATGACCGCTACTATCTGATCCACAAGCCGGACACTTCGCCGGAGGTACTGGCGGAGGCAGATCTCTGCATTCAGGATGTGCTGAACGGCACTGCCCGTGAAAATCACTCTGCCTACCCGACCGTGGTGCGAAACCACAACGGAACCCCCTTTCTTCCCAGCCAGCTGCTGGAGCGGTATCTGTCCAAACTGCCTTTGCAGGGCTTCCCCTACGAGGAAGCGGTCATCTTCTGCGATGCCCTGCGGCGGCTGGTGGGCTGGGAAGAGATCCGCTATACATTGGAGAAGTACATAGAAAAGCAGGTGCAGGAGCGGTTCTTCCTTGTGGGAGAGCGGGACGATGGGTTTACTGTCTTTCCCCCCTGCACGGTGTGGCCGGAATTGCGCCCGGAGAATGTGGACGAAGGGCTGTTGCGCTTTGCCTGCTATGTGGCTGTTTGTTATACGGTGTACGGGCAGAGCTTTGAATCCCTTACCACCGAACACATCCTCGGCCTGGTTTCCCAGCTTCGCCCGGATCTGGTGAAGCAGTTGAAAACAGCCGGCAGCGGCAAATTGCCAAAGGACATCCAGCGCCGTAAGACGGAGCATTTCACCGCAACGGCCAATGACGCCTTTGCCACCATCCGCATCACAGCTAAGGACGCCACCGAGGCGTGCTATGCGGAAATCCTGGACTACCTGTGTGCGGTGCTGGAGCAGCCGGAATTTCCCCGCAGCTACTCCATCGAGTTCCGTGGAAAGGAAAAACTCTATCTGCCCATTCCTGGACTTCCTAAAAAGGGCGTCCATCAGCTCTTTGCCTGTGCGGTGCAGCACCCCAATCTTCATCCGGCTATGGAGCAATACGCTCGTCTGGCTATGCGGGAGTTTGAGTGGTACCAAAACCTCACAGACGAAGCCAGTGCCATGCCCGGCTCTTTCGCCGTGTTCGCCCTGGGGCTGGAGGGAGAACCGTGGGCACCACTGGTGGCGGAGTATCTCGACCTCTGCGACGACGAGCACTCCTCCCTGCAAGGGAAATTCCTCCATGCCCTGATCCGGAAGTTTGGTTTTCAACCATGGACGCTGGGGGTATTGGTGCGGGGCGCATTGTCTATGCAGTGGTTGGAGCCTGCCAAGGAATTTCGCAGCCTGATTGCCAATGCGGAAAGCCTGGATGCGCTGCTGACAGTCAAGCGCCGCTTTTCCGCTTATCTCCTGCTGGAAGAAAACAAAGACCCGAAATTCCGGGCCATCGCTTGGCAAAGCCTGCTCTGGGCCATCTGGGGAAAGAATTCCGAAAATGGTGGTAGCAAGGTCATCAAGACAGCACCGAAGGAACTGAAAGAGAAATATCAGCAGGTATTTGCGTGAGGAGGAAGTAGAATGAACAGCGAACAGATCACAGCATTTTTGCAAGAGCATTGGTACATTGCCTCGGTGCTCATCGGGGCCGTGATTTTAATTGGGGCGATCCGCAACTGGAACTGGCTCTGCGACCCCACTGGTACGCGGGATGCCCACCGCCACGGCAGAGGATACCGGCAGGTGGTTTTCTTCCTGCTGGGCGTCCTCCTGATTATAGTGAGTATCTGGGGATTTGTGCTGAAATTGAAGTAGGAGGAGCAATCTCATGACCCAAGAAGAACAGATCCGACTCTATCGACTGATGGAAAAGCTCAACTGGTTTTTTCACCAGGAGATGTACTACCTGGATAGAGATATTGCGGAACAGACCGCACGGGAGTGTTACCCGGAGATTCGGGAGTTTACATACGATATTTTGTGGAATGACCTGCCCAAAGAGGTGCAGGAACAACTTGAAGCAGATTAACGCCCAATGACTTTGTACTGGCTCAGGAGGTGGAACTACAATGTCGATCACTGCTTATAAAATAGAAGCCGTCGGCCACGACCGAACCGGCAAGGACTTCGGCTATGTGAATATCATGTATCGTTATGGCAACAAGCAATCTTGCCCCCGACCGGATCAGTGCGAAAAGATGGAAGTCATGTGGGCGGATGAGAGCGTCTATGGACCTCCTGCCCCCGGCAGCAAGGTGGGGGATTTTATACAGACATGGCTGATGGGCTCCTGGAACTGCGGCGTGTTTACCCACCGGGAGATCGCCCAGCGGCTGATGGATACCTTCACTGGCCTGAAACTCAAGGAGCTGGAATGGTTCGAGAACCCCAGAGAAAAGACGCTGAAAAACGGAAAGCCCCGTGCGCGCCGGGCCAAGTGGCTGCCGG
>OLRZ01001557.1_pt1 | contig 15097 bp, 11 predicted proteins | sample 1671931 | NCBI WGS metagenome assembly OLRZ01 (sample SAMEA3136627, study PRJEB25190) | human gut metagenome | reverse complement strand
GTGCCTACACCAACAAGGAACGTTCGCTGCAAGGCGCATCGCCCATACTTGCCAATGCCGACCTCACCTACTCGCCGCGCTTCGGCGAAGACAGGCAGCTCAACCTCGCCCTGCTCTACAACCTGCAAGGCAGCCGCATCCATGCAGTAGGCGTGTCGGGTCTGGGCGATGTCACGCAACAGACGCTGCACACGTTGAACTTCAGCGCCGGATACTTCAACCTGAAGCTGCAAGTGAACGACCTGCTGAACCGCGATGTCATCTTCAAGCAAGATGTGCCCACCACGGGGCAGGAGATGGAAGTGGAACGCTACCGCAAGGGAACGAACTTCGAGGTGGGAATAAGCTACAACCTATAAAGTCCCCCGTCCTCCCCCTGAAGGGAACGGAGAACACTCTTTGACAAACAAGCTGATTTAAGAGAATCAATCTGAATGACAGACAGATGAATTGAATATAATAACTAAAACAATTGAATTATGAAAGCAATGAAATGGAAATTCTACTCTCTGGCCTTTGTAGCCGGAATGTCTATCCTCACCGCTTGCAGCAGCGACGACAACAACGACAATGACGGCAACGGAAACGGCAATGAAATCGAAAACGGTACGATACTGAAAGGTACCATCACCTCCGACGTGACCCTGGCTGCCGGAAACACCTACAAGCTGAGCGGCGAATACATCGTAGAAGAAGGTGCCACGCTCCACATAGAGGAAGGCGTGAAGATTATCGCCGTCTACGATGACATCGCAGACTACATCCTCGTGAAGCAGGGCGGTAAAATCAACGCCGTAGGCACGCCGGACAAACCCATCGTAATGACCAGCGAAAAAGAAGAGCCGGGCGCATGGGGAGGCATCCACATCTGCGGACGCGCCCACACCAATGCCGAAGGCGGCAAGGGAAGTTCTGAAATAGGCGGTGCCGTTTACGGCGGCAACGATGATGCCGACAACTCGGGCACGCTGCAATACATTCGTCTGGAATACACCGGCTTTGCCTTCGATGAAGAGCACTAAGCCAACGGTATCTCTTTCTACGGCGTAGGCAACGGTACCATCGTGGACCACTGCCAAGCCTACAAAGGTTCCGACGATGGCTTTGAGTTCTTCGGCGGCTCGGTAAACGTGAGCAACCTCGTAGCCGTAAGCTGTAGCGACGACTCCTTCGACTGGACCGAAGGCTGGAACGGCAAAGGCACCAACCTCGTGGCTTACCAAGAGGACAAATCCACACTGGGCTACGACTGCGACTGCCTGATGGAGTGCGACAACAACGGCAGCAACAACGCCGCCACTCCCGTTGCCCACCCCGTATTGAAGAACCTCATCCTCGTCGGCAACGGCGGCAGCAAGCAAGGCATCCGTCTGCGTGCCGGCACGGAAGTGGAAATAGACAACGCCAAGGTCTGCGGCAAAGGCCAACCCCTGACCGTGGAAACCGCCCTTACCGAAAACGCCCTGAAGAACGGCACCTCCAAGCTGACCAACATCACCCTCACCTCCGAGCTGAGCAGCAAAGAAGGCATCTACACCCATGCCGACTTCATCGCCGTGACAAGCAACAAGGTGGACGCCAACCTGAGCTACAGCTCTTTCGAGGACATCAGGAAAGAATGCAGCTGGATGAACGGAAGCTGGGTGAAGTAAAAAAAAGAAGCACTCGCAAGGCTATAAAAAAACACACAACTTCTTCAACAGCGTGCCCCTCGAATGCCTTCCGGCTTCAAGGGGTACGCGCTGTTTCAAGAAAGAAACTAAAAGTACCGTTTACTTCTTCTTCAGCTCCTTCTTCAATTCCTGAACCTGAAAGCTGAACAAGTCCAGATGACGGCAAACGCGCTGCATGAAACTGCCTGCCGCCCTGAAGCAGATACGCGAAATGCGCACTTTATCTGCCGTACAGTCCTCTATCCGTTCCACCGGTTCGCTGGTGATGGAGGGAAAAAAGTTTCCAAGTCCCTTGATGTTCACCGTGCGTCCACTGGCCAGATAGTCCGCTATAATATCCGGCAGTTGCACCAGCACGGACTGGGCATCGCCCACCTGCAGTGAGGTGACAAAAGCCAGCCTCTTGGCCAGTTCGTCATTGCTCACCGGTTCCGGTTGAAGCACTTTTGACGCCGCGTAGTAGCGCACCACTTCCTTGTCTCCACTCTTGTCCACCTTCTTGCGGACCACATAATTCATTGACATACCAATCTTTCTTTATAATTAGGTTCGTAAAAAACGAAAGATATTCCCGCCCGACGCGAGGCACACCTACAACTTGCATACACAAAGCCTATACCTTACGGTAAAGACTCCGTGACCGAATACCTTTCACTATATGACTGAATACCTAAAACACCCGGATGTATTGCCCCAAAACATGGGGATGTTTTCACCCAAAACACCCGGATGTAATACCCCAAAACATGGGGATGTTTTGGGAGAAAAGATGGGGATGTTCTGACCTTTCAGTATAGGGTTCAAAGGTAATGACTCCCTATGAGAAATACAATAGATATAGGCCTTTTTGATGGTCGGAATCAAGCTCCTTTTTCTTCGGAAGCAGCAGGCAGTACCCGCTGGAAATCTCTGCCGGACGGAGACTGGAATACCTGCAAATCGAATTCGGGGATGATTGCCAGCACATGGTCGAACACATCCGCCTGCACCCCTTCATAGGGCACCCAATCCTTCAGCGCACAGAAGAAATAAAGTTCTATCGGGATACCGCGGTCGGTAGGCTGGAGTTGGCGCACCATGCAGGTCAGTTCCTGATTTACGTCGGGAAGACTTTTCAAATAAGCCGTCAGATACGCCCGGAACACACCCAGATTGGTCTGGCGGCGTCCGTTGACGAGGATGGAGTTATCGATGCCGTTTTCCACATTGTACTTTTCAATCACTTCCTCCGTCTGCTCCACATAATCTTTCAGTAGCTGTATCTTGCGATATTTTGCCAGCATCTCCGGGGTGCAGAAACGGACGCTGGTCATGTCGATATTGATACTGCGCTTCACTCGCCGCCCACCGCTCTCGCGCATGCCGCGCCAGTTCTGGAAGGAGTCGCTTACCAGCAGGTAAGGCGGAATGGTGGTGATGGTGTTGTCGAAGTTGCGCACCTTCACCGTGTTCAGCGTCACCTCGATGACCGTTCCGTCGGCTCCGTACTTGGGCATCGTGATCCAGTCGCCCACCTTCAGCATGTCGTTGGCCGAGAGTTGCACGCCGCTGACGAAGCCCATGATGCTGTCCTTGAACACCAGCATCAGGATGGCAGCCGAGGCTCCCAGTCCGGCCAGCAGCGACAGGGGCGACTTGCCCAGCAGTTCGGCCACGACCACGATGATTCCGATGGTCCACAGCGATACCTGCAACGTCTGAAGTAACCCCTTCAGCGGACGGTCGCGCATGGATTCCTTCTCGCTGTAGACCGTATAGGCGGCCTTAAGGAAGGCATTGATGAAGAAGAGAAAGGAAAGAATGATGACGATGTAGCACAGGCGGCGGATGAAGTTCAGCGTCACCGAGTCGGTATCGGCAAAGACGACCGGAATGAACAGGTAGATGATGACGGGCGCCACCATGTGGCTGAGATAGCCCATCACGCGGCGGTCGAACAGGATGTCGTCCCACGTAGCCTTGGTCTTCTGCACCAGGCGGGCGATGGCCCGGAGCAACACCTTGCGGCAAATGAAGTCGGCGACAAAGGCCAGGAGCAGTACCAGCATGAAAGCGATAAACTGGTCGAGCCAGTCGGCTGTGGCTGGGCTCATTCCCCAGCCTATCAAGAGTTCGTCAATACGTTTCAATAATTCCATAAGCAAAATTCTTTATTTCATTTCCAGTATCCGCTGCACATCCTCACGCATCCACTGGTAGAGGTAGAGGCCCTTGTAGCCGTCGTTCTTCTTCAGCATCAGCTGGACGGCGGCCAGGCTGTTCTCGTAGGCGGTCAGTTCGTTGTGGAACTGCTCGTCGTGAACGGCCAGGCGGCGAATCTCCTTCTCACGCTCGCGGCGCAGCTGCGTGCAGACGGGGTTGAGCAGCTTCATCACCACGCCGTCCATCAGGTGATGGCCCTGAATGTAGAGGTAGGTCGTGTCTGGCGTCAGGCCGAGCTGCGTCAGTTCCTCGCCCAAGGCGTCGATGTGCTCGATGTCCTGCGGAAAGCGGGTGCGCAGTTCGGAGAGCTTGGCGTCGACGCGGCGGCGCACGTCGTCCAGGCAGCGGTAGGGATGGGCCAGGCTGACGTCCTGCAGGCGGACACACTGGTTGAACTCGTACATGGGGAAGGTCGTGTTATCATGGCGGCGGTAGAACCAGATGTTCCACAGGAAGAGCGGATAGGCCAGACGCGAATAGCGGCGCATGAACTCGGGGAAGTCGAGCAGCTGGCGGTCGTTCAGCGTGGCCTGCACGCAGACGTCGTGCAGGGTTTCGGCGTAGCACAGGTAGTTCTCGATGGCGTAGGCGTAGGTCTGCAGCACGTAGGGATTCTGGTTGATGCGGCGCGACAGGGCGGTGGCTCCCTGCATCAGAAAGTCGTAGTCGCTGTCCACGCAGGCAATGAGGCTGCCGCCCAGCTTGTCGGCGTTGAGCGTGTTGAGCAGCACGGTTTTCTTTCCCTTCGACAGCGAGGTCTGCGAGGGGAGCATCACCTGGAAGTAGCGTTCGTCGGTCTCGAACTCGGAGAGCAGCGTGCGCCAGAAGGCCACGTCGTCGTAGCTTTCGACGTAGGCCACAATGCGGCGGCGCTTCTTCGGCGGCGACAGGCGGCGGGCGGCGTCCAGGTAGTCGGAGGTGAGGTTATGGCGGAGGGTAAGAGACATAAAAATGAAGAATGAAGAATTAAGAATGAAGAATAATTGATGAACGGCGAAAGAAGAGACTGTACATTGTTAATTCTTCATTCTTCATTCTTCATTTCCTTTGTTATCTCGCTCACCTCCGTCACCGCATCGAGCCAGCCTTCCATGATGACGGCAGGCGAGTGGGTGGAAAGGATGAGCTGCATCTGCGGGTTCAGGCGGCGGATCATGCCGATGAGCTTCTGCTGCCACTCGATGTGGAGCGAGGCTTCGGGCTCATCCATGAAGAGGACACTGTGGGTGCCTTCGCGCACGAGCACGGTGAGCAGGATGACGAGCATCTGCTTCTCGCCCGAAGAGAGCTTGTAGGGCAGCAGGCGTTCGCCGTCCTGATAGAAGGCGATTTCGTTGCTGCGGCGGTCGATGGTCTTGCGCGTGTAGCCGAAGAGCTCGTCGATCATGTCCTGGAAGCGGCGCTTCGGCAGGGAGAGCTGCGGGGCAAGGGCGCGCTGCGCGTCGTCGTCGCTGCCCAGCAGCTCGATCATGCGGTTGCCCACGTTCACCTGATAGTCCAAGTAGCGGCGCTGCAGCAGGTAGAGTTGCCAGTCGAGCTCGGAGCGCACGTTGGGATCGGCCATGCGGGCGGTGAAGTCGCCCATGACGAGCGGACGGTCGTAGGAGCGGATGACGTCGTAAGGGATGGAGGTGGCGTCGGGGCGGTCGAAGTAGACGCGCACGCCCTCCAGTTCGCCGTTCTTCACCTCGCCCGAGGTGCGGTGCTCCAGGTAGCCCACGGAGCGGTTCAGGATGGTGGTCTTACCCACGCCGTTGATGCCGGCCAGGATGTTGACATCGGGGCGCAGGTCCCAGGCCACGTTGTAGCGGTGCCACAGGCCGTCGATCTCGATGCGGCGGATATAGTTGGCTTGTACTTCCATATCTTGTTTCAGCTTGGTTCTACTGACGGCAAAGTTAGCACAAAGCGGGAGAAAAGCAAGGGCGTTGCGGGGAGAAATGAAAAATGAAAAAATAAAAATAAGAATATCTCGAAATAGAAAAGTGTCAGTATTTTGTCATTAGCTTCGCTCAAAACAACTCTTATTTTTATATTTAGGTATAGTCTGAACACAGTGAAGAATCTCGCAAGCAGCTGTCTGTGCATTGAAATCCTTCACTGCGTTCAGGATGACATTGTATTTTGATTATGCCGTCTGTATCATTCTCCCCGAATTCGCAGTAATCGCGATGTATTTACTTTGTTTTTCCAAGTTCTTCCAGGGCCTGCCAATCGATCTGTGGGGGTTGTGTGGTATCATAAGCAGGCAGAGGGAAGCGTGTACCAGCTTGGACATTCTCGTCGAAAAAACCGCCCATTTTCAGGAACAGGGCCTTTCCGTCGGCAGTTTGTCCACCCGCATAGTCCAGACGCACACCAGCTTGTGCTGTGCCGTCGTTGGTAAAGGTTGCATTCAAAGGACGCACCCAACGGCCGTCTGTAGTACGTGCCCATTGGTTTTTAAATTGCACCTTACGTGTCAGATAGCCTTGTTCCGGATTGAAGTTTTCCAGGAAAGAATGGGGATGGGTGTACCATGTGTTGGTTTGTGGACGCAGGAACTCAGCAACCAGGCGCCACTCTCCTTCCTCCGTGGCATAGAAGTAGGCCGTGTATATCGTGTTGCCCTTTCCGTCGGGGCGTACATGCATCAGGAATGGGTATGTCGTACCTGCTTTCCACGGGTAAATCATAAAACTCTGGCCACCCGAACCCTCATTGCCAAACTCTCCGATTTTCACTCCATCGCCCTGGCGCAGCATGCGTATACGCTGGTCTTCGGGAATATTACGCGGGTCTTGTGTGTCAAACGGACTCCATACGGAAAAGAGGATGCGCCGTTCTGTCTTTGAGTTATATTGCATACCAAAGTATCCTTCGCCAAAGCCTGCCGCCATATAGTAGCTATGCATCACTTCGCCCTCGTGTGGAACAGTCACCTCGTTATAGAACCATTCATAATCATTCCCCTCTGGTAGAGTATAACCCAAGTGCACAGACGGACCTCGTCGTCCCCAGTAGTTGGAGAAATCGTGTACACACGTTATGTTGCCATCTGTGTATGCAACCATCAGGTTGGTAATGTTAGCAAAGTTCCCGCCATCACGCTTCATGCCTTTGAGGTCCACACGGACATAACCGGGCTTACCGATCTTGATTTTCAGATTCCCGGCAACGGTCGGTTCGTCGCTGTCGAACTTGATGTCCTGTTCTTTGCCGTTGCATGCCATACGCATAGTGGCGTGACCTGTGCCTTGGAGCGATAGTGTGATGGTCTGCGGCTTGTCGACATGAAAGTATGCACTGACAGTGGTCTGGGGACTGTTCCAGTTTTCCACACCGTTATCCGAAATATGGACCTTATCAGCACGTTGGGTAACATAAGCATTGCCTGCCAAGGATACGGATTGCACCCGTGATTGTGCAAAAGTTGTAATACTTGCCAATGAAAAAAACAATATGGCCATGATGTGACCTAAAGTTAATCTATACATTTTCATGGTACGATTGAATTAATTATATGGATGATATTTGAATTAATCTCTCAAAAACATCTGCACATGAACAAGTGCACAGATGATAGACTTTTCAGTAAATCAGTGTGTAGTCTGGTTATTGACTGCCATCTGTCTGTTTATACATAATTTCATAGCAAAAATCGTAATAATTCTTGGAATCCGCAAGGATTTCTCCGGGAATCGTGTCAATACACTATCTATCTCGTAAAGGCGTTGTTTCCAAATTTTCAGCATCAACTCCAAACCTGTAAAAGTCGGTCAGAATACAAGGACAAAACGATGTTCTATGGCTAATGACAATCCTCAGGCAGCTCTGGCATGGGCCATTGTACTAAAACTTGTACCAACGTGAATTCCATATCTTGGTTCTACTGACGGCAAAGTTAGCACAAAGCGGGAGAAAAGCAAGGGCGTTGCGGGGAGAAATAAAAAAATGGAGAACAGAAAGTTTGCCATTTTCCATTCTCCATTATCCATTATCAATTCTCCATTTACAACGGACTTCCGCCTTCGTCGCCGCCGGGTTCGGGTTCTTCAGGCTCCGGCGTAGGCGTGGTGTCACCCGGCTCGTCTTCACTGGGATCTACGCCAGCCGCGCCCTGGTTCATCGTCTTCTTCAGGCGGACGATGACAGCATTCACGTCGTCGATGACCTTGCCCAGCTCCGTGCGGATGGCCTCATCGCCAGCGACCAGTTCGTTGGAAATGTAGAGGGCGTTGATGGCCTTGGCCAAGTCGTCGAAGGCTGCGTCGGAAAGGGGACGAAGCGTCTTCATGTTCCACGACTGGGCGCGGTCGCGCTCCTCGGCCGTGCGCTTCACGAAGAGGGCGTCGAAGGCCTGGTTCACCGCCTCCAGCTCGTCGGGCGCTTCGTCCAGTCCAAGGACGGCGAGAGCGGCCACATAAGGCTCGCTGCGCAATGTCCCGACAAGGTCGGTCAGCGAAGCCGTTTCCGAGGCATAGTCGGCCTTGGCCACGTTTCCCGCCTCGCGGAAGGCGAAGGTCAGCGTCGCGCCTGCCTTGCGGCGTTCGGCGTCGGGATGGTAGGAGGCATAAGCCTGGATCACCTGATTGTAGAAATAGAACAGCTCGTCGCGGGCGCGGTCGGCGGCCACGATGTCGGCCGTATCCAGAAACGCCCTGCCGGGACGGAAGCATTCCTGCTCGTTGGCGGCTGCCGCGGCAAAGGCTGTGAGACGGGCGGCAAAGCCGCGGGCCTCGGCCACTTCCTGCGGAATGGCCGCGAGGGCGTGAGTGAGGAACAATACGTGCTGCGCATTCTTGGCACGGACGCGCGAGAAGTTGTACAAAATTTCCTTCATAGGCTCTTCTGTTTTAAAGATTCAATCGTTGCAATTACGTCCTGCCGACGGCAGGAACATTTCACGGAGCGAGAAAACGTCCTGCCGACGGCGGGAGCATTTCACGATGCGGGAAAACGTCCTCCCGTCGATGGGAGCATTTCACGGAGCGAGAAAACGCCCTGCCGACGGCGGGAGCATTTCACGATGCGGGAAAGCGTCCTGCCAGCGGCGGGGGGAGTTCGCAGGTCTGAAATAGCCTTAATTTTATAAATTTATTCAGTTACTAACTCAACATACCTAGAAGAACTTTCCCAATCATTATTCCACATATCTACCAGGCTCTCCGGTAAATAGAGACGCATCTTATTGTCGTCATCACAACCTACCTGAGAGCCACAATACAAAGAAGTCAGCTTTTCATTCTTTTTCAAATCGAGCTCAGAGAGTTTATTCTCTTCACAATTTAGATCAGACAAATTGGTCAAACCACTGACATCCAGCGTCGATAATTGACAATTATAACAACTTAAATCAGTCAAAGCAGCCAAATTGCCAAGCGTCAAAGATGTCAAATTCTTATTATAACTACAATCCAACGTTTCCAAGGCCGTAAAACTGCTGACATCCAGTGAAGATAAATTGCATTCAAAACACTGTAATTCCGTCAGCTTTTCATTCTCTCCGAATTTCAAAGTTTCCAAAGAATTACTTTGACTGCACCACAGCTGTGTCAGATTCTCCAATCCGCTCACATCCAGCGACGTTAACCCCGTATTGTCACAATACAAAGCTTCCAAATTAGTCAAACCGCTAACATTGAGAGCCGTTAAAGAACGATTGTCGCTACAATCTAATTGTTTCAATTTTTTCAGGCTGCTGACATCTAATGATTCGATCTCAAGCTGAGAACAATATAGGTATTCCAAATTAGATAAATATTCAATATCGGAAAGATCCGTCAAGAAAGGATAGTAGTTATCTATATTCATGTATACTATTCCAGCTATTATATCTTCATTTTTTCCTGTAATGGGTACAAAACCATTTTCATCTTTATCGAACGTCTCAGGATACACAACAACACTTTCCAATGCATCAATTAATTCCTTGTTTGTAATCTTCTTTTCTTCCAATGAAATGCTACCCAAATTAGCAATTTCACCGACATTCATCTCTATCGCTTTGTCTGTTCTTTTTTCTATAGTATTTCCATCTTTCATCTTAAATGAAAGGGTAAGCCCCGATTGGAAAGGAGCGTTCTCTGCCTGTTCTTTGTCTGGAAGTATTACAAAATAATAATCAGAACCAGAAACAAAGCCGCCCTTGGGAGCATTCAACACGATAGAAGAAAAAGACTTTCCTCTCTCATTAAGAGAAGCCTGTTCTTCCTCGCCTTCTCCTTGAATAACTATACCAAATTTATTATAGCCCAATGGCTTTTGGGCATTATCGGTCAATGTCACAGTTTCCACCTGTTCCGCTTCCTGACCAAAAATGCTAAACTTTACTACAGCACAAAGATGATGAAATTCTAGAAACATATAGTCAGAAGTCGTTTGTGCCCATGCCAAACTCAAATTTTGTGCAAAAGTACCCGCTACAGCCTTTTGAGTGGAAGGAAGAGACAAACCTGAAACTGTTTTGCCATTACATACCATTTGTTTGTTATATGGATAAACAGCTATATAAGAATCGCTCTCCACAGCTGTACCGGAGAACCTACCTAAATCGCCTTCATCATAATTTCCAAAACGATTGTTGGCATTGTTTTTATCAAATACAGAAATGGCATCTCCTAATTGCCATTCTACCCCACGCCAGTCAGTACCTGGGCCACCAGGCAGCAAAATAGTTCGTGTTTGTGGAGCACCTGCCGTAAAAGTCATCTTTACCGTTTCACCTAACTGGCTCTCACCATCTATGATTTCGTCATTACTACAAGCCACCATTACCAACGTTACAGCAGCCAAGGGCAAAGTCCATAAAAAATTTCTTGTTTTCATTTGTTTCATACAATTTTTCACTAATCCCATACACTACTATAATCATTCTCTTTTAATCCGTCCCAAGTAGTATTAATTCTATCACTGCTACACAACACACCTTCATTCTGCATCTCAATCATTTCACACTTAGGGGCTTCGTAAGCCTCACGAACGTTCTCGCCGTTCATCATAACTTCTTTTTCCATGTCTTTTTATTTTGTTAGTTATTAATTGTCGCAAATGTAGTGAAATTCAACAAACAAAAAATAAAAAGACAAATTTTTTTTTGTTTTTATACAAAAAACGTCGGGAGACGCCGGCTTCCGCAGAAACCGGGCCTCCCGACCTGACATCAGAGAGAATAGATGAAGAAAAAAATATGAAATTGGTTAGGGTAAAGAAGTTCTATCACTCGATATAACTGTCCAGCGCGCCGTTGTAGTCCACCTCCTTGGCGGGATAGACCCACGTCCACTGGTTGCCTTCCTCGGGCTTCACGCTGACGGCGAACTGGGCGTGGAAGCTGCCCGTGGGATGGGCGTGACGCTCGATGGGTTGGCGCCAGCGCTTCAGGTCGAACCAGTCGAAGCCTTCACCCCAAAGCTCGATGCGGCGGTAGAGCCTGACTTCTTCCAGCAGGTCGGCGCCCGTCTTGGTGCAGACATACTGCGGGTCGCGGCCGCTGTCCTTTACCAGCGCCTGCATCAGGGCCTGCACGTCGGCGTCCTTGCCGCCCAGGCGGCAGAGGGCTTCGGCCTCGATGAGGTACATCTCCGCAGAGCGGAAGTGATTGAGCTGGCCCACGCCGGGCTGGCCGGTGCAGAGGAACTTGAACTGCATGTAGGCGTAAATGAGGCTCGAAGAGAAGAGCTTCGAAGCGTAGTCGCGGCGAGCGCGCTCCAGCAGAGGGCCGGCGGTGACGCGACCATTGGCCGTGTTGTAGGCGTCGCCCTCCTGCGGGGCGAGGAACATGCGGCGGCGCACGTCGGTCGCAGGGATGCGGTCGTAGAGCTCCTTGCTGATGGCGCAGGGATAGCTGCGGCAGATGTTGGCGCTGGAGTTGCTGCCCTGCTGGGCGAAGAAGGAGTAGTAGTAGAGCGTCTGGTCGGGAGCGCTGTAGCTGCTCCAGATCCATTCGCTGTTGGGGGTGCTGAACCCGCCGTCCACGTAGTCGGCATTGCTCATCAACGGATAGTCCTTGCGTGCCAGGGGGGCATACTTGGCGGCTGCGGCCCAGTCCTCGCGCGTCAGGGCGGCGCGGGCATAGATGGCGTAGGCCACGGCAAGGTCGGGGCTGTGGTTGTCGTCGCGGGGGCGCGTCAGGCCGCTGCGCGTATAGCTGTCGATGGCGGCGTCGAGGTCGGCATAGATCTGCGTGTATACTTGCGCCAGGGTCGAAGCGGGCAGGTCGCCGTCCGACGTGTCGATGCGCAGGGGCAGGCCGCGCGAGGCGCCCTGGTTGCTGTCCGCCCAGCGGTGGCAGTAGAGCTGGCTGAGCATCAGGTAGGCGTAGGCACGGACGGTGAGCGCCTGTGCACGGATGAAGAGCCGTTCTTCTTCCGCCCCCACAGCCTTGTCGATGTTAGCCAGGATGCGGTTGGCGTTGCCCACGAGCTTATAATAGTAGAACCACGGATAGTAGCAGTAGAGCACGGAATTACGTTCCATGTACGTGGCGTTGATGATGGGCGCCCATCCCGTCAGGTTGCACTTCTGGAAGTCGTTGCCGGGATAGTTGCCATACCAGGTCTTGATGGTCCCCTCGCCGTTGACGCCCTGCTGTCCAAGGTATTGCTGGGTCATCATGAGGCAGAGGCCGTTGACGGCCATGCGGGCGTTTTCGGTCGTTTCGAAGACAGTGCCCGTGTCGGTAGACGACTGCGGCAGGGTGTCGAGGTAGTCGGCCGAACAGGCAGACAGCAGCGCTGCCGCGGCGGCCAGGAAAAATCTATTTTTCAGTTTCATACGAATTCGGTGTTTACGGTTTTACAAAGTCACACTCACTCCCACGGAGAAGATGCGCGGCGTCACGAGGTAATTGCCCTGTCCGCCAGAGAAAGACTGCTGGGGGTTCATGCCCTGTCGGGCGGTGAAGGTCCAGAGGTTCTCGCAGTTGACGTTCAGTCCCATGGCCTGGAGTCCCATGCGGGTGACCCACGCCTGCGGCAGGCGGTAGGCCAGGGTGATGTTCTTCACCACCAGATAGTCGGCCGAAGTGAGCCAGCGGGAAGAGACGGCATTGTTGTCCGAGCTCAACGTACTGTTGATTTGCGGAATGCCGTCCTTCCGGATGCGGTCGGGCGAATGTTCGTCCATTCCTTCGGGAGCCTTCGCCCACGACTGCATGATGTCGGCATGATAGTTGCTCGGGCTGGTGCCGGTAGTCATCAGCGACTGGTAGACACCGTCCATCGTCTTTCCGCCCAGCGAATATGTGAAAAGAGCAGAGAGAGTGAGCGATTTGTAGCCGATGGTGCCCGTAAAGCTGCCATACACCGTGGGGAGGGCCGACCCGTGGAATTCCCGCTGGCCGTAGGTAGTGTTGGTCACGTAAGGAACGCCGCCAATCACCGTTGCCTTTTTGGTAATGTCAGCGCCGCTCTGTTTGTTGCCCAGCGTCGTGCCGTCGGGCAGGGTGACGTAATAGTCCTCCAGATTGGCTTTGTAGAGCGAATTGCCCGTCAGCTGGTCCACACCTTCGAAAGTGTAGGTAAAGAATTCGTAACGGCTCTTGCCTTCGACAATCTTGTAGGGACCGGAGATGATGCCATCCTTGTTCTGATCGGGCAATTTCACGATCTTGTTCTTCAACCAGGTGGCGTTGGCCGCCAGGTTAATGGTCCAGTTCCGGTTGCGGAAGACGTCGACGTCGGTGTTCACCTCGATGCCGCGATTGGAGATGGTTCCCAGGTTGCGCGTCACGGTCGACTCGGCGGCAGAGGTCGAAGTACCACCGGCCGAAAGAGGCAGGTAGATGTCGAACAAAAGATCTTTGTTGCGCTTGTCGAAATATTCGGCACTCAGATTCCAGCGATCGAAGAGGCGCGCCTCGACGGCCACACCGTAAGCCTCACCTGTTTCCCACTTCAGGTCGTAAGAGTCGTTCTGCGTCAGGTAGAGCGCTCCTTTATGCGCGTTCTGCTCCACGGAGTAGAGGCTCATGTAGGCGTAGTATCCGGCTCCGGCGTCGTTGCCCACCTGGCCGTAGTTGGCGCGCAGCTTCAGGTCGTTCACCCAGCTGACATCCTTCATGAAATCTTCTTCACTGATGATCCAGTTGGCTCCCACGCTGCCGAAGTTACCCCAGCGGTTGTCCGGATGGAAACGCGAGGAACCGTCGCGGCGGAAAGATACTTCGAGATTGTAGCGGTCGCGGTAGTTATAGCGGATGCGTCCCAGGTAGCTTTCCGTGCGGTAGTTGTTCTCGTAGCTGTCCAGGCTGGTCATCTCGGTGAAGTTGCTGAAATTGGGACGTCCGGCAAAAATCTGCGACGTCTTGAATCCATACAGATAATTATAGTTATAGGAGAAATTCTCGTGCGCCAGCAGCACGTCCAGCAAATGCCCGCCGAAGAGATGCGTCCACTTCAGCTGCTGTTGGAAGGTGTAGCTCTTGTAGCGGTAGAGTTCACGGCGTCCGCGGCCGTTGCTACCCTTTCCGTTGCCGATGATGGCGTTGTCGTAAGCCGTATTGTCCGACTGACTCAGGTTCATGTCGCCCTTTACGGTGAACGTGAAATCCTTCAGGAACTTGACGTCCATATAGGCGATGCCCTGCAGCGTATTGCGCACGGTCTCGTTCTTGTCCAGTTCGTTTTCCCATACCACGTGGCGGTCGGCATACTGGTTGCGGGTAGCTATCTCGACGCCCTTGTCGTCGGTGTAGTAGCCGGGATCGTACTGTTGCTGCCCGTCGGCCGTCAGGCGGTAAGAGCCATCGGCGTTATGCAGATGCACAGGGTAAATGGGCGCAATCTGGCGGCAATACATGAAGGCATTGGTGAACGACGCATCCTGGTCGCCGGCCGTAATCTGGGAATTCTGATGGCTGCCCGACAGGTTAACTCCCGCCTTCAGCCAGCTCACTGGCGCCACATTGACCGACACACGAGCTGAAAGACGATCGAAGCTCGAATTGCGCACGTAACCCTCTTCATCGAGGTAGCCCAGCGAGAAGTAATAGTCGCTCTTCTCGTTGGCGGCATTCCCGCTGAAGAGGTACTCCTGACGGTGGCCGTTGCGGATGGCCGCCTTGTACCAGTCGAGGTCCTCAGCATAGCCGGGCAGCATCTGCACACCGTCGGCCAGACGGCCGTTGGCATCGAACAGTTCTTTGTCGGGCTTGTTGAAGATGTTCAGGTAAAGCTGCTCGCCGATCAGATTTTCGCTGGCATAGCGGGCTGCCACGTCGGGAGCGTCGCCAGCGGAGATGC
>OLRZ01001555.1_pt1 | contig 15108 bp, 14 predicted proteins | sample 1671931 | NCBI WGS metagenome assembly OLRZ01 (sample SAMEA3136627, study PRJEB25190) | human gut metagenome | reverse complement strand
TACTCCATCAGGAACGATACAGGCACATCTACCGCCAACTTTAAGCATACGAACAAACAATGCTAAAAAAAGAAGCTCTGTTTTCTTTGTTTTGCACACTTTTAACAAATCTGCTGATACAATGTCTGCATCAAGGCTTCCCTTGAAAGGTGGATTTGCAAGAATCAGCGAATATTTATCCTTATCTGGATTCTGATCGGACAAACTGTCTCTGTATTCAATAAACGGGCTTTCTACTCTATGATTCATCATGTTCATTGCTCCTATACGAAGCATAGTTCTATCCATATCATAACCATGGAACATATGATTCATAAAATGATCTTTTTTCTGTTTATCATAGAAGATTTCATCTTTCTTATTAGCCCACAGATACTCTCCTGCTTCCACCAAAAATCCCGCTGTACCGCAGCTCGGATCGCAGATCACATCATCAGCTTTAGGATCCATAAGTTCTACCATCATTTTAATGATATGACGAGGCGTCCTAAACTGACCATTTACCCCTGCTGTAGCCAGCTTTGAGAGAAGGTACTCATATACATCTCCTCTGGCATCTGAATCATTCAGTTTTGCCATCTGTGTATATAAATCATCCATTGCATCTACAACCTTGGAAAGCATTAATGGTGTAGGAAGCTTAAAAATTGCATCATCCATATATTTTGAAAAAGCACTATCTTTATTAGCATGCAGATTCTTAATAAACGGGAATACCATTTCCTGCACTACAGAATACATTCTATCAGCCGGATAGTCCCTGAAAACAGACCACTTAAGTTGTGTTCCATCAATAATCCTCTCACCAATTTTTACTTTCTCGGCAAATACACTTTCATATGGAAGACCAAGCATAGCACTTTCTTTTGCATGTGTATTATCTGACACATCTAAATCGTGAATGAACATAAGATATGTCATCTGTTCAATTACATCCAACGGATTTGTTAGACCTCCCGTCCAGAAAATCTCCCATAAACTGTCTATTTTATTTTTTAATTCACCTGTAATCATTTTCTAAATCTCCTTATCCCAGTTCCACTTATACTTTGTATAGCGGCCATTTCCAATCTTTATTATCTTCCCTGCCTTAACCAAATCTGTTAGTGTCCGCTGTACTGTAGTTGTACTTATTCCTGACGCTGCTTTTACAATCTCAGTCTTAGTAATTGTACCTATGTGATTCTTTATCAGTTCTTCAATTCTATCTGGCTTAGGTATTCTCTTTTCCTCAACAATCTTTGTTCTATCAAAAAAATCTCGATATGCTGCAGTAATTATCCCCAAAATATATTTCACAAAATGCTCGTAATTGTTCTCATCTTCCATCCATCCTTGCGAACTTTCCTGTAAAGCATCATAATAACTGCCTTTTGTTCGCTCTATTAGCTTTTCCAGGCTGATATATTTTCCAACAATATAGTCATTCTGATATAGCAATAATAAAGTCAATAATCTACTCATTCTTCCATTTCCATCATTAAATGGATGAATACATAAGAAATCTATAATAAACATCGATATTAACAAAAGCGAGTCTGCTTCACCTTGGTTAATTGCCTCATTATATGCTGTACACAAATTTATAATTGCATCTGGAGTTTCCCATGCAGGTAAGGGTCTGAATCTAACAAACTTATTACCCTTTTCATCTTCTTCCTCAATAATATTATCAGAAGTCTTGAATCTTCCTCCGTTAGAAGCATTCTCAAATTTATATAAATCTCTATGAAGCTGTAATATAAATGTATCACGAATCGGAATATGCTGAAAATTCTCGTGTATAGTATTAAGTACATCCCTGTATCCTGCTATCTCACGCTCATTTCTTGTCCTTGGCATTGTCTTATCCAAAACAATCTTTTTCAAACGTTCCTCAGAAGTATAAATACCTTCAATTTTATTAGAGCTCTCTGTACTTTGAATCTTTGCCATCTCAACAAGATTTTCCAGCACATCAGCGTGACGTTCAGCAATCAAGTACTGTTTACCTTTGTACTCATGAATTGTTGTAAGATAACTTACAATTTCTGGTGTAAGCAATTTCTTCCATTTTTCCGTATAATCGAATTGTTTCATTTTAATTGCCCCATTTCAAGTTCAACTTCGTCACATTCACAAAATATCCTAATTGAATTATATATATAATCTTATTCAAAATCAAGTTCAATTTAGTCATTTTTATGCAAATGACTAAATTGAACTTATTTTGAATAAGTAATCATATTTCATAAAAGTCAGCACCATTCTTTGATATTTTATCCTGTAGGCAAAACTCTTCATTAATTTTGATTACGAGAATTATGAACATTTTCAATAAAACAATGTAGTCATTCTGCTGTTGTTGTTCATCTAGAGAATTCGTATCATGAATATATCGATTCCGCAAATCAAGGCCATTAGAAAATTCAGCCTTATTTAATACATAATCAAAATACTCCCATTCCGACTTCGATAACAACGAGCTTTCCACTCTAATTTCGCCTTTACTAATAAGTTCTCTTAATATGTCACTATCTTTATATTGCAGACAAATAACACCTTTATCATTTAATTCCTTTAGAATCCGTATTCTTTCATAATTTAATATAAATATTCCATCATTTATAACCACTGCTCCGCGTTCTAATAACCAGTTAAATTCGTCGAAATTGTACTCTTTTAGTTCTTCTGGTCTTACATGTTCAGATTGAAGTAATTCGAAAAGTGTATTATATCTGCCTTTAGTCTTCTCAGTATAAGAAAGCAAGCCTTGATTCGAAAACATATCCTGCATTTCACGTAAAATTTCATTGCTATTCGCATATGCATACTTATTTTTAATTAAACTCGGAATTTCTTTATATCTCACAGACCCCGATATCATTTCATATAATTCTCTGTCAATCTCTCCTTCTTCGCAAAAAAGCTTAAACTGCTTAGTCACTCCGTCCATAACCGTAGCCACACGCTCATACTTACTAAGAATGCTGTCACTCTTCTCCGGCATAATACAAATAAAACCATTCGCACCAAATTCATTTTTTAAGTAGACTTCAAAAAACCATTTAATTATCTCCTCTAAATAAATGTCAAAATTATTAAGAATATCAACATAACCCTGCATTTGTCCACTTGAAAGCACATTTAGCAATTCAAAAAGCTGCCCCTTTTGATACATTCCATTTCCTTGAACAGATACCATTTTTTCAAAAATCCCCTGTTTCAAGCTTCTTGCAGTAAACAAACATCTCATACAAATATCTGTATATCCAAACAGATAAATGAAATTATTTAACAATGTAGGATAGTCCAAATTATTTTTTATCCAATCGGAATTGTATTTTGCAATAATAATACCGTCTGAAAAATCTAAATCTTGATCTGGATTTTCAGGTGAAAAAGATACTTCTACACCTGTTTCATATTCAAACACCGAAGTTGTATTATTGTTCCAATAACGCTCACTCCTTTTCTTTGCAAGATGTCTAAGTTTTGCATCTACATCAAATTCTTTCGATTTTTTTGACTTACCATTTATGATTAAGTCTAAAATATTTATATTTACTATATCTCCATTAATATAAGCTTTTATAATATTATACTTGTCCTCTTTCGTTAAACTTTTAGGAAAATAGCACTTCGTCTTTCCATTATCTTTCCTCATATAATAATCAACAATAAATCTAGCTCCATATTCCGGATTTTTAAGCATTTCTGTAATCTGTGTATCAAACTTCTCAACTAAATTTTTATTTTTCAAAAGCTCGTTTGGCGGTATGCGGAGCCCGTCTGCAATTTCTTTGAAATGCTCTGCAGAAATTTTGTCATACACCTTATATATGTAGAAATATTTCCAAAATTCATCCCAAAATATAACTTTACATACATTATATATAGGAACAATTGCATTCTCCGTAATGCTTTGAAAAAATAATCTCACCTCTTTTTCAGCATTTCTAGAAAGTTCTTTATACTTTCTATAATAATCATCATTCCAGGCATTTACATAATCATATTTATCAAAAAATTCTTTAATACTACTTAACTCCAAAACTCTATTTACATCAGATAAATCCAATTGATTTTTAGCATAAGCATCCAAAACGAGTGGAATTTTTTTCTCCTCACCCACAAAATAATATCCTATTGCAAAATATTCTTTCAATCCCAGTTCTTGCAAAGCTCTATACCTCTCTATGTCCCATTCGTATCTATAAAAAACTTTCTGTCAACATTTTCGTTCTATTATCCCCCTAATTTTCCCCCCCAAAAAAAAATTCACAAACGACCAATGCCCTTACGCATCATATCTTTTGTGAACTTCTAATTTCTTTTTATCATATTTACTTAGCTTTTTCATAACTTTTCTCTCCCTCCAAATCCTATATAAATATTATGCAACTCCTTTTTTCAAATTGCAAGCTATTTTACTAAGAATCGTGAAAATCTGCCACTTTTATCAATCTACTCCATACCGCAATTCGACAATACTTTCTATGATTTCTATTTTATACTTATATCTATATCCTTATCTAGTTATTTTCCATCATAAAAAAGCCTCAATGCATGCAGGCACATCCTATCTACAATTGTGGCTTTTTCATTCATATCTAACTTCTTAGTAGTCTTTTACTACTAAAAATTTTTTCCAAAACACTTGCCTTTATCCCGATTCTGCCCATGAGCCTTAGCAGTCGAAACCATGATAATTCCAAGGCTTTCCTTCATATTCTGCCCTATGTTGCCCTACTTTGCGAAGGTATGCATTATCATATCAGTGTTTTTTTACATATTAATACTAATACACTCTGGTGTTTTTCCTTCTTCTTGATATTTTCTAAATATATAAAACAAAATTTGGCCTGCCATGACATCAACTGATAACTCGTCATCCATAACCTTCCAGCAATTGCTACAATTCTCTACCTTTATCAACCCATCTTCCAATATTTTCTCATAATCAACTGGTACAGGTATTCGTTTTGAAATTAATTTTTTCTTACCAGATGGCATTTTCTTTATTTTTTCATGTATTTCAGATTCTGCAAAACACTCTCTTGAAATAACAATCTTTCCATCATATAAATGGTTTTCGTTTCTATACTTTGAATCATCCAAATTATATCCACCATACTCATATATTACAGTCTGCTCATCTTCAAAAACTAAATTAGCGTGGGCGCCAATTCCTATACTCATAGTTACTCCTCCCACTTTATTATTTAATTTATTCTCAGCGTTGAAATTTCATTATTACTTCACTAATCGATATCATATTGTACAATTCTTTTTTAAGTTTAGCACAACATAGAATATAGCTACAATACTAATTATCCATTTCTACCCTAATAATTTGTTATCGTTTTGCTAATATTTTGGCACCGTCTGTCCCTATGGTCTCTCCTAGTCTAAGATCCCTGTATTTTGGAATCGCTCCTCGCTATAAGTCTCCTTTTCATTTAGGAAATATTTTTTATTCCTAAAAAAAGGAGTCTCGAAAGTCTCCCTTTTAAATCAAGTATTACATATTCAAAATATAATCATCTATACTTTCTGCACTAACCGCTTTGCTTACATTCAAGTAACTACGATTCTCATATTTATTCCGCAACTTTTGATAATCCTTCGACACCTTATAAATAATAGATGCATCCCATATTAAAAACTCAGCTTCCAATGCAGTATACTTGCATAAAATCTCCGTATTTTTCACACCAAGAATTGCATCTGACGCCAATACTTTATACTTTTCGGCCTCTAATTTGCTCCAAGTTAAACTTTTCGGAACTTTAACTTTATTCTCTGTGAAAATAAAACGATTCTGCCGTATCCAATCCAATGTGTAAGAATCCAACGTCATATGGCAAAAGAAAAACCATTTTTCATACTTTTTCTTTCCAAAGTCGATGCAGAATAAATATTTAAAAGTCATATTTACAATTTTTTGCGCTTTACCATATGCTCCAATGAGTTTATCATTAAAGTGTTTTGTCCAAGTGTTGCACAATTTTTCATGAAGCACATCAAACTCCTCTTGCGAAGTAGCTGGTTCCAACACTGTAAAATATTCCAAAATGCCTTCTCCTATTTCGTCCAAAGCTGCATCTTTCTCTTCCGAAAAACAGCTTATTCCCTGCATAGTTCTTTTCGCATCACCGTAAGCAGATTTCACAGCCCACATCACAATGTCTGTCGAAAAAATTTCCTCATATTCCGGCATTTTTATATTGCTGATAAAATCTAAAATACAATTTTTCACCTTATCATCCATTATCTTTCATCCTCCACACCTCATAAGTTTCTGCCATTCTTTCACCATAACATAGGTATCAAACTCGCAATATTCAGTAAATTGTGTCTCATTCGATTCTGCCCCACAGGCTCCATATACTGAATTTGTGTGAAAATACTCATAACCTCTGGACCATTATGCACACCCTCATGATTATGGTAGTTAAACTCCGAATTATCCTGAAAAATAGCTGGCAAGGCAGTCTTAATATCATAATTCCTGAGCAAACGTTCCTCTATCTCCTTTTGGCTAAGTCTGTGATTCTCATCAGAATATTTTCTAAGAATATCAAGCATATTAAACAGCACAAGCTTTTTGGGTTGGCGTTCCCTCTGTTCTTCAGCTTTACTTAATTTACCTATGTATAAAATCTCCTATATAGCTTTCTTCAATCATAATCTAAAATTTTCACTTTGGCAATCCATTCTCCTTCTGCCACATCTGACAATTGCGTCTAAATCTAAATTTCAAAAACCTCATCATCATTAAAAACAAAAACATTGCAATCTGTTTTAACAAGTAGATTTCTTAGTTAGAAAAGGTTGTCTCTCTTATATTAATCTACTTATGCTTCAGAATTGCCTTTGATACAAAGGTTTTAATATACTTTTTAATATCTATCCTATCACCTACAATTAACTCCAGCGTAATAGATGCGGTGCTAGAAGAATTCAAAAAGAAGTATCCTCTATTCTCTTTTTCTTCAGTTTACTTTTCTAATAGTAAGATATCATGCAAAATGAGAATTTTCTTATTCTCATTTTAAAAATTTCATCCAATAACAACTGTCTGCATGTTCCATCACAAAAGAGCACAGAATTTCTTCCATGCTCTTATCTTACAACCCTCATCTATCTAATTATCTTCTGTCTGAACTTTCTCTTCCTCAGAATCCTTATCCCCGGATTCTTCATCCTCACCTGCGCTCGAAACTGCCTCATCTTCCCCCGAATCCGCAGTATCTTCCGATGCCACCACATCCTCCGGCACATTTTCCTCTTCTAACACTTCTTCTTTCTGCGCTGCATCCTCCAGCATAGCCTCTTCTTCTAACGCCTTTTCTTCCGTTTCTTCCACTCCCCCATCCTTCCGGAACTTCTCCCGGAACTGCTCTTTCTTGGCTGCCACAGCGTCCTTGAGGGCAAGCTTCTTCTCTTCGCGGTTTTCTAATGCTTCCTGCTTCTTTGCGTCACGGAGTTTTTGCTGTTCTTCGCGCTGCGCGGCTTTCTTAAGCTCTTTTTCCTGGCGTTGCTCTTCTTTGATGCGAAGCTTCTCGGCTTTATCCTGCTCCTTCTGCTGCAGGCGGTTCTGGCGAAGCTCGTCTTTCGCCTGCTGCTTCTGGCTCTTCTTGACCTGCTTTTTGGCGGAACGCTCGATAGAACGGATCATGCTCTTGGCATCACCGACTCTGCGGCGGGCACTGCGGTATGGATCGTAGAGGAAATAGGATGCTGTGGTAAGTGCCAGCAGCACCAGTCCTATGATAAGGCAGATTGGAAGTAGAAAATCATAGAAGCCGTACTTTAATTCATAACCGATAAAGAGAACCAGCATCACCGGGAAAACTACTGCTGAGAAAATATCGCAGATGAGTCTCCAGAGAAAGAAGCACTGCTTCTGGTGTACAAAAATGGCAGCCTGCACGCCGGTAAAGAACATCAGCATCAGACAAATTTGTGATGTGATTCCATGTAAAAAGCCTACAAAGACGCACAATGCCAGTGAAAAGAAAAACATGGCAAGGGCGTAGCCTCTGCGGTATGCATATTTATATTCCCGCATTCCCTCTCGCTTATCTGCACTCAGGTCATGGATTTCATATACCCGGTCATTGACCCGCTCCTTCATGTCCTCCCGGTATTTGCGGCCTTCTCTGGCATGTGCCATATTTTCGTCCATGTCTTCGTCCAGTTCCTGCAACATTTTCTGTTCCATAAAAATCTGCTGCAGCAACTCATCTTCCCGCTCTCTGCGCTTTGTGATTTCATCCTGAATCCAGCTTGCCTTCTGCATCTGGAGACTCTCTTTCATCCATTGTTCCTTTTCCATATTTTCACCCATAGCTGCCTTCTCCGTTTCATACGCTTCCATTCTGTTCTATTTCTAATCAATCAAATCATTCTGAAATCTCGACAAATGCTCATAAGGAAGAATCAGTCTTCCCCGGTATAAGCCGCAGCCGTCATTCATCAGGCTGTTGCTTACTGCTGTAAACATGTCGACATCCACACCGGAAAGCTCCAGTTCCTGCAAACGCCTGCACCGTTCATAAGCTTCATCAAAATAAATGCATTCTCCCTCCGGGATGGTATCCCGGCGTGCTCTGGATGCTTCCTGCTTTTTCTCATAATTAATATGATTGGCGGAACCGATTTCTGCAATATCGTCCATCTGCTTTGTGCGAAGCTGCATTTCCACATAACATCTCGCACTGTTATCATAAAAAGTAATATGTAAGGATTTGTAATCGTCCTCATTTTCGCTGGTGATATAATCCCGGTAATATGGTTTTACAGCATCATCCAAAAGCAGTGAACTGCTTCTTAAGACACCGCCTGTCGGCTCTGCCGTAAATCCACGCTCCTCTAAAAACTGTGGCAGCACATTTGCAATCTGATAAAGGTGCTTTAATTCCTCTTCTTCGCGGTTCTCATGATTTTTCAAATGACACCGTGGCATGGAAATCACAATCCGGTATGCAATCAGATCACGGAAGCAGTTCAGCTTTTCCTTTAATTCTGCAATGTCCGGATAGCTTTTATGCTTTTTATAATAATCATAAATGTACTCTACAATATAGCCGTTGAATTTGCCCTCCGCACGAATCAGTGACTTGATTCTTCCTTTAAAAGTAAAGGAAAGATAAGGATATTCCATTGCCATATATTTGTAGAACTCACGGATTTTCTGGGACTGCGCTGTCAGGAAATCATTGTGCTCTAACAGCTCCATAATCTGAATCAGGAAATTGCAGTGCACCAGATCCACTTCATTTTTTGATACTTTTGCGGACGCCCGGAGGTCCTGCGTATACTTTTTCAATATCCGGAACACCGTTGCTCCGGAGTATAAGTAATCATTTAATGTAACCATTTTTCCTCGCTAAAATATCTTTTTATTTCAAATACTCTGCCAGTTCATATACCCTGTTTCTTGTTAATTCTGCCGCCTTATCATTTTCCAATAATGGCTGCAGGCTTCCGCCCTCGGCATCTTTGCCGGCTTCCTCTACTGCACTGTCTTTTGTCTTAATCCAGTCACGCTCTTCCTGGGTAAGAGTCGTCATAGTGTCCTCATCCAAAGTCTCTTTTAAACGGCTCCAGATAGAATTCAGCTCATTATCCCACAACTGATACAACTGCAGAGACAGGGTATTCATTTCCTGCTGTGTCAGTTCTCCACTGGAAAGGTCTTCCTGCATGGCTGCTGCTTTCTCCTCGATTTTCTGCAATTCACTCTCTATGGATACATCGGAAGTTGTGGTTTTATCATTTACCGTAACCTTATCTCCACTCGGTCCTAAAAAGGTATCAAAGGTCAGCGTATTAAAAATTGCATAGAATGGAAGCGTCGTATCATCATCGGTAAGACCAATGGATGCCCAGTCCAGGAATCTTTCCGGCAATTCATCTAACGGTGCACCCGGCAGATAAATATATAAATCATAAACCTCTTCCAAACCAGCCGGTCCCGTGTAAATATATTTCACGCCGCCTTTAATTTCCGTGTCGCCTTCTGTTTCCTTCGTTGCAATATTCTCCAACTGCATCTCATAGGTATAATCATTTATCTTTTCCGGCTGGGTGAATTTTCCATAGAAATCACAATAGTAAAGGGTTCCATTTGGATATCCATCCCCGCTATCTCCTGCATCTGCATCATGATAATTTCCCACGAAAGAGCCATCCTCGGATAAAATCAATGTAGAATCCCATGCACCGGCTCCGCTGGTAAACATAAAGCTTTCTCCTGCAAGCTGTGCAAAAATGTCATCTTCATCCACATTTTCCGTTTCTGTCTCCTCTGTCACCTCTTCTGAGTTTTCCGTTTCTTCCGTCTCAGTCTCAGCCTCTGTTTCTGTGGTCTTTTTCTCCGGCTCCACGACTCTTCTTCCGCAAGCCGCAAACGTTGACATTCCCAACGCTGCACTTAATATCATTGCTAAAAACTTTTTCCCTTTCATAAATGAATCCTCCTGATATTCCTTTTTCATTTCTCTCCCCCTTTTTTATCTTTCTATTATCCTAACACAAAGACATCCTGGTTTCTTCCCCGTTCCTTTGCCGTATAGAGTTTCTCATCCGCTAAGCGGTATAATACCGTAACAGCAATTCCTTCTGTATAATGCTGTACTCCGCTGCTGAAAGAACATTCGATATTCTTTTCATGCTTTGTAAATTCTTTATATTCCCGTCTTATATGCTCTAGCATTTTACCGATTTCATCCGTGTTCATCCCCTTTAAAACCAGCATAAATTCTTCTCCGCCAAAGCGTACCGCAATCCCTTTATTCTTTACATGCTTCGTTAAAAGTCTTGCAAATTCCGCCAGAATAATGTCTCCAAACCCATGTCCGTAAGTGTCATTCACATGTTTAAAGAAGTCAAGATCAATCAGTACCGCATCAAATTCTTCCTTCTCATCCAGAATAAGTTCTCCCAGATACTGATTTAAATAACGACGATTATAGAGTCCGGTCAGTGCATCTTTATCTGCGGCATCTTTCAACTGTTCATTCAACTTCTTTACTTCTTCTTCCTGCCTCTGTCTCTGCATCTGAAGCAGGATAGAAATCAAAAAGACACAAAGTAAAACGATCAGCAGGGAACAAAGTGTGCTCTGCAGCACGACTTCTTTTGACAGTTTTTCACTTTCCAGCGGTCTCATATAGGCTAAAATAACTGCTGCCACATCGGCTACAATTACTATGCCGGCAAACCGGATTGCATTTCCGGTTGGAATAAAAATCGCAATTGCTACCATCGCAAGTACCATGTATACAATCGTTCCCGTCTGATATATATAATATAGTGTCGGAAATTCCACAAGGCTTAATACTGCTATCATCAAATAAGACGCATAACGTATCTGACCTTTTTTAATTCCAATGAAACTTCCTGCGGCCATAAGTAACATACAGATTCCACAGAAAATCGTTGTTCCGTTCCATCCGAAAATCAATGCATTTCCAATAAATCCTGCCAGATTTCCGATACAGCTTCCCATTGCCAGCACATAAAACTGTCTGCGGTTCACATCAATTGAAGTATCAAATAAAAAATTCATCTTACCTCTCCCATTTTATGAAAATAAAATTTTCAATTTATCCAGTGTATTTGCACATATCGTAAGTTTCTTTTTTAATTCATCATCCGGCTGTGTCTGATCCGGAACCATTGCCACCTGACAGCCTGCCTGATAAGCACTCATAACCCCATTGGGCGAATCCTCCACCGCAAGGCATTCTTCCGGAGCAAGTCCAAGTTGTGCACATGCAAAAGTATAGATATCCGGTGCCGGCTTTCCGTGTTCTACCATGGTTGCACTGATGATTTCATCAAAGTACGGATATAGTCCTATCTGCTTTAAATATCTTTCTGTCCGTTCCATGTCGGTTGCCGTTGCAACTGCCCGCCGGATTTTTTTTTCTTTTAAGAAATTCAATAACTCAACAGCTCCTCTTTTTATCTCAATACCGTTCTTTGCAAGATATTCCTCCATCAATTCCTTCCGGTAAGCCCGGATAGCCGGATAGTCAAGATTCTCATCTGCAAACATTTCCTTTAAATGCGCCGGTGCAAAGGGTTGTCCTAAGGAACGCATGGACAATGCCTGCTCATCACTCATTTCATAGCCAAAATGCGCCATTGCCTTAGGCCAGCAGATTCTATAGTATTTCTCTGTATCAATGAGTGTTCCGTCCATATCAAATAAAACTGCTTTTATCATATTACATTTTCTTCCTGCCTTTTTCATTGACTAATTTGCCATACCCACTACCACAGTTACCGAAAAAAGATTTTCTTCCTGTTTCAGGAAAACATCCCCGTTCATTTTATGCATCAGCTTTCTGCATATATAAAGCCCCAGTCCGCTTCCTTCCTGGCTTCCTGCATTGGAGCCACGATAGAAGCTGTCAAAAAGATGCGGAAGTTCCTCTGCCGGAAGAACTTCTCCTGTATTTTCCACGGTAATCAGCACACAGTCTTCTTCTTTTGAAATTGATATACCAATTTTTTGTCACTACCATATTTTATAGCATTTTCTATGATATTCTGCAATACTTCCAGCAAACGTTCTGTATCTGCTTTCACCAGAAAATTCTGATACTCCCCCATGTTAAACCCTATATGAAGCTGTGAAAGTTTATCTTTATAGTATACTGTATCTCAACAGACATTTCCGATGGCATGCCTTCTTCCGTAAGTTCTTCTGCCAGGTCATCTAATTCTTTTGCCAAATCAGCCCGGGTCTTTCCTGCCATATTCCCCATTGCCTGTGATACATCTGATATGTAGACATCACTTTCTTTTCCAAATGTCGTAATCAGATTCTTACTTTTCATGGTATCTGTTGTAATAACCACTCCCAGCATAAAAACGGAACAGAGGAAAAAGGACAATATAATCGTAAGGAACCGTCTTGGACTGCTTAAAATATCATTGACTGCCAGATACCAGGTACTGTTAAAACGGCTTTTTCCCAGCCGGTAAATGGATTTCTTTTTAAAGCGTTCTCCGGACTGACCGTTTCGAATAGCATCCACCGGTGTCAGCTTCTTTACTTTTCCGGTACACCGGTATGCAAACCAGATAGTAACTGCAATAACAATGACTGCGCCCATGAAATTTACCGTAATGGCATGACTGTTTCCCAACATCATATTTTCTGTCACAGACTGCAGCAGCATATTGCCAAATGGAATACTTGCCAGGAATCCAATTGCTGCTCCCACAACAGCCAGCATCAGATATTTTACAAGATAAAGGCTTCGTATCTTAAAGTCCGTAATTCCGATGGCTTTCATGACACCGATTTCCCGGTATTCTTCTGTCACCGTAAAAGTAATCGTAAATTTTAACACTGCAAAGGATACAATCATCAGGCATACACTTAAAACCAGCACCACAAATGCCACAATCATATCCATGACATAACACAATTTAAAAATGCCCCGTCCCCGGTTAAATAGGATGTTGGATGCATTGCTTAATAAAGAGGCTATTTCCGATGGATTGTCTGTGTCAATATAAATGATCTCGCCACGGTATTCTGCAAGACTTTCATCCGATACAAATTTCTGATAATCCGCTTCATTTAAAATAAATCTTTTATTTCCCATAAATTCAGAACCCAGCAGCGCATCTTTTGCTTTTCCGGCAATCGTAAGCTCCATACTGTTTTCGCCATGGGTAATCGTAAGTTTATCTCCCTCTTTTAAATCATTTGCATCTAAGAAATTTCCTGTGACATAGACCTCACCCTCAGGCACTTTTGTAAGCTCCTTATTATCCTTTGTGAAAAAATGTATCTCACTTTCGGAAATGGATTCTATGATCATTGCCTTGTTTGCCATATCAATTTCTTTTCCCTCTGCCTTGATATTCCCCTTGGTTGCATACATAATATGATCCATGCGGTAGTCTTTTACATACTGACAGGTATCCAAAAGCTCCGGCACACCGCCATCCCCCTGCTGGGTCAGTACTACATAATCTCCAATGTCTGCCTGATTAAGATAATAATCGGTTCCATTTACTACCGTCAGTACATTGTTCAACCCGCTTGCCACAAACATGGCAGCTAAAATAATAAACAGCAAAATTACAATATTAATTGTTTTCTTTCGCTTTAAGTCTTTGCGTAAGATATCCCAAAACATCTTCTGCTCCTTTCTATCCTCTTAGTATACCTCAACTACACGAAACACGCTTTGCAAGTTTCACGCCGCAGTGTGCATCCTCGCGGAGCGTTTTTTACTCTGCAGGCAATTTCCTGTAAAGTAAAAAAGAACCGGCAAAGTTTTATTTCCTTTGCTGGTTCTACTATAACGAATCAATTATTAAAGAATCCTTAAATCTGAAAATTCTTATTTCATGCTTTCTTTTAAAATAAATGCCATCAGAAGTGCATCCGGTCCGATATGGGTTCCGATTGCCATTCCAACTTCATGTAAGCTGCTTTCTGTCAGGGAAAATGCTTCCATGGTTTCTTTCCGGAATTCCTCTCCCATTTCCGGGTTATTGCTGTGAGCAAATTCTACCGGCATGCAGCTATCCACTTCTCCTTTTTTCAAAAATGCCTGCATTCCACTTGTTGCCTTTGCTGCTATATAAGAAAACTTTTCAATATTATTCTGATATGAATATATGATCGGATATATTTCATGCGCAAAAAGATCCCTCAATACCTCATATATATCCTCTTCAAAATAATTGGCAATAAGGATTTCCTCTGTTATATTATCTTTCACAAATGTCCCATTGTATATAATAAGAGGAAAGTGTGTGTTAAGGCCTTCTGTTACTTTTTTTGCCGTATTTAAGGAACGAGCTGTTGCATAGGAAAATAACATGCCTGAAGAAGTTAAAGCATTGATTATTTTTATTGTATATGAAGATAAAGTTTCATTTTTTCGTAAAAGAGTTCCGTCGAGATCTGATACGTATAGTGTTTTCATAAATAAATCCTTCCGTTTTGCTATGGACTGTAAATAGAGAAACTTTTTTCAATTGACAGGGAAATTGATGATAAAATATTTCTTTATTATAGCACAAAAAAAGTGGCTGTTTAAGCCACTTTTTACGATTGTATATTCAAAACTACACTGTCGC
>OLRZ01001554.1_pt1 | contig 15116 bp, 18 predicted proteins | sample 1671931 | NCBI WGS metagenome assembly OLRZ01 (sample SAMEA3136627, study PRJEB25190) | human gut metagenome | reverse complement strand
CGAAACTGGGGAGCGAGCAATGTTTGCCCCTGCGGGGCAAACAACCGCACGAGCGGGTTTGCGCAGCAAACTGGCGGCGCTCGTTGTGCGCCGCCAAGCGCCCCCGAACCCCCGATGCTTTTAACGGCTGCTGTTCCCGCGATGGCCTCTGCTTTAAATCACTGCTCTGTAGGGGCGGCATATATGCCGCCCGCAACTGACCGCGGCCTCTCATCAACGGGCAGCCACCCGCCAACTTCACGGCAACTCTCGTTCCACCCCCAACATCCCCAAATAAAGGAGGTTCTCCCACATGAAGCTCACATTCTTAGGCGCTGACCGGGAAGTGACCGGCAGCTGCACACAGCTGGAGGCGGCGGGACACCGCTTTCTGATCGACTGCGGCATGGAGCAGGGCCGCGACGTGTATGAGAACGCCGACCTGCCCTGCGCGCCCGGCACCTATGAGGCACTGCTGCTGACCCATGCGCACATCGACCACTCGGGCCGCATCCCGTACCTGTACAAAAACGGCTACCGCGGCCCCATCTATACCACCGATGCGACCCGCGACCTCTGCGCCATCATGCTGGAGGATTCCGCCCACATTCAGGAGCAGGAGGCCGAGTGGAAAAACCGCAAGGCCATGCGCAGCGGCGCCGAGATGATCGAGCCGGACTACACCGTCGAGGACGCGCAGAATGTCATGAAGCAGTTTGTGCCCTGCCCCTATGAGACGTGGCAGACGCTGTTCGACGGGCCAACCGGCAAAATCGAGATGCGCTTTACCGATGTGGGGCACCTGCTGGGCAGCGCGTCCGTCTCGCTGCGCATTGCGGAGCCGGGCCGCACGCCGGAGATCATCGTTTTCTCGGGCGACATCGGCAACACCCATCAGCCGCTTATCAAGGACCCGTCCAACCCGGGCCACGCGGATTACCTTGTCATGGAATCCACCTACGGGGACCGCAGCCACGGCCCGAAACCGGATTATATCGGCGATTTGAGCGCCGTGCTGCAATCGACGTTCGACAAGGGCGGCAATGTCGTCATCCCCAGCTTTGCCGTGGGCCGCACGCAGGAGCTTTTGTATTTTATCCGCCAGATCAAGGCCGAGGGCCGTATCAAGGGCCACGAAAACTTCCCGGTCTTTGTGGACAGCCCGCTGGCGAGCAAATCCACCACGATCTTCCGGGAAAACTTTGCCGAGTGCTACGACGACGAAGCCCTCGCCCTGGTGCAGAGCGGCCGGAACCCCCTGCAGTTCCCGGGTCTGCACGTCAGCGAGACGAAAGAGGAATCCATGGCCATCAACGGCGACCCGACGCCCAAGGTCATCATCTCCGCCGCCGGCATGTGCGACGCGGGCCGCATCCGCCACCACTTAAAATATAACCTCTGGCGGCCCGAATGTACGGTGCTGTTCGTCGGCTACCAAAGCCCCGGCACCTTAGGCAACGCGCTGGTCAACGGTGCGCAGGAGGTCAAGCTCTTTGGCGAGCCGGTGCAGGTCAGGGCCCGCATTGCGCAGCTGGGCGGGCTTTCGGGTCACGCCGATAAGGACGGGCTGGAAGCCTGGCTCCGCGCCTTTGACGAAAAGCCGAAGTTCGTCTTTGTCAACCACGGCGAGGACGCCGTCGCCGAGCACTGGGCCAACCATCTGAAGGAGGAGGGCTACGAGGCCGACGCCCCCTACAACGGCTCGATCTGGATCGCCGCCGAGGGCCGCGTCGCCTGCGCCGAGGTCGGCAACACCCAAAAGATCATCAAGACGAAATCCGCCGAGACCGTGCGCACCAGCGCGGCCTATGACCGGCTGGCCAACATGGGCCAGCGCCTGCTGGAGGTCATCCGCCACAACCAGGGCGGGGCCAACAAGGACCTTGCAAAATTTGCCAGCCAGATCGCTGCGCTGTGCGACAAATGGGATCGATAACATTGACAAAAGCAAAAGGAATATGGCAGACGCTGCCCGCACCCCTGCGCGGCGCGGCGACCCTGCTGGCAGTGCTGGCGCTGGCCGCGCTGCTGACCACGGTGCGGCACAATGCGAGCGCCTACCTGACCGGCGTGTGGGATACAGGCTCCCAGACGCTCGTCTATGGCCGCATCCACCAGATGGAGCAGGGGCAGCACGCCCCCGGTGGCTTTCTGGGTGTCTACACCGACGATTGGAGCGACGACACGAACCGCGCACTGTTCCGGGACGACACCCCCACCGACGCGGCGGCGTTCCACCCCTACACCCACCAGTCGGGCTTGCAGGGCTGGCTGTTCGGCAGGGTCAACCGTCTGCTGCGGCACCGGCTGCCCGACGGTCTGGCGCGGGAGACCGCCCTCTACTGGCTGAACAGCACGCTGTTCTACGCGGCGGAGCTGCTTGCGGCGCTGGCCGTGTGGGAAGAATTCGGCCCGCTGGCGGCAGCGTTCGGGTTTGCGTCGGTGCTGCTGGCCCCCTGGCTGCAGCGCGGCATGAAGGACCTGTACTGGTGCCTCTGGACCTGGCTGCTGCCGCTGCTGGCGGCGCTTTGGCTCTGCCATTGCACCCGTGTGCGCGGCAAAACGCCCCGCGGGTGCTGGCCGCTGGTGGCCGCCGCCTGCATGGTGCGCTGCATGTGCGGGTTTGAATTTATCACAACATTTTTGATCCTGTGTGAGGTCCCGCTCTGCTACGCGGCAGCCAAGGCGTATTTTGTGCGGCGCGACCCGCACGGCGCGCTCGTCTGGCTGGGCCGCACCGTCGGGGCGGGTGTCTCGGCGCTGGGCGGTGTGACTGCGGCGCTGGCGCTCTGGTTCGCACAGGAATGGCTCTGCTTCGGCAGCGCGGCGGATGCCTGGCAAAACATGACCCGGGCCGTTACGGACCGCGTCAGCCTGACGGACGGCGCAGTGCGGGACGTGAACGTGCCGCAGGTGCTCGCGCAGTATTTCCGTGAGAGTACGGAGCCGCTTTTGCAGCTCGGGCCCGTCAGCGTCACGGCATGGCAGCTGCTGCTGTTTGCGCTGCTGGTCGGCGCGGTGAGCGTTGTTGCCTGCCTGCGCCGCGGCACGGCGGCGCAGCTGGTGCCGCCGTGCATCGTCTGGGGGCTGGGGCTGGCGGCCCCGGCGTCCTGGATGGTGCTGTCCAAGGCGCACGCCGCGATCCATACCCACCTTGTACCGATGCTGTGGCACTTTGCGTTTGTGCCGATCAGCTGTATGCTGCTGCCGGTGCTGGCAAAACTCATGATCCCGGGGAGGAAAAAAGACCTTGTGGCATCCCATTAAACACTACAAAACGATCCGCCATCACAAAATGCTGGTGATGAAAAACTGCTTCCGCTGCGGGCTGTACTGGCAGGGTCTGACCCACGATTTAAGCAAGCTGGCCCCCGTGGAGTTCTGGGCCGGGGCCAAATACTGGCAGGGGACGTGCAGCCCCAACAACGCCCAGCGCCAGGCCGAGGGCTACAGCGCCGCCTGGCTGCACCATAAGGGCCGCAACAAGCACCATCTGGAATACTGGATCGACTACGCGCCGGATGGCGACCATGCCATGGCCGGTATGCGGATGCCCGCCCGCTACGTGGCCGAGATGGTCTGTGACCGCATTGCCGCCAGCAAGAACTATAAGGGCGACAAGTACACCGATGCCGCGGCGTGGGAGTACTATGACCGCAGCAGGGACCACTACATCCTGCACCCCGAGACCCGCAAGGAGCTGGAGACCTGCCTGCTGATCCTGCGCGACGAGGGCGAGGACGCCTGCTTCCGGTATATCCGCACCGAGCTGCTCGGCAAAAAAGCATAAGAAAAAGATCCCCGCAGCGTCAGGTGCTGCGGGGGTCAGTGTTTTATGTAGGTTGAGTTCCGTCATTCCCGGCGGGAACATCTGCATCGGAGGTGCTCTCCGGGGGCGTTGGTGTCGGCTCCGCGGTCGGCTCGGGCGTGGGGGCGGCGGTCGGTTCAGGCGTGGGTGCCGGTGTCGGCTCTGCAGTCGGTTCGGGTGTGGGACTCGGCGTTGCAGTCGGCTCAGGTGTCGCGGTCACCTCAGGTTCCGGGGTGGCGGTGGCCTCGGCCTCACTGCTGGCCGGTGTCTCGGTCACCTCGGGCTCGGGGGTGGCGGTTTCGGCCGGCACAACGACCGGCACCGTGTAGACCACGGCGTCCTTGTCGCCGGTGTGCTTCGGGATCGTCGTCAGCGCGGGGCGGTCATCCTCGGTAATGTAGCTGTGGGTGCGGATGTAGTTGAACAGCGCGTCCATCGCTGTGCGGGTCAGATGAATGCCGTCGCTCGTCTCCACATAGCCGCTCTTGGCGTAGCCGGTAACGGAATCCTTCAGCACCTCGGCGCTGTTCAGGAACTTCCAGCCCTTCTCCTGGCACATTTCGACGAGCGCTTTGTTGTACTCGTCCACCTGGGTCTGGGTCAGGCTCTGGTTGGAGTGCTGCTGCCCGATGGGCGGGATGGCGTTGACGATGATGTCCACGCTGGGGTAGGCGGTGACGATGGCCTCGATGCCGGTCTGGTAGTTTTTGACGAAGTCCGCGGCCTTATAGCCGGGGTTCAGGTCGTTCGTGCCGAAGGTCAGGATGACCCGGCGCGGCTGCAATTTCGCCACGGCCTGGGGCATTGTGATGTAGCCGGACGAAGTGCTTACCTGCACGCAGGCAAAGGTCGCCAGGCTCTTGGCGGTCATGCCCACCGAGCCGATGGCGTTGTCGTAGCTGCAATAGTCGAACATGCGGTACATGCGGGCTGTGTTGCTGTCGCCCAGAAACAGCGTCTCGTCCACATAGCTGTCGCCCGCGTCGGCGGCCTGCTCAAGGATCGTGGAGGTGTAGGCCTGGGTATCGATGGTGTTTTCCTCTTTATTATAGCCGCTCTCGACGACCATGGACGCGCTGTCCACGGTGGACACGCTCTGGGCGTCCGCGCCGCCGAGGTCGATGCCGCCGATGAGCACCAGCGAGATGCCGACGCTGACCAGCAGCATGACGCTGCACAGAGCCAGCACCAGATACATCTTGCTGCGCATATCCAGCGCTTTTTTCTTTTGTGATTTGGTTTTGCCTGCCATGAAAGGCTCCTTTCGCGTGGGAGCATGGAGTGTTTACACAATATATAAGTCCATTTTACACCATTTCCCACCGGAACGCCAGTCTTTTTGCAATTTTTACATAATTTAGTTCCGTTGTAGACTAAACGCATCACCTAACCGAGGTGATTTAAATACACAGAGACATAAGAAAAGCAGTCTCTAAAGTAAAAAAGTGAGGTCTACAAAATGAAGTACACTGTATTGGCAACCGAACACCGCGAAGGTTCTTTTACCGCTAAGTCTGGCAAAGATGCCGGACAGGTCAAAAACTACAATTTCTTCCGTCTGCATTGCGTGAAGAAAAACCGTGAGAACGTCGGCGGCGTTGAGGTGTTGCAGGTTCGTGCCACTCCCGACATTTACGCCCAGCTGGTCGCCGAGTGCGGCGGCAAGGAAACTGACATTCTGAACCGCAAACTTGATTTTGAGGTTCTGAAAGTCTACGAGAATTACATTCTCAAGGATTTCGAGGTCGTGGAGTAACGAGGTACAGCCCTATGGAGATGCACCCGCCACCACCACGACCCCCACCATAACCGCCAAACTGTGAACGTCGGTTTGGCTCTCCACGGCGCTACGTCCGTGGAGAGCCAAAAGCCAAGCCAAAACGAAAACAGAGGTGGTTAAAGTGGCAGACTCCCCAAAAGCTTATCAATTCATTTTCACGCTATACCCCGAAAGCCAGCAATATGCAATCGACTATGTAAAAGAACACTGGTCGTGCGCATGGGCTTTGCACGATAAAGATACCTACGATGCCGAGGACTTGAAAGAGTACGCAAAAGACCACGGCGGCGATTGCCCGCCGTGGAATGTGGGAGACCTCAAAAAGCCCCACGTTCATTTTGTGGTACGCTTCAAAAATCAACGCTATGCAAGCGGCGTTGCGAAGGAACTGCGAAACAAAGCCTTTTGTAGTGTGAACAACACGGCAATTCGCAGATGCTTCAATCTCTATAAATCCTATGTGTATCTCTGGCATGAAAACGAAGATGATAAATACAAGTACGACCCCGACATAGTAGGCTTGCACGACTTCGACCCGCCCGCACAAAATGAGGGCGTGAGCGAGGAAGAACAGGTTGCCACTATGTTCGATATGCCCAAGTGCCACTCCGTCAAGGAGTTGGCACGCTGGGCATACGATAATGGTTGTTGGTCTACGTTCCGCAAAAACTACAACCTCTGGAAAGATATTTGGCAGGAAACCGTGAAAGGTTGTGCAGATTATGCCGACATGGATTGATGCTTGTCACCAACCGACCGAGGTTATAGACGGCGTTACCCACGCCCGCCCTTGCCCCTGCTACTACTGCAATGATTGCCCGAACGCAACACTAGATTGCAAGATGGGCAAACAGTATTGTGTGTACGACAGCTACAAAAAGAAGAACATTCCTACACCGTTCCGCTTTGAACTGCTGGATACCGTACATTACCTACATATACCGCAGGTCTACACGCGCTGTGCAGGGTGCATCTTTCGCCTAAAGCATGAATACTACAATATCTGCGAGGTTCGCCCCTTTAAAGAAGTTGTAGAAGATTTACCCTTTTGAGGTGCAATATGCGTGTCATTCAAAAGTCGCTGGTCGATTATAACGCAATCGACACCCTTATTCAAGTTCAGCGGTTCATCGGCAGTAAGCAGAATGCAACGCTGCTTTTCGACGCTAAACAAAGTTTGGCCCGCTGCTATGGTCGTCAGGCCGCTAACTACTCTTTGCTGGTTTCCAGCTATGAGGACAATTCTATTCACAAAATTGAGTTTGTCCCCCATGACTACCAGTTGTAACGCAAGCCCCCAAGCTGCGATTACATATAATTTTTGAAGAAAGGAGTAGCAACCATGAATACTGTTATGCTCGCCGCTGGCGGCGAAACTGTCGAGGTTGCAAAGACTGCTGTGGACGCTGTTATCACTGCTATGAGTGATGTGTTTACCCTGTCCGGCAACATCATCACCCAGATCACCAATCAGCCTATCCTGCTGTTCTGTCTGGCGGCAAGTCTGGTGCCTGTCGGCATCGGTATTTTCCGTTCTCTCATGAATGTCGCTCGCGGCTAATGGCCCTGCGGGGGCGGGTTTTACCCGCTCCCGCATTTTTTTGTTTCTACCCTCGGAGGTTTTATATATGATTAAAAACTATCGCCTTATTGCAATTCGCCGCTTCTGTTCCCGGATTGCTTGCGGTAGACTTTCGCAAATGTACGCGCAAGCGCTCTACATTCCCAGAAAATAAAAAAGCCGCCAGCGGCGGCGGGTTTAGTGGAAGATTTTAAATAGTAGCCATGCAATCAGGCTTATGTTGGCGATAAGTCCAACAGGCCAGAAAATCATTGTTCCCAACATTCCCAAAACTACCCATATTACAATCTTTAGCCGTTCTCTGTTCTGCTCCGTCATTCTCAACTTCTCCTTTCGGTGGTGTCTATGAAAAAGCGTCTTGTATCTATAATTTTAACTGTATTTTTGGTTTTGTCAATGATGCCTTTTGCGGCTTTCGCTGATAACGCCATCGTTTGCCCTGCCTGTGGTGGCTCTGTTACAAAACAGGAGCGCAGACTTCTTGCTGCACATTCGGATTTTTATAAATGCAGTAAATGCGGAAAATGGGCATATTTAAATGCTCCGGGTGGATTAAAACTCTTTTCGGTTGGTGACCAGCAAATTCTTGATGCCGCTGATGCAAACGCAATTCTGAATTTTGCGTTCAACAACGGTCAATTAATTCCAGCTGAAAAAGTCCCCTCCGGCATCGGGCGCAAAGACTTACCGGGTTACGGCGACAAAGGCAAGGCAAATGTAAATTCCAACGGCAAAAGTTTGCTTTGGGCTGAACCTTTTGGTTTAACTGGTTCATTTGGCTGGTCTACAGAAGGTTCTTTTTCTAAAGATGCCCCCGGCAATCTACACGCTGGCGCTTCTGGTTCTGGTGCTTCGTTTGCCAGTTTGGGCGGTGATGCTTCTTCTGCTAATCGTGCTGCACCTGTATATTATTTTACTGCCCCTGTTTCTGGTTTGTACTATATTGGTGTTGATGGTTCGCCGTATGATTTAGGCTCTTTTAATTCTTTTTATCATAATACTTGGAATCGTACAGATTATGAGTTTACTTATACTGATACTTTTCATCGTAGTATTTCTTTGAATAAAGGTGAGTCTGCTTATTTGACTTTTAACTATAATGTTACTTATTGTTCGGGGAATGCGTATAAGTATTTTTTAAACAATATTCCTATTTTTATTGAGCCTCTTGGTGATTCTGGCGTAACTAATCAAAATAATATTACAATCAATAACAACACATGGAATGGCAACATTTATGTAGATAACTCTAATAATCTCACCTACATCTATCCCCAATACACCACCGTCAACGAGAAAAACGAAACCGTAACCAACATCAGTACCAACCCCATCATCTACAACAGTGAGGAACACAAGTATTATACCTACGATACAGTAACCAACAACTTTTACTATATCAGCTACGGTACAAGTGACCCGTCCGCAACGCCTACCCCCAAACCCACTTTCAAACCCGGTGGCGGTTCTTCTCGTGGTGGTGGTGTTGGCCGTCACCACGGAGACGACGGAACAAGTGATGAAGATTGGTACAAGCGCTACTACATCCTCAACGATTACGACTACGATTGCTACTACGGCAACTTCTATGTAGACGATGGTCAGGGCAACACCTACGGAAAATCAAAGACCCGTGTTTCTACTACTGCAATCCCCATTGCAGACGGTACGTATAAAGTCACCGTCCCCGACGATGTAAACTGGCGCGCCTGGCGTTGGGATGCAGATGCAAAAGTGGCCGTACCTGTGAACAGCGATACATGGAAAAGCTCCATGTATTACGATTTCTACTCCAGCGAAGATATTATTTTCGAGTTTCGTAAAATAGACGGCTCACAAATCAAGCCTAAAGAAATTATTCTCCGCTTGGATAATCCCACTATTGTAGAATATGAACCGGGCGGTAAAAAGCACGAGTATAGCCCCGACCCTATCTACCCGGATGAACAGTCCTACATCATCCCCCAGATGAACAGTAACACTTTTACGGACAGTCACGGCACTTGGATTGCTTCTGGCTCTACAAAATACGGTAGTTCGTATGATTACTTTATGGCTTTTGACCGTTCTTCTTCTACAGGTTGGTGTATGGGTGATGGCTCTGGCGGCAAAAATGGCCGCGAGTTGCCCTGTTATGTTCAAATTACAATTCCTGACCCGGAGAATTACTATATTGATGGATATGTAATTCGTGGTTTTAAATCTGGAGAATACCCCGGTGCATGGATTCTTCAAGCGTCCACAGATGGTACAGATTGGGAAGATATGGATACCCAAACCGCCCAAGACCTATCCGACTTCAAAGAACACAGCTACAGTTTGGACGTGCATAAAGCCTACAAATACTACCGTATGAAAGTCACTGCATACCCGAACAACTATATGGGTATCGGCTGCTTCAATCTTCTGGGTTATAACGCAGAAGATGTAATTATTCCTACTCCCTCGCCTTCGCCTACACCTGCACCGACTGACCCGCCTACACCTATTATACCGCCTTCTCCCGGTGGTGATAATCCGGGCGGCTCTGGCTCTGGCTCCGGTTCTGGCTCTGGTGATAATTTTTGGAATCCCTTTAAGTGGCTAACCGACCTCTTAAAAGACATCGTCGAAACCATCCTCAAAGGTCTGTGGAAACTCCTAACCAGTATTTTCGGCTTCATCCTCTGGCTGTTGTCTCTGTTGTTCAAGTTGTTTCCCTGGATGCCGAATAGTGGTATTCTCGCGTTGTGCGCTGGCGTTGTCGTCGTTACCGTTATTCGCATTATCAAATTTATTACAGGTAGGTGATACCATGAAAAAAGTAATAGTCCTGCTGTCTCTGCTCTGCTGTATGGTATGTACTGCCGTGCCTGTGTTTGCAGATGCCGCCCCTGGTGGTGTAGGTCGTGATGACGTACTCAACGGAGATTTCAGCACCGCCGAAACCGCACAATCTGGCGACGACATGAAAGACGCTTTCAATGAGTACGGCGGTAAACTCCCCGGTATCATAGACGAGGTAAAGCAAGCATGGGAAGAAGTATTTTCTGGTTTGGCAGGCGTGTTAAAATTTCTCGCCGACACCGTCGGCGGCCTATTCGGTATTTTGCCCGCAAGCTATACCGTGTATATCGTGATGCTGTGTTTGTGTATCGCTGTTTCGGCTATCATTAAAGTTCTAACGGAGTGACCGCCTATGTTTATGGAATTTATGCAGAAAATTGGAGAATTGCTCTCCTTAAAAATCAACTTCTATGGTGCTTCGTTTAGCATCTTCGACTTTGCAATCTGGTATCTGTTCGCAACGCTGGTTATTTGGATTGTAAAACAACTGCTGTTTTGAGGTACGCTCATGTTAAAGGATAATTTCAACAAATTCTGCTTGGCTGTTATCGCGCTGCTGGTGCTGCTCTCGATGCTCTTTACCATTCGGGCCAGTGCAGAAGAATACACTGCTCCCGAGGATGCAGCAGAATCATCGCAAGATGTTCCTGCTGCGGAAGAACACCCGGTAACACAGGTGCAGGGCGTACAAACATATGACCCGCAATTATATGAGCGCTTGGATAAAATGCAAGAATCCATCGACGCGCTGACAGCCGCTCTCGTGCCCTCTGACGCTTTGGAAGAATCAGCCGAGGAATTACCCGCACAAGACCCTGCACCCGACTATACTGCGCAACTTTCGGGCATTTCCTCGCAACTAGAATTCCTCTCGCAACAGGCAACCGCAGAAACCGCCGAACCTGCCGCCTTTGAAAAGCCTTTCAAGGATTATACCACTACCGAAACACTAGCCCTTGTAGCTGTTGCCGCTCTTGTGCTGGTTGCGTTCCTGCTGGCTATCAAAAACTTTATTCTGTGAGGTGAAAACATGGCATCTTTATTTTACGACCTGCTGACGTTCTTCGGCATTAGTACCACCGCCCCGCAAAACCTCGGTGAACTGTTTCCGTGGTTGCTCTCTATCCTCGTCGCGCTGACCCTGTTCCTGTTCGTGTTCGGCATGATTAAGGATTTTGTACATACGTTTGGACGAGGTAAATTCTAATGGTGTACTTGCTCATTATCGCGTTCTGCTTCGCGCTGGCACTTTCCCGCATTGTGCGTTGCGTGGTGTTCCACCCTATCAAAAATTTCTACTATGCCGTAAAGGACTTGTATTGGTACATCCTGCACAAAGGTTGGAACAACTGCCCGGTTGGTGCTTTAGACATTTACTGTGGTTACTTCGGTAGCGGTAAAACCCTGTCGCTTGTGCATAAGGTGATTTCGCTGTACACCCGCTACGATGATAAACTCGTCTGGTGTGACCGCCGTAAAAAGTTTGTCACGCAGAAAATTAAGGTGCTGTCAAATGTAGACCTTTCGATTCCCTACGAACACCTAGACAGCCTTGCGCAAGTAGTTAATGCCGCTAAAATAAACCGCAGTATCGACGATGCAAACGACACCTTAACCGTCACAATCGTCGCAATGGATGAGTTAAGCGTCCAGATGAACAGCCGCAGTTTTAAAGACAACTTTAACGCCTATTTCCTCAACACCCTGCTAACGTGCCGGCATAGCTATATTAGTATCTATGGTTCTGCACAGCGTTTCCAGCACGTTGACAAGCTGATGCGCGACGTTACCCACACTGTCATACAGTGTAAAAAAGTCTGGCGTTTCCAGCTGTGGAGCAGTTACGACGCTTGGGAAATGGAGAACGCAACCAACGCCGAAATGATTAAACCGCTTCGCCGTGGTCTGTGGTTCGTCCATGATGAAGATTACCACGCCTACGATACTTTAGCAATCGTGGATAACCTCAAGAAAAAATTTGAAGATGGCGACATTCTGACGGATGCCGAAATCATCAATAACCAAGCCCCTGCCGGTCCTCTCGGTCTGGAAGTAACTACTAATCCTACTGCAAAAGCAAAACGCCGTATGCAAACTACGGTTAAAAAGTAAAAAAGCGGCAAGCGCAAAAGCGGGGCGCGGGGCTATTGCCCCCGCCCTGCTTGCGCTTGCCCGTTTGCTTTATCTTATAGATTTGTAAAAACTGTGCAGACCTTGTATCTTGTGAGAACGACGGCCCCGACCGAGTTAATTGCAGCGCCTGCGCGGGTGCAACTTTTCCATAGTAGAAACTTTTATCGCGCAAAGGCAAGAGTAGAGCTTTACGGCAGCTGCTATTTTTCTCTCTATTTGCTTTAGCGCCGTCCGCACTACTTTGCCTTGTTGCCAACATAGCATGGCAAGAGAGTGCGAGAAGTTCCCCTAGTTGCGGTTATCGCTATATCTTGTTTGCCCTTTAGTTGCATATCGTTCCTTGCGCCGTGCTAGCACGGCGCTTTTTTGGTGTAAAAGTCAAGGGTAGGGGTGGAGATTTTTTCAGCACAGACGCAGCGGAGCAAGTCTGCGCTGAAAAAATACTACCCCGACCTTTACTTTTATACCAAAAAAAATAAAATTTTAGTAGAACCAACCGAGAGGAGAACAAAAAGGATGTATGTAGAACCACGACCAAAAGGACGACATTTTAGACCAGATGATAGAATTGCAATACAAGCCCTGTATAAAGCTGGACATTCTCAAAGAGAAATTGCAAAAGAAATAGGTTGTTCTCAATCTTCCATCAGTAGAGAATTGAAAAAGGGAAAAGTACAGCAATTAGACGGTGCAACCTATATTTTCTATTATACCTACGATGCTAGCACCGCCCAAAGATATGCAGAATACCAGTATACTGCGCACAGTAACGGTCTGAAAATCGGCAATAACCACAACTATGTAAATGCAATAGCCGAGTGTATATCAATGGGATATAGCCCCTACGCTGCAATAGAAAAAGTCGGCAACACCTACGGCGTAAAGGTCACCAAGCAAACCATGTACCGCTACATTGCTGAGGGTCTAATCCCACATACAACCTATAAAAATCTTCCAGTAGGACACCGCAAAAAGTGCAAAAAACAAGTACATTCAACTATGCGTTCAAAGAGTTTAAACCATCGCAGTATTGACCGCCGCTCAAAAGTCATATTGACCCGCGACAGCTTTGGACATTGGGAAATAGATAGCATTATAGGAACATCCGAGGGTAAAAACGAATCTTGCCTAGTAATGACAGAACGCCAAACTAGAGAAGAAATAGTAATCAAGGTAGAAGATAAAACTGCCGATGCCACTACAAGAGCAATGCAACAGCTAAAGCAAACATTCGGAGATGACTTTAACAAAATTTTCTTCACCATCACCCTAGATAACGGTTCAGAATTTGCAAATCAAAACGCCTTTGATGCGCTGGGCGTTCCCGCGTTCTACTGCCATCCCGGACACCCATACGAGCGCGGCAGTAATGAAAACAACAATAAACTACTGCGCCGCCATTTCCCCAAGGGTCAGAGCATGAAACACAAAACACAGTACCACGCCACACAAGCGCAACACTTCGTAAACGGCTACCCGCGCGAAATGTTTAGCGGAAGATGTAGTAACGACCTGTTCAGAGAACAGCTAGAACAAATAAACTTGAGCGACAAACAAAGAATTTACAGCTTTTTCAATATTTAAAAAAATGCAGGAGAACTTGTTCTCCTGCGCTCCTTAATCGTAAGTTCCGCGAACGCGGACGCATTGCGCATGCTATTAGGCGCGTTTAAATCCGTCGGAGACACCTTTTTAGTTTTTCTGGTGGAGAGCAACCAAAAAAACAGAGTATCACCGCGCTGGCGCGGTGATACCCAAAAGACGCTCACCAACAGAAAAACAAACTTTGCCTAGCCGCAATGTGAGCAAAAGAGACTGATAGAACAGATGCCCAGTTTTTCAAGCGTCTGTTTTATCGGTCTATTCGCGTTGTGCAAGTTGCACAGTTTATCGCGCCACTTTAGCCGTTTTCCGCTACCGTCCTTGTGCGCTTTGCTGAATTATCCGTTTGGGTATTGACTTTAGGATTTTTACATAATTTGCCGCAAAACAAAAACCCCGCCGAAGCGGGGGTAAACAGAAATGAGGATAGCTGTGTTAAAAGGCTTCCCCCTCATCCGGCCCTGCGGGGCCACCTTCCCCCCAGGGGGAAGGCTTTGGGAGAATCACTCCTTCGGCAGTAGATGTGCCTTCTCCAGGGCGGGGCGCAGGGCGATGTACAGGACAACGGCGCAGACGGTGGAGAGCAGGGAGTTGACCAGCGTCACACCGCTGGCTATCTTGGTCACGACGGAGACGAACTCCGCGGGCTGGCCAAAGATGTACAGGTTGCGGAAGTAGCCGATGAACGGGTCGGTGAACACGTTGACCAGCAGGCCGCTGAAGGCCGACGCCGTGACGGCGGCCACGTACTTGAGCTTGTTGCCGGTGGGGAAGGTCCTGAGGTGGATGACCTCGTGGGACACCGCGCCGCAGACCAGACCGATGATGAATTTCAGAATAAAGGTCGTGATGGCGTAGCCCGGGTCACCGGCGACAACGTCGGCCAGCGCCAGGCCGATGGCACCGGCCAGACCGCCGGACACACCGTCCAGCAGCATGGCGGTCAGCGCCGTGAAGGTGTTGCCCAGATGGAAGCTGGACCCCGTGCCAAAGACGTTCGGGATGCGGAAGAACTCATACGCGACAAAGCTCAGCGCGGCCATGACGCCGATGATGCTGATTTTCTGCACGGTGAATTTCGTTTTGGTCAGCGCTGCGATCAGCAGTGCCAGGGCTGCTACAACGAACAGCAGCAGCCACATCGTTGCGGTAGACATAGTTTCGTACACCTCTATTGACATTTTCCTTCCGGGAAGGTATGTTTTTATTATACTGATTTCTGGCTCTGAATAAATGCTCAGTTTTTAAATTTTTTATGGGGCCAGTATGGAGGACTGTCATGATAGAGTTGGATGCCGACCAAAAAACGCCGCTGTATGAGCAGCTGTACGCCGCCCTGGCGGATGAGATCCGCACCGGCCAGCGCGCACCCGGAACGCCGCTGCCGGGCCGCCGCACGATGGCTG